>ERZ1023886.573-NODE-573-length-13687-cov-10.299002_pt1 | contig 13687 bp, 7 predicted proteins | sample MGYA00380395_ERZ1023886 | MGnify/ENA primary metagenome ERZ1023886 (study PRJEB33179, sample SAMN07449002) | human gut metagenome | biome: Human-gut; feature: Human associated habitat; material: Faeces | host: Homo sapiens | place: India: Bhopal | collected... | reverse complement strand
GATACGTCTACGTCCTCGCTCCAGTTGATTGCTACACCCTCGCGAACGTCGTTGGCACCGTAGCAGTTAACCTTAGCACGGGGACCGTCTGAGTAAGCGATGCGGTCAACAACCTTCAGCTCACCTGTATAGTAGTCGAACTCTGTCTTTACGTATGTGAAACCGTTGATACGGCTGATGATCTGAGCAGCGTCCTTGCCAAGACCGTTGAGGATAACGCGGAGCGGGTTCTTACGAACCTTGTTAGCCATCTCAGCAATCTTGATAGCACCCTCAGCAGCAGCGAACGACTCGTGACCTGCCAAGAAAGCGAAGCACTGTGTCTCCTCGCGGAGCAGACGGGCAGCGAGGTTACCGTGGCCGAGACCTACCTTACGGTCGTCAGCTACAGAACCGGGGATGCAGAATGCCTGCAGACCTACACCGATTGCCTCAGCAGCGTCAGCAGCTGTCTTAACGCCACGCTTGATAGCGATGGCAGCACCTGCAACGTATGCCCACTTTGCGTTCTCGAAGCAGATACGCTGTGTGTCCTCACACATCTGATAAGGATCAACACCAGCTGCTTCGCAAATCTCGTTAGCCTCTTCAAGGCTCTTGATTCCCTCAGCGTTAAGAGCGGCAAGAACCTGAGCCTCGCGGCGCTCCTGACTTTCGTAACTTACTTTTCTAATCATAGTTGTGTATCTCCTTATTATTCTTTACGTGGATCAATTGCTTTAACAACACCCTGCTCGGCAGTTGTACGACCATAAGAGCCAGTGAACTTCTTCACAGCCTCGTTGGCGTCCATACCGTTCTTGATGGCTTCCATCATCTTGCCGAGGTGAACATACTCATAACCGCAAACCTGATTGTCCTTGTCGAGGAACTGCTTTGTGATGTAGCCCTCTGTCAGCTCCAAGTAGCGTGTACCCTTAGCTACAGTACCGTAGAGAGTACCTGTCTGTGAGCGAAGACCCTTGCCGAGGTCCTCAAGACCAGCACCGATTACAAGACCACCCTCAGAGAATGCGCTCTGTGTACGTCCGTAAACAATCTGGAGGAAAAGCTCGCGCATAGCTGTGTTGATAGCGTCGCAAACAAGGTCGGTATTCAGAGCCTCAAGGATTGTCTTACCTGGGAGAATCTCAGAAGCCATAGCTGCTGAGTGAGTCATACCGGTGCAACCGATAGTCTCAACGAGAGCCTCCTGGATGACGCCGTCCTTTACGTTCAGAGAGAGCTTGCAAGCACCCTGCTGAGGAGCACACCAACCCACACCGTGAGTATAACCAGAAATATCCTTAATCTCCTTGGCGTAGATCCATTTTCCTTCTTCAGGAATTGGAGCCGGTCCGTGGTTAGGACCCTTTGCGACAACGCACATGTTGTCTACTTCTTTTGAATAAATCATAATCGGTATAATAAAATAAATTATTAATGAAAATTCATCTTATAAACGAGAGGGGACTGTACCTTATATATAATAAGGTATAGACACCCTACTCATTAACGTTTACAAAATTACAAAAAAAGAATTATACTATACCTATTTCACGGTATTTTTTTGTGTACATTTTAGGATTTTTCATTCTTAGTACACTTTGGCACATGTTTTTACTTCACCATCTTTTTCACTTTGCCGTTGGCAAAACGGTTGATGACAAGCTCGTAGCGCATGGTAGGACGGTTTAGTTTCTTGCCGTCCTTCATCACATACGGATACTATCACCTACTTTCTTTACGATATATTATCAACGTGTATAAAAATACAACATTCAATACTAATATCCAGCATTTTGCTTAATATTCTTATTCAGCTCCCTCACCTTCTCGGGTATGGGGAACACGATTGTGTAGCCTTTCTTGTCGGCCTCGGATGGGGTGTGGATGTCGTACGTCTTGTTGTAGGTTCCAAATCGAATCATGTCCTGTCGTCTCCAGCCTTCCCACACCAGTTCTCTCAGACGCTCGTCAAGTATATTGTCGAGAGTTGCCGCCAGCGAATTCATTCCCACGCGTGCACGCACCTCGTTCAGTTCGCCGTCGCCATTCTCTCCATTCCTTACCTTAGCCTCTGCCTTCATCAGCAGCACGTCGGCATAACGATACAGCACGATGTCGTTGTCGGGCATTCTGCCGTCCGAATAAGCCGTGCGGTCCACCTCGTACTTCTTCATACGCGCTCCGGCAGTCTCTATATATTTGCTTGCCGTCAGGTTCTGTTCCACGGCTAGGGGCATGTATTCCAGGGGCGTGCCGTCGTCCAGCTTCACCTCGTTGCCGTCTACCACTACCCTCCCCGTGTAAAAGTTCATGTCCAGACGCTTGTCGGCTGATGCCGTGTTGTATCCGTATACAGACATTGTGTGCAGAGTGGCACATGTGCCATTCTCCGACGCTCCGCCATAGGCTCCGCCGTGGGCATAATGGCGCGAGCGGAACAGATAGTGAAACTCGTTTGTATACAACATCTTGTCCAAGGGTATAGTAAAGATGTTCTCCTTTGAGTTTTCGTTGTGCACGGCAAAGTTCTTTGTATAGTCGGGCTCCAGCTCGTATCCAGCATTGGCTATCAGGTCGCAATAGTGTATGCAAGCCTGCCATGCGTTCATCCTCGTTCCGTCCACATCCAGCATAATGGTCTTGCCTTGCGGGCGCCACTCATCTGTCCAATTGTCATCCGTATAAACCTCGGCATTAAGCGATAGTTTGGCAAGCAGAAACCAAGCCACGGGGCGTGTAAGCCTGCCATAATAGTTGCCTTGCAGATTGCTGTGCTCGTTGGGCAGAAGCGGAGCCGTGGCTTGCAGCTCCTTAACTATATAGCCGAACACCTCGCTGCGGTTGCTTTGCTGTATGTCGGCCGTATTCTGTGTAGACGATTGAACTATAGGCACACGTCCAAACATGTCCATGGCATAATAGTAGAACATTGCCCTTACGGCACGCACCTCGGCCTTGTACTCCTCAAGCTGCCTGGCCGTTAGCAGAGCCTTGTGTTGGTCAATCGTCTCAAGCGACTTAGTAGACAGCACTATCACCTTGTACAGATATTTCCACACGTTGTACAGGTCGGTATCGGTAGAGGTCCATGTATGGTCGTACATATTCTTCCACAATCCACCGTCGTACCAGTTGCCACCACGTATAGGCATTATAGCCTCGTCTGTGGTCAGGGTGTTGTAGTCGTATACGCCACGGCATGTGCCTTGCAGACCCTCGCCCTCCTCATGGGCTCCCACATAATTGTAGAGCGACGCAACGGCATTGACATACAAGCTGTTGGCAGAGTCGTAAATACCCGACTCTGGCATCTGGTCCTTGGGGGTCTCGTCAAGACACGAGGAGAGGCAAAGAACCAAGAATATATAAAAAAATTTAAACCATTTGTTCATAAACTAACGATTTCGTTTAAGATAATTTCATCAAAACTGCACGCTCACTCCTACAGAGTAGGTTCTATACATCGGATAGCATCGCTTGTCGTCAATGCCCATAGACGAGTTCATCACATACGAGTTTATCATTGGCGTCAGTCCGCTGTACGATGTTATGGTAGCAAGGTTGTTCACGCTGCACGACACGCGCAGCGAGCTAACCACACGGCTCTTGACGGGTATGTTGTAGCCAATGGTGAGATACTCCAGGTTTAGGTAGTCGCCACGCTCAAGCCAATAGTCGGACACATTCTGATCTACGATGTTGCGTTGGGGCGCCCCTTTTAGCACGTTGTATACGGGGAACGACGACATATTGTTGTAGGCAAGCGATGTGCCGTTGAATATCTTGTGTCCGAAGGCTCCATTCATCTGCATCGACATGTAGAAGTCCTTGTAGCGCAGCGAGATGTTCGATCCGAGCATAGCCTTAGGCGTAGCCTGTCCGCACACGCGTCGATCGCCTCCGTCGCCAAAGTCGATGTTGCCGTCGTTGTTTAGATCGGCTATCTTGTACTTCATCGTTCCCTGCTCGTCCTTGTACAGTCCGGTGCAATGGGGCAGATAGAACACGCCCAAAGGCTGTCCCACAATCTGGTAGAGCACATGGTTGTTGTCGCCTCCATTCTGTCCTGCTCCGTCGATAGAGCCAATGGCCGTGATGTTGGCAGCCGACATATTCATGCCGTTGTAGTTGCCCGATAGCGACAGCAGCTTGTTCTTCTGCAACGACAGGTTCATGCTCACGTTCAGGTCCCAGTCCTTTGTCTGCACAGGCGCTATCGAGAATCCTATCTCAAGTCCCTGGTTAGACATCGAGCCTATGTTGGCAAGCAGCTTGTCGTAGGCAAATGGCGGCACAGGCACGTCGTAGGCGTACAGCATGTCTGTGGTCTTCGAGTAGTAATACTCGGCCGTCAGCATCAGTCGGTTGTTCCACAATCCTATCTCGCCACCTATATTGAATGTCGACTTAGTCTCCCACTTCAGGTCGGGGTTGTTGTTGCGTATCATGCCCAGCGTTACGGTTGGCGTATTGTTCACGGGCACTATGCCTGTCTGCTGCACGTTGTCCATTGTGGTGTAGGCCGATATTCCGCCCAAATTGCCCGATCGTCCATATCCGGCACGCAGTTTCAGGGTGCTTATGCCCTTGAATCCTTGCAAGAAACGCTCCTTCTTTACGTTCCATTCTGCCGAAACCGACGGAAAGAAGCCCCAGGTGTTGTCGTCGCCCACCATCGACGATCCGTCGCCACGCATTGTCAGGGCCAATGTATACTTATTATATAGGGTGTAAGAGGCATTGGCCATAACCGACGCCAGCGACTGGTCCTCGTACGTGCTGCCCGTGGCTCCGTATGGGCGCGACGCTGTGGCACCAATGTTATCGTAGCCAAAGGTGTTGGTTGTAATGCCCTTGGCGCGTGTCCAAAAGGCTGTCTTCTCCAGATAATGATACTCGGTTGACAATCCTGCCGTCAGGGCATGCCCACCCCAACTGCGGTCGAAGTTGAGCGACACGTTGCCAAGATATTCCTGCTTCTTGAATTCGCCACGATACACGTTGCCCTGTGCCCACACCCATGTGGGGCAAAACTCAGAGTTCTCGTTCGACGTATACGAATAGCTGCCGAATGCCGACAGCTTAAGCCACGGTGCCAGGTTGTAAACCAGTCGCATGTGCGTGTTGAAGTACATCTCTCTTTGGTCGCTGCGTTCGGCAAGCACGGCGCTTGGCGGATTGATGCGGTAGGCCGACCCATTCTTGGTCCAATTGCCATTGGCGTCGCGCCCAGCCGGATAAGTTGGGTTTTGGCAGGCAGCCGAGTAGAACAACATCTGCGAGTCGAAGATGTCGTTGTTCTTGTACGTAGAGCCAAACACGCCAAAGTCGCCCGTCAGGCGGTTGTCGAAGGCGTGCTGCGTTACGTCTATCTTCGCCACAAAGTTATTGTAGTCCTTGGTCTTTATTATTGTGTTGTGGTCGATGTAGCCAAACGAGGCGCGATAGTTCGACCTCTCCGAGCCTCCGCTGAATGCCAGATAATGGTTCTGCACAAATCCCGTGCGCGTTATCACGTCGTAGAAGTTGGTGTTGTAGCCGCCGTTGTTGGCATGAACGCCCAACCTCTGCGCCACAGCAAGATACTCGTTTGCCGACAGCATTTCCAGCTTCTTCGACATCGCCTCTATGCCCACATTCGTCTCGTAGGATATCTGGAAGCCCTTGCCCGTGCCCTTCTTGGTCTTCACCTCTATCACGCCCGACGCTCCGCGCGAGCCATACAGAGCCGTTTCTGCTGCATTCTTCAGCACGGCAAAACTCTCTATGTCGGCTGGATAGATGGTAGACAGGGTGGCTATGTCGCTCGTCACGCCGTCTATAATCACAAGCGGGTCGTTGCCGCCAACTATAGAGGTGGTACCACGCACACGTACCGACGACAGCTGCGCCATGCGGTCCATGCCGTTCGACGTAACGCTAAGACCCGCCGCGTTGCCGTTAAGCACGTCGAGGGCATTGTTCACAATACCCTTGTTCTGCAACTTCAAATAAGTGGGGATGGTGTCGCGTTGCACATGCAACTCCTGTACCTGCGCCGTGGCAGATACGGTGGCCTGCAGCCAAATGGCTGTCGCGGCAAAAACATATTGGTGTAGCTTAATGTGTCTCATCATCGTTGTCCTTTTTTTAGCGTATTAGGTTAATGGCAAAGGAAAGCATAATTGAGAGGGGAAGGAATATAATTGAACGTTAAAAAAAACTGATTGCTTACAAGAGAGGGGTGTTGCAAGCAGAAGCCACCCCCCCTTCTCTCTCCTTACAGCTTAATCTTAACAATAGCCTTGCGCAGCTTGCCCTCGCCTATTATCGGGGCATGGGCATCCTCAGGCCAGTCGATAACCATCTGTCCCGGGCGAACCACGAAGTAGGTGTGCACAGGGCCCTTGCTCTTGGCCACGTCCTTAGCCTCGTCGTAAGGCTTGGTTGTGTCGGCCTCATCAAGGTCGGCTGTTGGAGTCCAGCCTATAATCTCCTCGCCGTCGAGCGGCACATGTATGTCGATGTAGCGGCGGTGCATCTCCAGCTGCTGCGCCTCCTTGGTTCTAAGTTCCGACTCGGCATTGTTTATAAACAGCTCGTCGCCCTTTATCTCTATCTTGCCCAGGGGCATTTCGAGGAAGTTGTGGCTCTTAAGATAGTCGAACGCCATCTTGAACAATGGATGAAGCGCCTCTAAGCGTGCGCTGTCTTTCAAATCGCAAATAACCATATGCTATGTTTGTTTAGTGGTTTGGTTAATAAATAATGTTTGTCAATCGCAAAAGTACAACTTTTAAACGATTTAACGAAGAGTTTGCCTACTAATTATTCTCACATATACCAATAAAGCCTTACATTTGCAACCCGAAAACACAGGGTTCTTCGCTACGCATTAAGGATGAATCCCCAAAAAACAAGCATAAAAACAGATTATGGATTTCAATTTCATCGGGACCGTATGGTCTCTTCTTCCTCCAGTCGTTGCCATTGCGCTGGCGCTCAAGACCAAGGAGGTATACTCGTCGCTGTTCATTGGCATTGTACTGGGCACCATATTGTACAGCATGTCGATGGGCACAGGCACGATCCGACACCACCATCATGGCATCGGCTGGTGCCGAGTGCAAGCACGTTCACCACGTGTCGTCGCAGTTGCCCTACGCCCTAACCGTAGCCCTTGTGTCGTTCCTAACATTCGTTGTGGCGGGATTCACCCAGCAGCTCGGCATTGCCGCCTGTGCCGCCATTTCGTGGATAGCGGGGTTGGCTATGATTGGCTCGGCCCTTTGGCTGCTGAGAAGATTGGACACAAAAAAGTCTGCGTCAATAAACTGAACGCAGACTTTTTTATCCCTACTAACATCCCGTAACACATTAATAACCTTTACCTATCGACCGAGAGACGGACACATCAGGTTCAATTTCAAGGAACGACAACCAGTGTTCCTGATGAATAGCGACTGCCGAAGGAGTGAGAAACGAGATTCGACTGGCCGTAAGATGCTGCGCCGACAAGGGCCTAGGAGAGGTGAAGTGGGTGGACAGGTAAAAAGACACCAGAAATTAATCACGTGATTAGCGTTCCAGTTCCAGTTGTTCCAATTGTTCCAAATACTATATCCACATGCGACACCCCTCTTTATAGACTATCTAATTAATTGATTATTAAGTAGTTATATATAAGAAAACAAGAACGCGCATACAAAAAACATTAATTGGAACAACTGGAACAATTGGAACGGGAACGCACCCTCTTCCCTCTAAAAGGCTCATTATCAACAGTTCTAATCTTTAAACAACAAGAAGAAAATGAAGTACGATATCAGTAAAACCACCGCCCCGACGATGCCAAAACTCGGTCGCGGACTCGAAAGCGTGGCACTTTTGCTCTCGCAAGTCTCAAAAGACATGCACCAGCCCATCGTCCCAATGCTTTCCCTATCCTTGGCGCACACGTAAGTGGAGCAGAATTTATGTATCTGGACAAAAGTCGGAAGGAAATGTGCAGAATGTTGGCAAATCTCGTGGCTGATAGTGGCGCTGGAAAGGGTCCTCTTGTTCTCATGTTCTCTTGTCTTAATAAAAAAAAATGTTCTTCTGTTCTCATGTCTTTCAAAAACATGTTCTCTTGTTCTTCTGTCTAAATAAAACCACGTTCTTATGTCTTACAAAACAAAATCGTACTGAATCGTACTCAATCGCACGTATCGTACTCAATCGTATGATTGATGTTTTGGAATGTATTAACTTTGCACATGCAATCCAACGGGCACATGTCCAACGTCCATCCACAAGCGGATTGCTCACACGCGACTACACGCTCTGGCCAATGCCATTACTCGAAAGACGCCTCGAGTATAATGTAAATGGACCACGACAATAGTCGCACGAAAATGACGACGGGACAAGTGCGTGCTTGCCGATGTGGCCAGCTGTGTGCGCGAGTAGCTATTGAACGGCAACAAGGTGCAGCTTGAGGGTTTGGGCAACGTTATCTTCACCCCAGACAGCGAACTGGAGAACCTTATCGACGATGCTGTATTTAAGCCAATGCCAAGTCGTGTGGCTCAGGCTGCTGTGCTGAAGGCAGAGGAAAATGGCGATGTTAGTGTGGATTTGGAGGCGATTAAGAAAAAGGGAAATGAAAAAAGCCCCTAAGAGAGCTTCGACATGCATGTTGCCGTCTATTCTCTCTCAGGGGCCACCCTCTCAAATATATATTATCTCCTGTTTGTAGCAGAACTAAAAAAGAGAAACAAGGCGATTAGTAACCCGGATTCTGCTCAAGCAGCGGGTTGAGGTCGCGTGCGGATGTTGGGATTGGGAACAGCATGTTCTTGCTCTCCCAATTCTTCTTTACAACCACATACTTGTTGATGCCGTAAGATGTGCCAGTCATTACCTTGGCACAATACTCGTTGCCATAACGGCGCATGTCGGCAAAACGCTGCCCCTCACCAGCAAGCTCTATACGACGCTCGTTGCGCACAAAGTCGAGCGCAGCCTCTTTTGAGGCAAACGATGTAGGAACGTTAGGCATACCACAACGGTCGCGCAACTGGTTGAGCCAGCCCTGGGCTGTGGCGTCGTAGCCTGTGTTCATGATGTGAGCCTCGGCAGCAGAGATGAGCACCTCGGCGTAACGCAATACGGGGAAGTCGTCGTAGCTATAGTTCTCGCCCCAGCCGGTGTCGTAAGGACGTACAGACACAAGCTTGCGGAAGCTGAAGCCTGTCCACGACTCGTTGCCGTCTTTGCCAGCCCATGCCGGATTCCAACGATAGTAGAATGTGCCGAAATCGGTTTCGTGCCAACCCTTGAACGGGAAGAGTATTGAGGCATAGAGACGGCTGTCGCGATTGCGGAACTGCTGCATGTAGGCGTCGTCCTTGAGGTCGAGTGTAGGCACTTTGGCAATGTAGCCCTTCTGGTCGAGACCGCTAACCTTTGCATAAAGTTTGTCATAGTTGGCCTTGTTCACGTCTACATCCACCTTTGCTGGCATTGTCTTGCCATCGGCGTTCCAGTAGGCCTCAACAAGCTCGGCAAGCGGCTCGTAAGACGAGTAGCCCTTGACAAGCTGCGACGGGCGAGCGTACTGGTAGCGTGCCCAGTCTACGCTGTTGGAGCCTGTGGTGTGCTCGTGTGCGAGGATAACCTCAGGGTCGCTCACGTTGCCGTTGTCGTTCTGCCAGATGCCTCCGTAGCTGAAGATGCCCTTGACAAACTTGTCTTTGTCGATGCCAAGGCTTGCAAAGTCTACAAACTGTGTCATCTCGTTGGCCTCGATCTCCTGGGCAGGGGTCAAGGATGTAACCTTGTAGAGCTTGAACTTGTTGGAGCCGATGAGCTCCTTGGCAGAAGCCTCAGCCTCGGTATAATTGCCGAAAGCAAGTGCTGCACGTGTGCGTAGGGCAAGTGCTGCGTAGCGTGTAACGCGGCCTGTCTCGTTAAGCTTAGAGCCGCCAGGATAAGATTCGGGCAGCTTCTTGGCTATCTCGCCCAGCTCGGTTAGCACAAAGTCCTTAACCTTCTGAGCGTCGTCGCGCGCCACGTTTGGAGCGTTGTACTCCATAACGTCGGTAACAAGAGGCACACCGCCAAACTTGATTACCATATTGTAATAGCTCCATGCACGGAAGAAGCGTGCCTCCATCTTGGTGCGCTCCTTAAGCTCGTCGCTCATCGAGCAGCGGTCTACGTTGGCAATATAGTTGTTGGCAAGGCGAATGGTGGTGTAGTTGTAGCTGCCTGCGCCATCGCCTGCTGTAACGCCACCCTGCTGGAAAGCCTCGAACGGGCCTTCCCATGGCTTGTGGCTGTGGGCGTGGTCGGTATACATCTCGTCGGAGATGCCATCGATAAAGTCGGGCATTCCGTTAGCATATATTTCGTTCATGGCATACCAGGCGTCCTGCTCGGTCTTCCAATAGCTATCGGCCGAGATAGCGTCTGGCGGAACAACGCCAAGGTCGCATGATGATACGCCAAGCGTCAACATTCCCAATACAGCCAAATGTTTGATATATTTAGTCTTCATAACTTTTACTCTTTTTTTTAGAATTCAACATTTAAACCGAAAGCGATTGACTTTTCGCCAAGCGCCGAAACCGAACGACCTGAAACCGACTCTGGGTCGAAGTCCTTCATGATGTTGTCGCCTCTGAATGTGAAGAGGTTCTCGCCTGTAACGAAAGCCTTGACAGAGTTCAAGCCAATGCGGTTGACCAATGTGCGCGGCAAGCGATAGCCGAGGGTGATGGTCTTGATGCGGAAATAGTTGGCGCTGAACAACTGGCGGTCGGAGAAGTTCTGGTTGTATGTGTCTTGAGACACACCACCGTAAATTCTCGGATAGTTGGCGTTAGGGTTAGGGTTGGCCTCGGTCCAACGTCCAAGGTGGAACTTGCGCGGGTTGGAGTTGAGGAAGAATGCCCATACCTGCTCCGACTCGAACGCAACCTTGGCACCAGCCACGCCCTGTCCGAAGAGCGAAAGTTCAAAGTCCTTATAGCCGAGGTTGAGGTTAAGTCCGTAGGTGAACTTAGGCACGTCGCAGCCTATGATGGTGCGGTCTTCGTCGGTAATAGCCGATCCCCACTCCACATTGTCGCGCTGTGGCACGTACTTGATGTCGCCGGCGTTAGGCTTACGGCCGAGTGTGTAGTAGTGGCCCTCGTCAATCTCCTTCTGTGTATACAATCCGGCGGTCTTGTAACCGTAGAACGAACCGATAGACTCGCCCTCCTTGAGAATGTATCTAATCTTGTCGCCTCCATTCTGAATCATGTTGTCAGAGCCAGAGAGGTCCTCAATCTTGTTCTTGTTGAACGAGATGTTGCCTGTAACCTCGTAGCGGAAGTCGCTGATCTTGTTGCGGTAGGTAACAGCCATTTCGAAACCTGTGTTCTTAACCTTGCCCACGTTCTGCGACGGAGCCTGTGTAATGCCGGTCTCTACAGGCACGTTGTAGCCCAGAAGAATGTTGCTGGTCTTCTTAACATAGTAGTCGGCAACAACGCTCAGGTGGTTGTCGAAGAGGTCGAGGTCTACACCAACGTCGGCAATAGCCACCTTCTCCCATGTAAGAGTGCGGTTGGCTGGTTTCGACTCGGCAATACCCTCAACAGGCACCTTGTCGAACACATAGTTGCCCGACTTGTCGTAGAGCTGGAAGTAGTCGTAGTTGCCCACATTATTAATATTACCCAGCGTACCGTAAGAGGCGCGTATCTTGAGGTTGTTAATCCATGTTATAGGCTTCATAAATTCTTCCTCGCTTACACGCCATCCTGCCGAGAACGATGGGAACCATCCCCAACGCTCTGACTTGTAGAAGCGTGACGAGCCATCGGTACGCACATTGGCCTCGAACAAATAGCGGTCCTTGAACGAGTAGTTGATGCGTCCGAAGTAAGACATAAGCTTGTAGTTGCTCATTGAGGCTCCGTTAGAGATGTCCTCTGGTGCTGACGAGCCAGCGCCCATGCTCTCTAATGTCTCGGTAGGGAAGTTTTTGCGACTGCCAGAGAGCGACTCGTACTTGTTGTCCTCGTAGGATGTACCAGCAAGGAGCGTGAACGAGTGGTCCTGGGCTATATTGAAGTTTTAGGTGGCAACGAGGTTGGTCTGCAGGCGCGAACTGCTGCTCCACGACATACTCATCTTGTTGACGTCGCTCGAAGTACCTGATATCGGGTTGCCCGATTCAAAGTTGTTTACAGCATCCTGTTTGGCCGAGTAGCTCTTATACTTGTACTCGTAGCGCTTGTAAGAGCCCGAAGCCGAAATCTTAAGTCCCTTCAATGGTGTGATATCCATGCCTACGCTATAGAGCGAGTTTTCGAAAGCCGACTTCGACCAGTCTTTCTTCGAAAGTCTGCGCAGCGGGTTTCTGTTGATAAACTCCAATGTAGCCTGCTGTCCACCCGAAATGCTACCAAACTCGCCATTGCTCTGCTTTGCCACCATGGTAGAAGGCACGAGCAAGAAGCTGGTAAAGTCGGGCACACCCTGGTTTGTTTCGTTCTGATTGCGTATGTACTTGGCGCTACCGTTTACAGCCAGCCAATTGTTTACCTTAGACGACAGGCTCATGTTGAAGTTGTAGCGGTTGCTGTTGCGTCCGCGTATAAAGCTGTCGTTGTACTGGTAGCCGCCACCGAGATAATACTGCACCTTGTCGCTACCTCCACTAACGTTGAGCGAGTGCTGTGTTGTGGCAACGTGCTTGTCCATGGTCAGGTCCATCCAGTCGGTATTTGGATAGTAGTCGGGCTTGCTGCCGTCCTTGAACCATCCAATCTGCTCGGCTGTATAAGCTTGGTTTTTACCTCCGGTAGGATTGCGGTTGTACATGGCCTCGTTAAGAAGCTCGGCATACTCGGACGAGCTGATGAGGTCGGGCAGATATGTAGGTGTCTTTACGCCAACCATTCCGCTGTAGGATACAGACATGCGTTCCTTCTTGCCCTGTTTGGTTGTGACGAGCACAACACCATAGGCTGCACGCGAACCGTAGATTGACGACGAAGCGGCATCCTTAAGGAACGAGATAGACTCGATACTCTCGGGGTCGAGGTTCTGGAAGAATGTGGCATCGGCAATAACACCATCGATTACGTAGAGAGGCTCTGAGGTGCCAAGGTTGCCACGGCCACGAAAGTTGATGGAAGGAGTAGAGCCTGGACGCGAGATGATGGTAACACCAGGTACTGTACCTTGAATGGCCGAAAGCACATTCGATTCTACACGGTTGGTCAGCTTGTCTGAAGATACTGAAGCCACACTACCCGTGAGGTTCACCTTCTTTTGGGTGCCGTAACCTACGACAACCACTTCATTAAGATTTTGAGAGTTTTGTGTCAGGCGTACTGTAGCTGCCTTACCGCTGCTCACTTTAACACGCTGGGCATCGTAGCCAAGATAAGTCACCTCTACGGTGGCATTCTCGTTGGCAACAGAGAGTGTAAAGTTACCGTCAATGTCGGTAACAGTACCATTCTTGCTGCCAGGAACTTTTACGCTTGCTCCGATTACGGGTTCTCCCTTTTCGTCAAGCACAACGCCCTTAACCGAATGTTTGCTCGCTTGATTCTGTCCATATGATGCAACAGACATCGAAAGACAGAGCGCAAGTGTTGCGGCTGTTCTTTTGATGTCTCTTATAAAAATCTCAAGCTGCCCACGAATAGCCTTGAGTAGATCTCGGTGGTCG
>ERZ1023886.568-NODE-568-length-13736-cov-21.633653_pt1 | contig 13736 bp, 9 predicted proteins | sample MGYA00380395_ERZ1023886 | MGnify/ENA primary metagenome ERZ1023886 (study PRJEB33179, sample SAMN07449002) | human gut metagenome | biome: Human-gut; feature: Human associated habitat; material: Faeces | host: Homo sapiens | place: India: Bhopal | collected... | reverse complement strand
CTTATCAGAAGAGGTATCCAGGAAGTAGACTTTTTGTTATTACGATGGATGAAGAGGAGACGATAGAACTGGATGACTTGAAGATTGAAGTGATACCAGTATGGAAGTGGTTGCTTACCTCGTAGTTGCTGTTTGTTCCTCACTGGGGCACCAAAGTCCGTCAGTGAGGACACTTTTAGATTTTAGTTTTCAATCTCCAGCTCCTTTCCGAGAACAAAGAGCATATAGAGAGGAATATTGAGCGTTTTAGCCTCGGCATTACGCTCGTATGGCAAGAGGCTGGTACGGATAGCCCATTTGGGAGAGTATTTCTCCACATAGAGCTTAAGGCTCTTGGCATTCATCGTAACGCCTGCTTTTACCTCTAATGGATAGACATCAAGGCCATCAGAGATGATAAAGTCTACTTCCGAGGTGGCAGAGGACGTCCAATAATAATTGGTCTGGAGGGTGTCAGAAAATTGCTGAAGCTCCTGACAGACAAATTGTTCTGTCAATGCGCCCTTAAATTCCTCAAAGATTCTGCTGCCGTCTAAGATAACCTTAGGCGACACTCCGCTCATGGCTCTCAGCAAGCCAACATCCAGCAGGAATACCTTGAATGATTTCAAATCAACATATGCGGATATTGGAACGTCTGGTTTGCTAACATTGTGGGTGCGGATAGTTTCGCCTGCGTCACATAGCCACATGATGGCATCCTCATATTCTCTTGCCCTGGCTCCTTCTCTTACCAAGCCGTAAACAAACTTTTTGTTCTCCTTGGCAAGTTGGGAGGTGATACTATTCCACACATATCTTATTTTCTCGACCATTTGATGAGGTGCATGTTTGGAGAAGTCTTTTTGGTATGCAGCAATCAGTTGTTTCTGAATTTTCTCTACCTTCGTAAAATCCTTGGTGTCAAGCCATTCGTTAACAACAGCAGGCATTCCTCCTACTATCATGTATCTCTTGAGATAATCAATGAGTCGCGGTTCGAAAGCTTTTACATTTCTGTTGCCTTGCTGTATATAGTCAACTAACATCTGCTCGCCATTGGCAAGAAGAAACTCCTTGAAAGTTAGAGGGTATAGATGCAGAAAGTCAGTTTTCCCAACAGGGAAAGATGTGCCTTCATGCAATGCTATGCCCAGCAGAGAGCCCGCACAACAAATGGCGTATTCGGGTGCTTCCTCACAAAAATACTTTAGTGATGTAAGGGCACGAGGCATTTCTTGCACTTCATCAAATACGATGAGTGTGGTTTGTGGTTTGATTGGCTTTCCATGATAGATGGATAGCTGCTCGATGATGAATTGGGGCGAAAGGTCGCCCGCAAAGATGCTTTCCAACCTGTCTTTTTGCTCAAAGTTGATATAGCAAACATCTTTGAAATGCTTTTTGCCGAATTCTCTTAACAACCAGGTTTTGCCTACCTGTCTTGCTCCTTCTAAGACAAGCGGTTTTCGATGGGTGCTCTCTTTCCATTTTAACAATTGGTGAATTAGAAGTCTTTCCATACGCTTTTTATTTGTTTTTTGCAAAAGTACTAAAAATCATGGTATTAAGCAAGAAAAATCACATATTTCGAAGGAGTTTTAAACATATTTATCACATTTTACAAAGGAGTTTTATGTTAAATACTCACATTTTTCGAAGGAGTTTTGCGGCAATCTCTCACATTTTCCTAAGGACTTTTTGCCCAAGACCTCACATTTTCCGAAGGAGTTTTGCTGCGTTTGATGAATAGAGAGCTACTTTCAAAAATACCCTTCACCCTTCACAAAAACGACTTAAACCACTATATATAAACGACTTATACGGGTGAAGGGTTGCTTCAACCCTTCACCACCCTTCACCCACCCTTCACCCTCATCATTTTTGGAAAGCAAATGCTTTTCCTATATAAAGGTTCGGTCATCAATGAAGACCAGCTCCAGGCATCCATGAAGACCGAGCTTCGTGATAAGTAGGAGGGTCTGCACTTATACCTTACACCGGGTGAAGGGTGGTGAAGGGTGGGTGAAGGGTTGAGCAAACCCTTCACCTCTCACACCCCTAGTGTTTATAGGGGTTTCAGGCGAAAAGGTGAAGGGTGAAGGGTAAAATTGAGAGTAGGATTTTTACGGGCAAAACAGCTTAGGTTGCAACTTCTATTCCAAATCACGATGATAGTCCTGCCGAAATTTTCCTCACAACGTATTATTTTGTGCCCGGCAATGGCGCAAAATTGCCCCAGTAGAGGGCAATATCGTGCCATAACCAGGCAATAACTGGAATGAGGCTACTTCCAAAAGCAGATGAAGCCTATTTCATTGACCGATGAAGCCTATTTCAATGGCAAACGAAGCTTGTTTCAATAATCGGTGAAGTTTTCCGACAGAACTACAATCCCAAATCTTCCATCAAAGTCTGATTCGCTTCGAACAGATCGGAATCAAAAAGGCTTTTTATATAGATAAAGGTGGTTGATGATTTGGTATGTCCCAAAGCCTTGCTTATCAAGCTGATGTCCAGATGATGAAGATAAGCTATGCTTGCCCACGAATGGCGAACCACGTAAGAGGATAAGGGTTGAGCCAGCCCCAACATCTTAGACAATTGATGCAGATTGTAGTTGTACTGGCGCAATCGAGCTGTATATTGACGATGCTGTTGGGCTGAAACAGATGGTGAGGAAACAGAATCTTCCACCTTGTCTGAAAGTATCGGAAAGACAAATTCTGAATCTCTTTGTTCATATCGCATGATGATTTCAAGCATTGCAGGCAATAGTGCTACCTGTATCTGCTGTCCTGTCTTATGCCGGGCATAATAAATACATCCGTTTCGCAATTGGCTTTTCTTGAGATAGGCAATATCAACAAAAGGCATTCCCATCGCATAAAAAGAAAACAGGAAGATGTCACGAGCGAAGGAAAGAGAACCTCCAGGCTGTAGCGGCAAGGCTTTGAGCTGCAGAATTTCTGATTGTGAGATACAACGTTTCTCGGTCTTGGTTCTCCCCGTAAACACTTTACTGAATGGAGCTATATTGAGAAACGGCAATGCTCTATGATGCATAGCCCGCAAAGCCCGCATATAAGCAGAACATGTGTTCAGGCAGATATTGCGCCCCATCAGCCATCGCTGATAGCTTTCCAGCTTTTCTGCCGTCATATCAGAAAAAAGCCAGTCGCTCCTACCAATGAACTTGGTAAAAGAACGGGCAGCAGTAAGGTAATTACCAGCAACTTTAAAGCGTCCTTGCTGTTTTGCCCTCTCCACTTCACCTTTCACGAAGTCCCATCCAGGAATCTCCAACACAGCCTGCTCATCTGCCTGATTCGCAGAATCAGAAATCTTACCCTCACTCTTACTTCTTCCGAAACCGAATTCTAACTTGAAATACGCCATAACTTAAATGTTTAAATGATTAAAAATAAAGAATTTACGAAAATATACCCAAAGGTATGACACATCCTGTTAATTCCAATAGTTTTATTGTGAAAAATCACCATTATCCCCATAAATCTCCACCTCGGGGCAAGAGGAGGGAAGCAAATGATGGGTCAAAGTCCTTTTGGGGACGACTGGTCATTTAATTCATTAAAATGTAGAGAGAAAGAAATAACAAACATTATATATTCATTTAAACGAGGGAGATTTATGGAAAAAAGACTCATGACAGTAGTTGCAGGTCTTGCTCTTAGCACGAGCATGGCTTTTGCACAAAGTCAAATCTCTGGTAATGTTACTGCTTCTGAAGATGGTAGCCCTGTTATCGGTGCTTCTATCAAGGTTGTAGGAACTAACACAGGTACAGTTACCGACATTGACGGTAACTTCACATTAAACGCTCCAGCTGGTGCCAAGCTGGAGATTACATACATTGGTATGCAGAGCAAGTCAGTAAAGGCTGGCAAGAACATGAAGATTGTTCTGGATGCAGATGATCACGCTTTGGACGAGGTGATGGTTGTTGCTTACGGTACTCAGAAGAAAAGTGCCTTCACAGGTTCTGCTGCTGTTGTAGGCGCAGAAGAGATTGGTAAGGTTCAGGTAACCAACGTTGTTGATGCTTTGAAAGGTAAGGCTGCTGGTGTGCAGATGATAAAAGCTTCTGGTGCTCCTGGTTCTACCTCTACAATCCGTATCCGTGGTATCAGCTCTATCAATGCTGGTAACGATCCTCTTATCGTGGTTGACGGTTCTCCATACGATGGCGATATCAATACGATTAACCCTTCTGATATTGAAAGTATGACAGTATTGAAGGATGCTTCTTCTTCTGCTCTTTATGGTGCCCGTGGTGCCAATGGTGTCATCATCATCACTACCAAGTCGGGTAAGGTAGGCGAAGGTAACATTACTGTTGACGCGAAGTGGGGTTCCAACTCTCGTGCTATTCCAGACTATGAGTTTGTGACAAGTCCTGCCAAATATTACGAAATGTGGTATGCCGGACTTAAGAACTATGCCATGGCTGATTCTAAAGGCAAGGATAAAGGAACATTTATGACCAATGGTCTCGGTTACAATGAGACGGCTGCACATGAGTGGGCTAACAGTCAGGTAGCAGCTGCCGGCAACTATGGCTTGGGCTATCAGGTGTTCAGCGTTCCTGAGGGTCAGGAGTTCATCGGTACCAATGGTCGTGTCAATCCTAATGCCACATTGGGTAACCTGGTGAATGGTTATTATCTGATTCCTGATGATTGGGTAGATGCTACTTTCAGCAACAGCCTGCGTCAGGAGTATACTGTTACAGCCAATGGTGCAAACGACCGTGGTTCTTTCTATACATCTGTAAACTATCTTAGCTTTGATGGTCTTACTCCATCATCAGACTATGAGCGTCTTGCTGCTCGTTTCAAGGCAGACTATAAGATTAAGAATTGGTTGAAGGTGGGTGCCAATGTAAGCTATACCCATTACGACATGAACGGTACAAACGATGAAGGTGAATCAAGTTCAAGCGGAAACGTGTTTGCTTTGACCAATATGGCGCCTATCTATCCTTTGTATAACCGCGATGCCAATGGTAACATCATTTTCGACAACAACAGTGGTATCAAGAGTTATGACTATGGTGACGGTAAGGTAAACGGTCAGAAGCGTCCTTATATGTCTCAGTCAAACCCATTGTCCGATAACCAGTTGAACGTTCTCAACACCAATGGCAACACCTTGAATGCTACAGGAACTGTAGAAATCAGCCTGCCATACGACTTCAAGGTAACCTCTATCAACAGTGTTTACAATGACGAATATCGTGCCACACAGACCACCAACCCATACTATGGTCAGTATGCTTCTTCTAATGGTGTCGTTTCCAAGAGTCATGGTCGTTCTACATCCTATAACTTGGAGCAGCGTTTGAACTGGGTTCATTCTTATGGCAACAATAATATTTCGGCTCAGTTGGGACATACTTACTATGACTATCGTGTTTACTCTTTGTCGGCTTCACGCAAGAATCAGTTCAGCCCAGACAATACCGAGTTGAACGGTGCGGTAGCTTCCAATGGTACACCTTCTTCTTCTATGACCCGTTACAACACTGAGAGCTATATGGCTCGTGCTTTGTACAACTGGAGCGAGAAATATTTTGGTCAGGTGTCTTATGTTCTCCAGGCATCTTCTCGTTTTGCCAAGAATAACCGTTGGGGTAGCTTCTGGTCACTTGGTGGCGCATGGCTTATCTCTAAGGAAAACTGGTTCAAGGCTAAGTGGATTGACGAGTTGCGACTGAAGGCTTCTTATGGTCAGGTAGGTAATGATAATATCGGTGAGTACCTTTACACTCAGCGTTATTCTATCAAGTCCTCAAGCGACAATGCCAGTCTGGTACCATCTTCAGTGTTGAAGAATGAGGATATCAGCTGGGAGACAGGTGGTATGTTCAATGCTGGCGTAGAGTTCTCTATGTTTGGACGCCGTTTGAATGGTAATGTAGAGTTCTTCTCTCGCAAGACTTCTGATATGTTGTTTGCATTCTCTTTGCCAATCAGCTATGGTTATACCTCACAGTGGAGAAACATCGGCGATATGATGAACAATGGTATCGAGGTTTCTCTCGATGGTGATGTCATCCGTACCAAGAACTTGGTATGGTCATTGAATGTCAACTTCTCTTACGACCACAACTATGTAAGCAAGTTGCCTGATGATAACAAGACTTTGGTAAAGGATGGTCATGCAGGTTACTCTAATGGTTCTTACTTCGTGGGTGAGGACTTGCCACTTAACACGCTGTATCTGCACAAGTATGCAGGCGTTGACCCTGAAACAGGTATAGCTATGTATTGGAAAGACAAGACCGTGACAGACGAGAATGGCAAAGAAACTACCGAGATGGTAAAGGTTATGGATCCATCAGAGGCAAGCTACTATCTCTGTGGCAATTCTCGTCCTGAGGTGTTCGGTGGCTTCGGTACTTCTGTATCTTACAAGGGCTTCGATTTCTCTGCTCAGTTCTCTTATCAGTTGGGTGGCCAGATTTTGGATAGCAACTATCAGCAGGCTATGTCTTATAACCGTGGTCAGGCTTTCCATGTTGACTTGCTCAACGCCTGGACTCCAGAGAACAAGAATACCGATGTGCCTCGTTTGAACTTCATGGATGCCAAGAGTGGTTACGAAGCTGCTACTTCAGACCGTTTCCTGATTTCTGCTTCATGTTTGTCACTCGACAATATCCAGTTGGGTTACACATTCCCAAAGACCTGGATGCAGAAACTTGGCTTGCAGAGCTTGCGTGTATATGCTACTGCTGACAATGTTTGGGTATGGTCAAAGCGTCAGGGACTGGATCCTCGTCAGAGCCTTTCTGGTGGTGCCAACTCTACTTACGCTCCATCTATCAGAACCATTTCTGGTGGTTTGACAGTTACATTCTAATAATATAAAATAGAGATTACAATGAACAAGATAAATAAGTATATAGCAGGTATGGGAGTGGCAGTCATGTCGCTTGCCACATTTAACAGCTGTATCGAAGAGGTTGATCCACAATCTTCTACTGTAATAGAAAGTCAGGTCAATCATTCCTCTTCTGCTGTAAAAGCTTTGATATGGGGCCTTCCTTATTATTTCAACGCTTGCGCAAGAGACTATCACTTCGAGTTTGGATATGGTGCAATGTTGCACATGCGTGATGTGATGACAGGCGACCTTCCCGTAAACCCATCTCCTTCTGGATATGACTGGTTTGCTGAATATGAGCAGACAACTTTATTGAATCAGGACGCTGCTACGATATGGTATGTCTGGGCATATTATAATAAGTTTATTCAGAATACCAATGTTGCCCTCTCTGCGATCGCCAATGCCAACAAGACTGGTATGGAGGACAAGTATGCAGGCTATGAGGCTGTAGCCAAGGCTTTCCGTGCCATTGCTTACCTTGAGATGGCACAGATGTATGAGTTCAAGACCAATGATAAGTTTACTACTGGTGTAAATGCCGATGGTAACAACGTAGAAGGCTTGACAGTACCTATTGTTACCGAGAAGACTACATTGGAAGAGGCTCGCAACAACCCTCGTGCTACAAAAGAGGTAATGCAGCAGTTTATTCTTGATGACTTGACTTATGCTTTGGAGAATATCGACAAGTTCGATGATTCTGATAAGGTGTTCCCACACAAAGCAGAGGTTTATGGTCTGATGGCTCGCTTCTATATGTGGAAAGAGGATTATCCTAAGGCTCAGGAAGCTGCCCGTAATGCTATCAACAACTATAGTGGCAGTCCGATGTCACAGAGTGAGGCGTTGAGCAAGACTTCTGGTTTCAACGACTTGTCTAAGTTTATGTGGGGCGCTAAGCAGACTGATGCCAACGAAAGTGTAAAAACTGGTATCATCAACTGGACTTCATGGATGAGCAATGAGACTTCTTTCGGTTATGCGAGTGCAGAGCCTTTCGTAATGATTGATGCCAACATGTACGACCGTATCGGTAATTCTGACTGGCGTAAGCTGATGTGGAAGGCTCCTGAGGGCAGTCCTTTGGAAGGCAAGACCGAATGGATTGACGCAAAGACTGCTGAGAGCTACCCTGACTATGCGTCTGCCAAGTTCCGTCCAGTCAATGGCGACGGTGACAACTATACAGTAGGTGCGGCTTCTGCTTATCCTGTGATGCGTGTTGAGGAAATGTATTTCATCGAGGCTGAGGCTGCTGCTCATCAGAATGCTGAGAAAGGCAAGGAACTCTTGGAGAAATTCATGAAGACTTATCGCAATAAGACTTATAGCTGCAGCAAGACCGATCAGGATGATGTCATCGAGGAAATCGTATTCCAGAAGCGTGTAGAGCTCTGGGGTGAGGGATTGACCTTCTTTGATATCAAGCGTTTGAACTATTCCGTAGAGAGAGGTTACGTTGGAACAAACTTTGGTGCTGGTACCAGATTCAATACTCAGGGCCGCCCTGCATGGATGAACTTTACCATCTACCGTACAGAAGCAGAGGACAATCCTGCATTGGATGGTTGGAACAACCCTAACCCAACTTCTGCATATTCAGAGTGGACAGGAAAATAACACTTAAAAAGTAAAAATCATGAATAAGATAATTAGATATGCAAAAATCGCAATTGCAGCTCTGGTTACTGTTGCCATGGGTGCATGTACAAGCGATTACGAATATGATACACCTGAGGCTCTGAAGGGAGCCCAGGTATATTTCAGCAACACGCTCCCAAGTAAGATTGAGGTGAACAAAGAGGCAGGAAACTTCGATGTCACCTTGAGTCGACAGAACACAGAGGGAGAGCTTACCGTGCCACTGATGTTTACTGCAGATGAGGGCAACATCTATACGGTGCCTTCAACAGTGACTTTTGCTAATGGTGAGGCTACTGCAAATATCCACATTACTTTCAATCCTGACGAGTTGGTTTATGGTAACTACGTGGGTGGTACTATCAGTTTCGATGCTGATAACTTCTCTACTCCATACGGTGCAACTTCTTACAAATTCACAGCAGGTGCTTCTGCTTATGTAGATGTTGCCGGTGGCAAGGGTAATTTCCGTGATGGTATTATATCTTCTCTTTATGGTATTGAGATGCTTGATTGGGATGTACAAATCCAGCAAGATGCCCATAACCCTGGTATCTACAGAGTGGTAGCACCTTATGGTCAAAAGGGATGGAGTGGTGCAAACCCTTGGTACACAGCATTCGATGAGAACGAGAGCAATACCGATATGATTATCGACGCAACCGACCCTGACTTCGTATACATCAAGGGCACTTTCAATACAGGTGTAACCCTAAACAGTTCTGATGGAGTTATTTCTTACCTCTCGTTCATACAATCCAATTTGGACAATGGCGTTTCTTTGGACGTTATCAAGGCGAAGAAACCAGAATGGTTTGGTACTTTCAAGGATGGAGTATTTACATTCCCTGCTGGCAAGACCGCATATGCTTGCCTGAATGGAGAACCAGTTGCTTATGCCAATGCCGATGGCATGTTGCGTATCGCAATGCCTGGTGTTGTGCTCAAGGATTACAGTGTTGGAGTTGAGTATCTCGGCCGTATGACTGATACAAACGATAATGACAACGCTATCTTCAACTTGACCTTTGGTGCTGATGTGACTACTGTCAAGTATGCCCTGGTAAAAGAGGGTGAAGACCTGAATAAAACTGAGAGCGGTATTATCGATGGTTCGGTAGAAGCTACAGAGATATCAGAGGCTGGCAGAGTGGAAGTTCCATTCGAGGAGTCTGGCAACTACTACTTGGTGACTGTATCTTATGAGAACGGTGAGGCCAAGGGTGCTGATGCAACTCCTATAACACTCAAGTCGAGCAAGGATGCAGAAGAGCAGTTTGAAGAAGTGGCTTATGGCGTGTTTACTCTTGGCGTAAAGGACATCAGTGGTCCATTCTTCCCAGAAGAAGGACCTATAGGTTGTTTCCTTGAGAAGATGGGTGGAACATCTCCTTATCCTTCTGAAGCAACCTTGCTTCAGAGCAAGAGTGATCCTACACATTTCCGTATCACACCATGGTTAACTGATGGATATGACTTTGATTTCACCTGGAACAAAGAAACAGGTGTCATCTCTGTCAGCAACAATAATTCTGGTGTCACTGGTAATCAGGCTGGCGACAAGGTAATTGTTGATGATGTTGCGACTATAATAGGAGATGATAATGCTTCTGCTGCAGGTGTGCTTAATTCTTATCAGAAGAATGTCTTCACCTTCAATTTGGTTTATCACTTAGGTGATAGCTTTTTCGCAATGGAAAAGGAGACTTTCGAGATTACCGCTACTGCTGAAAATGCAGCTAAGAAGGGTGTCAACAGAGTGGCTGCTTCGCACCGTTCTTTCAACAAATTCTTTACAGGTAAATCTTATCAGTTGAACAAGAAGCTTGTCAACAGCAAGAAGGTTCATCTCAGATAATACGATTTTGAAATAAAACAGTAAGACTCTATACCTCGTGTCTTGGTATAGAGTCTTTTCTTTCTTAATAATAATTTTGTATGAAATATAAACTTTATCTTACGGCTTGCTTATTGGTCTTGGGATTATCGTGTGCTCATGCTGTTCCTGCAAAGAAAGGAGTGAAGCGGACTATAAAACTTGCAGACGGAACTTCTGTAGTAGTAGAGCTTAAAGGTGATGAGTTCGCCTCTTATTGGCAGGGAGATGATGGTAAATGCTATGTGCAGGATGTTGATTCCCGCACATTTAAGATTACTGATAAAGCACAGGTCGTGAACCGAGGTTTGGCAAAACGTCAAAAAGCTAATGCTGAACGCATCAAACGCTTTGCCAAACGAGGACCGAAAAGAGAAATAACAGGTGCTTTCTCTCATTTTACGGGAACAAAGAAAGGACTCATCATCCTTGTCAATTTCAAGGATGTAAAGTTCGGCAGGACCCACACCCGCACTATGTTCGATAATATTGCCAACAAAATAGGCTTTACCAATAGTTTGGGATTCAAAGGCAGTGTGAAAGATTATTTTCTGGCACAAAGTAACGGACAGTTTGAATTGGATTTTGACGTGGTTGGTCCCTATACCTTGTCGCAAAACATGGCTTACTATGGCGCACACAGCAAGGACGGTCTACAGGATGTAAAGCCAGGACACATGATATTAGAAGCTTGCCAGATGGCTGATAAAGACGTAAACTATAAAGACTACGACTGGGATGGCGATGGCGAAGTAGACCAAGTATTTGTTATTTACGCAGGTTTCGGCGAGGCTGATGGAGGTTCCGAAGATACTATTTGGCCTCATGAAAGTCAATTGTCGACTTGGGTTAGCAAGCCTTATGAAACCAAGGATGGTGTTTCTGTAAACACCTATGCCTGTGGTAATGAGAATACGTATGACATGTTGGGACGAAGCCGTATCAATGGTATTGGCACTATCTGTCACGAGTTCTCTCACTGTTTGGGTTATCCAGACCTGTATGATACCAATTATAGTAATTTCGGAATGGGTTCCTTCGACCTGATGTGCTCTGGCAGCTATAATGGTGAGAGCTTCTGTCCTCCCAACTATTCAGCCTATGAGAAATGGGTTGCTGGCTGGATAAAGCCCACCATACTGGATAAACCAGCATCCGTTAAAGGTATGCAGGCGCAGGATGTGAAGTACGGACAAGCATTTGTTGTCTATAATGATAACAACAAGAACGAGTATTATCTTATCGAGAACAGACAACAGAACGTGGGTATCTGGGACAAGTTGCTGCCAGCCAGTGGCATGATGATTACCCATGTGGACTACGATGAGAATATCTGGGAGTGGAACAATGTCAATACCATTGTCAATTATAGCAACCAGTATGGCCCAGAATATGCTTATCGTGACAACGATCATCAGCGCCTTACTATCTTCCATGCTGACAACGAAGAGGGTTCTTCTGCAGACTCGCAGGCTGGTGACCTGTATCCATACAAAGACAACAACAGTCTTACCGACACCTCTTCACCTGCTGCTACCATCTATCAGGGCGGAACAACCATGGGCAAGCCTATCACCAATATTACCCAAAATGAGGATGGAAGCATCGACTTCGACTTCATGGGTGGCAGTAACGACAACATCATCTCGGGTATTCACTTCGTAGAGAATGATGAGGTGCCATCTTATGGTCAGGGTGTTTATTCCTTGGACGGCCGTTATTTCGGTTCTTCCGTCAAAGGTCTCGGCAAAGGCATATATATCGTGAATGGTAAGAAGATTGTCAAATAATGTATGAAACAGAGAAATCTTATATTGCTTTTCTGGGCAGCCCTGTTGATAGTAGGCTGCACGGAAAAGAAATCGATTCACGTGAAGTCATCAGAACTTGAGGCGAGTCGTATCCGCATGGACTCCATGCCGGAGTCCGTTAAGTTGGATAGTGACCTGCTCTCTGATTCTGGTACCGTTGTTCCTTATTTCCCAGGAGGTCTGAAAGCCATGCGTGCTTTCATTGCCAAACATGTGCGTTATCCTGAGGCTGCCCGCATGTTGAAAAAGGAAGGCAGGGTTATCATTTCAGTCCAGGTAGACACCAAGGGTAACCTCTCTAATTATAAGGTGAAGACAAGCGACGACCCTCTGTTCGACAAAGAGGCTTTGAGAGTAGTTAAGCTGATGCCTCGCTTTGTTCCTGATGGGGAAGGCAAGGTTGTTTCTGGCTCCGTAGAAATTCCAGTCATGTTTCGTTTGAAATAATATATAATTAAGGTGTATCCTTCTTGCCCCACACATCGGGCAAGCGAGGATACCCCTTTTTCTTTTTATCTCCCTCACGCTCAAATATTTTCCAATAATTCCTTGCATCTTTCAGAAGAAAAGCGTATCTTTGCAGAAGATTAGCAGCGCTCGGCAATTTGTAAGCAAGCTTACATTGCGCTCGTTTGCGTAATCTTTGCAGCACGAAAGTTGAATTATTAAAATAAGGAGGTAGAATATGGATTTATTTGATAGCAAAAGACAAGAAAGATTAGAGGCAGCAAGAAAGGCTTCTACTGCCAGTAAAGAAGCAGCACGCGCCTTTTTAATTAGGGCAGGAATTCTTTTACCTAATGGTGAAGTTGCACCACATTTGAGATAACGGTATGGATAAGTCTTTATATTCAAGGCGCTCCAACCTAGTAATTGGATTTCATGGTTGCGACAAAACAGTTGTTGATGCCGTAGTTGCTGGAAAGACCGATCTTCTTTCCAGCACTAATGACTATGACTGGTTAGGTAATGGCATTTACTTTTGGGAGAATAATGAGGAACGAGCTTGGCAATGGGCTAAAGATTTAGCAAAAAGAAAGAACTCACAAATCAAAGAGCCTGCAGTTGTTGGTGCAATTATTGACTTGGGATATTGCTTTGACTTAACAGATAGCACATATCTTCAGGAATTGAAGGCTGCTTATGAGGCTATGGTTACTGTTTATAAAGAATCAGGGATTGAATTACCGAAGAATACATCTATCGGAAATTCTACAGATTTGTTGATTAGAAAATTGGATTGTGCTGTTGTACAAACAGCTTTAACATACAATCAGGATGCCAATGCCCATCCTTACGATTCTGTAAAAGGAGTATTTTGGGAAGGACAGGAACTATATCCTAATGCAGGATTCAGAGAAAAGAATCATATTCAGATTTGTGTCTTCAATCCAAATTGCATCAAGGGTTATTTTCTTCCTAGAGGTATCAATCAAGATTATCCTAACCCATAATATAAAATGGTGTATCCTTCTTGCCCCATATATCGGGCAAGCGAGGATACACCTTTTTCTTTT
>ERZ1023886.566-NODE-566-length-13838-cov-10.850613_pt1 | contig 13838 bp, 10 predicted proteins | sample MGYA00380395_ERZ1023886 | MGnify/ENA primary metagenome ERZ1023886 (study PRJEB33179, sample SAMN07449002) | human gut metagenome | biome: Human-gut; feature: Human associated habitat; material: Faeces | host: Homo sapiens | place: India: Bhopal | collected... | reverse complement strand
CTGCTTGTTTTTTAGTGTGTTTCTTATAAATCTTTTAGCAGAACTTTTTTCTGTGTTTCAAGATAGTCCGTGTACGAGGCTGCAACAGTTTCCCACGCTTCTGTAAGTTCTGTTTGGCAGTTTATGCTTGGTGTCCAATTTCCTTCTTTTTCCATTCTCTCTATCAGCAATCCTACTGACAGTCGGGTCAGGCATTCTGCAGGTTGATATCTCACGATGTCGTCCTTGTCACGGCAAGCCGTCTCGTTAAGTATGCCTACTTTAGTCATGCAGAACAGCAGTTCGTTCACAATTCTTATAGGCAATTTCGTCTCTATTTTCAGTTCTAGGGCTGTGTAGGGTTTCTTGCCATCTGCGAACCTCTTGCATATCTTGCTTGCAAGAAGTATGCACATTCCCAGCATGTCTTTGTGACTGAGGTCGTTAGTCTGAGCTTTGAAGGCGTAGTCCTCCATGTTCTGGCTGGCGTAGCATAGTTCGGCACCGAAAAGACAAATCAGCCATGATATCTGCACCCAAAGCATGAATAATGGCAAGGCGGCAAACGAGCCGTAAATGGCGTTGTAGCTGCTCACCCATATCTGGGAGTTGATATATATGAGCTGCAGTCCCTGCATTGCTACACCCGAGATTATGCCTGGAGCTATGGTGCTGCTTATCTTCACCTTCGTGTTAGGCATAAACACATATAGGGCTGTGAATATGGCTGACATTATGGCATATGGTAGCACGTGGAGCATACACTCCATGAGCGGACCGATAACCATCGTATCCTCTATGTTCTTGAATATTGTGGCGAAGAAGATGCTTATACCCGATGTCACCACTATTATTATTGGCATAAGCAGAAACATTGACGTATAGTCCGTAATGGTTCTGAATACGCTACGTGGCTTCTTTACCTGCCAGATGCCGTTGAATGTCTCCTCTATGTTGCGGATAAGCATTATCACGGTAAAGAGCATGAATACAAGACCCACACCAAGGAATATGCCGCGTTGTGTGTGTACCAGGTAGGAGTTGACGAAGCCCACTATGATGTCAGCTGCTTGAGGTTGGCTTGACAACGCGTCCCTGAACCATATCTCTATGTATTTGTTATATCCGAATCCTCTTGCTATTGCGAAAACCACGGCAAGGATGGGCACGATGGCAAGGAGAGTGGAGTAGGTAAGGGCGCACGCCGCACTTGTTATTCTGCGTTCCGTGGTAAACTCTATTGCGAGAATGAGTTTGCGTGCCACGTTAAGAGCAAAATATCCTATCGGTCCCACCTCGTTTCTTTCAACGTGCCATATGCCGTCCTTCAGAAACGAGCTTATCTTTTTAAACGAGAAATTCGATATCTTCATAGAATGGTTTTAGTATTGTGTTGTATTCGTTTTCGAAGTTGGGCGTGAATGTGCCGTTCCCAAGATTGTCGTTTATTTCGTTTATCGTCCAGAATCGTCCTCCGTCCAATTCGCCTTCCGAAGGACTCACTTTGCCGTCGTATACGGTATAGAAGACGTTCACCATCTCTTTCTCTCTTTGGCTTTCGAAGACGTATCTCTTTATGAATTTTGGCTCGTAATCAGTCATGCCTAATTCTTCCTTTACCTCGCGTTGCAGAGCTTTGTCCACGCTTTCACCATAGTCGATATGGCCTCCGCATGCTGTGTCCCATTTGTCTGGCTGAATGTCCTTCCATGCAGGACGATGCTGAAGAAATAGCTCGCCCTTCGAGTTGAACACATGCAGATGAACAACGGGATGGAGTATTTTCGATCCGTTATGCGCTTCTGATCGCAATATAGATCCGATGACGTTTCCTTCCGTGTCCACTATGGGGAACAGTTCGTTCTTATTGTCCATATGATAATATTTTTTATACAGTCATTACGTACGTGCGGCTACCTTCAAATATTTTCTCTGCGTCCTCTTTGCTTATCTTCGCGTCGGGGCTGAATATGCCGAACACCGAGCTTCCGCTACCGCTCATCTGCGCATAAAGCGCTCCTTCCTTATAGAGGCGTTCCTTTATGGCTCCTACTTCTGGGTAGAGTCCGAAGACGCTTTCTTCAAAGTCGTTTGTAAGCGTTGTTTTCCATTCCTCCACAGGACGTGCCACAACATCTCGACAGCAATACTGTGGGGTGTGAGGCTTGATGCGTGAGAACGCCTCCTTTGTGGATACGGCTACGGTAGGCTTTACCACTACAATCTCGTATTTCTTGAGGTTGTTTCCGTAAATCTTTACTGGCGACAGTATTTCGCCTATGCCCTCTGCGTAAGCTGGTTCTGCCGTTATGAAGAAGGGACAGTCTGCGCCTAACTTTGCTGCGTATGCCTCCATTACGGCGTTTCCCATGTCCAGGTTGAAGCGTTCGTCAAGGAGTCTGATCATGTAAGCGGCGTCGCTCGAACCGCCTCCCATTCCAGCTTGCATGGGGATATGCTTATAAAGGTGGGCATGTACACGTGGAATAGCTCGTTCCGAGGCTATAAGGTTGTATGCCTTTACCACAAGATTGTCTGCTTCGTCGCAGTTTGCATTCTCTCCCGTTACCTTCAGATCGCAGTTGGATACGGAAGGAAACTTCGGGTCCATCAACTTTATCTCCAGAGCATCGCATATTGGGATAGGGAAGAAGACTGTCTGAAGGTTGTGATATCCGTCAGCACGTCGTTCCACTATGTTAAGTCCAAGATTTATTTTGGAACAAGGAAAGTCTATCATGATTTGGTCGTAGGGTGAGGTTTTTTATATAATTTAATAAGAGGGTGTGTCAAAATATTTTGACACACCCTCTCTTGAATGTTTCGGATATTTTAAATAGTGTCCTGTTTCTTTATCTTATCCACGTAGGCGTCGATGGCTGCCACGGCTGTGATGTTCACGATGTCGCGTACGGAGCTCTCGAAGTCTGTAAAGTGGATAGGCTTGTTCAGACCCATCTGAATCGGGCCGATAATCTCGGCGTCCGGGTCAATGGCTTGCAGCAGCTTGTAGCTTGCCTGTGCACTGCTCATATTGGGGAATACGAGGGTGTTGACATCCTTGCCCTTGAGACGTGTGAAAGGATATTTGTCGTCACGCAGCTCCTTGTTCAGGGCGAAGTTCACCTGCATCTCACCGTCGATGATAAGGTCAGGATACTGGTTCTGCAGCTGCTCCACAGCCTCATGCACACAGACTGGGCTTCCCACCTCGTCGGTTCCGAAGTTAGAGTAGCTTATCATTGCCATGCGCGGTTCCTCGTTGAAGAACTTCACGGTATGGGCTGTCAGCTTGGCGATGTCCACGAGTACACTCTTGTCCGGATGGCGGTTGATGAGTGTGTCGGCAAGGTAGAATACGCCCTTGCTGGTGTTCAGGATATGCATAGTGGCGAAGGTGTTATACTCCTTGCGGATGCCAATCACTTCTTTAGCCACCTTGATGGTGTTCGAGTATTTCGTGTAAAGACCAGTGATGAATGCGTCAGCATCACCCGTCTCCACCATCATCATGCCGAAGTAGTTACGCTCGTACATCTTGTCGTATGCCTCCTCGAAGGTATAGCCCTGACGTGCACGCTTCTTGGCAAGGTGCTTGGCGTAAGTGGCGCGGCGTCCCTGCTCTTGGTCGGCACGCATGTCTATCAGCTCTATGCCGTCAAGATTGAGCTTCAGACGCTCAGCCACACGACGCAGACGGTCGGGATTTCCAAGCAGGATAGGGAAGCAGATACCCTCTGTCTTTGCCTGTACTGCAGCCTTCATCATTGACGGGTGAGCACCCTCTGCGAAGACGATGCGCTGTGGATGCATGCGGGCTGTGTTGTGTAGGTTGCGTGTCAGCTTTGTCTCCTGACCGAGCAGCACCATAAGGTTCTTCTTGTATGCGTCCCAGTCTGTAATGGTCTTGCGTGCCACGCCACTCTCAATGGCAGCCTTGGCAACTGCGGCACTCACCTCTGTGATGAGTCGCGGATCCACGGGCTTCGGTATGAAATATTTCGGTCCGAAAGCGAGGTCATTAACATGATAAACCTCATTAACGATATCGGGTACGGGCTGCTTTGCAAGGTCAGCGATAGCGTGCACGGCTGCCATCTTCATCTCCTCGTTGATAGCCTTGGCATGTACGTCAAGCGCACCTCTGAAGATGTAAGGGAAACCGATGACGTTGTTTATCTGGTTGGGATAGTCGCTACGTCCGGTAGACATCAGTACGTCGGGGCGGCTTGCCATGGCATCCTCATAGCTAATCTCTGGAACAGGATTGGCGAGTGCGAAGACAATAGGGTTTTCTGCCATTGAGCGAATCATAGCCTGCGACAGCACGTTTCCCTTCGAGAGTCCTACGAAGACATCAGCGCCGTTAATAGCCTCCTCCAAGGTGTGTACGTCAGTACGAGTCGTAGCGAACATCTTCTTCTGTTCAGTAAGGTTGGGACGGTCGGCTGTTATTACGCCCTTTGAGTCGAGCATGATGATATTCTCCACCTTGGCTCCCAACGCAACGTACAGCTTGGTGCAGCTGATGGCGGCAGCTCCTGCGCCGTTCACCACAATCTTCACCTTGTCTATGTCTTTTCCTGCCACCTCAAGGGCGTTCTTCAGTCCAGCTGCCGAGATAATGGCTGTGCCGTGCTGATCGTCGTGCATGACGGGAATGTCGAGGGTGCGCTTCAGACGCTCCTCTATGTAGAAACACTCAGGGGCTTTGATGTCCTCAAGGTTGATGCCGCCGAATGTCGGGGCAATCTTCTCCACGGTCTCGCAGAACTTCTCGGGGTCTTTCTCAGCCACCTCTATGTCGAAGACGTCAATGCCTCCGTATATCTTAAAGAGCAGGCCTTTACCCTCCATCACGGGCTTGCCGCTCATCGCGCCGATGTCGCCAAGTCCTAAGACAGCCGTACCGTTGGAGATTACGGCCACAAGGTTGCCCTTATCCGTATATTTATACACATCGTCCGGATTCTGCTGAATCTCCAGGCATGGGAATGCCACGCCAGGCGAGTAAGCCAGACTGAGGTCGGTTTGTGTTTGGTAAGGCTTTGTCGGCTTCACCTCAATTTTTCCGGGGCGTCCGCTCTGATGATAATGGAGAGCGTTTTCTTTTGTTATCTTTACCATTTCTTCGAGATTATATAGGTTTCTTCTGAATTGCTCATTATTAGGGGATGTTTGTATAAGTCTCGCAAAGTTACTCTTTTTCGTTTAAATATTTCATAAATTCACGAAAAACTATTGCAGACTCATTAGTTTTTTGTACTTTTGCGTTCAGTATAGAAGTCACGAAAGTTAAAAGAAGTTTAGAATTAATATATAGAAGTTTATAATATATAAATGTATAAGGATAATCCCCAAACCGCATACAAGCAGGAACTCAAGGAGAAGATTCTTACGAGTTCCATGCATGAGTTTCTCATCCACGGTGTCAAGTCGGTGAGAATGGACGATATTGCCAATTCTCTCGGTATCTCCAAGCGCACTCTTTATGAGATTTATAGTAATAAAGAAGAACTGCTTTTGGAAGGAGTTCGTCTCAAGGAAGAGGAGTATGACCGTCATATGACTGCTTACTCTCTTGACTCTTCACATACCGTCATCGACATCATTATCGAGTTCTACAAGCGCCAGGTGGGTTATCTTTCCAGCGCTTCCCCTATGTTCTTCACAGACCTTCACAAATATGCACAGGTGATGGCTTATCTTGACAGGCTGCATGCCGTACGTCGTTCATATGCTCTCGACTTCTTCACGAGAGGCGTACGTGAGGGATATTTCCGTGCTGATGTCGACTATAATATAATGTTGCGCCTTGGAAGTGCTGCTATGGAGACAGTAATGAAGGAGCAGATGTATAATGAATATGACCTCAAGCATATCTTCCATAACGTCATACTCCTCAATATCCGCGGTCTGTGTACTACGGAAGGCATTAAATTGCTCGACCATTTTCTTGATAACGAACCCCGAATACAATAAAAGGGTGTCCTTGTTTTTAATTTTTATGTTCTGATGTAATAAAAGCTGTATTGTTACGTTAAGAATATATAATGGAAAAACCAAACGTTTATTCACATATTCTCAAGTCTACCATCGTCTTTGGCGGTATGCAGGGCTTCAACGTGCTGATAGGACTCTTACGCAACAAGTTTGTGGCGCTCTTCATAGGTCCTGCCGGCATGGGACTTGTGGCCCTTTTTACTTCTACCATCAAGTTGCTTGGTGACATCACCAATCTCGGATTGCCCGTTAGTGCCGTCCGAGAACTCTCTAAGGCGTATGAGGATATTGACAGCTCGCTCCTTGAGCGCCTTGTCTCTGTCTTCCGTCGTTGGACGCTCTGTACGGCGCTGTTGGGTATGGTGCTGTGCATATTGCTCAGTTCCGTCATCAGCCAGCTGGCTTTTTCTTCCAGCGAATATATGTGGCACATCGTTATGTTGTCACCAGCTGTGGCATTTGCCACTCTTGCTGCCGGCGAAACAGCTCTCCTTAAAGCCACACGTAAGATACACAAGCTGATCAAGTCATCTGTATACAGTCTCATGGCCTCGCTCGTTATCACGGTTCCGCTTTATTATTTTTATGGTATGCGTGGTGTTGTTCCCGTGCTTGTGCTTGTGGCATTGGCACAGGCCGCCATCGTCCTATTCTATTCTTTCCATGAATATCCCTGGCGCTTTCGCGGCATGTTCTGTGAAGGCTATCGCTTTGTGCGTCTTGGCATCGCCTTCATTGCTGGAGGTGTCATCGGTAGTATTACGGAGTTTGCCATTCGCTCCAGTCTTAGCGCCATGTCTGATGTCGAGACTGTAGGACTTTACAATGCCGCATACATGATTCTTGTTACATATGCAGGCACCGTCTTTACATCTATGGAGACAGATTATTATCCGCGTCTTTCAGCAGTTCCTGAAGTTGGCCGTCAGTTTAATGCCGTTGTAAATCGTCAGATTGAGGTTTCAATCCTGCTTCTTGCCCCATTGCTCGTAGCTTTTATTGTTTTTGTGCCGGTATTGCTACCTTTGCTCTTCAGCTCAAAGTTTCTTCCGGTCCTTCGTATGCTGCAGGTTGCTGTACTGTCTCTCTATGCTCGTGTGCTTTTCATTCCCGTGGAGTATATCTCTTTGTCGCGTAAAGATTCGGTGGCTTACATTACTGTAGAGGCGCTCAGTTATGCCATGCTCTTCGTCTCGATAGTCGTTGGATATTGTCTTGGCGGACTCTTCGGCATAGGTGTAGGAATGACCATAGCCAATGTTGTAGAGCTTCTCATCGTGGTATGCTTTTATCGGGCTCGCTTCCGTTATGTTTTTTCACGTAAGGTTGTGAGGATTGTCTCCGTGCAGGTGATGCTTGGTATTATTGCTTACGCTTGTACGTGGATAGATAATTTCTTGGGATACTGGGTGTCTGGTCTCGTAGCCTTTGCTCTTTCAGCTTCCTTTTCAATGAGATTGTTGAGAAAAAAATCGGATATTATTGATGGATTAAAGAAGAAGTTTAGATAAAAATCCGCATTCAATTACGAAATGCAGATTTTTATCTAATAGCCTTTTTTAATATAATCTTTCTACAGATTTCACGCCTCTTACCGTACGCAACTTCTTTAGCAGCGCCTCCAGCTTCAGCGTATCGTCTATGAGCACGTCCAGGTTGCCGCTGAACAGTCCGTCGTGACTGTCGATGTTTATCGACCTCATCACAATCTTCTCCTCCTTCGATATGATGTTGGTGATGTTGTTCACGATGCCGATATCATCGTTGCCCACAATGCGAAGCGAAATCTGATACTTCGATTGTCCCTTACCGCTCCAGCGGGCCTTCACGATGCGATAGCCGAAGCGCTTGCGCATCTCCGGAGCATTGGGGCAGTTCTGGCAATGCACCTTAATGCCACCCGAAACCGTCACGAAGCCGAAGATTGGGTCGCCGTATATGGGATTGCAGCACTTAGCGAGTGAGAAGTCCACCCCCTTCAGATTCTGACCAATCACCAGCTCATCGTCCGAAGAACGAAAGCCTCTTCCCTCTGCGTTCTGCCCTCCGAGGCTGAATCCTTCCGCGCTACGCACAACGCCAGCATACTTGAGGTTAGCCTCATGATCGCGCTCCTCTATGTATTTGTCAACGATGTCGTTGGCGTCCAGCTTCTCGTCCACAATCTGACGGTAGAAGTCAGACATCTCCTTAAAGCCTAGACGCTTCACAAGGTGCGACATCACGCTGTCTTCCATCTCCACCTTGCGGTTTCTGAACTTACGTTCAAGAATTTCCTTGGCGTACAGACCGTCCTTTATCTGAAGCTCCTTCAGCGACTGGCGTATCTTCGCCCTTGCACGTCCTGTCTTCACGATGTTTGTCCAGTCCGCTTTCGGCGTCTGGTTACTCTGCGTCAGTATCTCCACCGTATCTCCCGAATGGAGCACCTCACGTATGGGCACATTCTTGCCGTTTATCTTGCCGCCCACACACTTGTTGCCCACACCTGAATGGATGTGGTAGGCGAAGTCGAGAATGGTGGCACCCTTCGGAAACTTCAGCAAGTCGCCCTTCGGCGTAAACACGAACACCTCATCCTCGTAAAGGTCCATCTTGAACTGGTCCATAAGTTGCAGGTTGTCGTTGTTCTCCAGCGCAGCTCTGATGTTCTTCAGCCAGTCGTCCAGTCCCGATTCGCTCTTGATGCCCTTATATCTCCAGTGCGCAGCCAGGCCCTTTTCGGCTATCTCGTCCATGCGCTCCGTCCTTATCTGCACCTCCACCCACTTGTTCTCGGGTCCGAGCACCGTGATGTGCAAGCTCTCGTAGCCGTTCGACTTCGGCACAGAAAGCCAGTCTCTCAGTCGCTTCGGGTTAGGCTGATACATGTCCGTGATGAGCGAGTAAGCCTGCCAGCATTGCATTTTCTCTTCGCTCAGCGGCGAGTCAATGATGATACGGATGGCAAAGAGGTCGTAAATGCCGTTAAATCCGCACTTCTGCTTCTTCATCTTCTGCCATATCGAGTGGATGCTCTTCGTACGTCCCTTTATGTGGCACTTTATGCCCATGCCCGCCAACTTCTCGCCCAGCGGAGCTATGAACTTCTCAATATATGCGTCGCGTGACCGCTTTGTGGCGTTGAGGTTTTCCTTGATCATATAGTAGGCGTCATGCTCCAGATACTTCAGACTCAAGTCCTCCAACTCGCTCTTCAGCTTATACAGTCCCAGCTTATGTGCTAACGGGGCATACAGATAGCTAGCCTCCTCTGCCGCGCGGGTCTTCGCCTCCGTGTTCTGTGTGTCGCGAATCTGTCGCATAAGGTTCACGCGGTCCGCAATCATTATCAGCACCACGCGCATGTCCTCCGCGAACGACAACAGCAGACTGCGGAAGTTCTCGCTCTCTATGACAGGTCTTGTGGTGTAAAGCTCATGAATGCGCACCAAGCCGTGGATGATCTGCGCCACGCTCTTGCCGAACATCTTCTCCGCATCCTCCACGGTCATATTGCCGCAGATCACGCTGTTGTATAGGAGTATGGCAAGCACGCAGTCGCGCTTCATGCCAATTTCATTCACCTCCAGCTCGGCAGTCTGAAAACTGAGAAGTATAGGATTTTGCCCGAAAACGTCTCTTCTTATCTTATTGCCGTCAATCTCTTCCTCCAGTTGCTTACGCACCTTCGCTTCGTCCTCCTCACTTATCTCGTCGGCGACGAGAGCCTTGAGGCGCTGGGTTATCTCTCCCAGCTCACGACGTTCCTCCAATGTAAATTCGAACTTTTCTTCCATAATTCACACCTTTAATAATTAATTTGCAAGACAAAGGTACAAAAATTCCGTATAACATTTCTTATTTCACGAAAAAGTCTTTACATTTGTAGGGTAATTAGACAATTTATGTAACCATAAAATCAAATATTATGTTATCCAAACAAGATTTAAACCAGATTTCCGCAAGAGGCATCTCTGAGGAAATGGTAGAGCACCAGCTCCAGGACTTCAAGCAGGGTTTCCCGTTCCTTAAGATTGAGGCTGCTGCCGCCATCGGCAACGGCATCTTCAAGCCCACAGAGGAGGAAGTAAAGAAGTACGTGGCAGACTGGACCGACTATCTATCTTCTGACCACAGCGTCGTAAAGTTCGTGCCGGCAAGCGGTGCTGCCAGCAGAATGTTCAAGGATCTCTTCGCTTTCCTCAGCGCTACATACGACGTACCCACCACCGACTTTGAGAAGACTTTCTTCGACAATATAAAGAAATTCGCCTTTAAGAAGGCTCTTTGTGCCGAGTGCAAGAAGAACGACGGCGGTTGCGTATGCGACCTTACCAAGGCTGGCAACTATAAGGCAGTCGTGGCTAACCTCCTCGAGGCTAAGGGCCTCAATTACGGTCAGCTGCCCAAGGGCCTCCTCCTCTTCCATCAGTATGAGGACGGACCGCGCACTCCTATGGAGGAGCATCTCGTAGAGGCTGCTCTCTATGCCAGCACCAACGGCAATGCCAACATCCATTTCACCGTCTCTCACGACCATCTGGAACTGTTCAAGAAGAAGGTGGCTGAGAAGATTGCTTACTATGAGCAGAAGTTCGGCATCAAGTATAATGTCAGCTTCTCTGAGCAGAAGCCTAGCACGGACACCATCGCTGCCAATCCTGACAACACGCCGTTCCGCAATGAGGACGGTTCGTTGCTCTTCCGTCCGGGTGGTCACGGAGCGCTCATCCAGAACCTTAACGAGATTGACGCTGACGTTGTGTTCGTGAAGAACATCGACAACGTGGTTCCTGACCGCATCAAGGACGAGACGGTTCTCTATAAAAAACTCATCGCCGGCATCCTCGTCGACACGCAGAAGCAAGTGTTCGCTTATCTCCGCCTCCTCGAGAGCGGCGCTTACACGGACGCTCAGCTCGAAGAGATGGTCAGCTTCCTCGAAGGCAGACTCTGCTGCCGCAAGCACGACGTCAAGAGCCTCTCCCGTGAGCAGCTTGCCGACTATCTCCGCACCAAGTTCTCTCGTCCTATCCGTGTCTGCGGCGTCGTTAAGAACGTGGGCGAACCGGGTGGCGGCCCGTTCCTCTGCTACAATCAGGACGGCACTGTCAGCCCGCAGATCCTCGAGTCAAGCCAGATAGACAAGAACAACGCTGAGTATATGGAGATGTTCAAGAACGGCACTCACTTCAATCCCGTTGACCTCGTTTGCGCCACAAAGGACAAGGACGGCAACCACTACCAGCTCCCCGACTTCGTCGACAAGAACACGGGCTTCATCAGCTCAAAGAGCAAGAACGGCAAGGAGCTGAAGGCGCTCGAACTTCCCGGTCTCTGGAATGGTGCCATGAGTAACTGGAACACCATCTTCGTGGAAGTGCCCATCGGAACTTTCAATCCCGTTAAGACTGTTAACGACTTGCTTAGAGAACAGCACCAGTAATATATACTTAATATTAGTAATATACTTGTAGTTTCGCCACGGATTCCATGGAACTTACGAATGATGTTATTTCTGAATTTCATCATTCCGTAATTCCGCGTAATCCGTGTTTTTTAATGTTTTGTCAGAAATATTAAATAAAATCATTAACTTTGCAACCTTAAAAATGTACGTTTAACAAAACCTTAAAAACGATTATACAAATGAAGAAGATCTTTCTTGCTCTTGGATTGGCGCTTGCCTGCTCGGCTTCTTGGGCACAGACCATGCTCTGGCAGACCGACACCACGCGCCACAAATATTATCGTATACCTGCCATCGTTGCTAACGGCAAAAACGTCATAGCCTTTGCTGACAACCGTTCGGGTGTTACGGACGCCACCAGTTGGGGCGACGTGGGATCCGTGGGCAACATCAGCATAGAGGTGCGCCACAGCAAGGACGGAGGACGTACATGGACTTCGCCTAAGTGTGCCGTAAAGGGATTCGGCAACGGAGGCTACGACCAGAGTCATGGTGATGCTGCCGTGGTGCGTGACCGCGAGACAGGACGCATGCTCATAATGACGGGTTCGGGCGATGTGGGCTACGGACGGTCGAAGGTTACCGTTCCGGGCGACTATAGCGAAGCCCTGAAGGTGGGACGCTACTATAGCGATGACAACGGAAACACATGGAACGGAGGAGAGGTAACCTCTCAGATTTACGACCTCTATCGTGGTCATGGCAACATTTTCCGCCTTTTCTTCACAAGCGGTCGTATCTGTCAGAGCCGCATGATAAAGCGTGGAGAATATTATCGCATCTATTCGGCTGTGGTGACCAATGAGGGTAGCCTGGTGGTCTATTCGGACGACTTCGGCGATACTTGGACTCCGCTTGGTGGTGCAGACGCACGTCCTGCTCCTGAGGGCGACGAGGCGAAGCTGGAGGAACTTCCTGACGGCCGTGTGCTGCTGAGCTGCCGTCGTAGCGGAAAGGACGGCAGATGGTTTAATGTCTTCAGCTATGGGGACAACAGTTATGGTCAGGGCAGCTGGGCACAGCCTGTGGCTTCAGAGAATCCTGACGGAGGAACAGCCACCATCAACAATAACTGCAACGGCGAGATTCTCCTTGTGCCGGCTAAAGCAAAAGACGGCAGTCGTGTGTACGTAGCCCTTCAGTCCGTACCCCGCGGCACCCCCGGCAATCATCCTTCCAACCTTGAGCGCCGCAGCCACGTGTCGGTATACTGGAAAGCATTCCGTTTTGCAGCCGACTGGGCTTCTCCCGAAAACTGGAAAGACGGATGGGAGCGATATGAGATAACCGACGGCTATTCGGCTTACTCGTCTATGGCAATCGGAGACAAAGGCAACATCTGCTTCATCTATGAGGACGACGGCGTGCGTTTCCGACTCGGAAGCCAGTCAACGGAGATGTATAGCATCTTCTATCGCAACCTCACTCTGAAGGAGATAACCGTCGGCAAGTATAAGTATAGCAAGATAAAGTAAAAGAAATCACTAAAAAATACAATTTTTCAGACAAGTGTATATAGGAATAGCAGGAAATATCGGTAGTGGTAAGACCACGCTTACGGAGATGCTTGCCGAGCATTACCAATGGGAACCGCACTACGAGAAAGTCGTCGACAATCCTTATATGAACGACTATTACAAGGACTTACATCGATGGTCGTTTGCCTTGGAGGTGTTCTTCCTGAAGGAGCGCTTCAAGGATGTTCTTCAGATTTCAGAATCGGAGAACAACATCATCCAGGACCGCACCCTTCATGAAGGAGTCTTCGTCTTTGCCGCCAACAATTACGCGCAGGGCAACATCAGCGACCGCGACTTCGAGACTTACATGGAGCTTTACGAGATTATGGTGGAGAAGGTGAAGCTGCCTGACCTCATGATTTATCTGAGGTCTTCCGTGCCGCACCTCGTGGAGAACATCCAGAAGCGAGGACGTGTGTATGAGCAGAAAATCCCCATCGAGTATCTGCAAGGACTGAACGACAGATACGATGACTTCATCCGCAACAAATATAAGGGTAAGGTGCTGGTCATCGATGTGGACAAACTCGACTATAAGACGCGCCCCGAAGACCTGAAGCTGATAACGGACCAGATTGACTCCGTATTATCCATTTAATCTTACCCAATCCAATAAAAACAAAAGAATAAATGCACATAGCAATAGCCGGAAACATCGGTAGTGGCAAGACCACACTAACCAAGATGTTGGCAAAAAGATATAACTGGTCGCCCCGTTTCGAACCCGTTGAACACAATCCCTATCTTGACGACTTCTATAAGGATATGTCGCGCTGGTCGTTCAATCTCCAGATTTATTTCCTTAACAAGCGTTTCAAGGAGGTGGTGGAAATCAGCCAGAGCGACAAGGACATCATTCAGGACCGCACCATCTTTGAGGATGC
>ERZ1023886.559-NODE-559-length-13885-cov-15.504194_pt1 | contig 13885 bp, 9 predicted proteins | sample MGYA00380395_ERZ1023886 | MGnify/ENA primary metagenome ERZ1023886 (study PRJEB33179, sample SAMN07449002) | human gut metagenome | biome: Human-gut; feature: Human associated habitat; material: Faeces | host: Homo sapiens | place: India: Bhopal | collected... | reverse complement strand
TTGCTGCATCAACCCATTTCTCTCCATACTTTTCTTTTGCGTACTTTTCCAACTCGTCTGCTCGCAGAACTTGAGCATCTACCGCACTGCATACAAACAATGCAGCAAGTGCAACTAAAATAAACTTTTTCATTTTTCTATATTGTTTTGATAAACATTATTCTTTTAAAAATCAAATCCAAGTTTGACGCTAACTGACTCTGTGTCATATGTAGCAGGCTTGCGAGTATAACTCATATCATATCTGCCATTGAAACGTTCAAATGTTTCAATTGTTTCAAATTCAAGTTTCTCTGCAGCATATCCTACAGACAAACTAAGCCCCTGTTTGTTATTCAATGCATATCTTACACCCAATGAAGCCACCACGTATAGACCACCATTATTGGTAACAAACGTTCCTCCTTTGATGTCAAAGAAAGGCGAAATCTTGCCTTTCGTGAAATTGCTGCGGAAGTTTGCGAAAACCGGAATATCTACTTTGCTATCTCTTACATCAAGTGGTATTTCCATATCACCTGTTTTGTAAGATGACATAAAATGCAAGCCAGTACCAGCACCAAGGAAGATATAAGAATTCACTTGATAGCCATGTGTTGTGTTGACCTCAAAACGACCAAAGTCATAGTCACCAATACCAACAGAATAACCTGCGTCAACATGGCCTTTATAGCCAGATCGCATACTTTGCGCATTGCTATTGATGGCTAAAGCCATTGTTGCTGCTAAAAGAATTGCTATTTTCTTCATAACCTTATAATATAATAATGTGAAAAATCCATTTTCAGAAGGTGACTACTATCCGCAATTATCGTCATAGCACTCATCATTCTCGATGCCTTCATACTCATCACGATCACAATAACTACTATCATGATAGTCTTCATAAGAACAATCATGGTCGCAGCAGCAATCGTCATAACCATCTTCATAGCCACGAGCATAGTTTTCATGGTCTGAAGTTGTATTATTACCAGCGTTGCGATGCGCTTTCTTTTGGCTGTTTGAAACGCCGCTTGAAAATAAGAAATCGAATAGTCCCATACCTTTTTCTATTAATGTTTAACTTCTGATGCAAAGGTATGAAAGTCTTGTGCAGTCTATTTGCACTGAATAAAAAAAGTTTTTCAAGCCCTCTTTTTTAGGGGTGGAAGGGTATGATTATGTTTTTTTTAACTACAAAAAACATTTTATCATCTTCAACATATAAAAAAACACATTAATAACATACCGACAAATAAGGGCGCGTCATGGATTTATGACACACCCTTATTATTTCAGATAGTTTACAAGCTATAAATAATGAGACTCTTATTGGTTTCTCTTAATACTTTTGCCATCACATCTCATTTTCTCCGCATCATTTAGATGTTTTTTGATTTCTGAATCTTCTATAAAATGAACATTTAGTGCTGAAGAATTTGGAAAGCGATTGAAGAAAATGTTATTGCTCATATACAGATTAACAGAAACGACATCATTTGCAGTCTTCACGCTATTGTAATATTTGAGAATGCTTTGAAGAACCCTTGGTAAAACCTTGAATCCTATTCTTCCATCTTTAAACGATACCACTGCTACAACATGATAGTGTTGTCTTTTGTCAACAGCCTGCTCATTTTGTGTTTTATTACATTTATGTGAAATGGTAAGATGTCTTCCATACTTTTCATTGATAGTATTCATTATCTGTTGGAAAATCTGTCCATGTGGACTAGTGTCTTCAAGCTGATTATAGCCTATGTAATAATGAATCATTTCATGGATGATCGTATCTTCAACCTCTTCCTCTGGTAAATCTATACTTGTATTGATACGTAAGGAGAAGTTGTATTTCTCTATTTTACCATTTTTCCCCAGTCGTTTTTTATATGTACATGCACCCAAAAAAGACTTTGCGTTACTCAATTTAATGGGGAGCATAGGGAGTTTACCTGCAAATATTTGCTGGTTAAACTCCTCAAATTTACGTTTTATATATAGAATTGTAATCTCCATTGTTAATCATCAACATTGTCATTTTCTGACTGAAAGTCAAAGACTGTATTCCAATCAACATCGCAAGGAACATATTTTACGACTTTACGGACATAATAAAATATAATCCATTGTGTAATGCTTGTATCTGTAAACTCTGTTTCTGTCATATCCTTACCTAAAATGGTATCTTTTCCATGAAGTAGAACCTTTTGGGTATCTCTATCTACGAGATCGCCTTTTTCATTCAGTTTTCCCTCTGGGATAGCCTTACACAAGGTTGAAGGGAAAAGTTCCAAGAGCATCAAATCTGCAGTAGCATCTCTCTTGTTTCTCAATAACATGTACTTATATGACTTGAATACGAATGGGAACTTACCATCATTCAAAGAATAAAGTCCATGATCCTGTTGTAAGTTGAAAGGTACTTCAGGATTCATCTTCCATTTTCCATTTTCATCTTTTTCAAGGTAACGTGACGCAGTACTTTCCTTTAGGCTTCGCGACTCCCAAGGACACTCGTTACCATAACCATATTCGCTTCCAACAGGACCGAAACGATCTTCAAGATCTCCTCCAAACGTAAGGCATAGTACATCTTCTGGATCTATGCCTTCAAGAATATCCGAATTATCTGTTGCAGCTGCTTTTTTCTTTTTACCTTGCTCTAATGCAAACATAACAGGATTGATATTCTGCTGGCTCATTAGCACTGGCCAGTAAAACGGTGCATCGTTCCAACCAATGTTTTCACCAGTTGCAGGATCGACACATTTCTTACCCTCCTGTTTTAACAGCATAACAACTGGTATATCTATGGCTTTCTCACGAGAAGGTCTTACATCAGTACGACCATCATCAGGTGCATCTATATATCTGCCATTAGCTCTGAGTCGTGTCATGTTACGGTTTGTACGTTGCAAGACAAATACTTTTCCGTCAGACTTGCTTGCACAATACTCCAAGGCACATAGCATTTCCTTAATGTCATTCTTGCGTTCAATATTGTGTATATTGCCTTTATCTTTATACACAAAAGTACTTTCAATCAAAGATAATATTTGCTTTACTGTCTCGCAATCCATTTCAAAGAATCCGTTCTCATCCTTTTTATTGAAAGAAGGATAAGTCTCTAGTAAGGTATCTATCTGTGCAATTGTCTTCTTGATGGCGGTATTACTGCCGGTCCAGAATCCTGCGGGAACCATACGCATCTGCTTCTTCAAAGTCAATGCATTTGATGCTTTTATCTTTTGTGTTGCACAAGGTTTGATATTCTTGTCATAACCAACAAACACAGCATTCACATCTGTACCTTTATCTCTTCCTTCCAAAAACCACTCTCTAAGCTGATTATCAAGCTCATTCATTCTAACCAATATTCTATAAATGGTAGAAGTTGTATGAAGTCTGGTCACAGCCATATCCTCCTTAGATCGTGCTCCATACATACGAGCATGTTGAAGTACCGTATCTTGCTGGAAGTTTTTCGGATTGCGACCATAGAAGAAGCACAGCATGTTCTTGATTGTTATACCTCTATCAAGGATGTTACCGCCAATAAAGATATTTGCAGCTGTATCTAACTGTAACTCGCCTGTTTCCTCATCCAAAAGAGATTCTACTTGTTCATCAGAATTGACAATCTGCACATGGTAGTTATTCTTCTTAGGATTGAAGATATTACGAATCTCGTCCATAACATCTTCTTTCATTGGCAAATCTACAGAAATTAGTTTTTCTTCATGTCCCTTTCTGTTTGATTCGACGAAATCATTATAAATCGCATCTATGGCTGACCAGATTCTTTGATCGGATTGATCTTCTTCCACAATGGCATTTTTAATAGAGTCTATGAGACGATTGATAACACGACTTTGCCAATCATGATTCTTCTTATCCAGTTCTACATGAATCAACGCACTTGTCTTGTAATCTCTGTTCTTGGTATTTCGCTCTTGGATTCGACGAATTGCAGTAGCCATGAAATATGATATGAGCGCATAAGTCAAACCATAGATGTTAGCAGAAGAAACGGCATTGTTCAAGTATCGCTTATCCTCATGTCCTAGAACATCAATACATTTTTGATCTATCTGGTGGAAAAGATGACTATACATCGAATCAGGATTCTGGGAATCCTCAAAATATTGCTGACCACCAATATAAGCTGCATGAACAGGTACAATACTTGTGAAGCGTGGCTTAAATGGTTTCACTACATTACCATTGAGGTTCAGCTCTCCTTGTGGTTGCAAATACAAACAATAAGGCGTAGCTGTCACTTGTAGATAACGGCAATAGTCAGGAATCTTGCGGAAGTCGTCTATCTGCTGACTGATTTTCGCCATCTCGGTTTCAGCATCCTGAGCTATTGGATTGCCATCTTCATCCTTCAATGCTTGTAACTTGACTGAACGATAGTTTCTACTAGCAAAGTCTGCCTCGTCATCAACGATAAGTACCTTTTTTTTCTTCAAGAAAGTGCAGTTCTTCGAGAACATATCTATCAAATGGCTCATATTGGTTGCTTGTTTCTTACAAACAATTACAGTTTTACAACCTTCTACCTTTGCCTGTTTCAAGTTGTTCCACACTTTCATGATGTCATAGATGTTGATGGTAGCTTTCTGATCCAAGTTATCTGATGGTTTGAAGAAACGATAGTCTTTCTTCATACGCATAATGGTCTGTTGAGCCAAAGGTTTGGTTCCCTTAGTAAAGACAATTGTGATGTCTATACCTTTATCGAAAGCAAGACCGATGATGTCTTCAAACGTATCAGTCTTACCACACTGAATTTTACCGAGCAACAAACCTGGTTCCTCTGCATGCTCTCCATCTTCAAGCAACTGACTTACAGTGTCTTTGATACATTTGATCTTTTCCTCTGGCATCTTACCATAAGGATAGTTAGCAACTAATGTATCATAAATAGGGGTATCAGTATTTGTTACAACCGCCTTAGTATTTACAGCAGCCTTCAACTCTTGATGTTGCTTTTCCATCCAATCAGGAACAGCTACGCCAATAACTTTCAGCGTATTGATGGCAGCCTCACACTCCGCCAATGTCTTATAAATCACTTTTTCCATATCTTAATCTTTTTATATTCCATCATGTAGTTTATTCTGTTCAAAGGAGTACCATCTGAACCAAACAGGAATACCGTAAGTCTTCCGGATAAAGTCCATGTAGGCTATATCTTTATCATCTGGCTGTTGTGGACCAACTATGAACATTTTTGTAGCTCTCTTCATGTTAGGATAATGGGTATATTCTAGTATCTGTCCCAATGCCTCCCTGATACTTTTCTTTGCTGAATCCGTCTTGATTTCGAAATAATGCCATTCGTCAGTTTCCTTATTGATGCCCTTGATATCGACCCTTTGTCCTTCCAAATCTGAAAGCAGGGTTTCTACATATAGATGAACATACTCGTCCTTGATTAGTTCTGCGACAGCATTTTGGATTTTCTTATGCAATGGGTCTATCAAGACCTCACCTTTTTCTGTCGTCTTTATAAAGCTACTTGTATCAAGAACTTTCGCCTTTCCTTCTTCGTCATTCTCAAAAACAAAGTCATTTTTCTTATCCATGAGATTGTAACGATGACCAGGAATTGAATCAGGAGCTAATATTGGCTTGTTGGAATAATTAAGAGTTGCCTCAGAGAACTTGAACTTGACATTGAAGAACCATCTAGGCTTTATGTCTTTTATTGTTCCACCTGCAAATCTGATTTCATCTTTCATCTCCTCTATCCACCCTTTTTCCTTATAATATTGGTAAATTCTATGGCTTTCTTCTGGCGAAACCCCAATTGCATTATGAAGACACCCTACATATACCTTTTGCTTCAAAGGAGAGATAGAGAACAGATGGATGTTATAAACAGCGCCTATATGTTTTCCACTCGCTACATTCATTGGTTGCAAAAAACCATAATGATAACCATTTGGCTCGTAGATACGTGAATCATCCAATATCCATTCTTCATGTCCAAATCCAATCTTTTTCTCATATGAGCCATCAGATTGGGATTTGCCCTCACTTCCAGAAGGTCTCTTCCAGTCGTGAGTGTTCCAGCATATTCTAGCAATTTTCTCCATTCTACCTATTTTATTATGTATATGTATGATTAGTTAGTGCAGTTTTCCTGCACTAACTAATTTATTCCTAATCACGATGTTTTTCTTCTGCTGCAAATGCATAAGAAGAAGATTCGTCCTCTGGCAATTTATAAGGAACTGTGCCAGCTGATCCATCCACATCTCGACCTGCCATCTCTAAATTTGTAATAGAGTAGGCCATGACATAAAGATACAATGATACTATGACCTTAATGCCTGCATTTACTTCCTCGTCAGAAGAACAAGGCGCATTATGAGCTTCATCGTTTCTCCAGTTTCTAACCATTTGAAGATATGTAGAGAATTTTTTGCCGTCGTCATCTGTTGAATACTTCAAATTCCATAGGCACTTGAAAGCATGGATAGCATCAGCAAGACCTGGCTCCTTTCCATCTTGACCTTGAATCTCGTCGTCATTAATCAAGAAATATAGTTTTTTCAAGAAAGCCTCATATTTCTGAACCAACGAGTTGAAGAAAGTATATTTTACAATAGGGGTGAGGTTTGGATTTACATAGATATTGTTCAATGCTTCCTTTAATAGTATGTCTATACCATCAAGTTTCGGAATACTAATGGTATTTAGTACAAAGAAGAAATTGTCAATAATTTCTGGCAAACTTCTCATCTTACTACATACACCTGCCATTTCACCATTCAGTGCATCGGCGAGTTTCTCCTTCAATACTTCTTCATCGTAGACAAAACTTGAAGTTGCTGCAGCTTGTTTCGCAACAGCCTCCACGAACTTACCAACCAAAGTCAAGGCGAATCCCTTCTCCTTATCCAGAATTTCCTTGAAGTGATAGTATTTGTCTATCTGTTCAATAATGGCGTCGCCAAACTTCTCCTTACAGATATTAACCATCACATCGTACGAATTACCAGCTCGTGCTGTATCCACGACCTCTGGGTCACTCAAAAGCTCTTCCCAAATTTGCTTGATGATCTTGTCGTTTTCATTCAGAATTGATGCAAAAGGACTATTTACCATGTCAAGCAGTTCTGCTACGGTTTTCTTCTCGTCTTCTACTTTCTTTCCAACCTCACCTATGCGTGTCGCCTTCAATTCGGTAGGAGAGTCTTCAAGTTCGATGGCTCCGTCAAATGAAAGTTGTATTCTCAATTTGTCCAAGTCTATCATACCCATCAACTCCATAGGCAGAGTTTCTTTAGTATATGGCAGATACTTATAGAACACCTTACAGAATACATAGAACTTTTCCAAATCAGGATCTGTGAAGTCCATGAGCTGAGCTAAGAAACCATACTGGCGTACGAAACGGTTCACTTCCTTGCGATACTTATCTTTGTCTTCATCTGATAACGAATCCACTCGCTCATGAACTATTTTTAGCAAGATGGAAGGTACCTCATGCACCTTGTCCTTGTCTATCATTCTCTCACATACCTTGTCTATTTCACTTTCATTGAAGATATTCCAGTTCTGAACAGTCTCTTTCAGCGTATATACACGTTGTGTATCAACATCACCTGTCAGGGTGGTCTCTGTATAATACTGATTAAACGCTTTGCGTACTGATTCTGCATCGTTGCGGAAATCAACGACAAGCGTATCTTCCTTATATGGCCAATAGGTACGGTTCAAACGAGAAAGTGTCTGAATGCACTGGATTCCACCTAAGCTGCGGTCAACAAACATGGTATGTAGCAACTTTTGGTCGAAACCAGTTTGGAACTTCTCGGCTACAATCAATATTTTGTAATCGTTTTCCTTGAACTTTTCAGCAATATCATTGTCTGTAACACCATCGTCATTCATGTTAGCCTCGGTACATTTGTTGCCATTGCTGTCAATGACTTCTCCAGAGAATGCCACCAATGTTTTGATGGCTGCATTATATTCTTCCTTGATGATGCGGTCAATGATTTGCTTATAGTCGGCTGCCGACTGTCTTGAGTCACATACAACCATTGCCTTTGCCTGATGGTTAATTTTATTGATAGTGAACTTCATGAACTGATCAACAATCATGCTAGCCTTTCTCAGCTTGATGTACTTGTTCTTGCCCAGCCACTCACCAATCACCTTCAGGGCTTTCTTCTGCTCAAATAACTTGTCTTTATCCTCATCCGGATGTTTCTCTATCAGTTCAAACTTAGTTTTGTAGCTGACATAGTTCTGGGTGACATCAAGGATAAACTTCTCATCGATGGCTTGCTTCATAGAATATAAATCATGAGCAGACTTTCCATCTTTACCGTATAGAGCATAAGTCTTGTCCTTAGGTGTAGCTGTAAACGCAAAGTACGAAATATGACTCATCATCTTTCGGTAGCTTTGCATCTGAGCCATCAAGGCATCTAGAGGGCTATCATATTCTTCAGGATCGTAATCTCCCATATTCTCTAAGTCCTCCTTGGTGGAGAGGGCATTGACTAAATCCTTAGCTGCCTCATTGCCAATGGCCGTATGAGCCTCGTCCACGATGATAGCATATTTCTTGGATTTCTCATGTTTGAGGTAATCGAGCGCAAAAGCAAACTTTTGTACGGTGGAAATGATGATTCTGTTTTCTCCATTAAGTGCATCCGCCAGTTTTTTGGAACCCTTGCGAATATCCTTAACTGTTCCTGCTGTTACCTCAAAATTTACCACGTCCTCAGCCATATTTCGATTGAGCACTATACGGTCTGTTACCATGATGATGCTGTCAAAGATAGCCGTACCATCTGGATTCGTCATGTTTGCAAGTTGATGTGCAAGCCAAGCCATTGTCTTGGTCTTTCCACTTCCGGCGGAGTGCTGTATCAGATAGTTGTGCCCAGGACCTTCTTCGCTTACCAAGACACGTAGTTTTCTCACGGCACGGAGTTGGTGGAAACGAGGAAAAATAACTACTGTACGCTTTTTCTGTTCCTTAGTTTCCTTATCCTCATAATACTCATCATAACGCTTGATGAAATTTTCCAAGATGTCTAGGAGAGAATCTGCTTGCAATACACTACGCCACATATATGCTGTAGGATATTCTCCTTCGATGGCTGGGTTGACTGTCTCTTGGTTGAAAGGGAGAAACGCAGTTTCCTCACCATTCAAAAACGTTGTCATGAAGGCATACTGATTGTCCATGACAAAGTGAACCAAACAGTTGCGTAGCATCCTGTTGTGTGGGTCACGATGTCTCTTGTACTGTAAGATACCATGGGTATAGTTCTGATTAGAGCCTTCGTTTTTCAGCTCGAAAGTGAATAGGGGAATGCCATTGAGTAAGATGCACAAGTCCAACTCGTTGCCGCTATCCTCACCTAAAGAGTAGCGCATCTGTCGGACTACGCTGAACTTGTTAGCACGATAAAGTCTATAGTTATCCGTTCCTGCACCTTCAAGCACAGGCTTGAACTGGCAGAACTTCACCTTGGCTCCGCTGACGGTAAAGCCTTTTCTCATGATGGTCAAGACGCTCTCGCCACGGTCTATTCGCTTGTTGTATTCACGGACGACTGTTGTTACCTCTTGACCTGGAAAATGTTTGGTCAGTTTATTCCAAACCGCAGGTTGCTGGCGCAAAAACTGCTTCAGCATTTCCACGTCGCACAGCTTTTCTATATCAAATTGTGTGCTGCTTCTTTGGTTGTAGAGGTCGCTACCAGCAAGATAACTTGCAATATGCTCCTCAAATGTTGTTTCGTTCAAGAGATTTTCCATATATAATATTATTTATTTCTTAATTAATTCTTTATCAGCCTTAACCAAAGCCGTAGGTGACAGTTTATTCACTGCGAGATACAGCTCAACCTTCTCCTTCAAGTTCAGCGTAACACAGTCCTTATGTCTTCGCCACCATTTATAAAACTTGACTGGTTGGTCTTTATAAGGAACAGATGCCTTGACCAAGTTTTCATAACCAGGGAACTCTATGAGGATGTTCAAACGGAGGTAATCCCTGTAATATGTGAAGTGTTCCAATCTTAGCTTATTGGACAACACTTTGAAATCATCAGCCTCTATGACAATCTCATTTTCCACAATGGTCTTATGTAAAGCTATTGGATCGTCAATGAGCCAACGCTTTACCTTTTTTGTCTGATGACCAATAGTCAGCAGGTTGTCTCGATTGTAAAACTCCTGTTTTCTAGGCAAGAAAAGACTCTCTTGATGTGAATTTACCTTAGCCCCAACAACAGTGCATTCAGGTGTTACAGATTTGTTGTTTCTCAAATACTCCAAGATGTCTATATGATTAACTATCTTTCCTGGATATTTCTCAAATAAATCATCATTAGACATGCCGAGGAAGAAGTCCTCCACCAAATCCCAACGTTTCTCATTGCTGAAATAATTGGTGAAGAAATGCTCAAATAGGTCGCAACTAACCTTATGTCTATTCTTTACTGATTCTAGGATGGAGTTCTTGTAACTGTCGTTCTTTGAGTCTCTCTCAATTCTTCGTGGGTCGTTGAGACGCAAGAATATCTTTGGTTCATCACCACCTGTAGTTTCAAAAGACCCTAATTCCATAATTTCCAACAAAGCACCCAATCTAATATGATTCATAAGCGGAATGACATTGATAGATAGAAATCTGTCAGCGGTTTGAAAGTCTTTTCCATCGAACAGTTTGGCAAATATTCTCATCAATTGAGTGAACTTCGCCTGATAGTTGGTACTGAAGACTTGGTATTGCATTGTAGTACCATGACGGCGCATCTGTAAGAAAGAATCTCCTTCCAACACACGTTCTGTTGTCTTAATATAGCCTGAGTAGGTACTCAGCATGAACGAGGCAATCTTTTTGATGTTATACTTGGCATTCATGCGTTGTACCAGTTCTTCCTCAAATTCATTCTGAGTGAAGAATGAATGTTTGAAACCAAGTTGAGCGAAAGATGTCTTGACTGCATCTAATGCACCACGCACCTCAGCCAAGACATCGTTATATGATTTATCAATATTGATAGTCACCTTAATCTGCGGTGTCAATTCGATTCCTTCCTCAGATAAGAACTTTTGCTTGTAGAACTCACTCTTTAGCTGTGGAAAACTCTTGTCGGAGAAATGCTTTGCCCAAATGTCATCCAAATTCAATTCCAATGTATGATAGGTTCCAGATACACGAGTTATCTCTTTGAAGCATTCGCCATACTTCTCCAGCAATCTGTCCATACCCACTTGGTTCGTTCGTGCATAGACCTTGGTGAACAATTTCTTTGGACGAGCAATGAGAACATTGAATCGTGTTTTGTTCAGATAGTCTTTTTCTATCATCATCAATGCCGTAGCCACTTTCTGGTCAACCTCATCGGCAGAGTCGAAGATATACGCAAAGTCATTGGCGGCGACAAGCATGTTTCTCTTTTTTCCATTGCTATTGAAACAACGGATAATCTTACACAGCACTTCTTTTAACTGGTATGTTTTCAAAGAAGATATACCAAAAAGTTGCTTACTGTAGCGTAAGTCAGCCTTAGAGAATGTCAACGCTGCAAAGCCTTGGATTTCTTTCTTACGTGCAGAACGTCCTATTTCCTGTATATAATCAGGAAGCAATCCAGATGGTGCATGATGATAAACCACTTGGATGTCTGGTATATCGACACCCATACCAAAAGCTTTTGTCGCAATCATCACCTTGCAACGATTGTTCTTGAATGCCAGATACGCAAACTTCTGCTCATCAGCTTCCATTCCTCCATGGAAGGAGACAACCATTCCTTCTTCTATCTCATCACACTTGTCCTTCAATCGGTTGATGTGTCGTGTGTATGGCGCATACACGATAGCTTTCATGTCCAAGTCATGGATGCCCTTGATGATATTGACGGTTTCCGTTTCCTTATTCTGGTCATAGCGACCTGTAGAATAGTCATCATGGGTATCTATGACGAACTCAATATTGTCACGGCGTACATTGCCTATAAACTTATGAGGATCATGCATGTTCAAGCTGTTGATACTGTCAAAGACCATATCGTTAACACCACCATACACCGCTGTTGCGGTCAGGGCTACTAAAGGGAACATATAATCATTATACTTGCGCATCTTGTTGATATGATTACCCAAGAACCAATAATCCACACGGAAATCTCGTCCCCATGTGGTGATAAGGTGTGCTTCATCGACAATGAGCAAGCCTAACTTTCTCTCGCCGATGAAATAATGAATATCATAAGATAGCAAAAGCTCTGGTGACAAATACAGAATATCTACATCACCACGTTTACAGCCATCGATGATTCTATCCCTGTCTATCAAAGTCAAGTCACTATTGATGAACTCCACCTTATCATAGTGGCGTTCATTATGCAATCCTTCTACTTGGTCTGTCATTAACGCCTTTAATGGAGACACTACGATGGTGACATCCCCTTGTGATGCCGCATAGAAAGCCGGCAACTGGAATATCAGAGATTTTCCTGCACCTGTAGGTGCCGTGATAAAGATGTCTCGTGGTTGGATTCCCTCACATCCGTTCTTATACTCCTTGATAATGGTGTCCACCAACAATCCTTGAGATACAGGGATAATTTCATTGCCTAGTTCGGGATTCTCATATACCTGGATATCTCTGAACTCAGCATTCTCTCCCCAAAATTTCTTCAATAGAGCTACGAATTCTTCAGAAGGCGTATAATCCTTCTGTATTGCTTCCTCCCTCTGAACAAAGATGCCACCACCAAAACGAGCGAAGAGGTGGTTGAGTTCTTTAAGGGTATTGGTCAATGTCTTGTTCAACACATTTTTGCCAGATACCTTGACATAGACTTTCTTTGCGAAAAACTCCTCTTCAATGCACTCGTTGACCAACACATCGATTCCATATGGGTCTGAAATCACATCAAGCACGTATGCTTTGGAAGAAGTCACACCTGCCGAGGCTAGCTCTTTCTTGATGGAGAACAACGGAACTTTATTTAAGCCATCATTGAAATGCTTTAGTGAATAGAAATAATGTTCACCTATCTTCAGCTGTTCTGCTTGGTAAACAGGCATCCCTTCTGGTCGATTCTCCGTTCCAGTGGCATCAGCCTTTTCTATATATTCACCCTTGCTGATAGGGTAGAGTGAACGTAAATTATCATACACAACAACAATTCTATCCTTGAAGAAATCCTCATTCAGATATTCATTGATACTGGCATATTGTTGATGAGACAAAATCTGGTAAGAAGTTGCAGACATGAGTTTTGGAAAGAGCATTCCAAACCACGCCTGAGTAAACAGGTCAAGATTACATTCTTTGTCAAAGGTAACTTGATCTGTTATGTGCTCACCAAAGTTCTCCACATAAATATATGGGGAGATTCCTGCCAAAACAAATATTGTATTTGGCTTAACTCTTATCTGCTTTTTGATGATATTCTCAAAAGCACTGGTATATATGTTCTTTAATTTGTTACTCATTTTGCAACTACTTTTTTATAATATTACATTAGCAAACCTTGCGCTTACCGATTACAACCTCGGTGATGAGACTCTGCTTGTATTCCTGCAGGAGGTCAACTTGGTGCTGGGCCTTGGAAATGGATGCATCTATTGAGGCACATTTCTTGTCGAGATAGTCGGCGATGGTAATTTGCACTGTCTTTCGAGGATGTGGCATAAACAAGAAACCTGTTTTTTCTTGATTAATAATAGGTAAGGTAACGACATTTGCCGAAAGCATAATCTCTTCTTTTTGACAGCGCATACAATATGCTAAAGTACAAAGGCTCTTCAAGGGCTTTACAATTCCAAACTCCAAGAGTGCAACATGAGGGTGGATGATATGATAGTTCTGCTTTTAGGCAGTACTTTCAAAAGAACATTT
>ERZ1023886.534-NODE-534-length-14275-cov-59.423418_pt1 | contig 14275 bp, 9 predicted proteins | sample MGYA00380395_ERZ1023886 | MGnify/ENA primary metagenome ERZ1023886 (study PRJEB33179, sample SAMN07449002) | human gut metagenome | biome: Human-gut; feature: Human associated habitat; material: Faeces | host: Homo sapiens | place: India: Bhopal | collected... | reverse complement strand
CTGCCGTTTTCGGGGTCTTCATTGATGACCGGCGCCTGCCATCATTTATGACCCGCATAGGTCTTAATAGAAGACCCGAGCAAGGCACAAAAGGCTGTTCTTTCGATTGCCGGTGCAAAGGTACGAAGATTTTCGGTAACCGCCAAATTTAGGCATGTGATAAGGAGCGATTTTCAGCAACTTACGATTTGAAAGTTAGTTATGAAGAATAAATTCTATGTTTTATGGGGCGCATCTCTATGTTTTAGCGGCATAGAAAACTATATATTATGATATAAATCAGCATGTTACAAAGTAATACCCGATAACGGGGAAACGTGTTCAGTATTCAGTATTCAGTTTTTTTCGCGATAGTTACCCATTTTGTGGTTACAAATTGTAAGTAATTATTTTATATTATATATTATTATATATATAATAATATATAATATACCTTCTATGTAGAGGATGGTAACAACAGCGAAAAAAACTGAATACTGAATACTGAACACCCTTTTTAGGCATTATAAGCCTGTAAAGGCAAAAGCTTTCCAGCCTGCCCAACCTTGTGATATATCCATTAGCCACGATTCATGGTCATAATGAATTTGCCAACAAAGCCTGTCCCTGCTTTGATGTAAAGAAGGAGTGGGGGAAGGAGTAAACACAAAAATAGCGGATCTTCACAGACCCGCTATTTCCTATTATATTAATTTTATTTAAATATTTTATAGGAAAATTTATTGTCTTATACAATGCCCTGAGCCATCATAGCCTTAGCTACCTTCAGGAAGCCGGCTACGTTTGCACCCTTTACGTAATTTACGTAACCGTCTGGCTCAGTACCATACTTCACGCAGTTAGCGTGAATATCGTTCATGATGTCGTGGAGCTTAGCATCAACCTCCTCACGAGACCACTTCAGACGCTCTGAGTTCTGGCTCATCTCAAGACCTGATACTGCAACACCACCTGCGTTGGCTGCCTTACCTGGAGAGTAGAGAATCTTAGCATCCTGGAATACCTTGATAGCCTCTGGAGTAGAAGGCATGTTAGCACCCTCGCTTACTGCGATAACGCCGTTGGCGATGAGAGCCTTAGCTGCCTCCTCGTTGATTTCGTTCTGAGTAGCTGATGGGAGAGCGATGTCTGCCTTCTCAAACCAAGGCTTAGCACCTGCAACATATTTTACACCATACTTCTCTGCATACTCCTTGATACGGCCACGCTCTACGTTCTTGAGCTCCATGATGTAATCGAGCTTCTCGCGGTCGATTCCGTCTGGGTCGTAGATGTAACCGTCTGAATCTGAACATGTAACTGGCTTAGCACCCAACTGGAGCAACTTCTCCATAGTGTACTGCGCTACATTACCTGAACCTGAAACCAAAACAGTCTTGCCCTTGATGTCAATACCCTTGGTAGCGAGCATGTTGCAGAGGAAGTATACGTTACCGTAACCTGTAGCCTCAGGACGGATCAATGAACCACCGAACTCCTGACCCTTACCGGTCAAGACGCCCTGGAACTGGTGTGTCAACTTCTTGTACATTCCGAAGAGGTAACCTACCTCACGGCCACCTACACCGATGTCACCAGCTGGAACATCCTCGTCTGGACCCATGTGACGATAAAGCTCTGTCATGAAAGCCTGGCAGAAACGCATTACCTCGTTGTTGCTCTTGCCACGTGGAGAGAAGTCGGAACCACCCTTAGCACCACCCATTGGGAGAGTAGTAAGAGAGTTCTTGAATGTCTGCTCGAAAGCCAAGAACTTCAAAATACCCAAGTTTACTGACTTGTGGTAGCGAAGACCTCCCTTGTAAGGGCCAATCGCGTTGTTGTGCTGTACGCGGTAACCCATGTTAGTCTGTACGTTGCCCTTATCATCTACCCAAGATACGCGGAACTGGATGATGCGGTCTGGAATGCAGAGACGCTCGATGAGGTTTGCCTTCTCAAACTCTGGGTGCTTGTTGTACTCTTCCTCGATAGTACCGAGAACCTGACTAACTGCCTGAATGTACTCAGGCTCATTTGGGAATCTTCTTTGGAGATTCGCGATTACTTCAGATGCTTTCATAATCTTTAATCTTTTATTGTGTTTAAATTCTTATTTTTTATTTCTGATTGCAAAGATACATGTTTTTCTTGAAAACACCAACAAAAAGAAAGAAAAAATGCAGAAAAAGTAGAAAAAAGATATTTTTTAACATTCTTAATCACGATTTGTAGCGCTTTTGTGTACGCACACCTTATTATATAAGAGCCGTTTTTCGGGATTAAGCCTTTATCTCTGTTTTAGGGAATCTCGCATTCTGACGACTTCTGTTTATCTATCCTGCGCCATAGGGTATAAATGAGCAGGATGATAGCGTAGAGACCGATTACCTGAGGCAGACTGATTCTTACGTTTTCGATGCTTGCTCCAGGCAGCATGCTGATCAGTTTTATGGCTGTATTCAAAAACTGGGTGATGCTGGTCAGGGCGCCTGATGTAAGGCTGATGAGTGGGGCGACAACCGGTGCTATGGGCGCCCATAACGTGAGTGGGGAGAACAGGATTAAGGCTGCTCCAAGATATAGGATGAGGGTTGCTGCGGGAATGGCGATGTAATTGGTGAGAAGTGAATAGCACGATATTCTGCCGAAGGTGTAGACGATGACCGGAAGGGTTCCTATCTGGGCTGCCAGTGAAACGCAAAGGAGTCCCCATGCCCAACGGATGAAACGGCTGCGGATGGGGAGGAGGGTGTAAAGGGGTGTGAAGAACAGCAGAATGGAGGCTACTGCCAGGAACGAAAGCTGGAAACTCAACTCGAAAAGATAGAGCGGACTGATGAAGAGCATAAATATATAAGCCGAGGCTAAGGTGTTGAGCGGCAGACCGGTACGATGGAATGCTAAACTTAAGCTGTAGGCTGAAAGCATGATGGCTGCACGGACTGCACTTGCCGGCAATCCTATGAGAAAAACGTAGGTCCAGATGGAGATGAGGGACAGGATGATGGTGTAAACTGAGTACTTTCTGCCGCCTAGCAGAAAGATGAAAAGCTGGAAGATGATGCCTATATGAAGTCCGCTTACTGCCAGGATATGACTGGCTCCGGAAATGGAGTAACTGTTTCGGGTGTTCGAGTCGAGTGCGCTCTTGTCGCCCAGCGCCATGGCTGCGATGACTGCATAGTCTTGCTGTTTTACGTGAAGGGAAACCAGTTTGCTTTCAATATTGCTTTTATAGCGTTCGGTATTGATTTTTGCCCGTGTGAGGTAAGACAGTTCCTGCCAGTTTTTCAGTTGTGTAGAGGTTTGGGAATCAGCTATTTGCTTACAGGTAAGAAAAGCCCCAAGGCTCAGGATGCATAAATGAATCATCACGCATTGGGAGAAGATGAGAAACTGGTGGTTCCTGCTGAAGTAAGTTTTTTGGCTTAAGAACTCAGTAAGGAAAAAGATGATGCTGCCAAGGGCGCATGAAATGATGGAGATGATGAGCCAGAAACGCATGTTGAAATCATCATAGCCCCATTTGGCTATGATGATTCCGATCGTCAGTGTGAGGCTGATGGTCATGAGCGGGGTGAGGGGTAGCTCTTTCATCATTCCTCTTTCCTTTTAAAAGATAATTTATTTCCTATTTCTTGAATCCGAAGATGCGCTTGATGAATGTCTTCACAGCGTTTTCTTTCTTCTGTGGATTTACGATAGGGGTGTGCTTGCGTGCAGCCGGCTTGTCGCCCTTTTTCTGGGCTACGCCTCTGCCACGGCCGTTGCTGCCCGGGCGAACATTGTTCTCGGTGCCTGGGCGCTGCTGGTTGCTGTTATTGCTGTTATTGCGGCGCTTCTGGCTGTTGCTGTTCTTTGGCTGCTCGCCTGGCTGGGCTGGCTTTCTGTTCTGCTGCTTTGCGTTCTGCTGCCTGTTGCCCTGCTGTGGCTGCTGCTTTGCGTTCTGCTGCCTGTTACCTTGCTGTGGCTGCTGCTTTGCGTTCTGCTGCTTGTTGCCCTGCTGTGGCTGCTGCTCGTTGTTGCGTGGCGCTTTTTCCTGACGCTCGTTTGGCTTGTTCGGCTTGCGCTTGTGAGAAGTCTGGTCGCGGTCTTTCTGTCGGCGGTTCTTGGCGCTGTTCTTTCCGGCATCGCCGTTTCCGCCGTTACCGCGTCTGTTGTTTCTTCCGTTTGCGCCTTTCTTCTTCGGCTTGTTGAGCTTGATGTATTCAGGACCTTCGCCGCATCCCTCAGGGAGAGGCATCTTGTCTACCACCTTCTCCAGGAACTTCTCTATCTGCTGGAACCAGTACTGGTCTTCTTCGCTTACGAAGGTGATGGCTCTACCATCGCGGTTGGCACGGGCTGTACGGCCGATGCGGTGAACGTAATCTTCTGTATCGTGAGGAACATCGTAATTGATGACCATCTCAATATCATCGATGTCGATTCCGCGCGCCACAATATCGGTAGCTACGAGAACATCATACTGTCCGCTCTTGAACTTGAACATCACATCGTCGCGCTCAGCCTGTTCCAGGTCGCTGTGCATGGCTCCGCAGTTTACTCCAATCTGCTGGAGGGAAGCTGCGAGTTGCTTCACCTTGAATTTGCTGCCGCTGAAGACGATGACGCGCTTCAGGTCGCCTGCCTTGAAGATGTCCTTGATGATGGTCATCTTCTGGGTTTCGTAGCATACGTATGCTTCCTGCTTGATTTTCTCGGCTGGCTTGCTGACGGCAAGTTTGATTTCTACCGGATTCTTGAGCAGGGTCTTAGCCAGTTCTTCTATCTTCTCAGGCATGGTTGCCGAGAACATGATGGTCTGGCAGGTCTTTGGCAGTTTTGCCGCGATGGTCTTGATGTCTTCAGAGAAACCCATGTCGAGCATGCGGTCGGCCTCGTCGAGAATGAAGAAGCTTACCTTGCTGAGGTCTACATTGCCCAGAGAGATATGGGAGATGAGGCGGCCCGGGGTGGCGATGACTACATCGGCGCCCATGCGGAGGCTGCGCAACTCCTGATCGTAACGGTTGCCGTCGTTGCCGCCGTATACGGCTACGCTGCTCACGCCCTGCAGGTAATAGCCGAAGCCTTGCATCGCCTGGTCTATCTGCTGGGCGAGCTCGCGGGTTGGTGACATGATGACGCAGTTGATGGCGTCTTTCGGATAACCGCCGTCATCGAGCTTGCTCAATACTGGCAGCAGATAGGCTGCGGTTTTGCCGGTTCCGGTCTGGGCTACGCCCAATACATCGTGACCTTCTAATATCTCTGGAATGCACTTTTCCTGTACTGGAGTGCATGTGTCGAAGCGCATGTCGTATAATGCGTCGAGCACGTTGTCGTTTAAATCTAATTCGTCGAAATACATTTTTTTTTAATGTTGAATGTTGAATGTTGAATGTTGACTTTTTACCTCGGTGCCTTGCGGTAGCAGAAGTAGGCTACGATGGCGAAGAGGAAGTTTGGAAGCCACGCTGCCAGAACAGGCGGGAAATTGGCCTGGATGGCGAAGGTGGCAGAAACCGTCTGCAGCATGATGTAGCCGAAACTCAGCGCAAGTCCTACGCCCAATGCTGCTCCCATGCCGCCCTTACGCTTGCGGGCAGAGAGGGAGACGCCGATGATGGTGAGGATGAACGAGGCGAAGGAAGAGGCGATGCGCTTGTGGTATTCTACCTCGTACTGCACTACGTTGCCCGAACCGCGGTTGATCTGCTTGGAGATGTAATCGCGGAGCTCAGGACTGGTGAAGGTTTCCTGCTGACCCTTGGAATAGACCAGGTCGGTAGGTTCCATCGCGATGATGGTGTCCTTCTGGGCTCCGCTCGTAATATGCTCCTTCATGCCCTGGAGCTTGCGGATTTTCCAGTTGCTCAGTTGCCAGTGATACTTGCTGTCGGAAATGGTGTCGTACTGGATGTCCATCGCAGTAAGGTGGCTTACGAGTTTCTTGTCCTGGAACTTGTCGAGACAGAATCCGTAGCCGCGTTTCATGCTGTTGTCGTAATGCTGCATATAGGCAATCACTCCCTTGTCTACCTGCAGCTGTACATTCTCGGCACTGGTATTCTTCTTCTTGTTCTTGTACATCGTCTCGAAGTTCTGCCTGATGACGGTTCCGTGGGGAATGACGTAGGCTGAGAGTCCGAAGGAGAGGGCTGAGAGCAGCACGCAGGTAATCATGTATGGGCGAAGGAGTCGCTTGAAGGATACTCCCGACGCCAGGATGGCGATAATTTCGGAATTGCTTGCCAGTTTGGTGGTGAAGAGAATGACCGCCACGAACACGAACAGCGCACTGAAGAGGTTGGCAAAATAGGGCACGAAGTTGGCGTAGTAATCGAAGATGATTGCGCGCGCCGGTGCATGGTGCTCTGTGAATTTTGACAGGTTCTCGTTGAAGTCGAAGACGATGGCGATGGAGATGATCAGGGCGATGGAGAAGAAATAGTAGCCCAGAAACTTCTTGATAATGTACCAGTCGAGCTTCTTGATGTACCTGAACGGGTTGAGAAACCTGAAGATGCGCAGGAACCGGAGCTTGTGAGCCAGCCAGCGCACAGCCCTGATGAGCCACCCGAACTTGCGGGAAGCCCATCGGCCGGTGCGGTAGAGCCGGCGGTGTTTTCTTATTTTCTTAAAATCTTTCATGATGCTTGCTTACTTAAATTCTTCGGCCAAGCTGGTCGATGATGGAATTCTTCCATGCCACGAAATCGCCCTGCTCGATATGATGGCGGGCATCGGTCACGAGGCGCAGATAGAAAGAGAGGTTGTGGATGCTGGCTATCTGCATTGCCAGCAGCTCCTGTGCCTTGAAGAGGTGGTGGAGGTAGGCCTTCGTGGTTACGAGGTCGATGTCGCAGCCGTCTGGATCTACCGGACTGAAATCTTTCTCCCACTTCTTGTTGCGCATGTTCATCGTGCCCTGATAGGTGAAGAGCATGGCGTTGCGGCCGTTGCGGGTCGGCATTACGCAGTCGAACATGTCTACGCCGCGCTCGATGGCTTCGAGGATGTTCTGTGGGGTTCCTACGCCCATCAGATATCTTGGCTTGTCTTTCGGCAGGATTTCGTTCACTACTTCTATCATCTCATACATCACCTCGGTAGGCTCTCCTACGGCAAGTCCGCCGATGGCATTTCCGTCGGCTCCCTTGTCGGCAATGTATTTGGCTGCTTCGCGGCGCAGGTCCGGGAAGGTGCAGCCCTGAACGATAGGGAAGAGACTCTGCTGATAGCCGTAGAGGGGCTCGGTTTCGTTGAACCGCTTGATGCAGCGGTCTAGCCAGCGCTGGGTGAGCATGAGGCTGTTCTTGGCGTACTGGTAATCGCTCTGTCCCGGTGGGCATTCATCGAAGGCCATCATGATGTCGGCTCCGATGATGCGCTCGGTGTCCATCACGTTCTCCGGTGTAAAGAAGTGCTTGCTGCCGTCGATGTGGGAGCGGAACTCGCAGCCTTCTTCCTTGAGCTTGCGGATGCCGGTGAGCGAGAAGACCTGGAAGCCGCCGCTGTCGGTGAGGATAGGACGGTCCCAGCCGTTGAACTTGTGCAGTCCGCCTGCTGCCCTGATGACGTCAAGACCTGGGCGCAGGTAGAGGTGATAGGTGTTTCCGAGGATAATCTGTGCCATGACCTGCTTCTTGAGTTCCTCGAAGTGGACGCCCTTCACGCTTCCTACGGTTCCTACGGGCATGAAGATTGGGGTCTTGATCTGTCCGTGGTCGGTGGTAATGATGCCTGTACGCGCATCGCTTGCTTTATCTGTTACTTGTAATTCAAATTTCATTTCTATTCTTTTTTATCATTTTCCTCAATGCTGAAGTCTGTCGGGTTTTTCACCTTCTCATCGGTCAGCGCGAACTGCCAGACGTCAGCCACATTCTCTACATAGTGGAAGTCTACGCCCTTGAGATATTTCTCCGGTATTTCCTCTACGTTCTTCTGGTTCTCCCTGCACATTACGATGTGCTTGATTCCTGCCCGCTTGGCTGCCAGAATCTTCTCCTTGATTCCGCCTACCGGGAGCACTTTGCCGCGGAGGGTAATCTCGCCGGTCATGGCTGTGTTGGCACGCACCTTGCGCTGGGTGATGGCTGAGGCGATGCTGGTGGCGATGGTGATTCCGGCAGAAGGACCGTCTTTCGGGGTGGCTCCCTCAGGCACGTGGATGTGGATGTTCCACTGCTCGAAGATGCGGTAGTCTACCTGCAGCAGGTCGATGTGCGACTTGACGTATTCCAGTGCGATAATGGCTGATTCCTTCATCACGTCGCCCAGATTTCCGGTCAGGGTGAGCTTGCCTGCCTTGCCCTTGCTGAGCGAGGTTTCGATGTAGAGGATTTCGCCGCCCACTGAGGTCCAGGCTAGTCCGGTTACCACTCCTGCATAGTCGTTGCCCTGGTAGATGTCGCGGTTGAACGGCGGATTGCCCAGCAGGTCTTTTACTTCGGCAGGGGTGATGGTGTAGTTCTTCAGCTCCTGGTTGCAGGCAAGTTTGTAAGCCATCTTGCGCAGACTCTTGTCAATCTGTTTCTTCAGCTGTCTTACGCCGCTCTCCCGGGTATAGTGCTCGATGATGAACTCGAGGGCATTCTTGTTGAAGCTTACCTTTGGCGAAACCTTGTCGAGTCCGGTGCTTTCCAGCTCTTCCGGTACGAGATGGCGCTTGGCAATCTCTGTCTTCTCTTCGGTGATGTAGCCGCCTACTTCTATCAGCTCCATACGGTCGAGGAGCGGACGCGGAATGACGCTCAGGTCATTGGCCGTGGCGATGAAGAGCACCTTGGAGAGGTCGTAATCCATATCGAGATAGTTGTCGTGGAAGGCATTGTTCTGTTCCGGGTCCAGCACTTCGAGCAGGGCTGATGCTGGGTCGCCGTTGAAATTGCTCTGCGCCACCTTGTCAATCTCGTCGAGGATGAAGACCGGATTGCTGCTGCCTGCCTTCAGCATGTTCTTGATGATGCGGCCCGGCATGGCTCCCACATAGGTGCGGCGGTGACCGCGGATTTCGGCTTCATCGTGCAGACCGCCCAGCGACATGCGTACATACTTGCGCTTCATGGCTGCTGCGATGCTCTTGCCCAGACTGGTCTTTCCTACGCCCGGAGGACCGTAGAGGCAGAGGATAGGACTCTTGCCGCCGCCGTTCAGTGCTCTTACGGCGAGGAATTCCAGAATGCGCTCCTTCACATTCTCCATGCCGTAGTGGTCGTGGTTCAGAATGCGCTTGGCACGGGTCAGACTGAGGTCGTCCTGGGTGTAGGAGTTCCAAGGCAAATCTACCATGGTCTGCAGGAATCCTATCTGTATCGAATAGTCAGGACTCTGCGGGTTCAGGGTGTCGAGCTTGGCAATTTCTTTCTTGAAAATCTTGGCTGTCTCTTCGCTCCAGTTCTTCAGTTTCGCCTTCTCCAGAATCTCCTTCTTCTCCGGACTGGCGTTTCCTTCTCCCAGTTCTTCCCTGATGTTCTTGATCTGCTGCTTGAGGAAGTATTCCTTCTGCTGTTCATCAAGGTCGTAGTGGGTTTTGTTCTCAATCTCAGTCTGGATGCGTAGCAGATGGCGCACCTTGTTCAGGGATCTGATGGCAATCATGATGCGCTCGCTGAGATTTTCCTCTTTCAGCATCTTGATTTTATCCTCGATGGAGAAAGGGAGGAGGGAGCACATGAAGTTGCACTGCATGTGAATGCTCGAGAGTTCGTTGATGGCCTGGATGGCCTCATCAGTATAGTTGGCGTTTGATTTGATATAGTCTGTCGCTTCGTAATGGAAGTTCTCGTAGAGCATTCTGAAGAGTTCATCGTTGTTCTCGTCAGGCCATTTCTCCGGAAGACTTTTTACGTCAATTACTGTGTAAGGCTCTTTTTGAACGAGATGTTTCATCTGACATCTGCCCAGACCCTGGATGATGATGCTCATCTGCTCTGTGCCAGGCATCTTGATCACCTTGATGAGTTTGGCGAAGACACCTACAGGGTAGAGGTCTTCTTCGTAGGGCGATTCTGTATCTTTGTTCTTCTGACAGAATACGCAGAATATGGTGTCTGGTTTCTTTTCCAGCATCCGGACGAGATTCAGACTTTCCTTTCTGCCCACAACGATAGGGGTCATATTGGTAGGGAAAACTACAATATCTCGCATGCAGAGGGTAGGGTACAAGCCTTCTTCCTGGTCTTCGATCAGGGTTTTCGGGTCGCCCTCGTAATCTGCAATCATTTGTATTCGGGTACTTGTTCTTCTATTATCCATTTTGTTATGATTTCTATTTTCCGTGCAAAGGTACTCATTTTTTATGAAATATCGTGGAAGATGATAGATTATTTAATAATAAAATTGCTTTTTCTATATATTAGTACCCGTTTTTATAGATGTAAGTAGCTGCTTTTGCAGGTGGAAGTGGCAATTTCTGCTGCTTGCGATAAAATAAATCGGCGGCGCATTCGTTTTCTTCTGTAAAGAGACAGAAGAATTTATGGGTAATTTTCGATTTAAACAGTTTGAGATAGAGCAAGACCGTTGTGCCATGAAAGTGGGAACTGACGGCGTTTTGCTGGGTGCATGGGCGCAAGGTGGCAGGCGGATTCTGGACATCGGTTCCGGAACGGGACTGATTTCGCTCATGATGGCGCAGCGCTTTCCTGAAGCTGAGGTAGTGGGGATTGATATGGATGCTGATGCCTGCGGACAGGCGAGGGAGAATGTGATGGCAAGTCCGTTTCGCGACAGGGTGGAAATCGTATGCTGCAGACTGCAGGATTTCGGGGGAGCCGGTGTTTCGAAAACTGCTGAGGCTTCTGGAACTGCTGAGGCTTTGGAAACTGCTGAAGCTTTGGAAACTGCTGAAGGTTTGAAGGCTGCCGGTGTTTTTGATGCGATAGTGAGCAATCCTCCGTTCTTTGTAGATAGCTTGAAAAATCCGGACAGTAAGAGAACGATGGCGAGACATACGGACAGTCTTCCGTTTCGCGATTTGTTTGCGGGTGTAAAACGGCTGCTTTCTGATGACGGTATTTTCTCTGCAATTGTTCCCGTAGAAGTAGTGGAGCAGTTTGTTGCAGAGTCTTGTATATTAGGTTTTTATCTTATACGGAAGTGTGGTGTAAAGACGGTAGAGCGCAAGCAGCCAAAGCGCTTTATGCTGAGTTTCGCCAAGCATCGTATTTCGCCTTATGAAGAGCATGTTGAAACGATGATGGATTCGCAGGGAAACCGCTCGGAATGGTATAGGAAAATAACGGAAGAATTTTACCTTTTCTAGGAGTGTTGAATGGATAGGGGAATGTTGAGTGTTGAATGTTGAATGTTGAATGGATAGGGTTTAATGATTAACTGAGCTTACTTGCGATACTTCAGAACATTTCATTCAACACTCAACACTCAACATTCAACACTCCCTCTAAATTCACCACTCAACATTCAACACTCAACACTCAACATTCCCTCAAAGGTTCAGCTTCTTCTGTACCAGTTTGCTGATAGCTTCTACTCTTTTGCTCTGGCGCTGGATGTCTTTATGAATGTCATCGCGCACGGCATTGATGTCATTGAAGAAATCGGCAAAGGCAGACTGAAACATGTTCGGCTTGCGGTCGTTCTTGTTGGCAAACGGGTTCACCAGCATCTTGATTCCCTTTTCTTCCAGGTGAACATCAATCTCTGCACCCGTCATCACAGGGTCGCCATCATAATGGATTACGCCTGGCTGACTGCGGGTGATATGGAGCTTCTTGCAGCGGAATGACTTGATCTTCGAGTTCTTGTCCAACGTCTTGTTGAACATGTCGAAACTTACCTGAGGCGCCTCGATAACATCGAATGGTTCCATGATGACGACATCCATCAAACCGTCGCTCATGGATGCTTGAGGGGCAATATAGGCATTGTTGCCATACTGAGATGCGTTGGCACAGGAAATGAGGAACGCCTTATACTGCTTGGTGCCGGTCTCGTCCTCCAGCGTGTAAGTCTCAGGCTTATACTTCAATCCCTCGCGCAGGATATTTTCAGCATAAGTGATAGGACCACGCTTGCCGCTCTCGGCAAACTTCATGCTGACGAAAGCGTCAAAGCCCATGCCGCAGGTGCAGAAGAACGGGTGGTCGTTGATGACACCATAATCCAGATCTCTAATCTGGCATTGGTTGATGACCTCTATGCATTTCTTCAGGTTCATCGGGAGCAGCAGATGTCTTGCCAGTCCGTTGCCCGAACCGCAAGGCAGAATGCCGAGGGCAGTATCGGAGTGAACCAGTGAGCGGGCCACCTCGTTGACGGTTCCGTCACCACCAACCGCTACAACCACATCTACATGGTTGTTCTTCGCTTCGGTAGCAATTTCCGAAGCGTGCCCAGCTCTTTCAGTCATTCTTATCTCGTACTCAAAAAGCTCTTTGTCCAAACCAGAATCTATCAGACTGGGAACTGCCGCCTTGCTGGCTGTTCCTGAAATCGGATTCATGATGAAAAGTATCTTTTTCTTCATTATATAGTCAAGAGTTTGTAAAATTTAGGCTGCAAAAGTAATAAAAATACCCAAAATAACAAGAAATATCGATTAAAAAAACTATAAAAGTAAACTTTCTTATAAAAAAAGCCGTTTATTGAGTTCTTTTTTGTATCTTTGCACCCTGAAAGTTAGAAAAGTATAAAAAAAGAAAATAAAGTACACCTATTAATAATGGGACAATTACAAGAAAGATACAAGAATTATCGTGAACCTCAGAAGTATATGGCTGCCGGTGTGTATCCATATTTCCGCGAGATCACAAGTAAGCAGATGACAGAGGTAACCGACATCGATGGTCATAAGATTCTGATGTTCGGTTCTAATGCTTATCAGGGTTTGACTAATGACCAGCGTGTTATTGATGCAGCAAAGGCTGCGCTCGACAAGTATGGTTCTGGTTGTGCAGGAAGCCGTTTCCTCAATGGTACGCTTGATTTGCACGTGCAGCTCGAAAAGGAGCTTGCTGAGTTTATGGGCAAGGATGAAACTTTGTGTTTCTCTACAGGATTCTCTGTAAACCAGGGTGTCTTGGCTTGCGTAGTAGGTCGTAACGACTATATTATCTGCGATGACCGCGACCACGCAAGTATCGTAGATGGCCGCCGCCTCTCATTCGCTACCCAGCTCCACTACAAGCACAACGATATGGAAGATTTGGAGCGCGTGCTCTCTAAGCTCCCTCAGGAGGCTATCAAGCTCATCGTTGTTGACGGTGTGTTCTCTATGGAGGGCGACCTGGCTAACTTGCCTGAGATTGTAAAGCTCAAGCATAAGTACAACTGCTCTATCATGGTAGACGAGGCTCATGGTCTTGGCGTATTCGGCAAGCAGGGTCGTGGTGTATGCGACCATTTCGGTCTGACCGACGAGGTAGACCTCATCATGGGTACATTCTCTAAGAGTCTGGCTTCTATCGGCGGTTTCATCGCATCAGACAAGGATACAATTAACTTCCTCCGTCACAACTGCCGTACTTACATCTTCAGCGCCTCTAACACTCCAGCTGCCACAGCAGCAGCTCTCGAGGCTCTCCACATCATTCAGAATGAGCCAGAGCGTTTCGAGAATCTCTGGGATGTAACCAACTATGCCTTGAAGCGTTTCCGCGAGGAAGGTTTCGAGATTGGCGAGACAGAGAGTCCTATCATTCCTCTCTACGTACGCGATGCTGAGAAGACATTCGTTGTTACCAAGATGGCTTACGATGCAGGTGTGTTCATCAACCCTGTTATTCCTCCAGCTTGTGCTCCTCAGGATACATTGGTACGTTTCGCACTCATGGCTACTCATACAAGAGAGCAGGTTGAGCGGGCTGTCCAGATCTTGAAGAAGATTTTCGTAGAAGAGGGAATCATCAAGTAAAATCAGATTTCTGATTTAAAAGTTCAGCAAGTATGGTTGCGGTTCTTTGCCGCTACTATATATATAATAAGGTATAAGGGCAATTCCGGATAGGGGTTGCCCTTATTTTTTGCCTGTTTCCCAGCCATTTTGCATTAAAATGCATGTTTTTTTGAAAAAAGTTAGGTAAAAATTTGGTGGAATCGAAAAAATGTAGTACCTTTGCACTCGCAATTCAGAAATGATGCTTAAAGCAATGCTTAAGAGGTATCGTAGAGATGAGTAAGCGGGGTGTAGCGCAGCCCGGTAGCGCTCCTGTTTTGGGAACAGGTGGTCGCAGGTTCGAATCCTGTCGCCCCGACTCAATCCTCTCTGATAACGGATAGCATAAGTACAAGCGGGGTGTAGCGCAGCCCGGTAGCGCTCCTGTTTTGGGAACAGGTGGTCGCA
>ERZ1023886.533-NODE-533-length-14278-cov-16.073894_pt1 | contig 14278 bp, 9 predicted proteins | sample MGYA00380395_ERZ1023886 | MGnify/ENA primary metagenome ERZ1023886 (study PRJEB33179, sample SAMN07449002) | human gut metagenome | biome: Human-gut; feature: Human associated habitat; material: Faeces | host: Homo sapiens | place: India: Bhopal | collected... | reverse complement strand
GACAGACAAAGGTGAGCGGTTCAGGCGTGCCGTCGTCAAGCGTCACGTACGGAAAAGGCGTGTCCGCCGGCAGGTCAGGAGCGCCCCACCAATGGCTCTTGCCTATCAGCGGACGCTCTGTCTTGTGGGTATGAATAATGATTGGCATATCAGGTCTTCTTTCTCATGATATTCGTCTGTATAGATTTCCGTAGCGGTCCTTATATATCTTGTTGTTTCCTGCCGAACCACCTAATAAAATAGAGAGCAGGAACAGGGCACAAAGCAACTGGAAGATAACCTTGAGCACCACCATAACGAGAGAGACTGTCACCACAATACATCCGATGATGTAAACGATGACGAAGACGGTAAGGAGCGTTCCCTTCCACACGTTAGTCTCCCGGATGTTGAGCATCAGCGTCTTGCCGATGCCGTAAAGCAGGATGCCGATACTGAACAGAGCGATAACCCATTCCGCCCATACGGGTGTATGGCTGAAGACGAGCTCTGCAACGATTATCAAACCTATCATTATAGGCAGGAACAACACCATGCAGACGGCTGCCGGCTTGACGTGTATGGAGCGAGAACTGTCAGGTCCGTCGTTAAGGAACAACACCCAGTCATACATTCCGATACTGACAACCTGAAAGCCAACAACGAAAACGAAAGGTATGAGGCGGAGCACCACGCCGAAGAAGCCATATCGCTCCGAACTACACCACCAGAACGCGTCGCTGCCCATCACCCAATAGCCCAACGCCTCAATGACGGCAACGGCAAACAGGCTGAACGGCATCACCACCTGCAATGCCTGAGCCATGGCAAGAGGCCAGAACCTGCAGCATATCAGCATGATGACTACTACGGCAAAAAGCCCAATAACAGTCCAGCAAGCCCACAGCGTACTGTAGAAACGACCTACAGATGAATGGACAAGGTGCTGCTTGAAGGTCATCGGATCAGAGAGATAATCCGCATTGGTGCGGCTCCATAGAAGCGAGTGGCGCGAGAGATAATAATACTTGCTGCCGTGTCTGAAGACTATGCTGCTCTTATATATCGAGCCGCAGGAATCGATTACCTCGCCATTGCGCAGATATATATGCGCATTCCCGCCTTTCGTTGTCCACGCCGTGTCGTTCCTGACCACCTCTTCACAACGTACACTGTCTGACAAAGGCTGGTCAACAACAAACTGACGGGCATGTGTGCCCAACGGCAAAAGCGCTAACATGAACATCATCATGAGCGCACGGAGATGTCTGTATACTGTCTGGTTCATGATTATTCCTTCTTTATAACCTCAAGGCGGAAGCCTCCCTTCGACGGGTCGGGCTGTGACGGCTCGCTGGCTGCAGGCTGTGCCTCCTCGGTGGGCTTGTTTCTTACTGAATGCGACGTAGATCTTGTGTTGGTTGAGCTACTTGAACTGTACGAACCGTTGGAGCTGTCCGACTTGCGGGTTGAACGTGACTTGCGGTTCTTCTTGCTTTGCTTAGGTTTTGATATGACGGTCTGAACGTCCACCTTCTCCTTGCTGCCAGCACGCAGGAGCGACATTGCCAGTGACGTGGAGTCTGAAGTCTGCACGGACCCTCCCATTCTGACTGCTTCCTGTGCGACAAGCAAGCGTATGACGCTACTGTCATTTGTCTGCGGATCAGAATTTCTCAGATAGACGTAACATCCCTCGGAAGCTATCTCGAGACTTCCTTTAAGATTCTCTTTCACCAGACCACCTGCCTTGCTTATCATGAGGCGTGCCTCAACAGAGTCGCCACAGACGGTATCTACAATTAAGGTTGTCGGCATTCCGCCAGTCTCTCCATTCCATTCCGTTCTTAGCCACTTGGCATAATCGTACGGCTTGGGAGCCGTGGCATGCGACCATCCTGCTGCCATTGCCACGCAGATGCCTATGAGCAGCATAACGCCGACCGCATAACCTATCATGTCACGGCTGAAGTGTGTGCCATCATTGCCATCTCCTCCATGCCCGCTGTTACCCGTCGGTCTGAACGAATGATTCGTCGTGGGCTGAGGTCTGTTATTAGTGACTGGACGGGGCGAGCTTGTAGGCTGAGGTCTGTTATTAGTGACTGGACGGGGCGAGCTTGTAGGCTGAGGTCTGTTATTATTTCTTACCGGACCTCCACACTTGTTCTTCATGTATGCCACAAACTGTCGGAGCGTTGCCACATCCGTACCATAAAGCTCTCGCGACATACTTCTGAAGTTCTTGCTTGCCAGCACTATGTCACGGTTATTGTTATGTAGCTTGTCCGAATCGCTAAGCAGTTTGACCTGTCTCTCCACCCTATTCTTCAGGTCGTCACTAAAAGTAGCGTTGCGCCATAAATTATATAAGGTATCGAACGCGTTCTGTTCTTGGGGAGAAAGGTCGTCATAGCTTCCATGAAGGGAAGCGGCGCCCTCCTCCCACTTCGTGACGCGCATTTTAAAAATGTGTTCGTCCATTACTTAAACTTATTCGGTCTTTAATAATGTTGTTTTATTCGACGGTTGCCTTTCCTATCATGTTCTTTGATACAGCGAGTTCCTCCGCCGACTTAACGCCCTCAATCTTGAGTGTGAAGTCGAGAGCCTCATCAGCCACGTTGGCATGAACGCTGAGAATGCCCTCTTCGTCCACTGAGAACACAACGTCAATCTGCGTGCCCTTAGGCCATTCGCGTGTAATGGCCAGATAACGGTCCTCCAGCATCGTGCAGAAACGCTCCTCTACAGCCGACTCTGTCTCGGGATTAGTGAAGTCGCTCTCAAACACCTTATTGGTAATGGTCTTCTGACCGTCATACATCGTAAGGAACGATGCAGTAGCCTTTGTCGGCAACGAGGTGTTGGCAAAGATAAGGTTGCGCACCATCGCTGTGCCATCGTCTCCGGTATAGTCAGTGCCGTAGGTCTTACTCGTCACATTCACGACGCGAGTCTGCGGACCCTTCATACGCTCAGGAGGACATTCAATGGCTCCTGCAATATATTCTTCCACGGCGTCTCTGTATGCCTTATTTAGTGCATAGATGGCAGCACCCTTTGCCACACACTGGTCAGGGTCAGTAAGCTTGGCGTCGCATCCGAACTCGGCGTCAATGCGCTGCTTCACCTGCGGCATACGGCTCGAACCACCAACGAGGAGGAACTCCAGTTCGCTCTGATATCCCTTTGCCCTTGCTTCGTCAATCACCTTACGCGTAGCGTCGATGGTCTGCTCAAGGAATGGAGAGGTAAGTGCGTCAAACAGTTCACGTGTGATCTCGAAGCGAGCCGACTGTCCGTCGTACTGTATGTTGCACTTTACGGATGTCTTGGCAGAAAGCTGCTTCTTCTTAACCTCTGCCTCAAGGAGAAGCGTATACTTGAGCTCCTCGTCGTCCATAGTATATGAGCCGCCGGTCTGCTCATTAAACTGTGCGAGCATGTAGTTGGCAAGCTCCGTATCCCAGTCAACACCGCCGAGGTGATGGTCGCCGCCCGTGGCAATAACCTTGATGGCACCGCCGTTCACATTGATGATGGTAACGTCGAAGGTGCCGCCACCGAGGTCATATACGAGGACCGTCTTGCGCTCTGTGGTCTTCATGCCGTAAGAGATGGCTGCAGCAGTAGGCTCATTGATGATGCCGAGGACATTGAGTCCGGCTATCTCGCCTGCCTGCTTGGTCTGCATACGCTCTTTTGTTCCGAAATAAGCGGGACATGTTATCACTACGTCAGTGATGGGTTCGGGATTGTCGCCAAGGTCATTGGCGTCCTTCACAAGCTTCTTAAGGATAAGAGCCGAAATCTCTGCCGGGTCCATGTGGTACGGAAACTTGTTGGACGACTTGTCGAAATCAGCGTCCACACCCATCGAGCGCTTCACGAAGCTCACGCAGTTCTGCGGCTCGGTAGAGAGCATTCCCTTTGCCTCATTGCCGACTATGGCCTTTTCCTTATTCTCAAAGTATACCACAGAGGGAGTGGTGGTTCCGCCGTCAAAGTTGGTAAGCACAACTGCCTGGTCAAACTTGTCCACCTGTGCTATACAGCTATATGTTGTTCCGAGGTCGATGCCATAAACGGCACGTGATTTGTCTTCTGCCATAATAATAATGTTTTGTAAAGGTTTAAAAGATTATTGTTGTTTAATGATTTACTGTTTAAGGCGATACACCACAATACGGGCGGGGCGGATAATGCGTCCGCTGTCGTCGTCTCGGAATCCTTCCGCTATGCATTCTGACACGGTATTGGCTTTTTCCTCCTCCGTGGTGTCAATCACACGGATGGCTTTGTGCTCCTTCGGCTTGTAAGGCGAGCCCGGTTCGGGAGCGAATGCCGTAAGCGAATACTCGTCTTCCAGCATATCCTTCACGTAGAGCATGCCGCCGTCCACGAGCTTCTTCATCGCCTCCGCGTCGAAAGCCTCATCAGACGGATTGAAGCGGGCACTGGTTTGCGCCATGCGTTCATAGATACTGATAATGTTTAGGGCGTATCCGCGCTTGATGTCAGTGATGAGTCCGGCACGCATCTTCTGCAGTTCGTCATGCAGGTCACGTATTAGTTTCTCCTGATAGACCGCTGTGTCTATCTTCTCAGCGAGACCATCAATCGAACCTTTCATCTCAGACAAGGATTTCATTACGGCTTCTGTGTTGTCTGGCTTTTCTTCAGCAGCAGAAGCGTTGTCTGCTGGTTTCTCTTCAGCAACGGCATCTGCCGGCTTCTCTTCGGGAGCGGAAGTTTGAGGGGACGGTTCGGGAGTGGCAGGTGTCGCAGGCTGAGTGTCGGCAGGATGCCCTGCAGCACGGAGCGACTGTACCTCCGCAAGCAGTTCTGCCACCTGCTTCTTTATAGCACTCACATCCTCTTTAAGGTTGGTGAGTTCGTCATTCGGACTGAATAATCCCATAATTACATAGGTTTTAGGTTTGACATTCATTGCATAACACGATTCGGAAAATGTCGCAAATCGGTGTTTACGATTGCAAAAATAGGACAAGATATATGAAAACTACGCGTCAAACGTACAATTTTACCGATTGACATGCAAATTTATATAGATTGACAGATAATTTACAGATTGAGACAACATCAAACAAAACAAGCCAAACGTCATACGAAAAGTACCTAATGATAGTAGGGCATAAAAAAAGAGTTGGGAGTTGATAGTTATGATATGTCAAACAACATAACTATCAACTCCCAACTCTCAAATATCATATATATATCATTACTCCAGATACGTGTATCCGTAGAGTCCTGAGCGGTAATTGCTGAGGAATTCCTTTCCCTCTTCGAGCGAAATCTTTCCTGCCTTGACGCTCTTCGTCACCCAAATTTCGAGCTGGCGCACGAGCTTCTTGGGATTATACTGCACATAGTCGAGCACCTCCTCAACGGTCTCGCCGTCGAAAATCTGGTCAATCTTGTATGTATTGTCCTTTACGGAGATGTGCACGGCGTTGGTATCGCCGAAGAGATTGTGCATGTCGCCGAGGATTTCCTGATATGCTCCCACAAGGAAGACGCCGAGGTAATAGTCCTCGTTCTTGCGGATGGGATGTACGGGAAGCACGTGCGTCGCCTGACGGTTGGTGACGAAGTTGGCTATCTTGCCGTCCGAATCGCAGGTGATGTCCTGCAGCGTGGCGTTGCGTGTGGGACGCTCGTCGAGGCGCTGGATGGGGACGATAGGGAACAGCTGGTCAATGGCCCATGCGTCCGGGAGCGACTGGAAGAGCGAGAAGTTGCAGAAATACTTGTCGGCAAGCAGCTTGTCCAGTCCGCGGAGCTCTTCAGGAGTATGCTTCAGCGACTTCGCCATGCTGTTTACCTCGCGGCAGACGCTCCAGTACATGCTCTCTATCTCGGCACGGGTGCGAAGGTCTACGATGCCGTGTGAGAAAAGGTCGAGTGCTTCGTCGCGTATCTGCTCGGCGTCGTGCCAGTCCTCCAGCATTGTGCGGGGATTGAGGTTGTCCCATATCTCGTAAAGGTCCTTCACCAGCTGGTGGTCTGTCTCCGTCGGTTCAAAATCCTCGCGCATCTGCGGCAGCGTGGTGGTCTCGAGCACATCGATGATAAGCACAGAGTGGTGGGCTGACAACGAACGTCCGCTCTCGGTGATAAGGTTGGGATGAGGGATGGAGTTCTTGTCAGAAGCCTCCACGAAGGTATATACGCAGTCGTTGACATACTCCTGGATGGAGTAGTTGACGGAGCTTTCCGAGCTTGACGAACGTGTACCGTCATAGTCTACGCCCAGTCCGCCACCACAGTCAACGAAGTCGATGTTATAGCCCATCTTGTGGAGCTGTACGTAGAAGTTGGCTGCTTCGCGCAATGCTGTCTGGATGCGGCGAATCTTCGTAATCTGCGAACCGATGTGGAAGTGGATGAGACGTATGCAGTCGTGCAGTCCCTTATCGTCAAGAGTCTTCAGAGCCTGAAGCAGTTCTGACGCTCTAAGGCCGAACTTCGATGCGTCGCCACCGCTCTCCTGCCACTTGCCCGATCCTGAAGAAGCGAGCTTGATGCGGATGCCGATGTTGGGCTTGACGCCAAGCTTCTTGGCAGCAGCGGCGATAAGACCAATCTCGTTCATCTTCTCCACGACGAGGAAGATGCGCTTTCCCATCTTCTGGGCAAGCAGAGCCAGCTCGATGTAACTCTGGTCCTTATATCCGTTGCAGACGATGATGGAATCGCTCTGGCACTGTACGGCTATTACGGCGTGCAGCTCAGGCTTCGAACCGCACTCCAGTCCGAGGTTGAACTTGCGTCCGTGCGAGATGATCTCCTCCACGACGGGCTGCATCTGGTTCACCTTAATAGGATAGACGATGAAGTTCTCCCCCTTGTAGTTGTATTCCTCCGCCGCTTTCTTGAAGCATGATGATGTCTTCTCGATACGGTTGTCGAGGATGTCGGGGAATCTCAGCAGTACGGGAGGCGTGACGTCGCGCAACTGGAGTTCGTCCATCACGTCACGCAGGTCAATCTGGACGTTGTCCTTACACGGCGTCACATACATGTCGCCACGGTCATTGACACCGAAATATGATGTTCCCCATCCGTTTATGTTGTAGAGTTCGCGGGAATCTTCAATGGTCCATTTCTTCATTTCTTTCTATTCTTGGTTTTAAGGGGTTGTTTCTTTAAACGGTTTGTATTTTGGTTCAGTATGTTATTGAACTATTGCAAGTTCTGTATGTTATTTATCCAACAACGCACGCAGTTCCTTGACGGTATCGTTTATCTTTTCGAAGTTGTCGAGCAGGTCCACGTTGAAGGTGTATTGCGCTTTCTGATAGAACTGTTCGCGGTGTGCGAGCTGTTCCACGATGAACTTCTCCACCTCCTCCGGCGTCTTGTTGAGCAGCAGGGGGCGCACGGCGCGTCCCATCTTGAGGTGTTCGTGGAGCACTTCTGGCGAAGCCTTCAGATAAACCACCTGCGCCTGGGCGTTCATATAGTCGATGTTGTCATAGAAGCAGGGCGTTCCACCGCCGCACGACACCACCACATTCTCAAATTCCGCCACCTCATGCAGCATGTTATGCTCTATGCGTCTGAAGCCTTCCTCGCCCGCCTCGTCGAATATCTGCTTCACGGTGCGTCGCATCCGCGTCTCGATATACCAGTCGAGGTCGTAGAAGGGAAGTCCGAGAGCCTTGGCAAGCGCCTTTCCTACGGTGGTCTTGCCGGCTCCCATATAACCTATAAGGATAATGCGTGTCATTATATTGTATATGCTTACTTCTTCTTAGCCGCTGCTCTCTTCTTGGGAGCCGGCGGGTTCTTGATGATTTCCATACATTCGTCGTATGTCAGTTCGGCTGCCTTCTGATGCAATTCGCGCGGAATGCGATAGTTCTTGCCGTCGTAAGCGATGTATGGTCCGTAGCGTCCGTTGAGCACTTCCAGCTTGTCGTCCTCCTCGAAGGTCTTCAGATGGCGCTCTGCCTCAGCCTTGCGCTTCTCCTCTATCAGCTCAATGGCTCGCTCAAGCGTCACTGCCATCGGGTCTTCGGTCTTCGGGATGGACACGTACTTGCCGTCGTGCTGCACGTAAGGACCGAAGCGTCCTGCACCTACGCTGACCGTCTTGCCCTCAAACTCGCCGAGAGTGCGCGGGAAACGGAACAGCTCGAGCGCCTCTTCCAGGGTGATGGTCTCCATGCTCTTGTCCGAAGGAAGCTGTGCAAAGCGAGGCTTCTCCTCGTCATCGGCTGCACCAATCTGCACCACGGGTCCATAACGGCCTATCTTTACGAAGACGGGATGTCCGCTCTTCGGGTCTGTGCCGAGCTGACGTTCGCCAGCCTTGTGCTCCGTGCGGGCGTTCATCACCTTGTCAACGGTAGGCTCGAACTCCTGGTCGAAGTGGCGCATCATGTCTGTCCACTCCTCCTTGCCGTCGGCAATCTGGTCGAACTGCTGCTCCACCTTGGCGGTGAAGTTATAGTCCATGATGGTGGGGAAGTTCTCGATGAGGAAGTCGTTCACTACGATGCCGATGTCTGTCGGGAGAAGCTTGCCCTTCTCGTTACCAGCCATCTCCACCTTGCGTGTCTGCGTGACCTTGAGTCCGCGGAGCGTGTCAATGACATAACCTCTCTCCTCGCCTTTCTTGTCGCCCTTCACCACGTACTCGCGCTGCTGAATGGTGGAAATGGTCGGGGCGTATGTTGACGGACGGCCGATGCCAAGCTCTTCGAGTTTGTGTACGAGGCTTGCCTCAGTGTAGCGTGACGGGCCCTGTGAATAACGCTCCGTGGACGTAATCTCGCGGCGTGTGAGCACGTCGCCCTCCTTGATGACGGGCAGCATGTGCGAGAACTCGTCTGCAGAAGATTCGTCCTCATCGTCTGACGACTCACGGTAAACCTTGAGGAAACCGTCAAACTTCACCACTTCACCGTTGGCAATGAAGTGCTCCTCAATGCTTCCAGTGGGGCTGCCGGCGGGTTTGTCAGCCACGATGCTGATGGTGGTCTTCTCTATCTGAGCCTCAGCCATCTGGCTGGCAGCTGTGCGTTTCCATATAAGATCGTAGAGGCGGCGCTCCTGTGCGGTTCCTTCCACGGTAGTGTTGCTCATATATGTGGGTCGGATGGCCTCGTGTGCCTCCTGCGCTCCCTTAGAGTGGGTGTGGAAATTGCGCGGTGAGCTGTATTCCTCGCCGTAGAGCTTCACAATCTCCTCCTTGGCTGCACCGATGCAGAGCTGCGAGAGATTGACGCTGTCAGTACGCATGTATGTGATAAGACCGTTCTCATAGAGGCGCTGCGCCACCATCATGGTCTGCGAAACGGAGAATCCGAGCTTGCGGGCTGCCTCCTGCTGGAGTGTGGATGTAGTGAACGGTGCTGCGGGATAACGCTTCAGCGGCTTCTTCGTAACGGTCTCCACGCGGAACGTGGCGTCCTTACACTTGTCGAGGAAAGCCATCGCTTCGTCGTGTGTGGAGAAGCGCTTGTCAAGCTCTGCCTTCACTTCCTGCTGCGAACCGTCCGCATTGGTGATGGCGAAGATGGCGTTAATGCGATAGTAAGGCTCTGTATGGAACTGCTGTATCTCGCGCTCACGCTCTACGATAAGGCGCACGGCTACCGACTGTACGCGTCCAGCCGAGAGTGCCGGCTTCACCTTTCGCCAAAGTACGGGCGAAAGCTTGAAGCCCACGATGCGGTCAAGCACGCGGCGGGCCTGCTGTGCGTTCACGAGGTTCATGTCCAGATGGCGCGGGTTTTCTATTGCCGCGAGAATGGCAGGCTTCGTGATCTCATGGAAGACAATGCGGTTGGTGGACGCCTCGTCCAGTCCGAGCACTTCGCAAAGATGCCATGAGATGGCCTCTCCCTCGCGGTCCTCATCGGATGCGAGCCAAACCTTAGTGGCTTTCTTGGCGTTTTCTCTCAAAGTCTTTACGAGCGCTTCCTTGTCCTTTGGTATGACGTAAGCGGGCTGGAGTGTATCTTTATCTATGCTCAGTTCCTTCTTCTTAAGGTCTCTGATATGTCCATACGAGGACATGACTTTATAGTCGGAGCCAAGGAATTTCTCGATGGTCTTTGCCTTCGCAGGGCTCTCGACAATAACTAAGTTGTCTTGCATGTTGTTGATTTCGTTTTATAATTTCGGCGCAAAAGTAAGCTTTTTTTTTCTTATACCTTATTATATAGAGAATTTTTATAAAATTTTAGAAATAAAGCAGGAACAAGAATAAAGCAAAATCGCAGTTTAGCGGTGAGACGAATTAAGCGAATTATAGGATAAGGGTTACAAGCCTCCTAAGTTAGCGTAAAACGAAAACTGGCCGTCGGGCTAACTTTTAGCTCTGACGACCAGCGATTCTTAGTATGTTATGAAAAATTTGAGAGAACCTGAAACTTCACAGTCTCAAGTTTGGGTTTATGAACTTGCGTCTTCCCCGACATCCTTTGTCCGGGACGTCGGTTCCTATCGGAGAGAAGCCGTCATGTCCAAATGTTGTTTTAACTAAACATGATTTTTATTGAGAAAGCATAGAAATTTTTGTCTTGTCTTACTTCATCAGCACGGCACCGTTCTCGATGAGGGGCTGCTGTACGGCGTCCACCGAGCTGCTCTTCTTGAGCGTGTCGATGCGGGCGGAGTCGTTCAGCGCCACTGAGCCTGCCGGACGCGATGTGCCGGTAGATACTGCCGGAGTCTGTTCGGACGTGCTCTGGAACGAGTATTGTGCCGCCTGGCTGAGTGTTAGGATTATGGCCACCATTGCAGCAGCCTTGAAGAATGGCGCAAAGCGTTCCTTCATGGTCACTCGGCGTGCCTTCACAGTCTCCGGCTCGTCAATAAGCGCCATCATGCGCTCGTCAAAGTCGTCACCAAGCGTGTTGGTGTGCTTCTCCGTCTGCTCGTAGATGAAGAGGCTGCGATACTTCTGAAGCTCTTCCGGGATGCACAGCTGGCTGAAGAACGAGCGGAGTATCTGCTCTTCTTCGAGAGTGGTCTCGCCTTGCCAGTAGCGGTCCAGGAGTTGACTGATGTATTTATAATCCATAATTGTCGTATTGCTGAAATTGTTGTTTAATTGTCTGCCGCGCTCTGAAGATGTTTATCTTCACCTGCTCCTCCGTTATGGAGAGGATGGCGGCAATCTCCTTGTAGGTCTTGCCTTCGATGTCGCGCAGCTGCATGCATGAGCGTTGCTTCTCTGGCAAGTTGTCGATGAGGGAGCGCACAATCTCCACTTTCTCGCGCTGCACTGTGCGCTCGTAGGGATTGGAGGCGGAGTCTGCCTTTTCGCCGCTTGTGCCGGCGTCGAGTGACGCGTTGTTGTTGGCATGCAGCCTGAGGCGGTCAAGAGCAATGTTACGGCAGATGGTGAGGCTGAACGCCTCTACAGACTCGATGGTGTCCCACGAGTCGCGCCGGTTCCATACTTTGATGAGCGTATCCTGCACGATGTCCTCTGCTTCTTCACGGCTCAGCGTGATGCGGAGGGCAAGTCTGAAAAGGGTGTCCTTCATCGGCAGGATGTCGCTACGAAAACTTATCTTTTTCATCTGTGCTCTGATAGGATGACGTTTGGAAGATTGATTTGTTACAACAAGAGGCAATGTTTTAACATGCCTTAACGATTAACGGGGGCGTTGGGATATGCAAATGTAAAAAAAAATCCCGGCTCCTTGATTAGGAACCGGGATTTTTTTATTTATCGTTTATCGCTTGGCTTACTTCACCACCTTGATGGTCTTGCCGTTAGCGAGGCGTACGATGTTGATGCCCTTCTGGAGAGTGTTAACCTTTGCACCACCTACAGTGTAGATAGATACGTTGCCGTTCTCCATCTCGGTCTGGATGCCGTTGATAGCGTCGGCAACTACACCGTAACGACCGCAATAGAAGATGCTCTTTGCGTCAGCATTCTCGTCGTCCACATCATTAGCGAATGAGTACTGGAATACGATGTTCTTGGTATAGTCGTCCTTCTTGTCGATGTTGATGTTGAGATAGAGAGTCTGACCGTTCAATGAACTTGCCTCGTCCTCTACCTTGCATACCATCTTCTCACCGAATACCATAACGCCCATGCCATACTCGCTCATATCAACCTCTGAGATTGTGCCACGGAATGTGAGGTCGCAGGTCTCGTTCTCTGAAACCGGGAATGCCTTGAAGGTTACGGTCACGTCACCAGTAGAGTACTTGGTGAAGACAACGTCCTTATCCTTATAAAGCACCTCGTTCTGCAATGTTGCGTCGTGATCAACAGTAAGGTTAGCTGTGTAAGTCTTAGTGCCTACAACTTCCTCAGGCTGCTCAATCTCTACACCGTACTCGCCGCAGTAGTAGATGCCTCCCTTTTCTTCGCTTTCAGCTTCAGAACCAAACTCGTATGCGAACTTAATCTTATCATCTGTGTATGATGAGATGTTGATCATGAGAGAAATCTCCTTGCCGTAGAATGCGCTGGTCTCGTCTTCGATAGGTGTTGCTACCATATTCTCGCCGAAGATCATATTGCCCATGCCATACTCGCTCATGTCATATTCTTCGATTGTGCCACGGAATGTGAGGTCGCGTGACTCTGTCTCAGAAATCGGGTATTCCTTGAATGTAACGGCTGTCTCGCCGTTAGCATACTTGGTGAATACCACCTGCTTGTTTGCATAACCGGTCACATCACCTGTTACTGCGTCGTGTCCGACAGTAAGGTTGTCAGAGAAAGTCTTGCTGCCAACCACCTCGTTCGGATCAACCGGCTCTGCCTCAACTGGGAGGATGTGGATGTAGTTGTACGTAGCGTTACTCATAGTACTACCCTGGCAGCCACCAATCTTGATGTTGCTGATAGCCCAAAGTTCTGCGAAAGCAGTAGTAGGATCAGCATACTGTTCGGTCGACAGATACTTGTTGTTATACTGTGTGCCGTTGATAACAAGACCCTTCTTCTTAGAAATCTCGATGGTTACGGTTCCCTCAATGTCAGCCACGTCGTAACGTGAGATGTTGCCAGAGGAATTGAGGAAGTTGAACTGCAGAGTCTTTGTACCAGCTGTATAGTAGAAGTGATAGTTGGTAGCACCCCACTCTGAGATGTTGTTACCTACAGAGAGGATGTTCTCATTTTCATTCTTACAAGTAGTGAGGTCGATCTCAGCCTTGAGATACTGAGTATCCCAGTTGATATCCTTCGACTCCTGCCATGCGAAATCGTTAGCATTGAAGCCGTGCTCTACGACGTCGATTGCGCCTTCCGGATCAGGATTCGGATCTACATACTGCTTGCCGAATACGATAGTGGCGTCAACGCCAGTCAGAGCTGTAACTACGGTCATGTTGAGCTTTTCGCCAGAGAGTGTGGCTGTGAAGCTCTTGAGTGTAGCGGGGCTGCCCTCAGAGATGCCGAGCATTGAGGCGAGGTCCTGGTTGATGTTGGTCCATGTGCCCTCAGTAGCTGTAGTGGTGTATGTAACGTTGCCGTCAGCGTCAGTTGTGGCTGTTACGTTAGGAATGTTAAGGTCGCCGATGCGGTTAGAAGAAACGGTGAGGTTCTTGTAAACCACATTGTATGTGCCGTCCTCAACAGTTGTGAACTCAACGGTGTTCTCGTCAAAGTTGGTGTTTGTACCAGCGAATGAAGAGTAAGCCACGTCCTTGTATGTCTTTGTCTCAGGTACGAAAGGAGGAACAACCTCTACAAGCTTGACGCTCTTGTAGAGTGCGTTGCTGAACTGACTGTTCTCGCCAGAACCGAACTTCACCTCTGTAAGATCGAAGAGACCCTCGAGCTTGTCGGCAGCGATGACGCTTACGCCGTCAACGGTCAGACCGTCTGCCTTAGAAACCTCAACTGTGATGTTGGTCTTGTCAGCTATGTTGACGGTTGTGTTGTTGTTGCCGTTAGAGCACTGATAGAATGCCTTGTAAGTGCCCTTGTCTGCATAGATATGGATGTTCTTCTCCCATACTGTAGCCTCAGGACCGAAGCCGAAGATTTCCTCAGTATTTGAAGAGTTGCAGTTGGTGGCGTCAATGACAGCCTGGAACTTCTGGGTGTTCCAGTCAATAGGTGTAGAAACCACGAAGCCAGTGCCGTCAGCCTGATAGTTCTCCATCGGGATAGAAGGACCGTCAACCGGCTTTGTACCTACGATGTAAGTAACGCCTTCTGACTCTACAGTCATATAAATCTTCTCAGTGCCGTCAGCATCAGTATAGATTACAGCATAAACCTTATAAACTGTTCCCTGAACGTCAACGTCGCCAGAGTAAGTGGTGCGACCCTTAGCGT
>ERZ1023886.525-NODE-525-length-14401-cov-7.512896_pt1 | contig 14401 bp, 4 predicted proteins | sample MGYA00380395_ERZ1023886 | MGnify/ENA primary metagenome ERZ1023886 (study PRJEB33179, sample SAMN07449002) | human gut metagenome | biome: Human-gut; feature: Human associated habitat; material: Faeces | host: Homo sapiens | place: India: Bhopal | collected... | reverse complement strand
ACGCTGGACTTGATGACCATGCTTATGGTTTCCCAGCTATGAGTACAAATCTTACTATAAAGAAAGAAGATGGTACTGAAGAAACTAGAACTGTTCATCCTGCTATATTTGATGTTATCGTAAATGAGAATTATAATATTCCTAAATGTATTAACGCTATTAGTTATATACTTAATAAAGAGTATGCTTACTTTAGTAATCAAGTTACTAGAATGGCTGAACCGCTTATGGGCAATGGAACTTATGGAGATATAGAACATTATAGTGGTGATAAACTTCGTATTTATACTGATAGTAATGATACAGGTGACTTAGATATTTCAGGACATAAAACAATTAATGATGATACTGTAACTAGAGACAAAACTCCAGATTACAAAGTTCCTTATTATGATAAAGGTATTTGGAACTTTAATTATATAAGGAATTATATTAGTAGTAAACTTACTAAAGAAGAAATCTGTAAACGTTATAATTTGGATATTAATAATCTTACTCCTACACAAGAAACTAAGATTCAAACTATGCTTAATAATCCAAGTGATGAACGTAATCTAGTTTATGGTCGTTATTTCGTTGTTAGATTTATCTTTAGAAATATAGATAATGTTCCTTTTAGATTTGAGGATTTAAATATTAATTATTCAAAGTATTAAATTATGACTGGAAAAATTAAAAGAAGAAGTCTTCGTTGTGGTGGTAGACCTAAAGCTGACTTCGGTAGTATTTTTACTACATTTATTGCTCCTGCTTTAGGTGTTGCAGGTTCTGTAGCAGATTCTGCTATAGCAAAACATCAAGCCAATAAAGTAACAACTACTCCAGCTGCAAATACTCAACTTCCTGAACCAAAATCAAATCCGGAGCCAAAAGTTGATGCTACAGGTAATAATGGTACTACTGTGCTTCCTCCTGACCCAACTAAAACTCCTGCTATGAGATTAGGTGGTAGAAAGAAATGTTGGATTGGTGCAGCTATTATGGGTGCTACTAGTATAGCAGGTTCTTTATTTGGTGCTGCTGCTCAGAAAAGAGAAATGCGTCGTCAAAAGAATATTCAAGATTGGCAGAATACTACTCAAGAAGCTGCTAATATGACTTCTGTTCTTAATAATAGTCAAGATTATCAAGAAGATTATCTTAGACAATTTAGAACTGCTGCTAGACTTGGTAAAACATTAGGAGCTAAAGGTATTTATATTACTGATGGTGGAAATGCTACTAAGATAGGAAGCAACACATATCTTCTACGGGGCGGTTCTCATGAAGATGTGAATGAGACTGGTCAAACTGGTATTGGTATCAATGTTGGTGGTAATGAAGTTGAAGCTGAAGGTGGTGAAGTTGCTCAGAAGAAGAATGGTGCTCTAAGAATCTTTAGTGCTCAACCTATTCTTGGTAATGGTATGAGTCCTGCTCAAGCTATTCTTAGAGGTTATAATAAAGATTCTGTATTTAGTCAACAACAAGCTTTTAAGAAAAGAAATGGTCTTAAAGATGATGGTAGTGCTAAATATGGACTTGGTGGAGACATAAAAGGTATTTGGAACTTTATTAGAAGTTATAGAACTCCTGTTGATAACATTGCTGCTCTAGTTACTGCATATCAAAAATTAAATCCTAATAGTAACTATAATAAACAAAAAGGTAAGTTCAAAGGTGGTACTTTTAGAGGTGCTGGTGCAGGTGGTACTTGGACTAACGATTATAAATCTAATAAAGGTTTCGATAACTTTAATGATGCTTATGATGACGCTGTAGAACATAATGCTAAAACTTTTATTTTTGGTAATAAGAGATATAATACTCTTAAAGAAAACAATCCTATTAGAGAAATTAATAATAGAGCTGTAGGTTCTTGGAGAGATAGTGTGGTTACTAAAGATAGAACTGGTTATGGTAAAGATTTTGGACCTATAAAAGGTGGTGCTTCTTTGATTCCTCTAATTACAGAAACTTACAATCCTAAGAGAATTAAACATAGATTGGGTGGTGGTTTAACTTCTAAAGATAGAGGTTCTTCTAAACATCCTTATCCTTCTGTATCGTCTAAAGATTTTGCAGGTGGTGGTAGAAGTTATCCTATTCCAACTAAAGCTGGTACTGGTATGTATATTCCTTTTAATAAACGTTATACTTCTATTTATGATGCTCCAGATTATGATTATGATTATAATGGTGGTAATGTTTTAGGTAATAATGAAGTAACAGTTACAGCTAAGAGAATTAAGCCTACTTTTATGAAACCAAATAATGATGCTATGAATCTTATCAAAGTTCCTAAAGAAGAAGTTCCTTATATTCCGCAACATCATAATCGTAGTCGTACTATATTTAGTGGTGGAGATTATTTAGGATTAGGTATTGATACTCTTGCTGCATTAAGTACAGGTCTTGTAAATTATAATACTGCTGGTAAGTATACTCTTCCTGATAGAGCACCTATCATTCAAGCTAGTAAATTACCTACAACTTATAATGTTAATCCTGAAATAGAAGAAGTTAAACGTTATAGAGATAGACTTACTGGACAAACTTTCAATAATACTTCAAGTTCTGTAGCTGCTCTTAATAGAAGTGGTGCTATTAATCTTGATGCTCTTTCTAATCTTAGTAAACTTTGGGCTACTAAAGAGAATGAAGAGAATAAGATGCTTACAGAAGATGCTAAGAATCAACAAACTGTTGCAGCACAAAATGTACAGAATGAGCTTGCTCGTCAAAGTGAGATTGCTAGAATTAAGAATGAAGCTACTCAAGCTAAGGGTGATGCTCTTAATGTTGGTCTTAGTGGATTATCTCAAGCTTGGACTAATTTCTGGACTGCTGGTAGAACTGCTTATGAGGATGACCAAACTAGACGTGCAATGATTGCTTCTAGTAAAGAAGCTACTCCTACTAGACTTTCTGAGATGGATTTTGATTTATCTCCTGACATTTTAGCTAGTCTTTATAGAACTGCTAAAGACGATAGAACTAGACGTTTCTATTTGTCTAGATTGTCTCCTAAACAAAGACTAAAATACGGTATAAATTAATATTATATAAATACTTCTGATAGTACTATTACTATCAGAAGTTTTACTATTTTTGTAATCAGTAATTAAATAATAATATTATGGCTTATAAAAACAATCAAAGTGGTATTACTATTGGAGGCTATGTTCCTCAACGTGTACCAGTTCGTTCAAATCTTGAAGCTCTTAGTCAAGCATTAAATAAAATTGATGAGCGTTCTGATAAAGCAATTCAACAAAAGTCTGCTATTACAAATGCTATTGGTCAATTAAAACTTAATGCTGCTGAAGATAAATGGAAATACGATTATGCTAAACGTATTGAACAAAAGATTAATGACGCTGCTCAATATGGTGATTATAGTAGAGCATTAGATGTTGCTACTGAACTTGCTGGAAGTGCTACTTCTTCTCCTGAAGTTACTGGTCGTATTCGAGCTAATGAACAGTATGAAAAAGCAAAACAAGCTGTGGATAATAATGGTAATATTAGTTCCCTTACTAAACAAGCTTGGACTTTATCTAATAAATATCATTATGAAGATACTTATGACGATAAAGGAAATATAGTCGGAGGTACTGAATGGAAAGCTAGTTGGACACCAGTAGAAGAAGTAGATAATCTTGCTATGATGAAAAATGCTGTATCTATGATTGGTATAAGTAGTACAGAAAGTTCTAAAACTACAGGAGATTCTACTAAAACTGCTAAGGGTACAGGTAGTGGTTTTCAAAGAGTTAGAGGTTCTAGTAGAACAGCTCTTACTTATAAACAAGTTAAAACTCAACTTACTGATGTTATTAAAAATGACCCTAAGTGGAAAGCTAGTCTTGAACAAGAATATATGGTTAATGATATTCTTCTTAAAGATGTAAATAAACAAATAGCTGAAACCACTGATGCTAACGAATTAGCTAGACTTGAAAGTAAGAAAGCAGAATATATGTCTAATATTACCAACGATAGAGGTATTGTAACTGGGGATTATGTAGATGTTTTATTTAAGAAATATCCTAATCTTATTAAGAACTTTACATTTAGTAGAATTGGTAATACTAAAGTTGATACAACTTCTAAAGATGACTATGTTCCTCCTACAGGTAGTACAAGTGGTAGTGGTAATGGTGGTGGTAATCCTTATCTTACTGGTTATAATGATGACGATAATGTGAAAGGTAAACCTGGTCAAAACGATTAAACATATAAAATTATGGCTCTTTTTGAATTTGAAACTTATAATAAATTTCTTAATAATAATGATTATAATGGAGCTGCTAATTATGCTTCTAAATCATATTTTAAAGATAAGAAACAACAAGCTAGAATGCTTGATAATATTAAAATTCTTCGTAATAAAGGAAGAATTTATAATGGTATGATGAATAATGCTAATGAAGACCAAAAACAAGCTCTCGCTTTTAAGACTGCTATGGATGCTGGTACTCCATTGGATTTAAAAAATAGATATTATAAACGTTATGTTGATGCTGTTAATAATTTATTCGGAACTGATGCTACTAGCATTGCTGTAGAATTTGATGGTGCTAAAACTAAACGTTATGCTCGTATTCCCGGTGTATCTGATGTTATGGATTTAGTTGGAATTGGTGGTAATATTGATTGGTTAGCTAAAGATGAAGACTATGGTTTTGATGGTTTTCAACAATTCCTTTCTAATATGGGTTATTCAGATGATGCTAAAGGTAAAGCCGCTTTTAATAAATTAGGATTTAAACAAGAAACTATTAATGGTAAAACTAGACTTACCATAAGTAAAGATAATCCTAATTTTTATAAAGCTATGATGGCTCTCCATAATGTAGATACTAATCATGTTCCTGGTAGTGGAAATAAAGCTGTTCAAGAAGGTGTTAGAGGAGAAAAACGATTTAAACTTGCAGGTGTTGATAGAAATGGTAAACTTCTTAAACTTCAAAACGGTAATCAAACTTACACAGAATCAGGTTCTGCTGCTTGGGGAGAAAATAATAAAATAGCTAAATCTATTAGTCAAACTTTTGGTGTTATGGACCAAGATTTAACTATAAATGAACGAGGTATTTCTGATGATAATTTTGTAAATCCTGATTTTGCTTATAATAGTACTGTATTTGAAAATGAAGCTATCGCTAATCAAGAGAATTTACAAAGAAATAAAAGTAGGATTCGTGACCAATTTGGAGCTTTAGATGATGTAATACAATCAACTAAAAATATAAACAATGAACTTACAGCTAAAGAAAAAGAACGTACAAAAGATTTTGTAATGTCTACTACTGTAAGTGGTAGTTTAGGTGCTGGTATGGCTAAACTTGAATCTGATTTTAGTAGAGGTTTAGTTGATGCGCAATCTTATAATATTTATAAAAAAGAAATTGAAGACCATTATGAAAATCTTCTTAGTGGTGCAGATTTAACTCAATACAATGTTTATGCTGCAAATGGTGATGATACTACAGTTATGACTCAGTATAATACTGAAGATAGAAATAAACTTAATGATATTATTGCTAATGCTATAGGTAGCAATAGACTAAGATTTAGTGCTGCTATTATGGGTAATAAAAGTGGCACTATGATTACTATTTTACCTAAAGAAGATAAAGATGGTAAGCCTATTACTAAAAAAGCTAGCATATTTGTAGAAGATTTGTTTAAAGGCTCTGTTGAAGAAAGTCTTAATCGTGATACTAAAATGCGTGCTCTTAAAGAACTTAATGGAATGGAATATTATGGATATAGATATACTATTCCTGCTTTAGGAGATAGCGAAGGTGGAGAATTAGGTATCGACGTTGGAGCTAATGAAGCTTATCTTCTTAATAAAAATGGTACTAAAAGCTTTATTAGTAAAGCTAAAGCTCAAGACATGATTAATCGTGCTGAAATACTTAGTGATTTTATCGATTCTGCAAATCAAACATTTTTTGATGAAGATGGTAATTTTGTAAGAAATAAAAATATTGTCAATGAAGTTAGTAATTGGGCTGATGCTGCTACGTTAGAACTTTATAATGCTACAGCTGAAAGAGCAAAATTACTTAGTAATCAAGGCTTAGATAATAGTCTTGAACTTGATTATTTAAGAAATAAACATGCTCTTATTAGAAATTACATTCTTGATTCTATTGGTTATTTTGATAATAATAATTAATATATAACAATATGGATACTACTCAAATTACATCTAAAGGTGGTTATGAAGAACTTAATCCTCTTTGGACTAAGTCTAAGAAAAATAATCAACCTAAAACTATACTTACAACTAATCCTCAAAAAGGAGGATTAGTTGATTCTTTTTATAATGCAAATCCTGATAATTTTGTTTTTGATAATGCTAATAAATATATTAATTATGGTATTACTCCAAACAAAGTTGCTCCTAATCTTGATAAAGAACTTGCTGAAGCACAATCAAACTTTGCTAAAACATTTAATTCTTTAGGTCAAGCTCTTGTTAGTGAAACAATTCTTGGTACAATTAAAGCTGTACCTGATTTGTTTGATGCTATTACTAATGGTATATTTCAATCTGATGGAGATTACCAAAATCCTATTAGTAATAAACTTCAAGAATGGCAAGATTACTTTAGAAATGAAGTTGCTCCAATATATAGTGACCCTACACGTAACGATATTTATAATGGAGGTCTTACAAATTGGGGATGGTGGACTAGTAATGCACCTAGTGTAATGTCTAGTTTAACATTACTTCTTCCTAGTACTGGTATTGTTAAAGGTATTGGTTATCTTGGTAAACTTGCAAAGACTTCTAAGTTAGCTAGTATGACTAGAAATGGCATTAAAAGTATTGCTGGCATAGATAGAGCTATAAATTCTAATAAAGAACTTAATGCTTTACAAAAAGGTATTAATAAAATTATTGGTAGTAATGGTATTGTTGTTGGTTCTGATGTAGAAAGTGCTGCTAGTAGATTTGCTAGTATTGGTGGAAATGCTCTTTTACAACGTACTATGGAGAATTATCAAGAAGCTCAAGGAGTATATAAAGATATGTACAATGAAGCTTATGATAATCTTAATAAAATGAATGCTCAACAATATCAAGCTTTTGTTAATAAGAATCCTGAACTACTTCAAGATACTGATACTAACGATAAAGAAGCTGTTGCAAGACGTATTGCTAAGAAGTCTGCTGATACAGATTTCCTTATGAACTATAGTAATATAGTATTTGATGTTATTCAAATGTATGGTCTTCGTAACATGTGGAAAGGTATTAGAAATTCTGATGCTGGTAGTGCTGCTGTAAGTAGAGCTGCAAGATTAGAAAAACTTAAAGTTGGTAAAACTGCTGAAGAGTTTGAAAAATACTATGCTAATATAGGTAAAATGAAGAAAGCTGGTTGGTGGATTAAAGACCATGCTAAAGCTGAGAAACTTGTAATAGCTGGAGAACTTAGTGAAGGTATTGAAGAAAGTGTTAACTATATATCTCAAATGGATGGTATGAATGTTGGTAAACTTCTTCTTAGTGAACAAGATGCTGACCATTCTCCTTTTGATAATCGTCTTCAAAAGTATCTTAAAAGTGGAGGACTTGCTGACTCTGCTTTTTGGGGTGTATTAGGTGGTGTTGTATTTCATCATTTAGGTAGTGGTTTCGGACGTGTTAGACAAACATTTGAAGATAGAGCTAATAAAAAAGAAGATAAAACTACTGGTGAACAAGGAAAAGCTTCACCTTTTAGTATTAGTGAACTTGGTGAAACTAAGTCTCGTAAAGCAGATATTGCTCACTGGGGAAAAGATACTAATCTTTATATTGAAAGGATGAATAAAATTAATGATGGAAAAAATCCTTTTGATGGTGATAAAAACTTTACTAGTCCTGAAGAAAGTCAAGCTGCTAAAGAAGCAGCTGAAAATGATTTTATTACTACATTAGCATTACGTGCTGGTCATCATGGTAATCTTGATTATTTAAAATCATTCTTACAAAGTGAAGAAGTTCGTAAAGCTATGGTAGAAAAAGGTGTAGTAAACGAAGCTGAATCTAAACAAATTCAAGCTAATAATGTTGCTAAAGTTGATGCTGTTTTGGACGCATATACTAAAGAACTTTCAGGTCTTATAGGTATTGTTCAAAATAGAAATCATAATAAAAAAGAACCAGACCGTGTTCCTATTGAATATCTTCAAGAGATAGCTAGTGCTAATGTTGTTTATAATCAAAAGATAGCAAATACTAAAAATAAAGAACAAGTTGCAGATAATCTCATAAACACAGTTCTTAATGAAGAAAACATTAGAAAAGTTATTGGTCAAAATTATACTGGTGAACAAGTAAAAGGTGCTGTTCGTCACGCTCTTGTAACTAATATGATTAGCGATTTGTATGCTAGAAAGAAAGACCTTATAGCTAAGAATCGTAAGACTATTAGCGACAAAGTAGCTATTGATAATATTAATCGTACTATCAATGAGTATAGCGATATGCTTTCTAATGATGAACTTCGTCTTACAACTGCTGTTATGCTTGCTAGTGAAAGAGACGAACAAGGCAATCTTGGACGTAATAGTCAAGACCCTTTAGCTAAAGCTTATGATGACTTATTTAGTGGTGTTGATGAAAAAGGTGTTCAACTTACAGACGAAACTATTGTTCGTAATTTTGAAAAATTTGCTAAAGAAAATAGTCTTCCTAAAAGACTTGCTGAATTTGATAGTTCTACTAATGTACTTAATCAACTTCAGAATGCTAATAATGCTATAACTAGAATTAATAATCTTATTAAAGAAGCAGATAAAGAAAAGAATAGTACTGGTGTTAAGCTTTCTGACCTTATTCTTAAACAAGCTGAACTTGAACTTTCTCGTAGATATGACCAAGCTCAAGTTGTCAATAACGAAACAGACCTTGCTGCTGAACTTAGTTATAAACAAAACACTATGAATGAAGCTCGTAAGAAAGTTATTGACACTAGTTATAAATATATTGATGATTTGGCTGATAAATATAAAGATGAGGAAAACGGTAATATTCGTGCAGCTGTAGATGCTTACTTTAATGATGAGCAAAATAATTTTGATGATGCTACTTCTTTTATGACTAATAAAGAAAAAGAAGCTTTTAAAGAAAGTCTTGATGCTCTTCATCTTAGTAGTGGTCTTAATTATAGATTAGCTAATACAATTCAAGATAGCTTAATTCTTAGAACTAAGATTAAAGCTGCTAGAAATAAAGCTAATGATGGAGAAGAAGAACCTGAAAGTAGTGCAACTACTACTGCTCCCACTCCTAGTCCTGCTCCAGCTACTAGTTCTACTCCTAGTCCTGCTCCTATTCCTCAAGGTGGGTCATTACAGTCAGGTACGCAAAATAATGCGCCACAATCGCCTCAATCTACCCCAACGAATAATCAATCAGTACCACAACTCGAAGGCTCTCAGACGCAAGGAAAGACGCAACAGGGCAATTCTCAAAAGGAAAAGAGTAAGTCAAAGTTCGATGCAAACAAATCACAAAATTTGTCATTTGATGATGATGGTAACGTTACTGGAATAACTAGTGAAGATAATGGTAAGTTTGTTCTTATGAATGGAAAGAATAATACTTATGAAGTTTATCTTAATGACGGTAGACATGCCTGGCATGATGATAAACTTTTTGAGAATCCAGAGCTTGCTAATGAAGATGATGCTGAAGTTGTTCATCCTCCTTATATTACTGTAGATAATGACGGTAATGTTCTTTCTTTTGAAAAAGGTTTGTTAGGTAATGAAGAATTAGCTGAACAAGCTAAACAAGCAGAAACTGAACAAGAGGAAGAAAGTCAAGAAGAGGAAAGTAATCCAACTACCACATCTTCTACGGGGGGACTTGAGGGAACAATAACTTCTACTCCTGTTATTAATGGTGAGGAAAGTAATGAAGAAGAACTAAGTACTCCTGCTACTGAAACTAAGAAAACTATTGCTAATCTTGATATGGACGAAAGTACTGCTTTAAATATGGAACTTAGTCGTAATATCATGGGAGCTTTAATGGACGATAATGCTAATGTAGAAGAGGTAATTAATAAACAAAAAGATGCTCTTATTTCTCAAGGATTTGATAGTGATGAAGTTAATAAATATGTAGATAATTATGCTAATGAAGCTAAAGCTATGTTTGGTTCTTCTGTTGCAGATTTATATCTTCAAACTGTTACTGTAGAAACTCAAAAGCTTGATAATCTTACTAAAGAATTTACTAAAGCTGCTGATGAGTTTCTTAATCGTTATGCTAAGAATACAAAGATGGTTCAGCGTAATGGAAAATACTATGGTAGACTTGAAGATATACTTAGATACATAGAGCAAGAATCTAAATATACTGGTGCTCCTGAGATATTTTATAATTCTCTTAAAGATTATCTTACTAGCGAAGCTGCTAAAGATAAATTTGTTTTAACTGATGTTGAAGAAATAGATAAAGCTGATTTCTTACGTAATGTGCATAAAAGTAGTTATGTTCGTAGTGTAGAACTTGGTGCTCAAAGTCTTATTACTACAGTTAAACTTGACTTATCTGAAGTAACTGATGAAGATGGTATTAAAGCTGCTCAACAAGAACTTAAATTAGTTAATTCTAATGATGCTCTTGAAACTGAAATTAGTAAAAAGAATAAAACTAATACTACTATTCTTCTTTATAAACATAATGGTGTTACTATAGGTTGGCAAGCTTTAGCTAGTATTGATAAAAGCACTGGTCTTTATGTTAGACCTGCTGATGATTGGATGCACACTATCGCTGGAGATAATAATACTCCTGATGGTCCAGTTAAAGAGTTTATTAAAGATATTCTCAGTAGAGATACTATTGATGGGATAGATTATTCTACTCTTGATGATATTATTTATAGAGCAGCTTTTGATAAGTTATCTAAAGATGAATATAAACAATTAGTTGCTGCTTTTGCTTCTCATAAAGGAATACAACGTGCAGTTAGTAATCACTATGTTAGAGATGCTGAAAATCCTAATTATGAGAAACTTCTTAATGGTCTTGCTAAACTTTGGAGATATTGTTATCAAGTAAAACCTACAACTAATGTAGCTGTTGGAGAATATAATGATATTCTTATTGATAGTATTGATACATATTATGACAAACTTAGAGAAGAAATTAATATTGCTACAAATGTAGCAAATGGAATTTATACTCCTAGAGTTAATGTTCTCTCTAAAGGTGAAGTAATTCGTGCTCATAATAAAGAACTTACTCCTGATGGAAAAACTAGACCTTCTAAAGATGTAGCTCGTCCAATAAAAGAAGTTCTTAGTAATAGTAGTGAAGCTTATATAGGTGCTACTTCTAACGGTTATGTAGCTGTTTCAGGATTAGGTACTCAAAAGTATACAGGTTATAATAGTGCTAGTGGACAAACGTTCTTAGCTCTTCCTAATACTAATGGTACTATAGATTATGTTGCAGCATTTCCTAGAGTTTACATAGGAGATACTTATTATCGTAATGGAGAAAAAGTTAATGCTCCTGAAAATAGAATACTTACTTCTTTAGTAGATTCTGTTACTGCTCAATTAGAAGATAGACTTGCTAATGTTAAGTCTCTTGATGATTGGAATGAAGTTAAAGAATTTATTAATGATATATTTAATTTTAGACGTAATGCTATATTATCTTTAGGTAATTCTATTGTTGTTCAGAATAATGGTAATTTAGTTCTTAAAGCTAATGGTCATGAATATACATTCTTTGCTCGTAGTGCTAAAGACCCTAATGCCGCACCAAATGTAATTAAACGTAAAGACGGAAAGCTTTATAAGTTTGATGACGTATCTGATTTGATAGAAGATATTAAAGCTAGTGCTAAAATTAATATAAGTTCTAGTCTTCTTAATGGAGATAACAATACTAATCTTCCTACTAAAAATAAGTTTATTAGTAGAGATAAGACAGGCTTTCATATTAATATTCCAGCATATAATGGAAAGAATGCTTTTGATATTAATAATAGTACTTATAGTCAATTCCTTATTGATAACAATTTAGTTCGTGTTGATTTGGAACAAGAAAATAGTTCTAATTATCGAGCTGTTGGTGTTGATAAAATAGGTAGTAATCAAACTCTTCAAATTGATATATTCAATACTTCCGAAAGCCACCCCGTAGAAGATGTAGTAGATGAAACTTCTACTGATACTCCACAAACTATTGTACGTAATGCTATAAATAGTATTATTAATAATGATAGTATTGCTAATAAAGGTGAAACTATTGCTGAGTATCTTCTTAGCGAGAAATCTAAAGATTCTCTTAGTAAAATAGTTAAACTTAAAAAATATAATAGAGTAACTGATGCTATATTCCCTGAAAACTTTATCTTTGATGACGATAAGATACAAAAGTTTAGAGAAAGTGATGAAGCAAACAAAAATGCTTTAGCTTACTATGATTCAGAAAATGAAGAAATAGTTGTAGGTAATGATTGGTTAAGTAGAACTGTTGATGCCAATACTGCTGGTGATGATGCAGTTCGTGTTCTTATTCATGAAAAACTACATAGTCAAATCAATAATAGTAGAAATCCTAAGCAATTTAGAGAAAAGCTTAGAACTATATATGATGATTTTGTTAAAGCTATTGATGCTGATTTAGCTAATCTTAACGATAGTACTTTCGATGAGATTAATGCTCGCTTTGATAATAAAGCTGCTAATATAGATGCTCTTCGTGGTTATCTTACTCACATTAAAGAATATCAGTTTGAAAAGTTTAGTACAAGACCAGATACTCAACTTGAGGAGTTCATTGTAGAATCTCTTACTTCTAAAGGTCTTATGGATTATCTTAATTCTGTTAAAGTTGAAGGTGAACATAAAGGTAAAACTAGTAGTCTTTGGCAAAAGATTATGGAGTTCATAAGTAGACTGTTTGGTATTGAAATTCGAGATGAATCTCTTAGAGCTAAAGAGTTTAATATTCTTGCTAATAAATTCAAAGAAAATAAAGTTGCTCCTAAGACTGAAGTTAAAGAAGAAACTAAAGCTCCTGTTGAAGGTACTCTTGAATTTAAGGAAGATGAAACTAAACCTGAAGAAAAAGTTCCTGAAGAAGTTCCTGCTGATGATAATCTTTCAAATATTACAGAAGGTAATGATGAGGTTAATGAAGATGACCTTGATGATTTACTTAATATGGGTAGTAGTGTTGATGATAAAACTTTAAGCAGTTTTTCTTCGTTATACTCAGCAGTCCGGGCACTTCCAATGGACGAACAATCTCGTATGTTCGATATGGTTGAGCGTGGAGAGTTTTCTATATCTTGTCGATAGATTATTCACAGAATAAATTTTATGGTTCTAGAGGAGAATTTAAAATCCTCTAGAACTTTATTGTTTAATTAAATAATATAATTATGGCTAATTGTCCTATTACACCTAAAGATTTTTTAGGTACTGAGACTGGAACCCGTCTCAAAGAACTTTGTGGTAATGATGTAGTTAAGTTTAATGCTATAACTACATTAGTTTATAATCCTGAATCCAAGACTGGATTTACTAAAGAATTTGATGATTACCGTTTAGGTAATGATGCTGCTCAAGAAGCTCTTGAATTTTACAATTCAAGACATTTTAGTGTTGGTGCTCAAACTACTAAATCTAAGTTTAATGATATTGTTACTAGATTTGGTTATACTAGTACTACAGCTAAAGTTATGGCAAATAGAGTTATAGGTAATAATATACTTACTTTCTTTGCTAATGATGTAGTTAAAGGTAAATTTAATAAAGATAACAATAATGCTAATTTTTATGCTAATAGAGTTGTATCTTTTGGTGCAGTTCAAGTAGCTAAAAAATACTTTGAAAATAAAGGTCAAAAGTTTACTAATAAAGAAATACTTGGTTTAGTTAATCAAATTCTTGGCTTTACTAGTGATGGTAATTTTGAAAAAATAGATGATGTTTTTGCTAATGCTAGTAGAGAAGATAAAAACTTTTATGCTATGGTTAAAGAAATGATTCTTAATAAAGTTTCTTTCTTTAATTCTATTTATGCTGGTGATAGTCGTTTAGGTATGCTTCGTTTTAAGTCTGATGAAGCTATTGATGAGAAGGTAGATTTAGATAGTGAAATGGAATCTATTCTTAATGGTAACGAAAATGATGAACTTGCTGACTTTAATAAAGAATTTGATGTAGATGGTACTACTGCTAGATGGGATGATAATAGTGGTATGGGAAGTAATTTTATGAAAGGTATTGATGAAGATATTCGTATGATACTTTTCACTATTCCTAAGCTTAATGATATTAATAAAGTTAATGGTAAATATAATTATGATAGAAGTAATGAAATTGAAACTAATTATTTTATTGATGGTAAGAAAGTAACAGCTGCTATTATTTA
>ERZ1023886.522-NODE-522-length-14427-cov-28.577860_pt1 | contig 14427 bp, 8 predicted proteins | sample MGYA00380395_ERZ1023886 | MGnify/ENA primary metagenome ERZ1023886 (study PRJEB33179, sample SAMN07449002) | human gut metagenome | biome: Human-gut; feature: Human associated habitat; material: Faeces | host: Homo sapiens | place: India: Bhopal | collected... | reverse complement strand
CGATAGCAAAATGTCATTTTCAAGGCTAAAAACAAGTGGTTGACCCATATCAAGAAAAACATATTGCAATGATATTTCTCGGCAAAAGATGCCGTTATTCGATAAAAAAGTGTTAACTTTGCACTCGTATTTAAGGAATAACAAATAATAAATTTTAAAAAGGTTAATAATTATGATGACTATTTTTACAATGGCTTTCGCCGCAGTTATGTTTTCAGGTATGGTTCTTTGCATGGGCATGTTCTTGAAACACGTAGTAAACTCAATTCCAGAAATGACTAACATGAGCCATTCTGTTAGCTTGAGCAAGTAAGAATAGAACAATACATAATATATATACATGAATCACTCTAGAAATAGAGAGAGAGATTTATATAAAGATGAGGGTGTGTCATAAGTCTGTGACACACCCTCTTTTTTCGTTACACTAAGGTTCGCTATAAGAGTTTTTCATTACCGACACATTACCACCACTATTACCACCACTATTACCGCCAAATCACTTTCTATCGTTCTCGAAAGTCTCCGACATTCTTTTTTTTGATAAAATTCCCCAATAATTTTATACGATTTTCAGTTTTTATTTGTAATTTCGCAGCGAAATTCTAAACACATATTAATTTTAAATAAACATGTTGCAAAAGTTATTCGGTTTTGACCCTGCTCAAAACAAACTGAAAACGGAGGTGGCTGCGGGTATCACCACCTTCCTCACTATGGCCTATATCCTGGCCGTTAATCCTAACATCTTCAGTCATCTCGCCGCTCAGGGCATGGATACACACGCTGTGTTCACTGCCACCGTACTGGCTGCCATCGTGGGTACACTCGTGATGGCGGTCTATGCCAAGAAACCTTTCGGACTGGCTCCTGGTATGGGTCTGAACGCTTTCTTCGTATTCACGGTCTGCCTCACTATGGGCTATTCCTGGCAGATGGCGCTCACGGCTGTTCTCATCGAAGGTTTCATCTTCATCATCCTCTCCGCTACCGGTATCCGCTCGATGATGGTGGATGCAATTCCGGCTTCCCTGAAACGTGCCATCGGTGCTGGTATCGGCCTCTTCATCGCCTTCATCGGTCTGAAGAATGCAGGTATCGTGGCTGCCAATGAGGCTACTTTCGTCACCATCGGTAAGATCACCGAAGGCTCTGCCCTGCTCGGCGTTATCGGCATCATCCTGACCAGCGTGCTCGTCATCAAGAAAGTGCCTGGCAACCTGCTCATCGGTATTCTCGCTACTACGCTCATCGGCATTCCTATGGGCATCACGGAAATACACGGACTGGTAGATGTGCCACCTTCGGTTTCGCCTATCTTCTGCCAGTTTGATTTCTCCAACGTCTTCTCCATCGATATGGTGGTCATCGTCTTCACCTTCCTCTTCATCGATATGTTTGATACGATGGGCACACTCGTGGGCGTCTGCACCAAAGCGGGCATGATGAAACCGGACGGAAGAATTCATGGACTCAACAAGGCGTTCATGGCGGATGCCGTGGCTACCGTGGCTGGTGCCTGCTTCGGAACAAGTACTACTACCACCTATGTGGAGAGTGCTTCGGGTGTTGCCCAGGGCGGTCGTACGGGTCTTACTGCCTTCATTACTGCCATGTGCTTCGTAGTGGCCCTGTTCTTCGCACCACTGTTCCTGTCAGTTCCTTCTGCAGCAACTACTCCAGTGCTCGTCATCGTGGGTCTGTATATGATGTCGCCTATCAAGGACATCGACCTGAACGACTACGCTGAGTCCATCCCTGCTTTCATCACCATCATCATGATGCCGCTCACCTACAGTATTTCTGATGGTATTCTCTGCGGTATGATCAGTTATGTGGCCATCAACGCCTGCTGCGGAAACTTCAAGAAGCTGAGCATCACTATGTGGGTATTGGCTATCCTCTTCGTGCTGAAATATATCTTCATCTAAACAGAGATGAAAATACGGTTTAGATAATAATCCTAACTATATAATGAACAGATCCGGTTGGAACTCATGGGGTTCTAACCGGATTTTTTTACCCCCATCCCTTATTGTAACCTTTCTGTAACATACAATACTGCCTTGTAACATAATCGTCACAAACACGTAATGTACTTTGCGCCCCTGCTTTCAAAATATCGTCGTACCTTTGCACCCGAAAGCAATTACAAATGAGAAATTAGATATGGGTACAATTTATTTATGTATTGTGATCTTCCTGCTCTGTCTGGCAGTGTTTGATCTTTTTGTGGGAGTCAGCAATGATGCTGTCAACTTCCTGCAATCCGCCATCGGTGCTAAGGTGGCTAAGTTTCGCACGGTGCTGATCATCGCATCCTGCGGTGTGGTTCTCGGTGCTATCATGTCTTCTGGAATGATGGACATCGCCCGTCATGGCATCATGAGTCCGGACCACTTTACCTTTGAAGAAGTGATGACGCTCTTCCTTGCCGTCATGGTAACTGATGTCATCATACTGGATGTGTTCAACACCTTAGGTATGCCTACCTCTACTACCGTGTCATTGGTATTCGAATTGCTGGGAGGTGCTTTCATCCTTGCCACCCTCAAGATGATCGGTGACGATAGCCTCAACTATGGTGTATTGCTCAACAGCAACAAGGCTTTGGAGGTAATCATGGGTATCTTCTCATCTGTCATCATCGCCTTTGTTTTCGGTGCGCTCGTGATGTGGATTTCCCGTATCGTCTTCACGTTCAATTACAGAAAACATTCCCGCTATTCCATCGCTATCTTTGGTGGAATCGCCTTCACTGCCCTCTCCTACTTCATCTTCATGAAGGGTCTTGGCAAGAGTCCTTATCTGCCAAGTGAGTGGCGCGACTTTATCGACCAGAACATCGGGTTGCTGCTCGTCATTACCTTCGTGGTTTCTGCCATCGTGATGGAATTCCTCCACCTCTGCCGCGTCAATATCTTCAAGTTCACCGTACTGATGGGTACCTTTGCCCTGGCTATGGCATTCGCTGGTAACGACCTTGTCAACTTCATCGGTGTGCCTCTGGCTGGTCTTTCTTCTTACAATGACTATATGGCAAATGCCAACGGCGCTGCACCTGACAGCTTTATGATGACCTCATTGATGGAGAGTGCCAAGACCACTCCTGTCTATCTTCTCGCTGCCGGTTTCGTGATGATTGTTGCAATGGCAACCTCTAAGAAGGCACAGAATGTGATCAAGACTTCTGTAGATTTGAGCCGTCAGGATGAAGGCGATGAGATGTTTGGCAGTTCTTCTGTTGCCCGTGTCATCGTTCGCAACTGTCAGGCTACAGATTCTTGGCTCAACAAGTATCTGCCAAATTCCTTGAAAAGATGGATCAATTCCCGTTTTGATAAGAATGCCGTAGAACTCGAAGAGAGTGCTGCTTTCGATGTTGTTCGTGCTGCAGTCAACCTGGTACTTGCTTCTATGCTCATCACCATCGGTACCAACCTCAAGTTGCCTCTTTCTACCACTTACGTTACCTTCATGGTGGCAATGGGTTCTTCACTTGCCGACAGAGCCTGGAGCCGTGAGAGTGCCGTATTCCGTGTTACTGGTGTATTGAGTGTGATCGGTGGATGGTTTATCACAGCCGGTGTTGCTTTCGCAGCCTGCGCCATCGTTTGTATGGCCATGCATTTCGGTGGCATCCTCGTTCAGAGTGCTTTCATGATTCTTGTTATCTTCTTGCTCATCCGCAGCAATATCAAGTACAACAAGAAGGCTAAGCAGGAAAGCAAGGGCACCACCTTCCAGCTGATGATGCGCTCCCACGACCCAGAGATTGTATGGGATTTGCTTCGTCGCCAGGTATCTCGCACCCAGAGCTTCGTTTGCAAATTCGCCCTGAACGAGTTCAATCTCATCGTAGATGGTCTTGCCAGCGAGAGCACCCGTGATCTTCGCCATGCCAACAAGGAACTGAAGAAAGAGCAGGACTTGCTGAAGAAATTCCGCCGTCAGGAGATGCTCGGTCTGAAACGCTCTCCTATGGAGATTGCCATCGAGCGCAACACCTGGTTCCATCTGGGCGCCAACAGCAACCAGCAGTTCATCTACTCTCTCCGCCGTATGCTCGACCCGGTGAAGGAACATGTGGACAACAACTTCAATCCTTTGCCAGCAGAATACATCAATGAGTTTGCTCCTGTACGTCAGAAGATCAATGACCTGATGAAGATGAGTTGCGAACAGATTGAGACCAACCGATATGAGAACTATCGTGAGATTCTCGCCGAGGCTGATGCCTGCAAGGATGACCTTTCAGTGCTTCGCAAGAAACACATCGACCGCCTGCAGAACATGAAGGATAATAGTTTGATGCAGATTTCCTTGGTTTATCTCAACATCCTCCAGGAGAGTCAGGAATTCCTGAGCGTGATGAGACACCAGCTCAGAGCTGCCAAGAAGTTCATGGAAGCCTAAATTAGTAATGACAAATGAATAAGAAATGAAAAGAGGATGTGTCAAAGTCCATGACACACCCTCTTTTTTATTTTTCATTTCTAATTTCTAATTTCTCATTAAAAATTACTTTACGATAAACTTAGCAGCCTTACCTGCGCCCTTGATGACATACATGCCAGAAGGAAGAACCGCAGAAGCATTTCCACAACCGCTCTTGACAAGTTGACCAGCCATAGAGAAGATACTCCAAGCACCCTTGGTCAGGACATCCACCTCATTGCCACGTACTGCAATGCGAGTATCAGCCAAAGATGGCTTATCCGCAGTAACAGAACCAATACCGGAAGTAGTATTATCTACAATCTTACCGAAGCGGCTCCATTCATTAGCTTTAGAATAGTTGTCCTTTGGAGTAACCCAATACTTTTCTCCTGTCTTCTCGTCAATCTCATAATGATCATCCGGTACAATCAATTCCACTTGTGAAAGGTCATAAGGGAAGATTTTGTTGATTTTCTCTTCTTCAAAATACATAGGAAAAGGGCGGGACGAAATAACCCTCTTCAGGCCAGAATAATTTACAAATGCTTGATTGACAAGATTATCGAAGTAATCAGCATTGATAGTTAACTGCTCTACCTTCTGCATGCTGCTTTCATCATACCAATACGCTACAGAAGCAGGAATCGTAATACTCTTGGCCTCAGAAGCCTTGCTAAGAGCATCCTGAGAAACGCAGTAGGTTCCCTGAGGAATATCTATGTCTGTTACCTGATTGCTTACATAATAAAGGGTATTGCCGGCATAACGCATATCGCCTTCCTGAGTTCTCCACCAGGCAGTGTTGTAGAATGCACTCGCATTCGGCATGATCAACTGTTCCGGGAAAGTAATATCACTCAACTTTGAACAACCGTAGAAAGACATGTGTCCAAGCGTAAATTGATATCCTAAAAATGTAACCTTCTCTAAATTTTTACATTCATTGAAACAGCACTGGTCTGACTCTATGACATTTTCTCCAATGATAAGTTCTTTGATGTGAGCGTTCTTATCATAAAGATAACTACCGATAGCAAAACCCATAAACGGAGAATCTGTACTGAAACCTTCAGGCAAGGTAGTGAATAAGGACAACGTGGTTCCTGTAAATGGCTTTGTCATGACCAATTTCAACTGATAAGGATCCCACTCATTCTCTCCAGTGTAGCCGTACATATATTTTTTCTGACATAAGTAATCGCCCACTACACTAAAGGTAGTGTTACCTTCCTCTACACTGATACGCTGCACCTTAGACAATAAATTGAGCCATGATTCCCCATAGACGTCATAAACTTGATCCATCTCCTTACAGAAAGTCAGATCTGTAATTCCACCAGGTGCATCAATGGCAATGGCACCATTACCGTAATAAGACTTATAAAGAATATTATTCTTGACAAAATAACGCTGATAATTATCAGTCTGATCACGCTCTTCCATGGTCAGCGTCTTCAAATTTGACCATCTTGCATATGTTACCTCCCTTATATCCTCATCCTTTGGAATACAATAGTTGCTTACTGTGGCAGGAATATAGCAAAGAATTAGACGCTCGGTTCCCCAGCTGTTATCACGTTCCATGACGACACCATTGGCATCCTTGACAAATGTCTCATTCTCGCTGCTAATCTCAAAATCAGCGATGTTATACGTATCCCTAAAACCAAATGAGTTAACGTTCTTACCCATTACCAATGTCTGCAGACCTGGCAGATTTACGAGAGAAATAGATTGTACATTGTCATTTGTCACCAATTTCTGCAAGTATGGATAATCTGCCAGATTGATATCAGTCATCTGGCAACCAGCAGCTGCCAGATCGAGCACTTTCGCTTTTTTAGGCAATATAAAGTCATTATTATTCAAATCAAACAAGACTCCATCAACTACCTTATACTTGCTATTGGCTACCGGCATGACAAATTTCTCCAAATTAGGAGCATCCTGAACATAAAAACTTGTGATGGTAGAAGGCAACGTAATCTGTTTCAGATTTGGATTACTGCCATCATAAAGATTGCAAGAAGTCACACCCTCAGGAACATTGATGGAACTGGCACCGGCACAACAGAACTGCACCTCTGAATTTTTAATCAGCATCACTCCTTCTGGATCTGTACTGAAAGAGGTATTTTCTGCATCTACAGAAATAGACTGGAGCGATGGAAACTGATTTATCGAAGACCATGATTCTAAGTCATTTACCGACTTGCCTAAGTGCAAGGACGTTATACCCGGATACTGATAAGGTCCCAAATCTAAATAAGCCAGTTCATCTGAGACATTCAGTTTTCCCTTTAATTGAGCAGGAACAGATATGCTCCAGTTCCCATAATTTTGGGTATACAAACATTTGTCCTGTACAAACGATACACTTCCAACCGCAGTTCCAGAGGTTTTCCATTCTTCAAGTGCAGGGAAAACATCGGCGGAAGTAAGAAATCCCACCGAACTATTAGAAGGAATACTGATCGTCTTTGTATTCAGAAATACATCAGAATAGGAGTTTGTATATACATAGGTAACAGGATAAACCTGACCTTCGATAGAAACCTCAGGATCTACCACAATATCCGTAAGTTCCTTATCTATAAGGGTGGCACGAGCTTCCTTGCCCAAAAGAGTGTACCGTACACCGTTCTTAACCACCTCGTCTTCTGCAAAACTCACGATAGCCATCATGAGCAGCAGCAAAGTCATGTAGATTTTTTTCATAAGCACATTAAATTAAAGAAAAAAAAATTAAAACTATATATTTACTAAAACTTTTACTTATCTAATCGCCCAACTTCCGAATATACTCTCTTTTCCTCCCTTCTCATTTCTAATTTCTCATTTCTCATTTTTTGGGCAGGAAATGGCGCCAGCCATAATGCCAGATGCGGAACAGAGGTTCGCTCAGAGCCTCAGCTGGATAATAGCGCAGGAATCGCAAGTCGCGACATAAACGCTGCAAATTATGACCAATAAAACCATCACCAAGACCATTGCGACTATCATACCTGCCGAAATTTCCACCAGCAAGTATTTCATGAAGCAACATCTCGCCTCGTCGGATATCTACTGGAACCAACATCTTGTCCTCCGAAAGTCCTAACACTTCACGCAAGACATACATCATCGCTCCTGCAAAATTCCATAATCCCAACTGCTTCAGCGTCTGCTGGATTTCAGTCAGAGAAGAATGATTTTCCAATTCATCCATCAAACCCGTCACTACGAAATAATAATCAAGCACCTGACGCAACCCTACTCCTTCATAGAAATAGTGATGATAGAGATGATACAACTGATAGACTGCATTAAACGAAGCCGTAGGAATGGCAACCTTCATCTCAGCCTTCCCCTTCTGTGCATCGCTACCAAATGAAACCGGACGACTGCCCAAACTTACCAGATGGCTGCACTGTCTTCCCTTCTCCTCGTTCAGCCATTTCTTCAAACGGCGATTATAGAAGAAATTGGCCATGATGGCAGGAGTAGAATGAAGTTCAACGGCTATATCCTTGATGAAAAGTCCCACATGATTGAGACTCTCATCACTTACATACCCCTTATCTTTTGCCAGGGAACAAGCCAGGGAACGAATCTCTTCGCGGGACGCATCTACCCAGACATCCACATCACCTGGAGTTCTCGAAACAGGATGGGGATAAAGCATGGCATTGCCCTGTCCCTTCAGAATACAACAAGGATAACCTGCCTCTCTTATTTTCTTATATACATACACTGTGGCTTTATTCAGGATACTGTTGCGCATCATGAGCTTGTGGCTCAGTCCGAACCAGATCAACAACAAGTTCTCGTTAGGAGCTACTCCCTTAGGCAACTTCTGGACTCCATCCATCGCGATTCCCACCAAGGTTTGTTTCTTGACGAAATCGAAGAAAGCCTTCCAGTCGAAGTCTTTCAATGCTGTTCCATCCAAGAACTCCTTACCTTCGTAAAGTCCTAAGGAAAACTGTATCAAACGAAAATATAATTCCATCATGTTGTCGGGGTAACCCTATTTTGCCAGTATAGTGTTATTTTGTTTAAACGTTGATTTATCTTCTACAAAAAAGAATCTCTTTTCATTCGCAAAAATACATTTTTCCTTTCAAACCACCAAACTTTCTTGTCATTTTTTAACCTAAATATACAATTCAGCCGAATATAGGGAAAAAACAATCCCCTGCAGGATTTCCTGTCAGGATTTCTGCAAGGGATTGTAAGAAAGGAATTGTATGAAATTCTGTTTATATGTTTTTATTGGATTCCTCCATGTGTAGGCACAACTCGCTTGATAGTACCATCTGCATTGAATTCCAACTTGTCGATGCAAACCTCACGGTGAACACCTGGCTGGAAATGGATGTAATCCTTGTTGATGCGATGATAAACGATGTACCACTCATCTGTGCCAGGCTTCTGGATTACGGAGTTATGGGCTGTGCCATAAATCTCGTGCTGTGGGTCCTGAATCAGAACGATAGGATCCTTGGCTACCTCGATAGGACCGAGCGGAGACTTGGATGTTCCATAAGCCACATGATAGTTGGCTGCACCCGTATCATCCACCGACCACATGAAGTAGTAGAGTCCGTTGCGATAGAACACGTATGGAGCCTCGCGATAAGCATAGTCTCTCAGGCTTCCGCCCTTTGGAGTCATCACGGTCACGGTTTCATCCTTAATCTTGGTCATGTTTGGCTCCAATTCTGCACCCGCCATAAAACTGTTGCCCCAATAGAGGTAAGGCTTCTTGGAAACAGGATCCATGAAAACATCCACATCGATGAGTTGCCCATTGCAACCCGGATGGTTCTTTGCCAAGAGAGGCTGACCTAAATCCACAAAAGGACCTGTAGGAGAATCAGAAACCGCTACGCCCATCTGTTTTCTGCCATTATCATTAGGACGGGCACTGAAATAGAGATAGTACTTGTAGCTGCCGTTCTTCTGTTTCACCTCGATGGCAGCTGGTGCCCAAAGATTGCCATTCGCCCAGGCAATCTGGTCGCTCTTCGCATCCAGTGCCACGCCTTCATTCTTCCACTCCTTCAGGTCGGCAGAAGAATATACATAGTACTTGTATCCACCCCATCCCGGTTTACCATCGGTGGTAGAATAGATGTAGTACTTACCCGTCTTGTTGGAATACAGGATTTCCGGATCTGCATGGAAACCTGGCAAGATTGGGTTGCCCAAACCGCTGACGCCCTTGGTAGTAGGAGCGATAGGACGGATGGTTCCATCAGCATTATAAGCCATCGGTTCGATGATAACACTGCGCTTGTAGCTTCCGCCATCATGCAAGGCACCATTATGAGAGAAGAAGAGCCACTGGTCGTTATAGTTGACGATGGCAGGATGAGTGGTATTACTGTTGCCGGCAATCTCACTGATGATGCCCTTGGCAGTCCAAGGACCCATAATGTTGTCCGCCATGGCGTAGGCTATCTTCTCTGGCCAGCCCGAAGCATAGCTCAGATAATATTTGCCATTGTATTTGTGAATCCAAGGAGCCTCGGTGAATGGGAACTCGGTTCCTACGTCGATGCGTTTGATTTCGCCATCAATCTCCACCATATTATCCTTCAGTTTGGCGATGTAGCACTGTCCGTTACCCCATATAATATAAGGTGTATTGTCATCGTCGATGAAGATGGCTGGGTCGATGCAAGCCCAACTATGTTTGGAATCAAAGCAATCCTTGTTGGTGAGCATCGGTTTGCCTAACGCATCTTTGTAAGGACCCGTAATCTTATCGCTCACAGCCACACCGATGCCACACCAGTTGGTAGAAACGTACCAATAGTACTTACCGTTTCTTTCCACCACATGACCAGCATAAGCCTGCTTGCTCTTCGCCCATTTGAAATCAGAAACCATCAGCGGAGTTGGATACTGGGTCCAATGTTTCATATCGGTGGTAGAGAAAATCTTCCAGTCGTGCATCTCGTATCTTGGATGATTACCCTTGGCATCATGACCAGCGAAAAGCCACAAGGTGTCCTTATCTACCAAAACGGCAGGGTCGGCAGTATGGATATGAGAGAAGAGCGGATTGCCAGTTGCCACGAAGTCGTGCTTCAACACATAGCCCCACTTCTGCTGCAATCTCTCCATCTCGTCCTTGGTTACAGAACAAACCGTTCCATGACGAGGGAAGAAATCCTTGCGGAAAGACTCGGGCTTGGTAGAGAAAGTATTCAGATCCTTGGAAGTCTGATACTCATAACGGCCTGAACCATAAAGGTCGTACATCAGCACATACTCATTCTTGTCATTAAGTTTGAATACACCGGAACCTTCCACACCAGTCTTGCTGTCAGCGTAAGCATCGATAAACTTGAAGTCCTCCTTCCAAGGTCCCTTCAGATTCTTGGCAGTAGCCTGCTGGATACCATTCTGGATTTCCTTGCCTTCGGCATTCTTGATGTTTCCTTTATAGAACATGTGGTAAACGCCGTTGCGCTCGATGATGTCGTTATCGATGCAACCATACTTGGCATTGAAGAGCACCTTCGGCTCACTCTCGAAACCCGTGAAGTCCTTGTTGGCGTAAGCATAATAGGTAACGAGGCTCTTTCTGCCATCGCCCGTACGCTGAAGGGTGAAATAGATCATATACTTCTTGGCCTTCTTATCATAGATGGTCTGTGGAGCCCATACCCAATAGGCATCGCTGAAATGCTCCTTGTAGTCTTCCTTCAACACGATTTTAGAGTGCGTCCAATTCACCAAGTCCTTAGACTTCATCAATACGATGCCCGGATTATCCTTCCATCCATTCTTCACGGTGTTCATATCTGTAGCCACAATGTAATAGCAGCCATCTTCACCACGAAGGATATGAGGGTCGCGAATACCGCCACTGGTACTGATAGAGTCGCTGGCGATGACAGGCTGGTTGTCATTGAGCGCATACCAATTCTTGGCATCCTCGCTGATGGCAAAACGCAGATGTTCCTGCTGGTTGCCACTACCTTCGAAATAAGCGAAGAGATAACCTGCATACTTGTTGTTGGTTGCAGCCTTCTTTGCGGCAGAAACCTGGAGAGGTGTTCCCCATGCCAACGCTGCCAGCAATAAAGAACTGAATGTAATCTTCATCTTCATGATTTTCTTTTAAGTTAGTTTTATTATTGTTTTTGTTGTTTATGTCATAATACACATCAAGAACTCCATATACTTATTTTTTTAATAAGCTCAATCCTTACAAGCCCAAGCATAAAAGAGTTACTTATAGTGTCAAAACTACATTTATTGAATTACGGCTGCAAAGATACTAAATAATATGTAAACTAACAAGCGTTCATGAAGAAAAATTTCTTCTGCATCATAACATTCAGACAAAGGTATTACCTGAGGTTATTCCTCAACAATTCACCTATTATAATTAGCAGGAAGAATACAAGGATATAGAGATAATACTGCTCGCGCTTGATGAAATCAGCGAAACTGAATTTTCTTCTTCTATTTCCGGCCAGATAGATGTGATAGTCGTATGCCATCATAAAGACGATGGATATAGAAAACACCACCGCCATGACTCCGATGACCACGATGACATAGGAGACAGAAAAAAGAGAGTTTTGTTGGTCCTGTATCATAATCTTTATCTTTCGCTTTTAAGTTTTAATGCAAAGATAGTGGTAAAAATCCAAAAAGAGGTGTTGCATTCCTATGGTTGTTGTTGCATTCCTACCAAAAAAGGTGTTGCATTCCTACGAATGCAACACCTTTTTAAACATTTATTAACTATTAAAGCTATATCATCTGTTCGCGCCATTGACTAGGCGACAGCCCTGTCTTTTGCTTGAAAATGCGGTATATCTGTGTGTGGGATGAGAATCCCCACTCAGTAGATATGGCATCATTGCTAAATTCCGGATTTTCTTTCATCATGCGAACAGCTTCATTAAAGCGGATATCGCTAAGCCATGTTCGGAAATTGGTATGCTGAGAAAGATTGAAGTATTCGGTAAGTTCATTCTTCTTACAACCCAAGTTGGCAGCAAGCGAATATATGGTGACATTGCAGTCTTTGTACATTCTGTCATCACACCATTTTTCCAATGCTGCTCCAATCTCTTTCATCCGTTCTTGGAAGAAAATGTTCAAATCTGCCTGTCCATCAGCCACGGCATCCTGCTGATCTCCATAGGCAAGCTGATCTGTCGATGTCTCTGATTCCTCCTGTTCTTCCTGATCCTCCTGTTCTTCCAACATATTCTCTACTGGTGTAATATAATAGCCCAACGAGATGAAACTATGGACAAAGAATATGAGAACAAGTAACATCAGCGGACCTATCAGCAGCAATAAGGTGTCGAAGAGAATGGCTATGGGAAGAAAGGCTGCTGAGACGCATACCAATACAAGACTGGATCGTGCATATCGAACGTGTGGCAGAAGATCGCCAGCCGACTCCTCCAACAGTTTTTTCTTGCGCTTCAGTACCTCAGAATAGCTGGCATAGATGAAGTATGCCATACTTCCCACAAAGAGTGCGAGCATCACGTATAACAAACCGCCCAGATGGAGACTTTTGCTGCTGAAAACGCCAAAGATGAAGATGGCGACAATCAGCGCATAGGCAGCCGCACTACGCAAACAATAGCGACGCATGACGCTTCTTGTGCTCTCCATATTGATGATGGATAGGGTGATGGCAAAAACCACGGGAGTGTAGAACATGATATTAACGACTGCCCCCACATCAGCACCTTGGGCACGAAATCCCTGAGTCATCTGCAAGAAGTAATGTATGCAGAATACGGCCATTGATCCACAGAGTAACCACCGAGAGGTCTCGTAGCGTCTTACCTTCCATCTCACCTGCAGAGAAGCCATTGCTATATGCAAGCCCAACATGCCGGTAATGGTGCAGCAAATCAACTGTAATATAAATATTGATGTCATGATTATCTAAATAAAAAAATAGAAAAGTTGCTGCAAAAGTACAACTATTTACTGAGAAATGAATAGATTTTCACAAAAAAGTTTCCCAAACTCCTTTTTTTATCTTAACTTTGCAGCCTCTATCATCTATAGCAGTCGCACTATCCATCATAGAAATAACTTCATCAAAGAAAATAAAATCATAAAAGAAAAAACATAATGGAAAATAAAAAGATTCCTTATCGTGCCATCGCTCTCGACCTCGACGGCACGCTGACCAACCACGAGAAAGTGGTGACACCTCGCACCCGTCAGGCTCTCCTGAAAGCTCAAGACAATGGTGCTATCATCATTTTAGCTTCCGGGCGCCCTACATACGGTATCCAACCAGTAGCAGAATGTCTTGAACTGGAAAAACGAGGAGGATTCATTCTTTCCTATAATGGCGGAAAGATTGTGGATGCCAAGACCGGTGAGGAATATTTCTCACAATATCTGCCAGATAGCGTGATACCTTTATTATATCAGTATGCCAAGGAAAAGAACTATGCACTCTTAGGATATGCCGGCAATGAGATCATCACCGAAATACCAGACGACCAGTATGTGAAGGAAGAATCCCGCATCAACAAGATGAACGTCAGAAAAGTAGAGAATCTGCTTGATGCGCTGGAGCCTCATCCTACCAAACTCCTGATGACTGGCGACCCTACCGACATGCAGAAGGCAGAAGAAGAACTCTCTGGCATTGTAGGCGACAAAATGTCTGTTTTCCGCTCGGCTCCTTTCTTCCTGGAACTGGTTCCTAACGGCATCGACAAAGCACAGTCTTTGCAGAGATTATTGGGTAAAATCAATCTCACTCCTGCAGACATGATAGCCTTCGGTGATGGATATAATGACCTCAGTATGCTCAAACTTGCCGGTGTCGGTGTGGCTATGGCTAATGCTGCTCCTGAGGTAAGAGCGGAAGCTGACTACGTTACTCTTTCCAATGAAGAAGATGGTGTGGCTGCTGCGCTGAACCATTTTCTGGAAATGAGAAATGAGAAATGAGAAATGAGAAATGAGAAATGAGAAATGAGAAATGAGAAA
>ERZ1023886.513-NODE-513-length-14631-cov-13.264201_pt1 | contig 14631 bp, 10 predicted proteins | sample MGYA00380395_ERZ1023886 | MGnify/ENA primary metagenome ERZ1023886 (study PRJEB33179, sample SAMN07449002) | human gut metagenome | biome: Human-gut; feature: Human associated habitat; material: Faeces | host: Homo sapiens | place: India: Bhopal | collected... | reverse complement strand
TATGCCAAACGGAAAGAAAAAAAAGGGACACAAGATGGCTACTCACAAGCGTAAAAAGAGATTACGCAAGAACAGACATAAGAGCAAGTAAGAAAGCCTGCCCATAAGGGTCAGTTCCGATATGGGGGCGCGTCAAAAACCCATTGCATCAGCAATAATTTTGATGCGCCCCCATGCTTTTATATCAAAATTAAAGAAAGTACCTAAATTCAGAAAAACAAAAGAGAAATGACCAGCGAAGTTGTAATCGATGTACAACAGAATGAAATTTCCATCGCGCTGCTCGAAGACAAGCGACTCGTGGAATATCAGACTGAGCCAAGGTCTGTATCATTCTCTGTTGGAAACATCTATGTTGCAAAAGTAAAAAAGCTCATGCCTGGACTGAACGCAAGTTTCGTTGACGTGGGCTACGAACGTGATGCCTTTCTCCACTATCTTGATTTAGGCAACCAATTCAATTCTTACGAAAAGTACCTCAAACAGGTACAAAGCGACAGAAAGAAACTTTATCCTTTTGCCAAGGCTACAAAGCTGCCCGACCTCAGAAAGGACGGAAGCGTACAGAGCACACTCACCGTGGGACAGGAGGTATTGGTTCAGATCGTGAAGGAACCGATATCTACAAAAGGTCCGCGCCTTACGGGCGAACTAAGCTTCGCAGGACGCTACCTCGTACTCATGCCTTTCGGCGATAAAGTTTCGGTATCGACAAAAATCAAAAGCGGAGAAGAGCGCGCGCGACTGAAACAACTCATCAACAGCATCAAGCCGAAGAATTGCGGTGTCATTGTGAGAACTGTAGCTGAGGGCAAACGCGTAGCAGAGCTGGATGCAGAACTAAAGGTTCTGACAAAGAGATGGGAAGACGCACTCATAAAGGTGCAGAAAACCCAGAAACGTCCACAGTTGATCTTCGAAGAGACAGGTAGAGCTGTAGCATTATTAAGGGATTTGTTCAATCCCACCTACGAAAACATATACGTCAACGACGAGAATGTTTTCCACGAAGTTAAAAACTATGTTTCACTCATCGCCCCAGAGAAAGCAAACATCGTTAAGTTGTATACAGGAACAGTTCCCATCTTCGACAATTTCAACGTAACTAAGCAGATTAAATCCAGCTTCGGCAAAACCGTCAACTACAAGCACGGCGCTTATCTTATCATCGAGCACACGGAGGCCCTGCACGTGGTAGACGTGAACAGCGGCAACCGTTCGCACTCGGACAACGGACAAGAGGCTAACGCACTGGACGTGAACCTCGGAGCCGCAGACGAGCTGGCAAGACAGCTGCGACTGCGCGACATGGGAGGCATCATCGTTGTCGACTTCATCGACATGAACCTCGCCGAAGACCGACAGCTGCTCTACGAACGCATGTGCAAGAACATGCAGAAAGACCGCGCCCGCCACAACATTCTACCTCTGAGCAAGTTCGGACTCATGCAGATTACACGCCAACGCGTACGTCCGGCTATGGATGTGAATGTGGAAGAGGTATGCCCCACCTGCTTCGGCAAGGGAAAGATAAAGTCGAGCATCATCTTCACCGACCAGCTTGAAAGTAAGATTGACAGGCTTGTCAACAAGATTGGAATAAAGACATTCTATCTGCACGTACACCCATACGTGGCTGCCTATATCAACAAGGGACTCGTCTCGCTGAAGAGAAAGTGGCAGATGAAATACGGACTGGGAGTACACATCGTTCCCTCACAGAAACTCGCTTTCCTGCAGTACGAATTCTACGACAGCAAGCGACAGTTCATCGACATGAAGGAAGAGATAGAAACAAAGTAAAGAAGAAAGGATATATAGCCTTGTTTTGTATGATGGGCTATATATCCTTTTTTCTTGTAAAAACAAGACGGCTTTTACATAAAAACAAGCCAAACTCGCTCTATTAAAAGAAAATAAATAGAAAAATATTTCGGCGTTCGAAATAAACTTAGTACCTTTGCAGCCGCTATTACGAGATAGTAGCATAATTCAAACCACAAATTAAAATTAAATTTTAAACAATGGCAACAAAGATCAGACTTCAGCGCGGCGGTCGTAAGAGCTACGCTTTTTATCGTATCGTAATCGCTGACGCAAGAGCACCACGTGATGGTAGATTTACTGAGAAGATTGGTACTTACAACCCTAACACCAATCCTGCTACTGTAGATTTGGATTTCGACCGTGCACTCTACTGGGTAGAGACAGGCGCACAGCCGACAGCAACAGCTCACAACATCCTCAAGGGCGAGGGCGTTTATCTTATGAAGCACCTCCGCGGTGGCGTTAAGAAGGGCGCATTCGACGAGGCTACAGCACAGAAGAAGTTCGACGCATGGAAGGCAGACAAGCAGAAGGGCTTGGACACCGTACGCGAGAACGAGGCTAAGGCTAAGGCAGAGGCTGCTGCTAAGGAGCTCGAGGCAGAGAAGAAGCTCAACGAGGCTATCGCTAAGAAGGTAGCTGAGAAGAAGGCTGCTGAGGCTGCTGCAAAGGCAGAGGCAGAGGCTGCTGCTAACGCAGAGGCTACAGAGGAAGCTCCGGCAGAGGCTTAATCAAAGAAAATCCGTCACTAAGACACATATAAATCCTGAGAACGAGAACGTTCTCGGGATTTATTGTTTTTATACCACTTATCATCATACAGCACACTATTCCCAAACCCGTACCCCACCCGATATATTCTTAATACGCACTATCTTTCTTCTAAAAACACAACTTATTGTGCAATAATTTCTTAATAAGAAAGAATTACATTAAAAAAACAAACCCATAAACGGGGTAAAACGAACAAAACAAGCGTTTTCTGAGATTTTTTTTGTAACTTTGCATTTGTGCATGCACGTATGCTTGAGCCAACGAGGCCCGAAACAACGCGACTTTCGCACATATTAAATATCAAAGCATGGCAAAGAAAGTACTTTTTATCAATCAGGAGATTGCTCCGTATGTTCCCGAAACAGCACTCTCAATCATGGGTAGAGACCTTCCGACAAAAATGCAGGAAGAAGGTTTCGAAATTCGCACGTTCATGCCCAAATGGGGCAATATCAACGAGCGCAGAGGACAACTTCATGAGGTAATACGCCTTTCAGGAATGAATCTCGTCATCGACGATACCGATCATCCACTGATAATCAAGGTAGCATCCATTCCGCAGACACGCCTTCAGGTGTACTTCATCGACAACGACGACTACTTCATGAAGCGCAAGATGGCTGTAGACGAAAATGGCGAAGAATACGACGACAACGGCGAAAGAGCTATTTTCTTCGCACGTGGCGTATTGGAAACAGTGAAGAAGCTCAGATGGTCGTCTGAAGTAATCCACTGCCAAGGCTGGATGTCGTACATCGTGCCGCTCTTCATCAAGGCTGCATACAACGACGAACCGACATTCAACGACACAAAAATCGTAACGTCAATTTTCAAGGACGGCTTGTCAAAGGACATCGGCAACAACTTCAAGAACTGTCTTGAGTTTAAGGACATCACCGTTGACAGTCTCAGCGCATACAAGGACGACTTCGACTTCATGGAGTTCTGCAAACTGGCTATAGACAATAGCGACGCTGTAATCGAGGCTGAGGAGAACGCTAATCCGGAGTTGCTGGCATACGCTGAGAGCAAGGGCTTGCCTATCCTGAAATATCCTGGAGAAAACTACACAGAGGCCTACAAGGAATTCTACGAGAAACTGTAGGGCTGACAATCAAAATCAATACATTTTGAATATGAAGCTAAAGTTTTTGGCGGGTTTAGCACTTGCCACTTTTATATTCACGTCATGCGACGATACCACTGGCGACATCGGCAGTGGTACGCTCATTGACGGCAGCGACGGCCTGAATATAGTCACAGATACCTTCGAGATAAAAACACGCTCAATCGTCGCCGACTCGGTTTTGGCAAGAACATACACCGGCTACATCGGCAAGGTGCGCGATCCGGAGACGGGCGCTTACCTCAGCAGCGACTTCATGACGCAGTTCTATCTGCCCGAAGGATTCGAGTTTCCTGAAAAGGACAGCATCAAGAGCCTCGTAAACGGCAAAATCGTTGCAGACTCTTGCGACATCCGACTCTACTACAAGGAGTATTACGGCGACTCGCTGGCACCTATGAAGCTCACGGCTTACGAGCTGTCGAAGCCTATACCGGAAAAGACGTACTACTCTAACTTCGATCCCGAGAAAGAAGGTTTCGTGAACAAGAGCAATGGTGTAAACAAGGTGTACACTCTCGTAGACCTTAATGTTGACGCTGCTACTCGCAACAGTTCCGACTACATCAAGTCGATACGCATACCGCTCGACGCTTCGTTCGGTACAGACATCATGCGCCACTTCTACGACAAGAAGGAGGACTTCAAGAACGCCTACACCTTTATTAATAAGGTCACACCGGGCTTCTATTTCAAGACCCGAAGCGGACTGGGAGCTATGGCACATGTATATCTCAGCCAGTTGAACGTATACTTCAAGCATAAGACTACCACGACGACCAAGGATGGCACAAAGAAAGACACCATCCTCGTCTCTACAGCTGCGTTCCCTGGTACAGAAGAAGTGCTGCAGACAACGAATATCATCAACGACAAGGCCGCCATCAAGCGACTCGCCGAAGATAACTCTTGCACTTACATAAAGTCGCCTGCAGGAATCTTTACAGAGATGACAATTCCGGTTGAGCAGATTATGAGAGGTCACGAGAACGACACAATCAATACTGCAAAGGTTAGTCTGTCGCGCATCAATTCAACTGTAAACAGCGATTATGCGCTCAATATCCCCACCACTCTGCTGATGATTCCGAAGGCTGAGATGTACTCGTTCTTCGAGAACAAGCAGGTAGCCAACTACAAGACATCGTTCCTTGCTACATACAGCAGCACGACGAACCAGTACACGTTCAACAACATCGGAAGTTTGGTACGCTACATGAACGAGAACAAGCAGAACAAGGATTGGGATAAGGTGGTTATCATTCCGGTCACTCCGACTTACAACACGTCAGGCGAAATGACAAACCTCACACACGATATGTCTATCTCAAGCACAAAACTGGTTGGCGGAAGCGAGAATCAGAATGGTGCCATCAACATCACTGTCATATACAGCAAATTCAAATAAGCAGATTTATGGCAGACAATTTTCTTGAACGCCAACGACGCGACTACGAGGAGCGCAAGCAACAGTGGCAGCGATCTACTAAGAAAGCTGCAAGCGTGTCAGAGATACTAAGAAAGGCGCGCGAGAAATTCAATAACGACTAATTTGAAGAGACATAATTCAATACCATAAGATTGAATGACGTTTAATTCAATAGCAAATAAAGACAAAGAGCCGTTCCATCATTGTATGGAGCGGCTTTTTGTTTGTATAGACTATTACAAGAATGCTATAAACCGAGGCTTAACAGCTAAAAAAAATTATTCAGAAAAGTTTTGACGGAGAATTTATTTTGCTTAACTTTGCGGAATAACTAATAACTATAAAAACAAATAATTCTAACCTATTAAAACTTTATGGCAACAGAAAAAAGAAACCTCCTCAAAGGAGACTTTAGCAAGAAAAACGCCCTACTCTTTGCTTTAGCGGTTCTTGTCACAATTGTGCTCTGGAACCTACCTACAAGCAGTTTCGGAATTGAAGGACTCACCGTTATCCAGCAACGCATTATCGCCGTGTTCGCACTGGCAACAATCCTGTGGGTAACAGAAGCCATTTCGCCTTGGGCAACATCCGTATCGCTTATCGGCTTGTTGCTGTTCACAACATCCGACAATGCGTTCCACTTCTTCCGTTCAGGCATTGAAAAGGAAGAACTGCTCGACCATAGCGCTCTTATGGCTACATTCGCCGACCCGATCATAATCCTCTTCCTCGGCGGTTTCATCCTCGCTATCGCAGCAACAAAATCGGGACTTGACGTGCTTCTGGCACGCACTCTGCTTAAGCCTTTCGGCAACAAGAGCGAGAATGTGCTCCTCGGCTTTATCCTCATCACCGGCGTATTCTCAATGTTCGTCAGCAACACCGCTACAGCTGCGATGATGCTCACATTCCTTGCACCGGTTTTCAAAGCTCTCCCGCCAGAAGGCAAAGGACGCGTAGCTCTTACGCTGTCAATCCCCATAGCTGCCAACATCGGCGGTATGGGAACACCTATCGGCACACCTCCTAACGCAATCGCGCTGAAATATCTCAACTCACCAACAGGCTTGAACCTCGGTATCGGTTTCGGCGAATGGATGATGTACATGCTTCCGCTTACAATCGTTTTGCTCCTTATCGGTTGGTTCTTGCTCAAGAAGTTCTTCCCGTTCAAGAAGAAGACCATCGAGCTTGAGATTGAAGGCGAAGTGCAGCACAACTGGCGCACAATGGTAGTTGCCGGAACATTCATCGTAACTGTATTGCTGTGGATCTGCGACCGTTGGACCGGTGTTGGTGCAAACACAGTAGCCATGGTGCCAATCGTAGTTTTCGCTTTCACTGGCGTAATCAAAGCACGCGACTTGGAGGAAATCAACTGGAGCGTTATCTGGATGGTAGCCGGTGGTTTCGCACTCGGACTTGCCCTTAACGAGTCGGGTCTCGCAGAGAACGTAATCAAGAGCATTCCGTTCAGCTCATGGTCGCCGGTAGTTATCCTGCTTGCTTCAGGTATCATCTGCTACCTTCTCTCAAACTTCATCTCAAACACCGCAACAGCAGCACTCCTCGTGCCAATCCTTGCCGTTGTATGTAAGGGTATGGGCAACTCGCTTGAGAGCATCGGCGGCACACCTACCGTACTTATCGGTATCGCTGTAGCAGCATCTGTAGCAATGACTCTGCCTATCTCTACACCTCCAAATGCTATCGCCCACTCAACTGGTTTGGTAAAGCAGAACGAGATGATGAAGATTGGTCTGACAATGGGTATCATCGGTTTGGTACTTGGCTACTTATTGCTCTTCTTCCTCGGCGAGATGCACGCATGGCAATAGTACATGCATGTTAAATAGTGCGTGCAATAATATCATAAAACATATTATTGCACGCATAACAATATAAGGATATACAGAAAACACATGTCTTTTTCACAGGAAACACTTTACGCTATAGCATTAACACGCATTAGCTATTTCAATACAGCCACCTGTCTGCAGCTATACCGCAAGCTCGGTTCGGCAACAGCTATTATGGAGAACCGCGATAACATCAAGGACGTTATCAGCGACGCTTCTCCACGCCTTATTAAAGCGCTGAGCGATGTTTCCGAAGCCCTGCATCGTGCAGAAGCTGAATTAGAATTTGATAACGCGCATGCCATCCGTCCATTGACGATGGCATGCGACGATTATCCAGAACGAATGCGCAACTGCGACGATGCCCCAATCGTACTTTTTTATCGTGGCAATGCCGACCTCAACCAACGTCGCATCGTGTCGGTTGTAGGCACACGCCATTGCACAGCCTACGGACAAGATATCATCAACAACTTCTGCCGGTCGCTTAAAGAGCTTTGCCCAGATGTGCTCATCGTGAGCGGTCTGGCGTATGGAGTGGACATCTGCGCACACCGTAACGCTCTGAAGAACGGGTTCGACACCGTAGGCGTATTGGCTCACGGCTTGGACATGCTTTATCCTTCCGCCCATCGTGACACAGCAAAAGAGATGCTCTCGCACGGCGGACTTCTGACGGAATTTCTTACGAACACAAACCCCGACAAGATGAACTTCGTGAGACGCAACCGCATCGTAGCAGGCATTTCCGACGCTACTATCGTAGTGGAGAGTGCGGCACGCGGCGGCAGCCTGATAACTGCCGACATCGCACAAAGCTACGCCCGCGACGTTTTCACCTTTCCAGGCAACGTGAATTCGCCATACAGCGAAGGTTGCAACAAACTCATACGCGACAACAAGGCAGCCTTGATAACCTGCGCCGAAGACTTTGTAAACGCAATGGGATGGGAGCAGGATAACAAAGTGAAGGAAGCTCGGGCTAAAGGCATCGAACGCCAACTGTTCCCCGAACTGACAGCCGAAGAAACGCGCATAGTAGAACTGCTGCAAAAGAACAACGACCTGCAACTGAACATCATCGCCGTGCAGACCGGACTGCCTATTGGCAGCATCTCAGCACTCTTGTTCAGCCTCGAATTGAAAGGTATTATCAAGCTATACGCAGGAGGAGTGTACCATTTACTTGGCTAATATTAGAATTTTAGGTATAAAAATTTTGCACTTATTTCTAATTGTCGTAACTTTGCATAATACTCAAAGAAATAATATAACAATAAACAAATACGCAAATGCCAGAAATCTCAACACGAGGACTTGAAATGCCCGAATCGCCGATTCGCAAATTAGCGCCTTTGGCAGTTGACGCCAAAAAGCGTGGTGTGAAAGTCTACCACCTCAATATCGGACAGCCCGACCTGCCCACTCCACAAGTAGGACTCGACGCATTGAAGCACATCGACCGCAGTGTGCTCGAATATTCGCCGTCGCAGGGCTATCTCTCATACCGCGAGCGACTGACCGGTTATTACAAGCGCTTTAATATTAATGTGTCGGCAGACGACATCATCATTACAGCCGGTGGTTCTGAAGCGGTGCTTTTCGCGTTCATGTCGTGCCTTAACCCGGGCGACGAAATCATCATCCCTGAGCCAGCTTACGCCAACTATATGGCCTTTGCTATTTCGGCTGGCGCAAAGATCCGCACAATCGCCACAACCATAGAGGAAGGCTTCTCGCTGCCTAAGGTGGAGAAGTTCGAGGAACTCATCAACGAGCGCACACGTGCCATCCTGATTTGCAACCCGAACAACCCTACAGGCTATCTCTACACACGCCGCGAGATGAACCAGATTCGCGACTTGGTGAAGAAGTACGACCTTTATCTGTTCTCGGACGAGGTTTATCGTGAGTACATCTACACCGGTTCGCCTTACATCTCAGCCTGCCATCTTGAAGGAATCGAGGACAACGTGATACTTATCGACTCCGTTTCCAAGCGCTACAGCGAGTGCGGAATCCGCATCGGAGCCTTGATTACGAAGAACCCGCAGGTGCGTGCAGCCGTAATGAAGCTGTGCCAGGCGCGCCTCTCTCCTCCTCTGCTTGGTCAGATAGTAGCCGAGGCATCGCTTGATGCGCCCGAGGACTACTACCGCGACGTTTACGAGGAATACGTAGAGCGCCGCAAGTGTCTCATCGACGGTCTCAACCGCATACCGGGCGTCTACTCGCCGATACCTATGGGCGCCTTCTACACCGTAGCCAAGTTGCCTGTAGACGATAGCGAGAAGTTCTGCCGCTGGTGTCTTGAGGAGTTCCAGTACGAGGGCGAGACCGTCATGATGGCTCCTGCCGCAGGCTTCTACACCACACCGGGTGCAGGCATCAATCAGGTGCGCATCGCCTACGTGCTAAAGAAGGAAGACCTTGAGCGTGCGCTCATCGTTCTGCGCAAGGCTCTTGAGGCATATCCAGGCAGAGTGGACAGCAACGATTAATACATTCAGATTAATCGGAGCATCAAGAACATTCAGAAATAAATATATTTAGATATTAAGACTATAGAACATAAGAATTGAGGAGTTAAGAAGTTAAGCCCATTGTTTTTACGGCAGATACAACAAGCCATAACAACGGCTCAACTTCTTAGCTCCTTATTTTTTAACTACCAAACAGAAGACTATGAACTTTCCGCTTTTCGTAGCCCGCCGCATATACTCCAACCAGATAAGCGACCGCCAAAAGGTGTCGAAGCCCGCTATACGCATAGCCACGATGGGCGTAGCAATCGGACTGGCTGTGATGATTATCAGCGTGTGCGTAGTGCTTGGCTTCAAGCATACCATACGCGACAAGGTTGTAGGCTTCGGCAGTCATATACAGATAGCCAACTTCTATGCGTTGCAGACATCAGCCACCGACCAACCTATCGTTATCAACGACTCGATGGTTAATGTACTGAAACACATTGACGGCGTGAGCCATGTGCAGCGTTTCGCCATGAAGCAAGGCATACTGAAAACCGACAACGACTTCCTTGGGGTTGCATTCAAGGGTGTTGACGAAGCCTTCGACACCACGTTCATCCACAGCAACATGGTTGAAGGCTACATACCGCAGTTCTCTGGTGAGAAGAGCGGCAACAAGATTCTCATATCGAAGTCGATGGCAGACAAGCTGCAGACAAAGTGCGGCGACCGCATCTTCGCCTACTTCATTGACGAGAACGGAGTGAGGGCGCGCCGCTTCACCATCACGGGCGTCTACCAGACCAACCTCTCGCAATACGACAACGCTATCTGCTTCTGCGACTTGTATACAGCCGTTAAGCTGAACAACTTCAGTCCCGGTCAGGTGTCGGGAGCCGAACTTACCGTAGCCGACTTCAGCAAGCTCGACGACACGGAGCACATCATCGTGAAGAAAGTGAACCGCACAATGGACTGCAACGGCGCCACCTACTCGTCGAAAACGATACGCGAGTTGTCGCCGCAGATATTCTCATGGCTCGACCTTCTCGACCTCAACGTGTGGATAATCCTCGCCATCATGACTGCCGTAGCCGTTGTCACAATGATATCCGGTCTGCTCATCATCATACTTGAGCGCACAACGATGATCGGCATACTCAAGGCGCTCGGTGCACGCAACAAGACGGTGCGCCACACGTTCCTTTGGTTCGCCGCCTTCATCATAGGCAAGGGTCTGCTTTGGGGCAACTTGTTGGGCTTGGGTCTCGTCATACTGCAACACTTCACCGGCTTTGCTAAGCTCGACCCCGCAACCTACTACGTCGACACCGTTCCGGTGGAGATAAACTGGCTGTTCGTCGTGGCGCTCAACGTAGCCACAATGTTTATAGCCATCGTGGTGCTCATAGCTCCGAGCTACCTCATCTCGCACATCCACCCCGCACGTTCAATGCGTTACGAATAATACACACGACGCAGACAATGCAATACGAAAAACAATTCATTCACTAAAAAACGAAACAACATAGAATATGGATATAAAGAAATCTGAATTTACAATATCGGCTGCCACCGTGAGCCAGTGTCCTAAAGACACAAAGCCCGAGTTCGCGTTCATCGGACGCTCTAACGTAGGCAAGTCGAGTCTTATCAATATGCTCTGCAACCACAAGGGCCTTGCAAAGACCTCTGCCACACCGGGCAAGACTCTACTAATCAATCACTTCATCATCAACAACGACTGGTATCTGGTAGACCTTCCGGGCTACGGTTTTGCAAAGCGTTCGAAAACGGTGCAGAAGAAGCTCGACCAGATGATTACATCGTACATTCTGCAACGCCAACAGTTGGTGAACACCTTCGTGCTTATCGACATCCGCCACGACCCGATGAAGATAGACACCGACTTCATCAACTGGCTCGGCGAAAGCTCGGTGCCCTTCTCCATCATCTTCACAAAGGCCGACAAGCTCGGACCTGTACGTGCCAAGCAGAACGCAGCGAAGTGGATGAACTCGCTGAAGGAGCAGTGGGAGGAGCTGCCGCCCTACTTCATCACCAGTTCGGAGAAGAAAACCGGCCGTGACGAGGTGCTCGACTACATTGGAAACATACTGAACGAAATTAAAGACGCAGAATAAATGACTCCATTACTTGACGTTCAAAACATATCGAAAGCGTTCGGTGCGCACGTTCTGTTCGAGAACATCTCGTTCTCTATAGGCGAAGGCCAGCACGTAGGTCTGATAGCCAAGAACGGCACGGGCAAGTCTACCCTGCTCTCGCTGCTCTCGGGCAAGGAGAGTGTCGACTCGGGCTGCATCATCTTCCGCCGCGACATCAAGGTTGGCTTTCTCGAACAGCAGCCAAAGTTCGACCCCGAAGAGTCGGTGCTCGATGCTTGCTTCAACCATCAGGGCGACCCCGACCGCATATTGAAGGCAAAGCAGATACTCACGCAGCTGCACATCACCGACCTCACGCAGCCTATGGGACAGCTCAGCGGCGGACAGCAGAAGCGCATCGCGCTCGCCAACGTGCTCATCACCGAGCCCGACCTGCTCATCCTCGACGAGCCTACAAACCACCTCGACCTCGAGATGATAGAATGGCTTGAGGGCTATCTGCAGCGCGGCAACAAGACGCTGCTCATGGTGACGCACGACCGCTACTTCCTCGACCGTGTCTGCAACATCATCCTCGAACTCGACAACCATACCGTCTATTCATATCGCGGCAACTTCCAGTACTACATGGAGAAGCGTCAGGAGCGCATCGACGCCACACGCGCCGAAATAGAGCGCGCCAACAACCTCTACCGCCGCGAACTCGAGTGGATGCGCCGCCAGCCGCAGGCACGCGGACACAAGGCACGCTACCGCGAGGAGGCGTTCTACGACCTCGAGAGCAAGGCGAAGCAGCGCATCGAGGAGCGACAGATGCGCCTGAAGTCGAAGAACGTATACATCGGTTCGAAGATATTCGAGTGCCAGTACGTCTCGAAAGCGTTCGACGAGAAGGTGATACTGAAGGACTTCTACTACAACTTCCAGCGCTTCGAGAAGATGGGCATCGTGGGCAACAACGGCACGGGCAAGTCTACATTCATAAAGATGTTGCTCGGCGAAGTGGCGCCCGACAGCGGACGCTTCGACGTGGGCGACACCGTGCGCTTCGGCTACTTCTCGCAGGACGGAATGAAGTTCCGCGACGACCAGCGCGTCATCGACGTGATAGCCGACATCGCCGACTACATCGACTACGGCGGCGGCAAGCACATCACCGCAACGCAACTCCTGCAGCACTTCCTCTTCACGCCCGAACAGCAGTACGACTACGTATACAAACTCTCCGGCGGCGAGCGTCGCAAGCTCTATCTGTGCACGGTGCTGATGCGCAACCCCAACTTCCTCGTGCTCGACGAGCCTACCAACGACCTCGACATACAGACGCTCGAGGTGCTCGAAGAGTATCTGCAAGACTTCCCCGGCTGCGTGATAATCGTGTCGCACGACCGCTTCTTCATGGACAAGATTGTAGACCACCTGCTCGTGTTCCGCGGCGAAGGCGAGATAAAGGACTTCCCCGGCAACTACACGCAGTTCCGCGAGTGGGAATCGTTGAAACCGAAGGAACAAGCCGACGCGAAGAACAACGCTTCCGATAACGAGAAGAAGGAGAAGCGCGAATTCGTAGGCGAACAACGCCGCAAGAAGACATACAAGGAGAAGTGCGAGTTCGAACGCCTTGAGAAGGAGATTGCTGCGCTCGAAGAGGAGCAGAAGACCATCGAAGAGGCGCTCTGCAGCGGCACCCTCTCCATCGACGAACTGACAGAAAAGAGCAAGCGCCTGCCGCTCGTGAAGGACGAGCTGGAGGAGAAAGAGATGCGCTGGCTCGAACTTTCTGAAATCGACGGATAATCAGTAGGAGGCTACGGCATTCTTGCCGTAGACATTTCATTTTTATTGGCATACTTTTTGCCAAAACGATATTTGCACGTTTTAACCGCTCAGGAGTGCCCGCAAAATCAAAAACAAAATACGTTGTCGGTTTTTCGCGAGTTTTGAGCGTGCAACCATAAGCACATGGTTTACAACGTCTTGCAGCGATAGACGCTAAAGTGTGCAATTTTTTCTTATGTAAAACCAAACTTATCGTGAGACTTTACCATGTAAAAGCTATGCTTTTACCGGGTAAAGTCTCACGTTTTATATTGTAAAGTCTCACGAAAAGTTTGCAAAACCTATCGTTTTAGGTTGAAAAGTCTCGGTTTTAGCAGATTTTTCGCTGCGCCGAACCACAAAAACGCTCGTTTTACGCTTCTGACTTTTCTATAATGAGTTTTTTCGCGGAAGTTTTCAAAACAATATTTGCATATAAAAGTAAAAAGATGAAAAGCTAAAAACATTTAAAAATGCACATATCCGTAGCGTACTCAGATATGTAAAATTCTGAAAGCAATGACAACTTTTGGCACACTTCACACTAAAAACTGTCTGTATAGCCCTGGTTTGCCCATAATTTGAGCCTTTCTGTCGCAATGGCACACTATTTGTAATAAAAGTTTATGATTATAAATCAGAAAAACAAAACTTAAAAGTAAAAATACAAATTCATACTATGGCACAGAAAGGCAATATTGGAGTAACGACAGAGAACATCTTCCCTGTCATCAAGAAGTTTCTTTATTCAGACCATGAGATTTTCCTCCGCGAGATGGTGTCTAACGCCGTCGACGCTACACAGAAACTGAAGACGCTTGCCGAACGCGGCGACTTCAAGGGCGAACTGGGCGACCTCACCGTGCGCGTAAGCCTCGACACCGAGAAAGGCACGCTGACCATCAGCGACCGAGGCATCGGCATGACCGAGGAGGAGATTAACAAATATATCAACCAGATCGCATTCTCTGGCGTTACCGACTTCCTCGACAAGTACAAGGACAACGCCAATGCTATCATCGGACACTTCGGCCTCGGCTTCTACTCGTCGTTCATGGTGAGCAAGAAGGTGGACATCATCACACGCAGCTACAAAGATGGCGCAAAGGCTGTGAAGTGGAGCTGCGACGGCAGCCCAGAGTTCGAGATTGAGGACGTGGAAAAGGCAGACCGCGGTTCGGACATCGTGCTGCAC
>ERZ1023886.509-NODE-509-length-14700-cov-19.931854_pt1 | contig 14700 bp, 8 predicted proteins | sample MGYA00380395_ERZ1023886 | MGnify/ENA primary metagenome ERZ1023886 (study PRJEB33179, sample SAMN07449002) | human gut metagenome | biome: Human-gut; feature: Human associated habitat; material: Faeces | host: Homo sapiens | place: India: Bhopal | collected... | reverse complement strand
TGCGCTTCGCGCTTTGTTTTGAACATTAATTATCATTAATTGAACATTAATTATTTCATTAATTTTTTTCGTTAATGTTCATTCTCGTTAGGCAGATAAATTGCAGTTTTTCTTTCTCACTCTACCCAAAGGCGGGAGGTTTGGTCTTGTCCATTTGACAGTGTAACACGGAGAATGAGAAGTCCTGCGGGACAAGGCATGGTGAGCGCGTGAACGCAATCATACCGAGCCGTCGACAACAGACGGCCTGTGACATCGTAAAGCGTGACTTGCTGAATGCGCTGATCTGATACTTCAGGGAGTGAGAGAGAAAGCACACGATGCGATACAGAGAGTTGGAGAGAGGATGTTTTCTTCTCGTTTGTAGGCGCAACTATGCTATTCACTACCGATGGCGTACGTTGCAATACAAAACGATTGAGTACAACAGAGGAACCTTTGAAGGACAAAGGCTGCGTACACTGCAGAGGCTGCTGCACATTTACTTTTGTATCTATCAGTTGATAGTCTGATAGTTGCACACCACCTATGCTCTCAGCCTCAAGGGTTAAAGAGTCGCAATCAGCAGCATATATGCCTAAAGGGATACGCTCCGTCTTTGTTGACACTTGAGCCACATCGAAAGGCTGCAGCGTATCGTCTATACTAAATAATGATAGTTGGGGCTTGGCCTCAGTATCAAACAAGGTGGAAGAAGTTATATTGCTCTGAGTCGAATCTTCAAGCAATAAGGTAGAAGCTTTCACGCCATTGGGAGCAATGGCTGTTAAAAGCAAACCACGCACCTTGCTTCGCGTAGTCGTAGTGGTAGAGGCATTGCCCGAAAACATCTGGGGAGCGAACTGTAAAGTGCAGTCGGTGGCAGCCTTCGATAGTTCTACAAAGAAGGCTTCTGCAGGGGCGATCGTGCTGGCTGCACCACACGTTATCAACTCTCCGTCAGCCTTTACGGCCGTGTTGATCGTATTGCCGTCATACGTCTTAACGGTTTTCACCGCTGGGTTGGCGGCTAAGAAGGCCGACACGTCGAGGTAACTTTGGAAGGGATTGCCCACTAAGAAGAATGGGGTCGCATCGGTGGCCGTAAGGTGAATGCTCAAAGGCGCATCGGTTGTCACGGCATGTGTGTAGACACTGCGCTGCTGCGTTTGTTCCACACCATTGATATAGCCCGTATATGTAGTGGTAAGGGGTACAGTGTCTTGTGGTTCGTAAATGAAGCGTCCTACATGGTCGCGCACCAAGCCTGTTTCGCTCACATTCATGGGTTGACGGTCGAAGTCGTTGTAATAAGTATAAGCCGTATGCGTCTTGGGCAAGCGGAAACGAAATACAGTATTATCCGACAAAGAGTCGTTGTCCACCCAGAGCGAGAAACCCTCGCCCAGCGTGTAGTTGTGCGCCAAGTGATTGAAGTGGTGACTCCAATGTGCCTCATCGACGCTGATGTCGGTAATTATCCCATCGGCCAAGCGTCCTACGGCTGTTTTATCCCAAAGGCGCTGATAGACGATCGGATTGAAACGATTCTGTGGTGACGTCTCGTCATTCAATTCGGTAAAGTAATCGGCCGTATGTACGCCCTTCATGCTACGTGGCACGAAGTAATCACCCGAGTAAGTATTCTGCAGCGTAGCAGAGAGCAAATAATAACGATTGGGCACAAACGCGTGTTCTATCCACGCTTGGTGATAATTGAGCAAGGACGTACCTGCCACACCTGCCTTAGGGGCGAAATGAATGTTATTACAACAGTATTCGTCTACGTTGTCGGCCGTGATAGATTCCTCTAACACAGGGTAACGCGCAGCTTGCGAAGGGAGAATGACATCGGTACAGCAATAGGGCGAACCCTCTGTCCAATTGTTCCACTCATTCCAATCGCTGCTATTGGCATCGCGTCGCCACGTAGTCACGTTGGGCGAAACGGTGTAAGGCGCATTATTGAGCAAGTTGCCACTGGCATCGTAGAACAACATGGAGTAACGCCCCGCCGTCTTCATCGTATAGCTGCGACTAAACGATCCATTCGTTTCTGAGGTGAAACGATCATCAATGTCTTGTTCCTTCATCACGATACGATAGTCAGTGGCTGAAGTGCCAACACCGCTTATCGTAAGCGTTCCGTTTTGACAGACGCGATTTAATTGTATGTCCTTAATCGTTGAGTTACACGACTCGGTGTCTTTACAGTCGGGTATGCCGTCGTTGTCTATGTCGCCACGAATAAAGATGCCATAGAACTTTTGTATGTCAAGTGCCGAAACGACTCCTGCTATCGTGAGTCGCACTTCGTCATACACATTCTTGGGTTGCATGAGTAAGAGGCTCTTCTCGCCATAGCCCGCCACATTGGCACCTATTACATTCCAATCAGTAAACTTATCGCCTGTCTTTTTGCCCTTGTAATAAGTCTCAACGGTGAGCCAACCACCTACGGATGCACCTAAGGCATAGGTCTTTTGGTCGACCACAATGCCTAACTGATGACGAAAGTCGAGCGTGCGCCCCATGTTGACAGCGATAACGGAACCGCCTCCTACGTCCGCCGAACTGACAATGGTCATGGCCGTTTGGAGATTACCGTCAACGAAGCAACTCAAGTTGTCGTCAACTCCCGCCACACGCACGGCAGCTGCCATTTGACAAGCATTGGCATTGATTGTAGTACCCGTCGTATCGCTCAACACCACAGCGCCACAACTCAAGGCATTAGCACAAGGGGAGTTAACGTCTTCAAGGAAGGCATAATAGAGCTTGAGTTTTGAAAGTCCTATATCCACCGCGCCCGACTTCCACAGTACGATTTGATCGAACTTAATCGTTTTGGTATCTTTGCCTATCGGTTCGACACGAATACTAAAGCGCACCTTTTGCGTCTTTGAACTGGTGCCGATACCGGCCGCAACAGCATTGCTCTCGGTGATAACATGGCGATAAACTTCCTTATCGCCGTTGTAGCATCGTATTTGGAAGAACTCTAACACTTTGGCATCTATCACCTCGTTGTCACTCTCTACGACAAAGCCCACATTCACGGCTTGCTGCTCTTTTTTATCACCATCAAACATCAAGCCGTCTGTGCGTTTCACACCAGCTATGGCCAAGTTGTTGAACAAAGCTAAACCGCCCACATACGTTGCATAATTGCCATAATCCTTATCAAGGATGTTCTGTCCATTCTCAAGGCCTGATATAGAGATGAAAGATCCCGTTCCGTCGGGAATTTTCTTGTCCATTAATTCATACGTACCTTGCGCCGCCTCATCCAGATTGACAAAGTCCGTTCCGCAGTGCTCCGTCTTATCGGAATTGAACCCCGTACCTACTGATAGCGTGACGAAGTCGTAACACCCATCGGCTGCGGTGGCACGGAAGGTATATTCACCCGGTTTCATGCCCGTTACGTAGCCAGAAGGGGTAACTTTAGCCGAAGCATCTTTAGGTTGTTGTTCGAGTGTCCACTTTACCGATAGCGAAGGATTGGAGTGGAGTTGGAAGGAGGTTTGCGTGTCACACACATTCGTATCGGGGGTAGGACGGATGTCGCAATGGTGGTCAACATCGGGTTTTTCCTTTACAAAACCATAGTATACCAACATACCACCCAAGTCCACTTTCAGTCCGCCATAAAAGGCTATGCGCGCACCTGAGAAGTCTTGTTTGGCCAAAATCGAAACGGTTCCGTCACCGCCTGAGGCTATTCCGAGTCCGAGCACACCTGCTGAGAGCGTTTCGGTCTGTATCTTCTTGCCGTCGCGGTTATAAAGCTCTATGTTGATAGCCGAACCGAGAGTGAGGTTCAATACTGCCGCATTTTTATACTTAAAGCCCACTTCCGACCCTGCACGAAACACTTCCTGTCCCGTGTCGTGTTCACCACCAGGAGCTGTCTGTATCTTCACACCTCCCATATAGGCCAAGCCTACGATTGGAGTAAGTGCAGCACCATTCGTCAAGTCATCGTCTACCAACTTTTCTATTTCACTGCTTACTAAAGGGAAGGGAATACCCAACAGAACGGGGTTCTCGCCCGAAGCTTTCTTGATATAGGCCCCTGGGGCAGGCGTATTCTCAGCCTCGCCATATTCTTTCACACCTTTTTCAGTCAGATAGGTATTATTCTCTTTGCCCACAAAGGCATACTTTATTTTAAGTGCTGTACCCAAGTCGAGGTTGACACCGCCTGATGGTTGCAGACAAACTTCGTCAAATATCTCCTTTGCCTTAGCCGTCAAGCAGATGCAAGCATCGTCAGAGCCAGGCACTTTGATCAGCGTCAAACTCACGCCTCCAGCATTCTGACCTTCCTCTACGGGCACTGTGCTACCCAACTTGCCGTCGCGATAGAACACCAAACTCATCGCTTTCACTACATCGAGTGACAACACACTGCTTCCCGACGAGGCCACAATACAGAAACCGGCCTCTGTGCCCTCGCCATAATAATTGTTTTTATCGCGCACGCTCACAATCGGATTGACCGTTACGCCAACTTTGAGCACAGCGGGAAAGGTGGCATAATCGGTCAAGTCCTCATTCGTCACGTTGCCCAAACTATCGGCCCAAGTAGCTACACCGACTGCACTTACCAACTTGTTAACGTAGCACCCCCGACCGACTAAAGCTCGTCGATTGGTCAAGTAGCGCCAATTCTTCACCGTGGGTTGATTTTCATTCGGATCGCGGTCGTACCAAATGGTACGACGACCGTCTAATTGTCCGTCGGCCGTGGGCGTATCGTCTGCTCGAGTGGGAAGGGCGAACAATAGTTGGAGGATACATATATAGAGAAGAGATAAACGAATGCGTTTCATGATGATACTTATAATTGCTATTCTAACTCCGTCTTTGAAGTGAGTGTGGAGAGTTTACCCTTAAACTGGTAACGTTGATTGCGACGCAAATAGAACGTATTGTCTACCACGTCGGGCGAGATAATGCCTGTACCCGTCTCGGCCGATGATAGTTCGCTCACTTCGATGGGATAATTGTAGGCATAACGTAATAAAAGACCATTGCGTATAAACGTGCGAATGGCCAATTTTGTGGCGGTTGGCAAAAGCCAAGCGGTAAGGGTGACAGTGCTGCCCACGCTGAGTCCAGTATTGACAAAGCCTACCAAGGTGTAAGTGCCATTTTTCATTGTAGTGTGAATGGGATTGAAAGGCTGAAGAAAGTCGTCGTAGGCTGATAGTTTTACCGAAGTACGCGTTTCGTTGGCCAAGAGTCCTATCCATTGCAACGTACCGCTTTTGTTTAGCTTATCAATCGTGAGCGTAAGTTGCACCTTCGCCATACCCCGATAAAGCACACCTGACAAGGGGTAGGTAGAACTGATGCTATCTGCAGCATTCTTTTCGTGAAAGTGTATCACTTTATTTCCATTAACGGAGGTACATTGACCATAAAACAATTGAGGAGCGTAACACAACTGACCGCTCAAGGAACGGGTGTTGTGTATTGCAGGATTGTGTACTGTAGTTTTGTCTGTTCCATTTCGGAACTCAGTCCAAGAATCATGGGCCACGTGCGTAAGGTCTGCTTCAAATTGATCTAATGTAGTATGAGCTGCGAGGTTAAGCGTAAACAGGTTTTCTTCGCCCACATCGGCTAACAGATGATTGGAAAAGGGGAGGCTGCGCGTCAAACTATAGGCTAAGGCTACGACCCGATAGGCATAACCTTTCATTTTCTTCAGCTGACCATGGGCCGTGAGTCGATGCGCCGAAGTGGTGGCACGACTGCACGTGACGGTTTGATCGTTAGTAGGATCATAGACAAAGTCGGAGTCAGCATAGTTTTCGTCATTGGAATAGGACACATTTTCTTCATTCTCTTGTGTCTCTTTACAACGAAAGGCTATTATGCGTACCGTGTTGGTTTGTTCCGTCTCTGCTTCACCATCTACAGTGGGATTCATCGGGTCGGTACCCCCCGGTGGTGCAGAACGAGTCGCACGTTGTCCCAAAGTCAAGGTGATAGGTACTGTCGTTGCCTCATCAGCAGTCGCTGGCTGTAGTTCATCGTCCGAACAGGCCGTCCATAATAGGCAGGACAATAGATATATAATGGTACGAAGTTTCATAATTTTCTAATCATAGTTTATAATCACAGCAAGAGTAGGCAACCATTCGCACATTTGCACATTTGCACATTAAAAAATCTCATACTCATGGTCTTTCTCAAAATTAGGTTCAACCTCTATCACTATATCGCCTTCGGCCTCACCCAAACTTACGGGTTCGTTCTCCTGTTTATTGAGTACCCCAATCGTATAGAAGCAATTTGCGCGAAGCGGATAGACATAGCTGCGCGACTTCGCCGTACCCAAAGCCACGTTATAGGTCTTATACAAAGTCGTTCCCTTATAAGCCTTGAGTTGTAAGGTGTGACTATCGGTCGCAGTCGGAGCCTCAATCGGCAGTAAGTAGCAAGCGGACAATACGCTGCCCACTTGTTTGGTCAATTGTGTGCCCGATAGAGTTGCGCCTTTTAGGGTCGCATCTGTGACGGGGAGGTCGAGCAGGCAGGTAGAGTTGGGCAAGAACAATGTGCCGTGGTCGGCATAAATGCCGTCCGAGGTGTTAGGCTGCTTTACGAGAGGAACGTCCGTGTGTTGATTGGAATAGAGGTGGAGTTGGAGGTCGGTCACGTCGGTGGGAATGTCGGTGACGTACACTTGTACGCCCACCACGCGTCGATAGAGTTCGATTGTCACGGCATTATTGCTCGTAGGATCAACTTGTAAGGTGGCCGTTCCAGCAAAGAGTTCGGCACGTGATAAGTCTGTGGCCGTCCGTTCCATAGCTAACCGCGCCACGGCATTGCCTAAAGTCGTGCCTATAGTGACGGCATCGGGCAGGCCGTAAGCATAGGCTGCGCCCTCGGTCGTATTAGTAGGGTCGTCATCTAAACCTACAGCCAAGAAGGTGTAAGTAGTTGATCCGTCAGGACTAAATTCACTGAGCGGCAAGGCATAGGCCTGTTCGGCCGTAGCTCCTACGGGCTGCGTCCACCGTACGTTGCGGCTCACGATGCAAGGCGCATCGGCCGACATTCCTTTAAATATATAGAGCTGCACATAGCTGACGTGCTGCACATTGTCCGATGAGAGCAATGTGGTGCGCATGCCATGCTGTACAGCAGTAGTTTCAAAACGAAGGGTTAGTTGTGGTGCACAATCTATCACGGGGGCGCTTTCTTCCGCACAACCCATCAACAATACAAGGCAACACATACTAACTGCAAAAAGCAAATGCTTCAGCATAAGATTGTTTATATGTCATTCGTAGCGTTTGATACGCTATCTAAAAAAGCAAAAAAGGCTGTGCTGTGCCACAAAAAGTGAGTGTTTGTGCACGGCACAGCCTTTTATATTGTACTTGGGGATTATGAACTCAATAATAATAACTGAACAAGTATAATGTCATTCTCCCCAAGTTAAAAGAGTTCGCGATTAGTCACCAATCGTCATGCGGTTGATTACCTCCCAGTTATCGTTCACACGGAGGATCATGCTTTGTGACTTATCAAGTGGCTCGGGTTGGTCAGGAGTAGTACCTGGAGTGGTCGTATTGTCCATCTTCTTACCGAGGGTGTACATATGGTTACGGAAGAAGCTGAAGTTTTGTGCTGTTTCGGCTACGGGTAATGTTGCTTTCTCTACGTCTTGACCAGTAGGTTGGGGAGTAGCCATTGCTACCGTCCATGACTTAAGAATTTCGCCACTTGCATCGAGCAACTGCAACTCGAGGGTAGCATCAGCAGTAGCGGCGAAAGGTACGGCGAAGCCACCAGCGAAGATAGTACCCTTTTGATAAGTCTTGTAGCCCTTAGATTCCAATGCATTGGTCCAACCTTCCTTGCCATCCTTGGTGGTCATCAAAGCATCCTTCTCATCAAGGATACCATCATTGTTCATATCGCCTTGAGTAAACCATTCGGCTACCTTGATATTGTAAAGGGTATAGGCATCGTTGTCTGCACTACCTTTGAACTTTGCGTCCTTAGTAGTTGCGGCCTCTGAACCATTGACTACGTACATGATGTTGTTGTTCGTCGTAGTAAAGCTTGAGTTGAAGTTGCCATAAGTCAACTTCGTGTTTTTGCTACGTGCTACCAAACGTACATCGGTAACTGTCTTGTTATTTACCTTAACTGGAATAGAAGTGAAGTAACCATAGTAACCTGCTACTTGACGGTGAAGCGTTACGCTTGTGTTAATAGCTGCGTGGTTTTCAAGCAAATTAATGCTTGATTCACCTGCAAATGCCTCTTGAGCTGCCTTGTCGTCAGGCACTTCGGCGGTGAAATTGCCAGATACTACTTTACCCATCGTTGCACTCTCAATGGTGTTGTTCTTGAAGTCGTCTGCGGTGTAACCTACGGCAGTGATGGTGTATTCACCTGCATTCAAACGATCATTACCTTCAAGTTTCAACGTACACTCACGGCCGTGACCATTGTCCGTATAAGGTTTTGACACTGTTTCTAAGTTCCAATTGGTAATGACCTTTTGATAAACCACTTCGTTCGTTGCCTTATTGCGAATCACTACGGCTACGTTTCCAATGTTCTGAGCAGGCTCTTCGCTATTCAGGTCACGGCTACGCGTTGACTTGTCACCAGTGCTGGCTACAGCAATCTTAATCGTCTGTACGTCGTTGTCGGCAGGAGATACAATGTCGTCACTGCTACAAGCTGCCAATGACATCATACCTGCCAGGGCAGCCACACTCATGAAATACTTTTTCATAATGTTGTGTGTATTAAAGGGTAAGCTTGAGGAGTAACCCCGACAGTTAGGAATTACACAAGCACTTTTTTTTGAGCCAAGGTCATTGCTCTTCAGGTTTGCCCAAGGTTATTATTTATGTTAGTTTGTTTCTAATAATTCGGTTTCCTGTTTTGAGGTTATGAGATTATAAAGTTATACCCCGTTAATGTTAATCATCAACTCAACTAACCTTATTACCCCGTTTTACACGCCCCTATTATAGAGTGCTACTCAATCACCATATTATTAATCACCTCCCAACCATCATTGATGCGCACATAGATGTCGTAATCTTGTTTTTCGACAACGTAGACGTAGCGCAAGGCGGTAATTGTGTTACGATAGAGTGTGGTAATGACGGGACGCGGTGTGAGTTGCGGAATTTCATTGCCTTGTTTGTCATAAACGCGTATAGTGACCGTTGTCTTGTCCTTCCCCACACTGGGAGGCAATACGGTATAAGTGGTTACGCCCGTGTGTGACGAGAAACGGCTACGATTGCCTGTTTGCATCTCGCCGTCGTATGCAAAACTTTTGTCACACTCTTCATAGAGTCCCGTCTCCTTCTTCTGCGACGACGTGGCTTCCCATGCTTCGGGAAGTCCTTCTATTCTGATGTCGAGTTTGCTCTTTATACGCCGCAAGAGCAAAGTGTGGTCGGCATGACGTGCATCATAGGTCAAAGTGTCGTGTACCAAGTAGGGATCTTCCGCAGGGTCGTCAAGATTGGTCAGTTCAGGAAATTCTAATCCTTTGGGCATACCCCCCCACACACTCACCACATAACGACCAAAGGGCAATGTGTCGGGCAAGGCAATGTCGTCGCGTTGGCGGTCGGTAGGAGCAAGATAAGCAGCTCGCTCGGCCACGACCTTTCCCGTTTCGGCATTGGTCACGCACCACGAGAGGGTGCTAACATACGTTGACAGAGGACCATTGGTTGGTCGCAACGACTCGGTAGCGAATACGGCAGCATTGGAGTAGTTATAGTCTTCTACGCCTACGTGGAGCGTCAAGGCTGGACATGCAGGCAGGTCGTCATATACGCACGCCGTGAGTAGTAGCAAAGAACTAATGAGACTGAGCGCAATGGTAAAAAAGAGTTTCATGTATGCGCTTGATTGGTTCAATACATATACAATTATACGAGTTACGCCTCCCCCCGTCAACGACTTTCGAAAAGGGGACAATGGGGACTGAACTCAAAGCGCACGCGTCAAATTCTTACAACGCGTCTAAACTCGTTTAATTGAGCAATAAATTCAAGATGAAAAAACCAAACATGTGTAGGAAGTACTTTCTTCATATCGGTGTCTTGACTTCCCAACGGTTTGAGTAGAAGAAAACGTAAAGTAGAAGTAAGCTTACGCCAAAGGTACGTCTACCGATACATGGCGTAGAGCAAAAGATTTACAAAATGTTTTGACCCACTTGAGGTGTTGCGTGATGATGTGCAATACGCGTATATTTTGTGTTGCGTTTAAATTTTAGTTGAATGCGTATGTATGTAACCATTCGCTTTACACCTCAAAATTTAATCGTCAAGTGGCCTTTCAGCCTTAATTTGTCTGCAAAATTAATAAGTTCCTTAAAATTCCCCCCCCCGTAAGGTTAAGAAATATTAAATACTGGCGATATTAGCTACTTTTCGGGAAAGAAGTGACAATAAAAAGAAAGATTAGTGTGTGTGTGAGGGGGGAGGAAAGATACTTTCTAATCGCAGTTTAACGTCTCTAATCCCTCAAAAAAAGCGTGCCTTATTGCTCATACAGAACAATAAAGCACGCATTTTATATATATATGGGTGGTTCTAAAAATCAGAATTATTAGAACCACCCATATGTGTGTTGAGAATTAGAAAATTACTTCAACACGCCTAATTCCTTACCTACCTTAATGAAGGCTGCAATACACTTGTCGAGGTGTTCACGCTCGTGACCAGCTGAGATCTGTACACGAATACGAGCTTGATCCTTCGGCACTACGGGATAATAGAAGCCTGTTACGTAAATGCCTTCTTCTTGCAACTTGGCAGCGTAGACTTGTGACAACTTAGCGTCGTAGAGCATGACAGCACAAATGGCACTCTGAGTAGGTTTGATGTCGAAACCTGCAGCCATCATCTTGTCGCGGAAGTAGTTAACGTTCTCAACCAACTTGTCGTGAATAGCATTGCTCTCGTCGAGCATCTTAAACGTTTCGAGCGCAGCACCTACAATAGCAGGAGCTACTGAGTTAGAGAAGAGGTAAGGACGTGAGCGCTGACGCAACATGTCGATAATCTCCTTACGACCTGTAGTGAAACCACCCATAGCGCCACCAAAGGCCTTACCAAGTGTGCCAGTGTAGATATCGACACGACCATAAGTATTGAAGAACTCACTCACACCACGACCCGTAGGACCTACAACGCCTGCTGAGTGGCTTTCGTCTACCATAACGAGGGCATCGTACTTCTCAGCTAAGTCGCAAATCTTGTCAATCGGAGCTACGTTGCCGTCCATTGAGAATACACCGTCAGTTACGATGATGCGGAAGCGTTGCTCTTGGGCTGCCTGAAGTTGACGTTCGAGGTCCTCCATATCAGCATTAGCATAACGATAACGCTTTGCCTTGCAGAGACGTACACCGTCAATGATTGAAGCGTGATTCAAAGCATCAGAAATGATTGCATCGTCAGCAGTCAAAAGGGGTTCAAATACACCACCATTCGCATCGAAGCAAGCAGCATATAAAATAGTATCCTCAGTCTTGAAGAATTTAGAAATGGCCTGCTCCAATTCCTTGTGTACATCTTGCGTACCGCAGATAAAGCGAACGCTTGACATACCATAGCCGCGACGGTCCATCATGTCCTTTGCAGCTTGAATCAAGCGAGGATTATTTGAAAGGCCCAAGTAGTTGTTAGCGCAGAAGTTCAACACTTCTTTGCCCTTTACTTGAATAGCAGCCTGCTGAGGGCCTTCAATCAAACGTTCCTCCTTATAGAGGCCTGCTTCTTTAATATTATTCAGCTCTTGCTGAAGATGTTCTTGAAATTTACCGTACATTGTGTGTATGATTTATAATAAGGTTACTTGTCTAAAAATTAGGACAATGCAAAGGAACAGATTTTTTTTTAAAAATAACAGTGTACAAGTTATAAATATCAAAAAAAGATTGCACCTTTGCAACGCATTTTGACGACTGCGCTAAACAAGAACTTTCGTAGCCTGTCAATAAATGTATCAAACGAAACATCTAACAAATACGTGCCAACTTCTTCAAGACCTTATATATAAGGACTAACTTACTTGTTAACTCGTTAACTCGTCACCCCGTTAACTCGTCAACTTGTTAACTCGTCAACTTGTTAACTCGTCAACTAAAAGAAAGCACGTACAAACCTCTTTTCATACACACGATGAAGAATATTTTGGTGATTGGTGCTACAGGACAGATTGGTTCTGAGCTTACCATGAAGTTGCGCGGCATTTACGGCAACGATCACGTAGTTTGTGGTTACATTCCCAGCGCTGCCCCTCAAGGAGCATTGGCTGAGAGTGGTCCCGCCGAGATTTGCGATGTTACCAACGGTGAACAAATCGCTGAAGTGGTATTGAAGCATAAGGTTGACGCTATCTACAACCTTGCCGCCTTGTTGAGCGTAGTGGCTGAAGGCCGTCCGCAGCTGGCATGGAAGATTGGTATTGACGGACTTTGGAACGTGCTCGAAGTAGCTCGTGAACACGGATGCTCTGTATTCACCCCCAGCTCTATCGGTTCGTTTGGTCCTGAGACGCCTCCCGACCATGTACCTCAAGACACGATTCAGCGTCCACGTACTATCTATGGCGTATCAAAGGTTACTACCGAATTACTCTCTGACTACTACTACCGCAAGTATGGTGTCGACACTCGTGCCGTACGTTTCCCAGGCTTGATCTCATACGTTACCCTCCCTGGCGGTGGCACTACCGACTACGCATGCGACATTTACTACTCTGCCGTTCGTGGTGAAAAGTTCATTTGTCCAATTGCTAAGGGCACTTACATGGACATGATGTACATGCCTGATGCTCTTCGCGCTGCCGTAGAATTGATGGAGGCTGACCCCTCTCGCCTTATCCACCGCAACGCCTTCAACATCGCTGCCATGAGCTTCGACCCCGAAGGCGTACTCGCTGCCATTCGCAAGTACAAGCCTAACTTCGAAATGGAATATCAGGTTGACCCCTTGAAGCAAACCAACGCTGACTCTTGGCCTAACAGCCTCGACGACATCTGCGCTCGCCAAGAGTGGGATTGGAAACCTGAATACGACCTCGACCGCATGACGGTGGATATGTTGCAAAAGTTGGAAGAGAAACTGAAATAAACACCAACTCCGCTAAACGCATCAACGCGAATGTTCGCCAACGCGAACGTTCGCGTTTTTTTGAAAACGCTGACGAGACATTAATGGGTGGTTCTAATAATTCTGAAATAGGGATTTGTGCGCTATCGAAAGTGTATTTTTGAAAGTTTGTGAGGGAGCATAGCGGGCTATGTGACCGAACAAACTTTCAAAAAGACACTTTCGAGAGCGTACAAATCACATTTCAGAATAGCAGAACGCTAAAAACAGAATTTTTAGAACCACCCTAATATCTTCACGTTACGTTTGGCTTTAAGCATTAACGTCTCATTCATCGTCCGTTAATCCCTTCATTATTTTTTCCGATAATCTTCTCCGTTAATCTTCTCGCTTATGATATCGACTGAAACGCTAACGCACAATGCTATTGACGTTTTGAAAGCGTTGATACGTATTCCCTCTATTAGTCGTGATGAGGAGGCCGCAGCCGACTTTATATTCAACTACCTTACAGCACAAGGCGCAAACCCCAAGCGTCACCACAACAACGTGTGGTGCGAACAACCAGTGCCAAAAGGCAACCACCCTACCCTACTGCTCAATGCACACATTGACACGGTAAAGCCTGCTGCTTCATGGGTGCACGACCCTTTCACGCCTACCATTGAGAACGACCGTCTTTATGGACTCGGCAGCAACGACTGTGGCGGCGGATTGGTAACGCTAATGCAAGTGTTTTTGGCCTTAAAGGACGATGCTACGCTCCCTTATCACCTCATCTTTCTGGCCTCCGCCGAAGAGGAAGTATCGGGCAAGAACGGCATAGAGTCTGTACTTCCCTTATTGCCTCCCATAGATGTAGCTATCGTGGGCGAGCCGACTGGCATGCAACCTGCCGTAGCCGAGAAGGGACTTATGGTTCTCGACTGCACTACGCACGGCCGTTCGGGCCATGCAGCACGTAACGAAGGAGTAAATGCCATTTATAAAGCTCTACCTTGCATCGAATGGTTCCGCACCTATCAGTTCGAGCAACAGACAGACTTATTAGGTCCAGTCAAGATGTCCGTTACCATGGTGAATGCTGGCACACAGCACAATGTTGTGCCCGACACGTGTCAGTTTGTAGTCGACGTGCGCGCCAACGAATGTTACACCAACGAAGAGCTTTTAAGCATTATCCGTCAACACCTACCCGACTGCGACATCCTGCCTCGTTCTACACGCTTGCACTCCTCACGCATCGACATCAATCACCCCATTGTACAAGCCGCCATTGCCGAAGGTCGAACTCCCTTCGGTTCGCCCACGCTAAGTGATCAAGCCCTCATGCGCTTCCCCTCATTCAAAATGGGCCCAGGTGACTCTGCCCGCTCTCACACTGCCGAAGAGTTCATCACCCTCAGCGAAATACGTGAGGCTACAGAAATGTACATTAAAATTTTATCTGCCTAATTGGGGGGCGGGTTTTTAACCCGCGGCAGCAGCAGGTTGCGCTCGCGCTAAGCGACTATAAGTAGATGCTCAAAACCTGCTGCTGCCGCGGGTTAAACACCCGGGGGGGGGGGGGGGGGGGGGGGGGGGG
>ERZ1023886.499-NODE-499-length-14841-cov-85.221764_pt1 | contig 14841 bp, 10 predicted proteins | sample MGYA00380395_ERZ1023886 | MGnify/ENA primary metagenome ERZ1023886 (study PRJEB33179, sample SAMN07449002) | human gut metagenome | biome: Human-gut; feature: Human associated habitat; material: Faeces | host: Homo sapiens | place: India: Bhopal | collected... | reverse complement strand
AATAATAATATCAAATCATATTAATGGGAAGAAACAAATACTCAGCAGGAGAAATTAAGGAAATAGGAAAGTTGCTGCGACTCAAGAACGCAGGCAACCGTTTGCAACAGAAATTGATACGCCACGACCTTCGCGTGGATTATGAATTCAACATCTCTGACTTCAATGAGCCGGGCAAGGCTTTCGGCGAGGAGGAACTGCAGGATGCCATCAAGCGTGGCGCCATCCAGATTCTAGACGATGCTACCATCGAGGCCATGAAGGCTAAGCGTGCAAGAGATAAGGCACGCGATGAGGCAGAGAAGCAGAAGGATGCCATCGCCAGCGGTGAGCAAACCGACTGGCAGGAGGCTATGAAGGAATGGAATGAATTTTATGAAAAGTAAAAAGGTAAAAAAGTAAAAAGGTAAAAACATACCGATTACAAAATATACTGTTTATAAATTATTATGGCTAAAGTATTGATAAAGACATCAGAGGGCGACATCAAGGTGCGCCTCTACGACGAGACTCCTCAGCATCGTGACAACTTCCTGAAGTTGGCAAAGGAGGGATATTTCGATGGCACACTCTTCCATCGTGTCATCAAGGATTTCATGATTCAGGGCGGCGACCCGGATAGCAAGGGCGCTCCTAAGGGCAAGATGCTGGGCACGGGCGGACCTGATTACACCATCCCTGCCGAGTTCGTTTATCCACAGCTCTTCCACAAGCGTGGTGCCTTGAGCGCTGCCCGCTTGGGAGATGAAGTGAACCCTGAGCGTGAGAGCAGCGGAAGCCAGTTCTATATCGTCTGGGGTAAGACCTACAAGCAGAACGAGCTGAAGCAGATGGAGAAGCAGATGGGCATGCAGATGGAGCAGAACATCTTCAACCAGCTTGCCAAGGAGCATCATGATGAGATTATGAACTTCCGCCGTAACCGCGACCGCGAGGGCTTGATGAAACTGCAGGATGAACTAGTGGATGAAACCAAGAAACTATGCAAGGAGCAGGGCTACCCTAAGTTTACCGAGGAGCAGCAGAAGGCTTATACCGAGGTGGGCGGCACCCCATTCCTCGACAACCAGTATACCGTGTTTGGCGAGGTGGAGGAAGGCCTTCATGTGGTAGAGAAGATTCAGAACTGCGAAACCATGCGTGGAGATAGACCTAAGGAGGATATAAGCATGCAGGTTTCTGTTATTGAGGAATAAAGGATTTTACAAGAACAAATCAAATGAAAAAAATTCATGGAAAAATGATGAAGGGCATCACGGCTAAGAGCCTGATGATGCTCCTGGCATTGGCAGGTTCTAACTACTGCCATGCTCAACAAGCCACCATCGTGGTCAACAACCCTACTTCCACCCCCCGCACGGAGCTTATCTCTCTGAGCATGAACGAGGTGAAGGCAAAACTGGGCAAGGCAGCCCCTAAAAAGGGCGAGGCCTACATCGTGAAGAATAAGCGCGGACAGCAGATTGGTTCGCAGATTACCCACGATGGCTATCTGCTCATCGATGCCAGCGTGCGCCCTCACGGTTCCGCCACCTACTACGTAACCATCGGCAAACCTTACCAGCAGAAGGTATGGGCTACCGGTGCTCTCTATAAGATAAGAAAGGATGATATCGCCTGGGAAAACGACAGATGCGCCTATCGTGTATATGGTCCTGCCCTGCAGCGCACCGGCGAACGCTCCTTCGGCACCGATGTATGGGTGAAGAATACCCCCGACACCGTGGTTTACGAGCGATACGTAAAGGATATGAACGGAAATATCAAGGGTGATAAGATTGATGCCAAGGTAAGAACCCTGCAGAAGCAGGAGAAGGCTGAGAAGAACCCTGCAAAGGCGGCTGCTCTTGCCAAGCAAATCAAGGCCCTCCAGGCAGAATCAAACGAGGTGGATATCCTCACCTCCTTCCATCTGGACCATGGCAACGGATTGGATCCTTATCGCGTGGGCGCTACCCTGGGCTTGGGTGCACCAAGCCTCATGGTGGGCAAGAACCAGGTGCTGCCTTACTGCTACAAGGATTACAAGATATTGGATAACGGTCCGCTCCGCTTCACCGTAGAACTGACTTATAACCCATCTACCGTAGGCGATATGAAAAACGTGGTAGAGCATCGCATCATCTCGCTCGACAAGGGCAGCAACTTCAACAAGATGACCGTATGGTATGATGGCCTGACCCATGCCACCGATTTCGCTACCGGTTTCCCTATCCATGAGGAAGATACCGAGAGCAAGACCTTTGCCAAGGATTACGTAAGCTATGCCGACCCTACCGATAACATCGAGGTGAACAACTCGCAGATTTTCGTGGGTGTACTCTTCCCTGAGGGCATCGACAACACTTACTACCAGCTCTTCGACAAGAAGCACGATGGTGCCACCGGTCATGCCCTGGGCTTGAAGCGCGGCTTGAAGAACCAGGAGAAATACAGCTATTACTTCGGTGCAGCATGGAGCAAATATGATGTGAAAAGCTATGCCGAATGGCAGATTCGCATCAAGGAATACCTGGATGCGCTGAAAACTCCACTCGGGGTTGAAGTTAAATAGGAAGAGAAGATTATATCTGAATATCATTCCATAAGCATCGGGAAATACATTGAGAGGCTCACTTGCGATGTTGCAAGTGAGCCTCTCCAAATTTATTTTATCCCTGAAATATCGCCACCTTGATGACACCATCCTTTCGGTTCTCGAAAACATCGTATGCCTGCTCTATTTTTGAAAGCGGGAAACGATGAGTAATCAGAGGGGTGGTATCTATCTTTCCCTGAGCTATTAAGCTCAGAATTTCCTCGCAGTCACAACCATCAACACCTCCCGTCTTGAAAATAAGGTTCTTGCCATACATATCAGGAAGTGGAAGAATCTGCGGCTTGTCATACATGGCGACAATGGTGACGATGGCATTAGGACGGGCACACTTCCAGGCAAGCTGGAATGTATTCTGCCCACCTGCAACTTCCATCACCACATCGGCTCCTCCATGCTGGCTATGACGCAGGACAAAAGCTTCACAATCATCAGGTTCTACAACCATCACTTGCGGATAATGCTCCAGAATGAATTCCCTTCTGGCCTGTGACTTCTCGCAAACAATGATGGTACGTGGTTTCTTGAGCAGGGTACAGAGCAAACAACAGACACCCGTTGGTCCGGCACCAATGATCAGAACTGTATCCTCTTCGGTAATTTCTGAGATTTTCGTCGCCCAGAATCCAGTGGCAAGAATGTCACCTACGAAGAGAGCCTGTTCATCGCTCACCGAATCCGGAATTCTGTTCAGTCCCGTGGTAGCATACGGAACCCTCACGTATTCCGTCTGTCCGCCATCGATTCTGCATCCCAATGCCCATCCGCCATGTGGAGAAGTACAGTTGTTCACGTAGCCATGCTTGCAATAGAAGCAATCTCCGCAGAAGGTTTCCACATTCACGGTCACCCTGTCACCCGGTTTAACGTGGGTAACCTGCTCCCCCACTTCCTCCACGACACCTACCATCTCATGTCCGACAGTAATTCCCGGTACGGCACGAGGAACAGAACCATGCTTGATATGAAGGTCGCTTGTGCAGATGCTACTCAGCGTTACTCGCACGATGGCATCATGCGAGTCTATCAACGTTGGCTTCTTCTTTTCCGTGAAGCCAAACTCTCCTTGCTTGATGTATGTAAATGCTTTCATGATTAAAAAGTAAATTCCAATTAACATTGCAAAGATACACATTATTAATGAAACTCAATAAATAAACAGCGAAAAACTTTCTTGAACTATCAACTTTGCAAGAAGATATGCCATTATGCCCCATTTGGCATGACAAGATTTGATGAAAATCAAGAAATCAAGCCTTTTCTGCATTTTCCGACTAAAAAATTGTGTGCGTACACAAAAAGGCATTACCTTTGCACTCGAAAAGATAAATAACGAATAATTAAAGTAAAGAAAGGATAACGATTATGATGGTATTAGGAATGACATTAGCAGTTGTAGCTGCTCTTTTTGCAGAGGTTGTAAATGTAAACAAGAAGATTAGCCTCGGCAAGTAAACAAGCTTTGAGAGGCATCTTAGGATGCTTCCAAATAAAGCTTCTGATAAGGTAAAGATTGGATAACAACAAATATAGAGAAAGGATAAGATTATTATGTTTTTAGGAATGATTTTAGCAATGGTTGTTGCAGGATGCGCTGAATACGGTGCAAGAACCAACATGAAGAACTTCGCTTAACAAGCGAGGCTTTCTGAAAATTTGAGAGAATTGAAATAAGAAGTTTCCATATATATTATACAGAAATGGCAGCTGTAAGCATTGTGAAAATGCTTGCAGCTGCCTTTTTTTGCAGTTTAACCAATCAGCGTTTCACTTTATTTTTTCTGGAATACTCTCACGTAATCTACCTCCATCTGAACAGGGAGGGCGCTTTCGTCAACACCCTTCATACCGCCCCAATCACCGCCCCAAGCCAAGTTGAGGATAACATAGAATGGTTTATTGAAAGGCCATGAACCCACATCATTTTTACCGTCATTGTTGAAATTGAGCAGTTCCTTACCATCCACATAGGTCTTGATATAATCAGGAGTCCACTCCAGGCGATAAACGTGGAAACCGTCTTCAGCACCCGCAGTCAGACGCTCCTTGGTAATCTGGGTTCCCTTCACGTGATTAAACTTCTCAGTATGGAGCGACGAAGAAGTATAGTTAGGATTAACGCCTACCTCTTCCATAATATCAATCTCGCCACATTTTGGCCAAGGATTTGCTCCGAAATCATTGTTGCAAGGCATCATCCAGAAAGCAGGCCATGTGCCTTTACCTTTAGGCAATTTGATGCGAGCTTCGAAGATACCGTAAAGCCAGCCCTGGGTTTCGTGAGCATATACGCGACCCGAATATATCTTGCCGTCGCTGCCCTTGAAACAGTTGATGTAAAGCCGGTTATCAGCAATTTCTGTTACGCGCTTACCATCAGCAGAGCCGTTCACATAATTCTGAAGTTCATTATTTACCCAGCCCGACTTCTGCACCTCATGACGCCAATCGGTACTATTCAACTCTGAGCCTTCATTAAACTCATCATTCCAGACCAGTTTGTAACCCTCAGGAATCACCATTTCGCCACCTTCAATAGGAGTAACCAGTTTTCCTGCCTGATGCACAGACACCGACACCTTCTTATCCTCTAATGAAATCTCGACACTTCCGTCGAGAGCTACAGACGATTTATTCTCTTCCACATCTACAGTTACCATACCCGTAGCTTTGTTATTGCCACTGGCACTCACTTTAAACCAAGGGTATACATTTGTCGTAGGACCTTCTCCAGGGAAGGATGCTCTCGCCTCCCAGCCTCCTTCAGAAGCCACTACCATGATTTTATAAGTACCGCCTTTGGCAGGAACATTGATGCTCGTAGGAGAGCAGGATATCGTTATCTCTCCATTGACGTCAGAAGAGCTACTGCTGCAAGAAAGCAGCATAAGCGAGAGAAGGAAGGAAAATATTTTCAAGAATTTCATGTCATTTAAAATTTAGAAAGGGAGCCACTCCTACTTATTCATAGGAGCAGCTCCTGTATAATTCTATATAAACCAATAAAACCTAAAGCCTATTTCACAATCAAAACGATATCACTGACTGTTACCTCGGCATCCTTAGGAGCACCAGCAAGGTCGATGACGAGTTTCATCTTGCTCATATCCTGAGGGCCGCCATCAGCTTCTTTCGTACAGTTTGGTTGGTTCTCATAACGGAAGACGTATTCGCCTTTAACATCAGTAGACTCCTGGAAGAAGAGGTTTCCATCATTAGCGTCATCACAAAGCTTCAATGTCATCATTGGCAATGGAGCAGAAGTGGTAACCTTGCAAGAGAAATCAATCTTGCTATCAGCTTTGGCTGATACTGGAATACCAAGCATTTTCCACTGGGCATGCCATAGCTCAGCAGGAGTTTCACAAGGCACGATAATGATGTGCTTGCTTCCCTCATGCTTGATAACAGGAGTTACATCAATCTGTGCCCAAGAAGCATCACCATACCAAGTTTCCTCAGTAAATGACTTGTTGGCATCAATATCCTTCCAAAGGTTGCCCGCTGTATTGTAGTCGAATGGCACCTTCAATTCTACAGGAACCACAGTACCATCATCGTTGGCATGATCTTTCAATACCAGGCTCTCTATCATGATTTCGTCATCAGCAACATTACCACCAAAGTCGAATACAATCTTCAAGTTATTGATGTCCTTGCCTTCGAGGTCTGAACCATAAATACACTTAGGCTCACCTGCTTCCAATTTTGTATTTGCATCCTTGGAATCGAAAAGGATGATATCGTCACCACCTTCTCCAGAATCACAAAGTTTCACCTTAACGGCATTATGTCCCTTGGCAGATGTCAAGATAACAGAGAAATCGTAGTGCTTGTCGGCAGAAGTAGAGATACCTAAGTTGGTGAAAGGAACCTGAGCTTGCCAACGCTCGGTAGTTGCCTCAGGGAGCTTCAATGTATAGCATCCCTTGCTGTAGCTACAAACCGGGTCAGCAATTTGGCTCCATCCTGGAGCATAATAGCCAGCAGAAGGTTTTTCAGGGAAGGTAATTGTCTTGAAGAGATTAAACTCACTATCCTCTACGAAACCTGCGAAACCATTCATCTTAGTCTTTTCGATATTGAATTGCTTCTTCACAGACTCCTTACTGATACCATTGCGATTCTTCACAAAGCACTCCACATCGTAAGTACCCTTCTTGCGATAATACTTGCTCAATGTATAGTCTGAAGAATAAGCACCATCAATTACCCAAACTGGGGTGATGCCCTCTGCTGAGTTAAAACTGAAATTAGCTGTATTGATGTCTTGATCAACACTGATATTGAAGTTGTCAGCATAATCTGCAATGTTAGGCAATTCGCCATTGGCACCGCTAAAATCTTCTGGGGAGCATGCTCCTAGCAGAAAGACTGCTAGGAATGCAAATGCTGAATAATATAATATCTTTTTCATATTCGTTACCATTTTAATGTATTAGTAATTGTTTTGTACCAATGCTGGGTCTGAGTCAAGCTCTGCCTGAGCAATTGGGATATACTTCTTAGATTCTGTCCAAGAATTGGTACGATAGCCATACTCATCTGGTACCAATACGCTGGCAGCCTTGCCTGTACGAACCAAGTCGAAGTAACGCTTGCCCTCACCTACGAACTCCAAATGGCGCTCGTTGATGACATCGTCCACTGTCACTGCACCAAGTTCTGCAATGCCGGCACGGCGACGAATAACATTCACGTAATCCTTAGCCTTGGTTGCATCTCCACCAGTTTCAAGCAACAACTCTGCTGCATTGAGGTAAGCCTCAGCTACACGATACACACGGAGATTATTGTTGTAGTTCAAGTCCTTATCACCAGAAGTAGCATTATTCTCTGTATATGGACGATACTTACCTAGCCAGAAGCCTGTATCTTCATAACGCTTGGTATATTCTACACCACGGCAATCCCAAACGGTTGCATCACGACGCTTGTCATTAGATGCGAACATATTATAAGTCTCAGTTCTAACAGGCATGAATCCCCAGCCGTTAGCACCTGCGTCCCAGCCCTCGCCACCAGGCCATGAGTTTGGAGAAATCAAGGTAGGAAGTACTGTTCCACCAATACCTTGTGGATTGCTCCAAGAACGCTCACTGAAACCTATCTCATAGTTCACCTCCCAGATGCTCTCCTTGCACCATTCGCCACTGTTCTTCCAGATAGAAGCAAAGTCGTCCATGATACCATAGTCATTCTTGTCGTTGATGATTTCCTGCATATACTGCAATGCCGTGGCATAACGGGAAGTATCTTTCTGATACATCACCATCTCGGCATACATCATATAGCACATCGCCTGTGACATTCTGCCACAACTGACATCATCCCAACGCATAGGCAATACATTAGAGTTGATGACTGACTCCAACTCAGTAATCAAGTTGTTGTATACCTCATCAGCGCTCAACTGAGGAGCGGTATATGGAGAAGAGAGGTTTTCCAAATAGAAAGGAATGTTTCCGAAGTAGTGCCACAAGTTATTGTAGTAATACACACGGAGGGCTCTGCCCTGCATTTCGTAAGATGCCTTGTTAACAGCGGTGAGGTTAGCCTCTGCCCAACCCAAGTACTTCAAGAGGTCATTGCAACGCTTGATGCCTGAATAGTCCACTGTCCAAAGTGAGCTAAGGGTATTGCTGGAATTTGCCTCATAGTTAGAAAGCATGTGCCATTCCTGCCTATCGGTTTTGTTAGAACCGCCTACCCAGAAGTCATCACCCATAATCTCGGCATCAATATTGAGGGCATTATACTGTCCCAAAGCCCAGTCTGGCCAATGGGTAGGATCGTAAGCCGCATTCAGAGCCTCATTGATGTGGGCATCTGTGGTATAATATTCTTCGAGGTTTTCACCTGATGGGTTCTCCACCTCTAGAAAGCTATCGCTGCAGGATGTGGTTGCCAATGTGATGCTGGCTGCCAACATACCAAAAGCTATATATCTCTTTGTTTTCATAATTGTCAATGTTTTAAGAGGTTATTGATGTTAGAATGAAAGATTGAAACCGATGGTATAGGTGCGAGCCTGTGGATATACACCATAGTCTACACCGAGAGAGGTACCACCTGATGAAATCTCTGGGTCGAAGCCCCAGTACTTGGTCCATGTGATGAGGTTTTCTGCCATCACGTAGAAGCGCAAGCGGCTGATAGAGAGTTTCTGGGTCAACTGCTTTGGCAAGGTGTAACCCAAAGAGATATTCTTCAATCTCAAGTAAGAGCCATCACAAAGATAGAGGTCAGAAACCTGCCAGTTGGTAGCATCGCCATTCTTCAGGATAGGATACTTATTGGAGGTACCCTCGCCAGTCCATCGATCGAGCATCCAAGTAGGGAAGTTGCCAGAGAACACATCTGTACGATAGGTTGCATCAAATACCTTATTACCCGTTACGCCCTGCAAGAAGAGGTTGAGGTCGAAGCCCTTCCACTCTGCATTGAAGTTGAAACCGAAGGTCCATGAAGGTGTACCATTACCGATGTTGGTGCGGTCGTCTGGATCGATTTTACCATCACCATTTACATCAACGAAACGTACATCACCTGGTTTGGCATCTGGCATAATCATGTTACCATCCTTATTTACGTAAGCCTGAACCTCTGACATATTTTGGAACACACCAGCTGTCTTATAACCATAGAAGTATGGGAAAGGCTGACCGTTAGATCCACGAGTGCCACCACCAGAGATACCCTGGAAGCTATCAAGGTCGATGTAACCAGTATCATTACCCAGGTTGGTCAACTCATTGTGCAGATAGGTAACATTAGCCTTGGCATTGAAGCGAGCATCAGAGATGTGCCACTTATAGCCGAGCTCAAACTCAAGACCAGAGTTCTTCATATCACCCACGTTACCGATTGGCTTGGTCTCACCTACGTAGCTTGGGATAGGCATAGTAATCAACATACCGTTGGTCTTCTTTACATAATAGTCAGCAGAGAAGGTCAGCGCACTGCCGAAGAATCCGAAGTCGAGACCGATATCAGTCTGCTCACTCTCCTCCCACTTCAAGTCTTCATTGGCTGTGGCATTCGCCTTAGAACCATTAAACTTGACAGCGTTCTTACCGAAAAGCACGTTGTTGCCCATAGAAGTCAATACGGTATAACGGAAGTCTCCGATATTATCATTACCATTCTTACCCCAGCTGGCACGGAACTTGAGGTTACTCAACCAGTCGCGGGTGCCCTCCATAAACTTCTCGTTCATGATGTTCCAACCAACAGAAGCTGATGGGAAGGTACCATATTTATGAGATGGTCCGAAACGGCTTGAGCCATCTCGGCGGATTGTAGCCTGGAGCATATATTTCTCATCGTAATTGTAGCTCAAACGGCCAAAGAGTGAAGAGATGGCATGTACCACGTTGTTACCGCCCGATACGCTATGCTGAATCTGAGGCGCACCTACAGAGATGATCTTTCCGTCAGCATCCTTCACGATGGTCTGCTCGTAGTTGCCGGTAGCATAGTCGATAGAAGGCTTATTTACATTCACAAGATTCCAACGGCTACCGTTCAGATAATCGCTTTTGTTCTTCATTGCACTCTGACCCAAGACAACAGCAAAACTGTGCTTGCCAATAGTCTTATCGTATGTCAATGTGTTCTCCACCTGCCAGTTGATACCCTTGTCAGAGCTCTTGTAAGCTGAGGTATGGGTAGAATAGTTATTACCTGAGAGGTAATACTTGGATGCGGTGTAGCTATCTGTACCCCAGAAGCTGAGGTCTGCACTATAAGTGAAATGATACTTCAAGTTGTCCCAGAGTTGGAGGTCAATAGAGAACTTAGGCACAAACTTGTGTGACCAGTTCTTACCAGCTGGACGAGCCATCATGGCAAGAGGGTTGTTCATCTCCTGATAGGTACCACCCATACCTGGGATAGTATAATAGTTGCCATTGGCATCACGGAGAAGCTCGTAAGTATCACGAGTACCGTTCACTTTACCATTAGCATCGTATGTGTTAGGATCCTCGTAGGCATCATAATACTTCTTCGCCACATTGCCATTGGTTACCGTAGGAGCCAATGTTGGAGCAAGATAGAGGGCACTACCCAATACTGAGCCATAGATACTATTAGCATCGATACCTGTGCTCTTTACACGGGTGTAAGCCATGTTGACAGTAACATCCAGTTTGTTGAGGAAGTTGCGTTCTTTGCTGGCGTCCAACACATTATATATATTGTTGCTACGCAGGGAGAGACGCTCGTAATTGCTCTGTCCGTAGTTACCACCTACGATACCTTCCTGCTTGTAGTAGCCCATGGAGAGGTAGTAGTTGATCTTGTCAGAAGCACCACTGATGCTTACCTCATGGTTCTGTACAGGGGCATTGTCGTTGAATACCAAGTCCTGCCAATCAGTACCAAATCCATTGATAGGATTGCCATTAGAGTCAGTCAGTTTGTATGGATCAGCATAGATAGGAGCCTGACCACCATTCACTGCACGCTCGTTCTGAAGGATGGCGTAGTCAGTGGCGCTTGTCACATCACGTTTCTTCCATGCGCTCTGCCAGCCGTATGAGAAGTTATAGTTGATTTGTGCCTTTCCTATCTTACCCTTCTTGGTGGTAACAAGTACTACACCATTGGCAGCACGGGCACCATAGATAGCACCTGATGCGGCATCCTTCAGTACCTCGATACTCTCGATATCACTAGGGTTGAGATAGTCGAGACCACCCTCGATAGGCATGCCGTCTACGATGTAGAGAGGATCTGAATTGTTGATAGTACCTGTACCGCGAATACGGACTTTAGGAGATGCACCAGGCTGACCTGAAGAAGAGGTTACGTTGACACCGGCAGCCAGACCCTTCAATGCGTTATCAACACGCACCGGGCTCTTGCCAGCCAAATCTTCGGTGCTCACTTTAGCGATAGCAGCAGTTACCACGCTCTTCTTCTGAACACCGTAACCTACAACAACCACTTCGTCCAAAGCTTTGTCGTCTTGTTTCAGAGTAATCTTCATGTTGGCTGAAGGACGGATCTCTGCATCCTTGTAGCCAATATAGGTAATAACCAAGGTCTGGTTAGCATCTGCATCGATGACAAAGTTACCATCAAGGTCGGTAATTGCACCGGCACCCTTGACGCCTTTAACCTGTATGGTGGCTCCGATAACGGGGTCACCCAGGTCATCCAACACGACACCCTTGAAGGTGTTTTTCTGTGCGAGCGCTGACGTCGACATCAATAATGCAGTCGCCAGCAATAGACTTTTTGTTTTCATATTCGATTATTAGTTTAGAAAAATATCTATTTGTTAGTTCACTCTATTATAATAATGTATAAGACTGTGCGGCTGTGCATTTTCTAAAATGCGTTAAGCCGTGTTTTCGATTGCAAATATAATATGATTTTTTGATAATTCCTAGCACCTTCAACAGATAAGTGGAAAGAAAACTTTTCAGAAAAACTTATATTGTTAGTTTTCAGACATTTACCAATTTCTGACAACTACATGAAAGTGGATGGATTAAAATAAAGAAAATGAGGCTGGAACACCCTTAAAAAGTTACATCAGTATTTTTCAGTGTTCACACTCTGCCACTTTTTATTCGCGCAGCAACGCATTTATTATCATAACTATCAGCGGTTTACAAAAAGTCACATTTTTACACCCATCCACTTTTCACTTATCACCCACCATTTTTTCATTATTTATTTAGTAATTTTGCAGATGAATGAGCAAATACGCCTAAACGCACAAAAAACGTGAGAGGCGGTGTGCAAAACAAACAACTGCACAAATAAACAAACCATAATAAATATTCATAACTTATGAAACAGTTCATTTTATCATGTGTCCTGTCGGTTGCAGCCATCGCTCCATCTCAGGCACAGCAGACTACCAGACAATTGCCAGTCTATCTCGACCAGACCAAGCCGGTAGAGCAGCGCATCGATGATGCCATCTCCCGCATGACGCTGGCAGAGAAGATACGCATCATCCATGCTCAGAGCAAGTTTTCATCAGCCGGTGTACCACGCTTGGGATTTCCTGACTTCTGGACGGATGACGGACCTCACGGAGTGCGTCCTGACGTATTGTGGGATGAGTGGGAACAGGCTGGTCAGACCAACGACTCCTGTGTAGCCTTCCTTGCCCTCACCTGTCTTGCCGCATCATGGAATCCGCAGATGAGCCGCATCTATGGCGAAGCATTGGGCGAAGAAGCCCTGTATCGCGGCAAGGACATGATTCTGGGTCCTGGCGTCAACATCTACCGCACGCCTCTCAACGGCCGCAACTTCGAGTATATGGGCGAAGATCCGTTCCTGGCAAGCATCATGGTTGTGCCGTATATCCAGGGATTGCAGTCTAAGGGCGTATCAGCCTGCGTAAAGCACTATTGCCTGAACAACGATGAGGAATACCGCCATCAGGTCAACGTAATCGTCAGCGACCGTGCTCTCCATGAAATCTATCTCCCTGCCTTCAAGGCGGCTGTTGAGAAGGGTAAGACATGGGGTATCATGGGAGCCTACAACCTATATAAGAATGAGCACAACTGCCACAACCAGTGGACCCTGAACAAGATTCTGAAGGGCGACTGGAAGTATGACGGTGTCGTGGTAAGCGACTGGGGCGGTGCCCACGACCTGGAGCAGTCTGTAAAGAACGGGCTGGATATGGAGTTCGGCACCTGGACAGACGGTCTTACGATGGGCGCTACCAATGCCTACGACAACTATTATCTCTCCATGCCTTACATGAAGGCCATACAGGAAGGCAAGTTCACCCAGAAGGAGCTGGACGATAAGGTGCGCCGCGTATTGCGCCTCTTCTATCGCACCACGATGAATCCGAACCGCCCTCATGGTTTCCTCTGTTCCGAGAGCCATTATGCAGCAGCCAGACAGATTGCCGAGGAAGGCATCGTATTGCTCCAGAACAGGAACAATGTGCTCCCTATCAACACCCAGAAGGCTAAGCGCATACTGGTAGTAGGCGAGAATGCCATCAAGATGATGACCGTAGGCGGAGGCTCTTCTTCGCTCAAGGTACAGCGCGAGATTTCGCCTCTCGATGGCCTGAAGACGCGGTTGGGCAAGGACGGCATCGAGGTAGATTATGCCCGCGGATATGTGGGCGATGTAACGGGCAACTACAATGGCGTTACAACCGGCCAGAACCTGGAAGACAAGCGCAGCGAGGCTGAACTGATAGCCGAAGCCGTAGAGAAAGCCAAGACTGCCGACTATGTCATCATGTTTGGTGGTCTGAACAAGAGCGATTTCCAGGACTGTGAGGGTCACGACCGCAAGCATTATGAGTTGCCATACCATCAGGATAAGCTGATCGAGGCTTTGGCTAAGGCAAACAGAAACTTCGTTTATGTCAACATCTCGGGCAATGCGGTAGCTATGCCTTGGAAGGCTAAGGTTGCCGGCATCGTACAGGGCTGGTTCATCGGTTCGGAGAGCGGCGAAGCCCTTGCAAGCATCCTTACAGGCGATGCAAACCCTAGCGGCAAGTTGCCGTTTACATGGGTCAACTCGCTGAAGGAAACAGGTGCTCATGCACTCAATACCTATCCGGGAACCTGGCGTCAGGAAGGTGGAGCCAGCACGAAGGGCAACATCATTGATGAGGAATATAAGGAAGGCATCTATGTAGGTTACCGCTGGACCGATAAGGAGCGCATCAAGCCTACCTTTGCATTCGGTCACGGCTTGAGCTACACCCAGTTTGCCATCTCTAATCTCCGCAGCGACAAGGTGCAGATGAAGCAGGACGGCACAATCACCTTTACCGTAAACGTAAAGAATACAGGTAAGCGTGCCGGAGCCGAGACGGTTCAGCTCTATATCCACGACGTCAAGGCATCGGTAGACCGCCCTCAGAAGGAGCTGAAGGGATTCCAGAAGGTTCATCTCCAGCCAGGCGAGAGCAAGGATATCAGCATCACCATCAGCAAGGAGGCCCTCAGTTTCTACGATGAGGCTTCTTCATCCTGGAAGGCTGAAGCCGGAAAGTTTGAAGCTCTTGTTGGTAATGCAGCCGATAATCTGAAGCTCAAGAAAGCCTTCGAACTCTTTTAAAAAAATGATGACTACCCCGAAGCATTTACTCTTATGAGACACAGCTTCTCTATACATGTTACTGAAGTTTCGCAAGTGGTTCAAGTACGGGCTAGGAGCTTACTTGCGAAACTTCAGCATATGAGCCCACTTTAAAAAGGGGCATATTTTGAATCCAGTCTGACCAGTGTGGT
>ERZ1023886.497-NODE-497-length-14892-cov-14.632473_pt1 | contig 14892 bp, 9 predicted proteins | sample MGYA00380395_ERZ1023886 | MGnify/ENA primary metagenome ERZ1023886 (study PRJEB33179, sample SAMN07449002) | human gut metagenome | biome: Human-gut; feature: Human associated habitat; material: Faeces | host: Homo sapiens | place: India: Bhopal | collected... | reverse complement strand
TCACATATAGGGGTGATGTTCCGATGTCGCCAAACACGATGCCTAATGTGACGAGCAATCCCAAGAAGCTTATTCGATGATGGTTGCAGACTACCGATTTTTCTGTATCTTCTCTCATGTTTTTCTTTTTTTTATTAAACAATGTTATCCTTTAGATTATCAAATTGTTCGCAAAGGTATAAACATAAGAGGTAAGATATGATTCGTTTAACAAGAATTATCTTATTTAACATCTGTTCTTCGCTCTGTCTGCCATTATATCTTCCATGTTCTCCTTGGCCCAGTTGATGATGTTTTCCACGAGCGGCAGGAAGGAGAGGGCGCGTGGTGTTAGGCTGTATTCCACACGTGGGGGAATTTCCGGGAAGACTTCACGGCTTACGAATCCGTCCTCTTCAAGGGCGCGGAGCGTCTGTGTTAGAGACTTTTGCGATATGTCGGGAATCTGGCGTTGCAGTTCCTTAAACCGCACAGGCTCCTTGTGCTGCAGGTTGTACAGCACAAGGAGCGACCATTTGTCACCTACACGCGCAAGTACATTGCGGATAGGGCAATTGATGAATAAAGCGTCTCTTATTTCTTTGTTGTTCTGTTCTTTTTTCTCGTTCATTATTTGTTCAATGGGAAGATGTTTGCATCGTCCATGAAACTGGTGATAGGCTTTGCCTCGTACTGAATGCACATCATTACCAAATCTTTGTCAGAATTGTTGCGCAATGCACGTACTCCTGCAGGTGCCACACGGATGATAGACCCTTCGCTTACGGCTGTTTTCTCGCCGTCCACTTCATATTCGCCCTTGCCGGAGATTATCACATAAAGCTCTTCGTGGGTCTTGTGCGAATGGAGGAAAGGGGCGTCTTCGCCAGCAGCAATGCGTTGCAACGAAGCTTCCGCACCTGTCATACCGAGTTCCTGACCAAGGAAAATCTTGCCTTCCACGTTTTGCCAACCATTTAGGTTCTTGATTGCATAATTCTTCATGATTTACTGTTGTCTTTTGATTTTTTTGCGAAATTGCGTTGCAAAGTTAATGACATACAGCGAATTATACAAGTAGGCACTTTTTCTTGCCTCTGTTACCTAAAGGTTAGTAATAGACATATCAGATGCTTACAAATTTTACTTTAACATATTTTAGTTGTTTATCTTCTGCCATTACAAACCCTAAACAGGTTGTATTCGGTTCGTGTTATACTTCCCGTTCGCGTCCGCCGCCCGATCAGATTGCGTCCGCCGCCCGATCAGATTGCGTCCGCCGTCCGATCAGATTGCGTTCGCCGTCCGATCGGATTGCGTACGGGTGACGATGACTTTTGCAAAAGAGTTACTATAGTCCGCACAACATTCTGTACGGGCAAAGCTCACACTTCTTTCTGTCGTCAGTGGGCGTGAAGGCGGCGTCGGGGGAATACATGTCGGCTACGGTTTCCTTCAGTTTTGTGAGGAACTCCTCCTCGTAGACCGTTACATCGCTTATCGGGTGTTTGTCGATGCAGAGCGTCGGGTCGTAGTCGTTGGTTGCGGCTTGCTTTATGAAGAGCAGCGCGGGGCTGACGGCGTCGTTAGCGGCGTTCCACTCCTTAGAACGGCTCACGATGAGCGAGTAGAGTATCGCCTGCAGGAAGTAGTTGGAGTGTTTGCTGGCGATGTTCTTCGGGTCGAACACTTCCTCGATGCTCTTTATCGCGCTCGACGGCTTGTTGCCAGTCTTGTAGTCGACTACGCGTATGCGGCGCTTGCCGGTCTGCTTGTCGGTGACGGCGTCAAGTCGGTCGATGATGCCGCCGATGGTGAGGCTGTAGTGTTTGTCTGGTGCACTTGAGACAAGTGCACCCCCTTTAAGTGCACCCCCTGAGGGAATGGTGAACGACAGCTGCGTGTACACCTTCGCTTCTTCCTCCATAGCCAGGATGCTGAACGGGCAGAGCTGCTGGTCTATCTTCAGCAGCTTGGTGATATACTCTATTATCACCTCACGGTTGATAATCTGCAGTCCGTTGTTGGTCTTGCATTCCTCCTCCTCGAAAGCGCGGTCTACGACACTTGCCAGTAGTTTGCGGTTGCTGAGATAGGCCTGTATGTGAGCCTTCTCAATAACTGGACTATGGTCGGTGATGTCTTTATATATAAGGTAAGCTGCGCGGTGGAAGATGTTGCCGAACATGCGGTTGTCGATAGTCTCGGGGTCGCTGTCAGGCTCCTTTATGTGCGCTATGTACTGGTAGTAGAACGCCAGTTTGCAGCGTATGTACGTGTTGATAGCCGATGGCGAGAGGCGGCTCATCTCCTCGAGCTTGCTGAGGGCAGCCTCGTCTTTCTCTATGGCTTTCGGCATCAGCGGCGTCGGCTGGTTCTTCGCCGTCAGACTGTAGTGGTCTATCTTCTGTCCGCTCTCCACGAGCAGCTGCAGCATGAAGCGGCTCATCTCGCCGGTGTGTCCGTTGTCGGTAGAGTTGTTGTAGGCGATGGTGATGTCGCCGGCGCGCTGCAGCAGTCGGTGGAAGTAGTAGGAGTAGATAGCCACCTTGTTGTCGATGGTGGTGAGTCCGTGCGCCTTGCGTATGGAGTAGGGTATGAACGACGAGTCGTTTACGCCCTTAGGCATGTTGCCTTCGTTGCACGATAGCAGCAGCACGTTGTCGAAGTCGATGTTGCGCGTCTCGAGTACGCCCATTATCTGTACGCCCACAACGGGCTCGCCGTGGAACGGTATCGACGCTGCGCCTACGAGCTGCGACACCAGTCGGCGCAGCGTGGTGTTGTCGACGAGGAGGTCACCGCTGTCTGCTAATGCAGCGAGGCGGTTGAGTATGGTGAACATGCGGAACACCGACTCCTGCGTGAGTGCGTCACCCTCCTGCTTTGTGGCTATGCCCACCTGCTTCACGAGTGTGGCAATGTGTTGTAGAAGTGCCGCACTTCCTTCTTGGTGCACTTGAGACAAGTGCACCCCCTTTGAGTGCATCTCCTTTAAGTGCACCTCCTGAAGGTGGCGTGCGTAGGGATGCGCCATGAGCTTCTTAAGGTAGTGGGGGTTGAAGGCGGTGCCCTTCTTGCGCAAGCCGAGCGTGTAGAGGTCGAAGAGCAGCATCACGAGCGACGCTACGGGCGTCATGGCGAGCGGAAAACCGCTCGTTATGTTCACCTTGTCGGCTTCGGGCGGCAGACTGTGCATTATGGGCAGCAGTATGCTCTCGTCGCACATCACGACGGCTGTCTTACGGCCAGCCTTGTAGCGGTCGTTCTCAAGAAGCCAGTTGCTCGCAAAGCGCGCCTGCGCATTCTCCGTGGGCGAGGATATGAAGCGTATGCGTTTCGGTCGGCGCATGTTGGCGTAGATGTCGCGGTCGGTGTTGTCGAGCTCGTTGGGGAAGTCGGTTAGGTAAGCGGCGAACGACGCCGTGTTGTTCGGAACCGAAGCAGACTGCTGCGCTCTGGCTGTCGGCATGTAGTATTCGTCGAAGTCCCAGTAGAACTTCGCCTTGCCCTCCTTCATCAGTCGGCTGAACAGCACACGCTCCACCTTCTGTATGAGGTTGAAGCCTACGAACAGATACTTGTCGTACTTTAGGTGGAGCGTCTCCTCGCTTGCCACCTTTCTATATATGGCGCCCTCGTAGCCTATGCCCTGCTCGATGAGGCGGCGGTTATAGTCGTGGTAGATGTCGCCGAAGTGCGACCACAGACTGAGGAAGCGCTTCTTCAGTTCCGACTCGATGTCGTCGCTGAAGTTGGCGAAGAAGCGCTTCAGCATCTCCTTCTGCTCGTCGTCGAGATAAGATATGTCGTCGAGCTCGTGAATGTCCTTAAGGTTGCAGAATATACTGTCGGCGTCTGCCATGTTCTTGTCGATGTCGTCGAAGTCGGCAAGCAGCAGCTGTCCCCAGCCGTAGAAGTGGTCGAGCGTCTCGTCGATGCCCGTACACTTCGTGAACGACTTGTGTATGTCGCATATCAGCTTTATAGGGTCGGCTGGCTTGAGGTCGGTATGCTGGCGGAAGAGGTCGCTGATAGTGATGTAGGCAGGGCTCCATACGGGCTGACCCGCAATACGTGCAAGATGCTCGTTGAGGAACAGAGCGGCGCGCTTGTTCGGGAACACCACGGCAATGCGCGAGAGGTCGGTGCCGTACTTGCCGATTATATCTTCTGCGACATATTCTAAGAATGTCTTGTTCATGTTGTTTTCCTTTTTTGTTAAACTTCAACGATGTTGTCCGAATAGACGTACCAGAGGTAGCCCTTCACGTCGGTGTAGCCCATGTTGTGTGTGAGCGATATGTAGCGCCGCACCTGGTCGGTGTGCTCGGGCTGCGGCTTGCCGAACTTGAAGTCGACGATCTGCACCTCGTCGCCGCGCTTCATCACGCGGTCGGGGCGGTGCTCCGTCAGCTTGTCGGTGTGTGGGTCGTAGCTTAGGATGGAACACTCGTTGAAGAGCGTCCATCCGCCCCCGAACCACTCCTTCACCTTCGGGTTAGAGAAGCGCTTGTGCAGCATGTTCTTCAGTTTGTTCGGCGTGATGACGCTCTCGTCGAACAGACCTTCCATCTCCATGTCGTGCAGACAGCTGTCTACGTCGTCGGCTGTCTCGATGTTCGAGAAAAGATAGTGGAGCAGCAGACCCGTCTTGATGTACGACTGCTGCTCTGCCTGCTCGTCGTCAGCCTCGTCGTTGATGAAGTCGCGACTCTTGTTGCTCTGCTTGAACTCTACGTTCGAGGCGTAGGTCTTCATCGGCAGCAGGATGTTCTCTACGTGCGGTGTGAAGATGTTCGGCTCCTCAGCCTTTTTCTTCTCCTTGGTGGTGTCTATCTCGCCGTAGGTAAGGGTGATGTGGTCGGGTGTTGAGGTGTTGAGATTGGTTGGTGCACTTGAGACAAGTGCACCCCCTGAGAGGTGGTGAGATGGTGAGGTGGTGGGCAGCTGCATGTCGCTTATCGCTTGCTCTATCACGTACGAACGCAGCGATGTGTTGCCACGGCGTGCGAAAACAATGAGGCTGCGCTCGGCGCGGGTGAACGCCACGTAGAGCAGGTTGAGGTTGTCTACGCAGTTCTGCAGATGTTCCACTATGTAGTCGCGCTCGTATATAGTGCCCATCATCTGCTTTGCGCTGAAGTCTACCGGCACAAGCGGCAGTTCGTTGAACGGAGCCTCCGTAGGCTCGCACCATATAGTGTTGGTCTTCTCCATGCGCCAGTCGCAGAACGGAATGATGACGTGTTTGAACTCCAGACCCTTACTCTTGTGTATGGTGATAAGGCGAATGCCGTCGATAGAGCGTGCCTGGATGGTGTTCGATGCGAAGTTCTCGTTCCACTCCTCAACGAAGTCGTCGAGTGTGGCTGTGTTTGAGGTGAGGAAACTGGTGAGGCAGTCGAAGAAAGCGTATACGTAGGCGTCTTCGCCCACGATGCGCTCAAGACTGAATATCTTGTAAAGACGTTCGGCAAGTTCGTAGATAGGCATCACGAGCAGTTCGTCGTTGTGGTCGCGGTAGCTGGCAGGCAACGCTTCCTCTACGCCCTCCTCGGTAGAAACCATGCGGTTGGCAGCTTCGAGGTCTACGCCCTTCACCTTCGTGAGGTAAGCCTTTGCGATGTACGCCCTTGCCAGCTTGTCGTCCTGGTGCGTCAGCGAGTGCATTGCCGCTACGAGGATGTTCAGCGCTGTAGAGTTGTCGAGACGGAAAGCCTCGTCAGACACAATCTTCAGTTCGGGACGTACGCAAGCGAAGTGCTCCGCAATCTGCTGTATGGTACTGTTGGAGCGCACGATGATGGCTATATCAGACGGGTCGGCGCCGAGTTCTATCAGATGGTCTACTGTCTCTACGGTCTTGTTGAGCGTGATGTCGGTGTAGTCGTCCTGCGGAAGCAGCTCGATGTGTACGTATCCGGAGTCCTCGCGCTTGTCGGGCACCTGCTGGCACACGTCGGCGTACGCACTCTTCAGCTGTTCGGCAAGCTGCATGTCGTCCTCGCCGCAGCACTCCTTAAGGTCGTCGAACTCTATCTCGGCGGCACGCTCGAAGAAAGCGTTGTTGAAGTTGATGATACGGCGCGACGAACGGTAGTTGTGCGTCAGCGTGCGTATGTCGAGCATGTCGCTCACCTGCGGAAACTCGCCCTTGATGTTGTTCAGCATACGCCAGTCGCCCGAACGCCAGCGGTAGATGCTCTGCTTCACGTCGCCCACAATCAGGTTGCCGTGCTCTTCGCTGTGGCTCATGCACTCCTCGAGCAGCACCTTGAAGTTCTGCCATTGCACGGTGCTCGTGTCCTGGAACTCGTCGATCATCACGTTCTCCAGATGCGAGCCTATCTTCTCGAAGATGAACGGTGAGTCGGTATCCTTGATGAGCGAGTGGAGTAGGGTGTGGGTGTCGCTGAGCAGGAAGCGGTTTGCCTCGACGTTCATCTCGCGCACCTTCCGCTCAATGCTGTTGAGCAGGCGCAGCTGGTTGAGATGCTTCAGCGTGAGCACCGCCGATGCGTACATCTTCCAGTTGCTCTTGCGCGTAGATTCTGCCTTTTCGAGAAGCGGCACGATGGTCTCCTCGGCGAAGTGGCGCAGCGATTGCGGCGCATTCTTCTTCGTCCAACAGTCGGCAGAGCCTTCGTCGAGCGCCTTCTGCACTCTGCCCGTGATGATGCTCTCGTCGTATTGTCCGTTCTGCAGTTTGATGAAGTAGCCGGCAGGTCCCGACTTGCCGTAGCTGAGGTCGGCGATGTCAACACCTTCCGTTTCGAGAGCCTCGAAGAACTCCGCCGCAACGCTTTTCAGTTCCGCTTCGGCTTCGTCGCGTATGGTTCTGATGCGCTTGGTGTACTGCTCGAAGAAGCCCTTCTCGTGTAGCAATGTGTTAAGTTCCTTGCTCTTTGTCTTGTAGAACTCGCGGAAGATGTTCTCGCCGAACGACTTTATGTAGCCGATGACGTTCCAGTTCTTGTCGTCGTCGATGTTCTCCTTTATATAGCCGAGAATCCACTTCAGTAGCTCGTCCTTTTCGCCCAGTTCGTCGATCATCTCGTCTACAGCGATGCTCTCAATCTGTCGGTCGTTAAGCTCGATGCGCAGGTTGGCCGTGAGGTCGAGTTCGCGTGCAAGATTGCGCAGCACGCTCTGGAAGAACGAGTCGATGGTTTCGATGCGGAAGTAGCTGTAGTTGTGTACAATATTAAAAAGAGCGATCTTGGCGCGATCGGACATAAACTGTTCGGTCACACCAAGTTCGCTCTTTATCTTTTCTATATAATCCTTCGACTTCGGGAGCTGCTTCCATATACCATAAAGCTGGCTGAGGATACGTGTCTTCATCTCCTCAGTGGCTTTGTTCGTAAACGTAACAGCGAGTGTCGAACGGAAACTCATCGGGTTCTTGATGAGCAGTTTTATGTATTCTACGGATAGCGTGAATGTCTTTCCGCTACCCGCACTTGCTTTGTATACGGTAAGTGCTTTCTCTTCTGTCGGTGTCATAATGAATTGTTAGTCAATACGTGTGATAGTCATGGCGATGTCCTCAGTAGGACGATCGGCGCGGTCGGTGTCGACGTTCTGTATAGCGTCTACAACGTCCAGTCCTTCCTCTACCTCTCCGAACACGGTGTACTCGCCATCGAGGAACGGAGTGCCGCCAATGGTTGTGTAAGCCTCCATCTGCTCTGCGCTGAAGCCAACGGGATTCTGCTTGCATATCTCCTTCGCCTCTTTCATAAGGCGCTCCTGCATCTCCTGCAGTCCGGCGCGGTCGCGGTTCTTGCGCATCTCCATAATCTCCTTCTTGTAGTAGGTCACAAGGTCGTTGAATGTGATGGTTTCCTGGTTCTGCTTCATCTGCTTCTCCATCTGCTTGAGCTGTCCCTGGTTGTACTTCTCGCCGAGCACGATGTAGAACTGGCTGCCGCTCGACTCCTTGTTTGGGTTCACCTCGTCGCCTAAGCGTGCTGCAGCAAGAGCTCCGCGCTTGTGGAAGTGTGTAGGTGTGAACTCAGCCTCAATAGTGTAGTCGGGTCCGCCTGCACCAAGCTGCTTGCCCTTTGGCGCATTCTTGCTGTCGGGGTCGCCGCCCTGCACCATGAAGTCCTTGATGACGCGATGGAACAGCGTTCCGTTGTAGAAGCCTTCTTCAACGAGCTTCAGCATATTGTCACGATGTTTCGGGGTGTCGTCGTAGAGGCGCACGATGATGTCGCCCTTCGGTGTCTCGATCTTTATCTTTGCCATTGTTATAATATATGTATTTGATTAATTGTTTATACTTGTGAGTTCTGTTGTCAGTATTTGTGAGATTTGCCGTCTCTATGTATTGGAGATTAATATGCAAAATTAATTATTATTTCTGTGAATGGCAAACAAACTGGGCATAATAAAAAGATGTGTTATAAGTAAGTAAATAGCAGGATATTTCATTACAAATAAAAAAGTTTATATTTTTTCGGAAAAATAGTTCTATGTAAAAATAAAAGTATACCTTTGTAAACAATTTGATTAAATAAAACTAATTTGTTATGGTTAAAATCACTTTTCCTGATGGTTCTGTTCGTGAGTATGAACAGGGCGTGACGGGGTTACAAATCGCCGAGAGCATTTCGCCGGCTCTCGCTCGCAACGTTGTATCTTGCGGTGTCAATGGCGAAACCGTTGAACTCAACCGTCCTATCAACGAGGATGCTACTATCGCTCTTTACAAGTTTGAGGACGAGGAAGGCAAACACACTTTCTGGCATACTTCTGCCCACCTCTTGGCTGAGGCGCTGAAGGAACTCTATCCTGGCATTCAGTTCGGCTTTGGTCCGGCTGTGGAGAATGGCTTCTTCTACGACGTTATGCCGAAGCAGGGCGATGTTATCAGTGAGAACGACTTCCCCAAGATTGAGGCTAAGATGAAGGAACTCGCTAAGAAGAACGAAGCTGTCGTTCGTCGCGAAGTGTCAAAGGCTGAGGCTCTCGCAGAGTTCAAGGCTGATGGTCAGGAGTACAAGTGCGAGCATATCGAGGAAGACCTCGAGGATGGCACAATTTCTACATACACACAGGGCAACTTCACCGACCTTTGCCGTGGTCCGCACTTGATGAACACAGGTGCTATCAAGGCTGTGAAGATTACAAGCGTAGCAGGTGCTTTCTGGCGTGGCGATGCAAAGCGCGACCAGATGACACGTATCTACGGTATCTCGTTCCCGAAGAAGTCGATGCTCGACGAGTATCTCCTCATGCTTGAGGAGGCTAAGAAGCGCGACCATCGCAAGATTGGTAAGGAGATGGAACTCTTCATGTTCTCTGACCGTGTAGGTAAGGGTCTGCCTATCTGGCTTGCTAAGGGTACACAGTTGCGTCTGCGCTTGCAGGAGATGCTCCGCAAGATGCTTAAGCCGTACAACTACGAGGAGGTTATCACTCCGGGTATCGGCGGCAAGAGTCTTTACGTAACATCTGGCCACTACGCTCACTACGGCAAGGATGCTTTCCAGCCTATCCACACACCTGAGGAGGACGAGGAGTATATGCTCAAGCCGATGAACTGTCCGCACCACTGCGAGGTGTTCGCACGCAAGCCGCGTTCGTACAAGGATCTGCCGTTGCGCATCGCAGAGTTCGGTACTGTGTTCCGCTACGAGAAGAGTGGCGAGCTTCACGGCTTGACACGTGTTCGTACCTTCACTCAGGACGACGCTCACATCTTCGTGCGCCCAGAGCAGGTAAAGCAGGAGTTCGAGAACATCATCGACATCATCCTTAAGGTGTTCCGCATCTTTGGTTTCGAGAACTACGAGGCACAGATTTCACTTCATGACCCGAAGGATACAGAGAAGTACATCGGTAGCGAGGAGATTTGGGCAGAGAGCGAGAACGCTATCCGCGAGGCTTGCCGCGAGAAGGGTCTTGAGACTCGCGAGGAAGTAGGCGAGGCTGCGTTCTACGGTCCGAAGCTCGACTTCATGGTGAAGGATGCTATCGGCAGACGTTGGCAGCTTGGTACAATCCAGGTTGACTACAACTTGCCGCAGCGCTTCAAGCTCGAGTATACTGCAGAGGACAACTCTAAGCAGACACCGGTTATGATTCACCGCGCTCCGTTCGGTTCGCTCGAACGCTTCACAGCTGTACTCATCGAGCACACCGCAGGTCACTTCCCGTTGTGGCTCATCCCTGATCAGGTGGCTATCCTCCCGATTTCGGAGAAGTACAACGACTACGCTCGCGAGGTGAAGACATTCTTCGACAAGGCTGGCGTACGCGCACTCATCGACGACCGCAACGAGAAGATCGGCCGCAAGATTCGCGACAACGAGCTCAAGCGTGTTCCGTACATGGTTGTAGTTGGCGAGAAGGAGGCTGCAGAGGGTCTCGTTTCTATGCGTAAGCAGGGTGGTGGCGAGCAGGCTACCATGACTAAGGAAGAGTTTGCAAAGCGCATCTGCGACGAGGTTGCAGAGCAGCTGAAGCTTGCTGAGGATTAAAATCATATATTCTATAATTATCAATGCCCATTAATCAGACTTCGATGTCTGACTAATGGGCATTTTTTTTTGTTAATATGTTGAGGGCGTTTCTTTGTTAATTCGTTGAAACGAAGTGAATAAATGGGCGGCAAATCTTTGCTATTTCGCATATAATAACTAATTTTGTACTTATGAGTGAACCATTAGCTGAAAGAATGCGCCCGCGCTCGTTCGACGATTATGTCGGACAACAGCATTTAGTGGGCAAGGATGCCGTCCTGCGCAAGATGATTGAGAGCGGACGCGTGTCCTCCTTTATATTGTGGGGACCGCCCGGAGTGGGCAAAACCACTCTCGCACAGATTATTTCGCATCGTCTTGAGACACCGTTCTACACGCTTAGTGCCGTGACGAGTGGTGTTAAGGATGTGCGCGACGTGATAGAGCGTGCCAAGAGCGGACGCTTCTTCAATTCGGCTTCGCCCATTCTCTTCATCGACGAGATTCACCGTTTTAGCAAGTCGCAGCAGGATTCGCTGCTCGGCGCTGTGGAGCGGGGCATCGTCACGCTCATAGGTGCCACTACAGAGAACCCGTCGTTCGAGGTGATACGCCCGTTGCTCTCGCGCTGTCAGCTGTATGTTCTGAAACCTTTGGAGAAGGAAGACCTGCTGCAACTGCTCAACCGTGCTGTTACAACCGACGTTGAACTCTCGAAACTCAACATCCAGTTGAAGCAGACCGACGCCTTGCTGCGCTATAGCGGTGGCGACGCACGCAAGTTGCTCAACATCCTGCAACTCGTCGTTGAGTCGTGTCCTGGCGATCAGATAGTGATAGACGACGAGATGGTTGTGGCGTGTCTGCAGCAGAACCCGCTTGCATATGATAAGGAAGGCGAGATGCACTACGACATCATATCGGCGTTCATAAAGAGTATACGCGGAAGCGACCCTGACGGCGCACTCTACTGGATGGCGCGCATGATAGAGGGTGGGGAAGACCCGCAGTTCATAGCCCGTCGCCTCGTCATTAGTGCGGCGGAGGATATCGGACTCGCCAACCCCAATGCGCTTCTGCTTGCCAACGCTGCCTTCGATGCGGTGATGAAGATTGGTTGGCCCGAAGGACGCATACCGCTGGCTGAGGCTGTGGTATATCTTGCTACAAGTCCGAAGAGCAACTCGGCGTATCTCGGCATCAATCACGCCTTGGAGATTGTGCGTCAGACTGGCAACCAGCCCGTGCCGCTCCATCTGCGCAATGCTCCGACGAAGTTGATGAAGGACCTCGGCTACAGCGATGGCTACAAGTACTCGCACGACTATCCCAACCACTTCGCACCGCAACAGTATATGCCCGACGCGCTTAAGGACACACGCATCTGGCAGCCGCAACACACGCCCATTGAGGAGCGCCAGTATCAGCACATGCTCCAGTGTTGGGGCGATAAATATAAAAACCAATAATTTTACAGGAATATGAAGATTGTAGTATTAGACGGTCAGGGCGTCAACCCTGGCGATATCTCTTGGAATAGAATTGAAGAACTCGGCGAACTTACCGTTTATCCGCGCACAGCGCCCGAAGAAGTGCTGCAGCATGTGGGCGACGCAGAGATTGCGCTTACTAACAAGACGGTGTTCGACGCCAACATCATAGCCCAGCTCAAGAACACTAAGTATATAGGCGTGCTTGCCACAGGCTACAACGTGGTAGACACAAAGGCGGCACGCGAGCGTGGCATCGTTGTGACGAACATTCCGGCGTACAGCACGGACAGCGTAGCACAGATGGTGTTCGCCCACTTGCTCAATGTCTCTAACCATGTAGAACACTATGCTGAGGAGACACGCAACGGCGTATGGAGCCGTTGTCCAGACTTCTGCTATTGGAACACGCCGCTCTTCGAGCTTGCCGGCAAGACTCTCGGCATTGTCGGACTCGGACATATCGGTATGAAGGTGGCGCAGATAGCGCAGGCGTTCGGAATGAATGTGCTTGCCTATACAAGCAAGAGTCCCGACCAGTTGCCCGTATGGATTCGCAAGACTACGCTCGACGGACTCTTTGGCGCTTCTGATGTCGTGTCGCTGCATTGTCCGCTTACAGACACAACGCGCGAACTGATGAACAGCGCTTCTATCGAAAAGATGCGCGACGGCACGATACTCATCAACACTGGTCGCGGACCGCTCGTGAACGAGGCTGATGTTGCCGACGCACTTGCTTCGGGCAAGCTCGGCGCCTACTGTGCCGACGTGCTCTCAAGCGAACCGCCATCGGCGTCTAACCCGCTTATCGGTGTGCCTAACGCATTCATCACGCCGCACGTGGCTTGGGCTACGCTCGAGGCTCGTCTGCGCTTGATGGACATCGCCGTATGCAACATCAAGTCGTTCCTCGCAGGATCACCCACTAACGTTGTAAACTAAGAATGATGCCTACAGAAGATATCTACCAGCCCTTGCTCAATGTCATCGAGTTTCTCGGTACCTTCGCATTCGCCATCTCCGGCATCCGCCATGCCGCAGCCAAGCGCTTCGACTGGTTCGGCGGCTTCGTCTGTGGCGTTGCCGTAGCTATCGGCGGCGGTACGCTGCGCGACATAATGCTCGGCGTAACGCCGTTCTGGATGACATCGTCCATATACCTCATCTGTACGTTCATGGCGCAGATGTTCGTCATCGTCTTCGCGCGATCTCTGAAGCGACTCGACAACACATGGTTCTTCTTCGACACGCTCGGCCTTGCGCTATTCACCGTGGCAGGCTTGCAGAAGACACTCGACTGCGGTCATGCTTTCTGGGTGGCAATCATCATGGGCACCATCACCGGCTCAGCTGGTGGTGTGATACGTGACGTGCTGCTGAACAACGTGCCCGTAATCTTCCAAAAGGAGATATACGCTATGGCGAGCATCATCGGCGGACTTGCTTATTGGGCGCTCGTAGAGCTTGGTTGCGACATGACAATCTCCGTCATCATCGCCTTCCTTCTCATCGTAGTCATACGCATCCTCGCCGTGAAGTATCACATCTCGCTGCCCGTGCTGCGGGGAGAGGAATAAGCACTACATATTATTATATAAAGATAAAGCCCGACAACACGGAGCAGACACTCCGTGTTGTCGGGCTTTTTATTGTTTGTGTAGCGGAGTCCTTAAGGCTCCGCTACAGACTTGCCACATGATTTGCTAAATAAGATTTGCCGAGTTGTCGCCAATCTTACTTGATAAGGTCAACCGAACGCTTCAGGAACGAGTCGAGTGCCGCACCCTTCAGCATGCCGTTCTGCAGCAATGCGAGGTCGATGAGCTGATGAACCACCTTATTGCCGGCAGCGTATGCGGCGATGATGCCGTTCTTCTTTGTGCTCTGCTCCTCAATAGACTGCTCCGTGTTCTTAAGGTCGTCCTTCTCCTCCTGCGAGATTTCCTCAGGCTTCTTGCCGTTCTGACTCTGGTGCAAAGCAGCGAGGCGTGCTTCGAGACCCTTCAGTTCGCTCTCTACCGGCTGCAACTCTGCTGCGCATGCTGTCTTGCCGTCTTCGAGCACCTGCTTGATGAGCGGGTGATCGCTGTTGAGCACGAGGTTGAACGCATCAGGCATCTGTGCGTAGAACGCCATGCCAGCCTGGAACTTGCTTGCCTCCTTCATACGGCGCATGTACTCGCTCTGTGTGATGAGCACCGGCAGCGTCTGCTCGCCGAGAGCCTGCACGTCTACGTAGAACTCGGTCTTCTCCATCTTTGGCAGCTGTGAGCGGAACGCCTGCTCAAGGTTGGTACGCTCGTCCTTAGCGAGTTCGCTCTCCTTCTTGTCCTCCTTCTGAATGAGGCGGTCTATGATGTCGGCGTCCACACGCGAGAAGCGAGTCTTTTCAAGCTTCTGCTCGAGCATCGAAACCATCGGGTTGTCGAGCTGTCCGTCGAGCAGCAATACGCTGTAACCCTTAGCCTTGGCAGCCTCGATGTAGCTGTACTCGCCCTCTTTGTCGTTGGCGTAGAGATAGATGAGGTTGCCTTCCTTGTCGGTCTGGTTGTCCTTGATGAGCGTCTTGTACTCGTCGTATGTGAAGTATTTGCCGTCTACGTCCTTCAGCAGAGCGAAGTCCTTAGCGCGGTCGTAGAAGTCTTCCTGCGAGAGCATACCGTAGTTGATGAAAATCTTCAGGTCGTCCCACTTCTCCTCATAGTCCTTGCGGTTCTCCTTGAAGATAGCTGCGAGACGGTCTGCCACCTTCTTTGTGATGTACTTCGAGATCTTCTTTACGTTGGCGTCACTCTGCAGATAAGAACGGCTCACGTTCAGCGGAATATCCGGCGAGTCGATGACGCCGTGGAGCAGGGTGAGGAACTCGGGCACGATGCCTTCCACCTGGTCGGTCACGAACACCTGGTTGCAGTAGAGCTGAATCTTGTTGCGCTGCAGCTCGA
>ERZ1023886.496-NODE-496-length-14909-cov-16.574256_pt1 | contig 14909 bp, 10 predicted proteins | sample MGYA00380395_ERZ1023886 | MGnify/ENA primary metagenome ERZ1023886 (study PRJEB33179, sample SAMN07449002) | human gut metagenome | biome: Human-gut; feature: Human associated habitat; material: Faeces | host: Homo sapiens | place: India: Bhopal | collected... | reverse complement strand
CTTAAAATGAAAATAATGGTCAAAACATTTGGATTTTAACATAGAAAGCAGATCTACACAGAACCTTCTTGCTAAAAGTATCTGTGTAAATCTGTGAAATCTGTGGGAGTTTTTCTCTGCAGAAGATTCTGTGAAATCTGTGGGAGAATATAGATTTTGTTGTGTTGGTGCACTTCTTGCTCTGGCAAGCGGCAAAGCCGAGCGGAGACAAGTGCACCCCCTTAAAAGCACCACAACTTCTGTGTGTTCCGTGAATTCTGTGGGAGATTATCTCAGTACAAAGAACTCTCTACAAGCCCGACCAGACACTCGGTTTGAACGTCTTCTCGACCCGCGCCTCCACATCATCAGGCAGATTGCAGAAGAAGTCTATACCAGTGCGCTTCTCAAGCTCCTTGATAGAGATGGCGTGTGAACCCAACGTCTCGTTCGTGCGCCACGCATTTGTCTGTTCGCTCCAAAACGCCATGCCCGCATATCCGAACGAGCTCTTGCGCAGGATAGCCATGTAGAAGTATTTCGGCACGATGAGCTTGCCCCCGATGCGCGTTATGATGTTAGCCTCGCTGTCGATTGTGCCACCCTTGCAAACGAAGATAGTATCCGTTGCAGAGAGCTTGTCTGCCCACTTGCGCAGCTGGTTCTCCATACGCACCCACAAGCCATTATCACCTGTTTTCTTGTCGAAACCATTAAACTTATGATACTGCGGTTGCATATTCGTCATAACGAAAGTCTGTACGTTCATCTCCTTCGATGCAGTGCGGTCGCCGCTCGGACAGATGTGCCCACGGTCGTAGCCAGGGAAGTAAGTGTACTCGCCCCAATACTCGTTGCTATTGAGGTTCGTAGCATCGAAGAAGAAGGAGTCCGACTCACGCGAATACTTGCCCGAGTAGCCTTTGTGCATCTGATAGCACGTCCAGCGCTGCGAACGCTTGTTGCAGTCCCACTCCACCGAGAAGTTCACGCCGTCCTTGTCGTACGCCGTCGACTTCATGCGATAAACCAGCACCTTCTGCTTGCCGCTCTGCTTCAGAGCTGGGAACTCGGTGCGCTGTATCGCCTTGTTGTAGCCGTTGGCAGCCGACGGCACGTTGGCGTTCTTGTTCTTCTTGTCTACCTGTCCGCTCTGGCTGCCGTTGCCGCCCTCCTCGTCGTCTCCACAAGCGCTGAAGGTGAGCGCAGAGAGCATCAGCACAGCCATCGCTGCGCAGCGCAATGCGTATTTATAATATTGCTTCATCTGAATATATCTTTTAAAAAGCCTTTTTACTCTTTTACTTTTAAACAAAAAAGAGAGTGTGTTCCATACGTATATGCAACTACGAATGGAACACACCCTCAATATTCATATTCAAAAATAGAGCGTGTCTATCTGAAGTATATATCTCGTTCTTTTCCTTACTTGCGAACCTTTGCGTAGCGGTTCATGAACTTATCTACGCGACCTGCAGTATCGACAAGCTTGCTCTTACCTGTATAGAACGGGTGAGATGTGCTTGAGATTTCGACTTTTACTACTGGGTAAGTTTCGCCTTCAAACTCTACTGTCTCTGTAGCCTTGCATGTAGACTTTGTAAGGAACATATCGCCGTTGGACATATCCTTGAATACGACGGGGCGATAGTTTTCTGGATGAATTCCCTTCTTCATTTTGTTTAAATTGTTATAGTGTTAAATAAATAATTCGCTTTTAAACGCTTAGCGGATGCAAAGTTACGACTTTTTTATGAGACCCACAAATTTTTGAAAACAAAAATTCCAAGCCGCTTCAATGTTTGAAACGGCTTGGAATCATATATTAAAGAATCGTATTACTTACGATAGTAAATAAGCCTTTTACTTGGCGTATGTGATTACGATCTTGTTTATACGCAACTGAACGCCACCGCCAGAAGCCTCTGTGAAGACGTTTGTATAAACCATCTTCTTGCCGTCTATAGCTACAGTAGCTGTCTCGTTGCCGACGCAATTTACATTCTTATTCTTGTCTACATCGCAGCTGAACTCTATCTTAGCAATAGCCTTGTGACCCTCGAAAGTAATAGTGTTGTTCTTGTAAACACGGATGTTAGAGTAGTTAGCACCTGTGTAATACTTCGGACCATTCTTCTCGCCGTTTGCGTCGAAGACGATCTTTGTGCCGTCCTTAAGAGTGATGGTTGTAACCTCAGTACCATTCTCTGTATAGAAGTCGCCAGGAACCACCTCTACTGTTGTTGCACCAGCCTGAACGCTCGGGTTAGAGAGTGTGAGTGTTGTGCCGTTGATAGCGATATTGCCATTGCCTGCAGGTTTGTCCTCGCCCGGCTTGTCCTCGCCACCAGTAGAACCGCCCTCTGTCTTGCCGTTTACAGACACAAGGTATGTAGTGCCCTGAGCAGTCTCAGGAGTATTGCCGTAGTAGTTGGTGAGCTTGCCGTAAACCACAACCTCGTCGCCTTCAGCGATGTTAGGCTGACCCTCTGTCCACTTCTGGTTGCCGAGATAGAGCGAACGGAACACGAGGAACTGTCCGTCTGCCTTGCCGTCGTCAGAGATGTAGAAAGAAGCGTTGCCGAACTGTGCAGAGAAAGCCTCCTTCACAGATACTACCTTACCCTTGATGTAGTATCCCTGCTCAGACACAGCGTTTGCAGCCAGCTTGCTTGCCTCAGCATTCGCAGCTACGCTGTTGAACGGATCGTTCTTTGTACCAGTGCCCTTCGGTGTGCCAGCAGCTCCTGTATCGCCGCCAGTCTCTGTACCAGGCTTTGCACCGAACTCCTTGTCGCCGAGCTTAGCCCAAACTACCGACTTCAGACCGGTCTTGCCGAAGTAAGCCTCGATGTTACCGCAGAGAACCACCTCCTGCTTGTAGTTTGCAGGATTGTCCTTGAGGTTGATTGCGTTGCGAACATCACCTACAGGAAGCTGTACCGGCATTACGTTGTCAACAGAAGTCTCGTCAGCAGAAGCTGCGATGAGAACATTGCTTGCAACCTCACAACCCTCGGCTGTGAACTTAGCCTCGTCGATAGCCTTGCCGGGAACGAAGCCTACGATGTAAGCCTTAACGAAGACATTGCTGCCAGTGGCGCCATACTTCTTGATGTCCTCTATAGTGTAAGGACTTTCTGCGGTACCATTGCCTGTCATTTCGGTTGAACCGCCGCCGTTGCCGCCACCAGGAATTTCATAAGCCTCGGGAACGTCCTCACAGCTTGTGAATGTGAATGCCGTCATCGCTGCGACGAGCATTGAGAAAAATATCTTTTTCATATTCTTTTGTTTGTTTGCTTGTTGTATATTAATAATAATGTGGATAGCCTTGCTGCCGATAATGCTATATCGCCAAGGCTTTATTTGTTCTTCTCCGGCTCGAGCACCTCGATATCAGACTGCGAGCGCAGAACGAGCTGCACGGTTGTGCCGTAAGACGACGTTGCGCTGGTCTTGTAGACGGTGAGAATACCGGTTACGTTGAGCTTGCCCTTCGGCAATGTCTCTGCAGCGAACTTGGCGTAGCAGCTTGTGCGGATGCCTATCTGCTTCTTCTGAGCGGTGTAGCCCTTGAAGTAGCGTGTAACACCATAGCCTGTTGCAGCACCTTCTGCCTCGGGAGCGAATGTAACCTTGCCGTCTGCGGTGTCGAACTCAACACCCTTCAGCGTTACGATCTGTCCTGTGTACTTATGTGCCACGGTCTCGTTGTTGAGAGTGCTGATTTCTGAAGTCTCGAACACATGAGGCACGACGAGCGAAGCGTCTGCCTTGCCGAGAATCTTGAAGCGAGTCTGCCATTCGGTGCGGCTGATGCGGCTCGGGTAAGTCTGGTTCTTCTTGAAGTCGGTGTACGGAACGCCAATCTGCGGCTGTGTACGGTAAGCACCGTAGTAGAGTCCGCCGAGGTCGATGAGCACTTCCTGACCGATAGGCAGCTGACCGCACATACCGCCCTGAGCAACGCTGATGACGATGCCGCCGGTAGCGTCCTCGAGCATGATTTGGTTGTAGATATTGCCAGAGATATCGTTGCCCGTTACGCGAGCCTTTATCTGCACACCGTCGGCGATGCGTACGGTGTCGTTCACCTTGTCCTTCAGCAGCGCGCTGTACTTCGACTTCAAGTCGGCGATGTTAACGACGTTGGTCTCCTGAAGCTGGTTGTTGCCGAACGGTGCCACCTCGCCAGTAGGGTCTGTCCAGTCGTCATCCATACAAGATGTAGCCGAAAGACCTATAACAAGCGCGAAGAGCGCGAGTTTCAGATATTTTAAACTTTTCATCTTCTTTCTGTGATTTAGAATTTATAAGTAATGTTCAGCATACCGTTTGTACCGAAAGCGTAGAACTTGAACGGGTTCTTCTCGAACGAATATCCGCGCAGGTTAGCGCTCTGTGTGTATCCACTTCGGCTCTGCTCGTAACCGCCAGTAACGATGTTGCGGTTGTTGAGGATGTTCTGCACCATGAGGTTGATTGACAATGAGCCGTGCTTGAGATATATGCTGCGACCGATTGAGCCGTCGAGCATGAATCCGCCGTGTCCCTTAGCCTGGTCGAGTGCGCCGGGGATGATTTCGCCAGTCACGTCGTTGATGATAGGACGGTCGAGCGCCTTCATCACGTCGTTACGACGCTTGATGTTCTCGTCGAAACGGTAGTTGGGCGAGTACGACAGATAGATGCGGTCGTAGTAGTTGCAGTTGAGGTCGATGAACCAACCCTTCTGGTGGTAGCTTACGCCGAGGCTGAGCGCTGTGAGCGGTGTGCCGCTGTCGCGCATGCCCTTGTTGTGTATGTAGTCGTAGTTCTCGCCTTCCTGACCTGTGCCGTGCAGCGTAGCGCTTGTCGACTCCATGTAGCAGAGCTTAGAGTTGTTCGTAATCTTCGCCTCGCTGATTGTACCGATGAGCTTCACGTCGAGGAAGCTGGTGAGCTTAAACTTGGCGCCGAGTTCCGCACCGTAGTACGACTTGTTCATATCGGTCATCGACACGTAGATGAACGAGTTGGTGTCGTCGTTATAGAAGTTCTGCCAGTCGGAAACGTTGGTCATGCGGCTGTAGTAGCCCTTGAGGTTGAGGTGGAGCCAAGAGTTCTCGTACATATAGCCGAGCTCTGTGCTGAAGATGCGTTCGTTCTTGAGACCCTGAACGAAGTCGTTGTTCACCTCCGGCGACATGAATGCCGCACGTGCTTCAGGAGCGCGGTGCTCGTAGCCTACGCCGAGTGTGAGCACGTTGCCGTGTCCGAGCGTGAGGTTAGAGCCGAACTTGAATCCGCCGTCAACGAACTCCGCTGTCTTGCTCTTGCCGAACGAGTTGTTGGCAGCCAGACCGTTGCGCATCTTGCCTTCGCGCTGCATAGATGTGTAGCCGAGTCGGGCAGCCACGGTATAGTTGAGCGGTCCGAAGTTCTCGGTGTACGATGTCCAGAGTTTGCCCTTGTTGATGAAGAGGTTGTAGTCGTAGCCGAAGCGGTCGCCTTCCTTCACTACAGCGTTAGGATGGTTGAGGTCGTACTGTGCCTCGGGCGAAGCTGCGGTGTACTTGTCAGAGATAATATAAGTGTTGATATTATGGAACTGAGAAGCGCCGAGCAGGTCCTCCATTGTCTGGTAGTGCATAGCCTTGTTTGTAGCAGCTATCACGCCTACGTTGAACTTCTTGTCCTTGTCAATCTGGTGGTTGAAGGTAGAGGCGAGCGAGAACATGAGGTTGTCGTTGTGCTTAGCCTGGATATAGTACATAGCGTCGCCGCCCTGAGCTGCTGTGTTCTTGTTAGCATAGTAGAGGCGGTCCCAGTTGATCTGTCGGTTAGCCTTCGATGCGCGCCAGTAGTCGTACGATGTCTTCCAGTCTTCGTAAGCCTGCTCTGTGCGATACGAGTCGTTGTTGCCGTACCATACGTCGTAGTAGCTCGACGGCAGGTTCTTCCAGTAGTTAGGATGCGGGTTGTCGGCATTGTTGTAGTTGAGCTTTGTGCTCTTGTACATAGAGTATTTGCCGAAGAACGACGTAGTGAGTTTCGAGTTCTCGTTGAAGTTCCAGTCCCATGTGAGGATGGCGCTCGGAGCGAAGTCGTTCACGACGCGCGAGTTGCGCTTCTTGCCGTTCTGGTAGCCCCAGTAGGGGTTGTAGTAGCGGTTGTTGGCGAGCCAGTATACCTCGTCCGTTGCAGCACCCTGTGTAGAGCGCTCCGTCGGGTTGCCCCATGTAGAGAGCGAGAGGCTGTGGTTGCCCATCACCTTCTGCACGGCGAGGAAGTAAGAGAGCGAGTTGTAGAATGTGCCCTCTACGTATCCGTTGCGTGCCCAGCGGTAGCTCACGTTGCCGGTGAACGCCCATCCCTTCTCAGAGAGTCCGCTGCTGTACGAGTACATGCCGCGCAGGGTATAGTTGCGGTTGGCGCCGCTTACTGTCAAGCGGTGGCCTACGGGCATTGCCGACGGACGGAAGTTGTAGTTGTTCGATCCGCCCATGCCTGACATTGCGAAGTTGTTGCTTTCGAACGGAAGGGCGAACTCCTGGTTGCGTGTCATGTTGTTCAGACCGCCCACCTGAGAGTAACGGAACTGTCCGCTCTCCATATCGTTCAGCAGCAATCCGTTGAGATAGACTTCGTTGTACTTCTGATCGAATGCACGATAGCGGAAACGTGCCGGTGAGAACAGATAGCCCACCTGGCTGGCATAGATGTCGGTATTAGAGTTGACGATGGTCACGTTCTGTGTCATGTCGTCGTCCTCACCGAGCTGTGCCTCTGTGAAAGTGAAGGCAGCCTCGCTCGCCGCTTCGCTGTGGAAGCCGATCGAGTCGGCTGCTGTCTGTGCGAATGCAGACGGAGCGCAGCACATTGCCAGCACTGCTAATTTAAGCTTCTTTTGCATGTAAGTGTTTATAATTATTTAATGAAATTTCGTTATATCGCTGCTGCTACATTTTCCCTACTTCAGCCAGCCGTGCAAAGGTCTCATCCTATCCACGGAAAGCTCGCAAGCCTGCCGCATGCAGCAAATGAAATAGATTGCAAAGTAACACATTTTTATTCAATTAAAGAAATGTTTCCCAACTTTATTTATATTAATATAGTGTTTCAATGCTGCAACACACAAAAAGGGCGTAACGTTTTGTATTTTAATGCAAAAAAAGCATGAAACAGGGTGCAATAATAAGGATTTACTGTAACTTTGCACTATATACCCGTGTATTAAACGAAACAAGAATAAAAAAGCAAATAACTAAAATGAAAAAGAATCTTTTTATCCTCGCCTTGCTCCTCTGCATCACTCTCGGAGCATCGGCACAGAAAAAGTTTAATCTCTACGCCGTAGGCTTCTACAACCAGGAGAACCTCTTCGACACTTGCCACGACGAGGGCAAGCGCGACTACGACTTCCTGCCCAACGGCTCGTACAAGTGGAACGGACTGAAGTACACCCACAAGTTGCGCAACATGGCGCAGGCCATCGCCGACCTTGGCACCGACAAGCTGCCGGGCATCGGCTGCGCCATAGTAGGCATGTCGGAGGTGGAGAACTCGAAGGTGCTCGACGACCTCACAGCGCAGGCTCCGCTGAAGCAGCGCGGATATAAATATGTACACGTAGAGGGACCAGACCGCCGCGGCATCGACTGCGCCATGCTCTACAACCCGCGCTTCTTCACCGTGAAGAACGTGCGCCTTGTGCCCTACGTGCCCGAAGAGCCTAAGGACTCCAACTTCATCACACGCGGATTCCTCACCGTGAGCGGCACTCTCGCCGGCGAGCCGGTAGCCGTAATCGTGTGTCACTGGCCCAGCCGCTTCACCACGTCCTACTATCGCGAGGTGGCAGGCAGACAGGTGCGCGCCGTGAAGGACTCGCTGCTGCGTGCCAACAAGAAGTGCAAGGTGTTCGTGATGGGCGATATGAACGACGACCCTACCAACAAGTCGATGACCGAGGCGCTCTCTTGCAAGCCTACCATCGAGAAGACGGGCAAGGACGACATGTACAACCCTTGGTACAACCTGCTCACAAAGCAGGGCAAGGGCACGCTCTTCTACAACGGCACATGGAATCTCTTCGACCAGATAGTGATGACGCCGAATCTGCTCAACGCCAACGGCTCTAAGGACTTCTCTACGCTGAAATACTTCCAGCACCAGATTCACATTCGCCCGTATCTCATACAGAGCGAGGGCAGATACAAGGGCGCGCCGAAGCGTACTACAGCAGGCGGCGTATGGCTCGACGGCTACTCAGACCACTTGCCGGTAGTAGTTTACCTGGTGAAGGAGCAGAAGTAATGAATACCGAGCGCCATCCGTTCACCCCATTCCTCCCCGACGGCTGCCGACTGCTCATGCTGGGCAGTTTTCCGCCGGGCGAGCAGCGCTGGTCTATGCGCTTCTACTACCCCAACTTCACCAACGACATGTGGCGCATCTTCGGACTGTGCTTCTACAGCGACAAGCTCCACTTCGTCGACACCGAGCACAAGACGTTCCGACTCGACCTCATCGTCCCGTTCCTCAACGAGCATCGCATAGGCATGTACGACACGGCGAAGGAGGTGCGCCGTCTGAAGAACACGGCGTCTGACAAAGACCTGGAGGTAGTGGAGCCGACAGACATGAAGGCGATGGTCGACTCGCTGCCCGAGCTCACCGACATCGTCACCACGGGGCAGAAAGCCACCGACGTGCTCTGCTCCTGCTTCGACATAAAGACGCAGCCGAAGGTGGGCGAGAACGTGCAGTTCGCCTTCGCCGACCGCACGCTACGCCTCTGGCGCATGCCCAGCAGCTCGCGCGCCTACCCCATGAAACCCGAGCGCAAAGCCGAGTTCTACAGCAGAATGTTCAGCGCAATATATCAATAAGCATAAGATTATGACAAACGACAAGATTACGATAATCGGTATTGCCGGCGGCACTGGTTCCGGCAAGACAACGGTAGTGAAAAAGATTGTAGAGGCATTGCCGCCGCACCACGTGGCTGTAGTGCCGCTCGACTCGTACTATAACGACACGTCGCACATGACCGAAGAGGAGCGCCGTGCCATCAACTTCGACCATCCCGACGCCTTCGACTGGAAACTGCTCATAAAGCAGATTAACGATCTGCGCGAGGGCCGCGCCATCGAACAGCCTACGTACTCGTACCTGAAGTGCAACCGCGAGAAGGAGACCATACACGTAGAGCCGAAGCCGGTGATAATAGTGGAGGGCATCATGACGCTGCTCAACAAGCGCCTGCGCGACATGATGGACCTGCGCATCTTCGTCGACTGCGACCCCGACGAGCGCCTCATACGCAACATTCAGCGCGACACAATCGACCGCGGACGCACCGTCTCCATGGTTGTCGACCGCTATCTGAAGGTGCTCAAGCCGATGCACGAGCAGTTCATCGAGCCTACAAAGCGCTTCGCTCATATTATCATACCCGAGGGTGGCGACAATCTCAAGGGCATCAACATGGTGTGCAAGTACATCGAAAGCATTGTGGAGAAGAGAGTGTAAACAGAACGGTCGTGTAAACTGAATCGGGTCACGGTTCTGTTTACACGACCTAAGCTTTTCTCACCGTTCGCGTCCGCCGTCCAATCGGATTCCGTCCGCCGTCCAATCAGATTCCGTCCGCCGCCCGATCAGATTCCGTACGCCGCCCGATCAGATTCCGTTCGGGTGACGATGACTTTTCGTGAGGTTTTACTACGAAGACATATAAAACATAGAATGCACACCCTCCTCCTACGCTTAGCCCTTCGCCTCTATTTTGTAGTTTTTCACACACCCTCTATATTTGACAAGAATGAACGTCGGGTTCATAAGAACGAATAAAAGTTAGGGCTGGAATCCTTGTTTGGAATCCAGCCCTAACTTTTTATCTTTCTTACTTCTAAAAGCTCTTTTTACTTTTTTACTTTTTTACTCTTAAACAAGTTCCAGCCCTAACGACTCTACGAACGCCTTCACCTCCTTCTGCTGCATCAGTTCGTCGTACACCTCTTTCTTTGTCTTTCGGCGACTTATCTCCTCAGCCTCGGCGAGGCGTAGCGAGAGAGTGATGCCGCCGTTGTGCAGAGCCTTGGCGAGCGTAACGCGGATGCGACCCTTTATCTCGTTCACCTGGTCGAGCAGCATCTGGTTGTCCACCAGTACTTCGATGTCGGGGAAGTTGGCTATGCGCGGCTGCATGTTCTTCATTCTGGAGGCGAGGCCCACCATCTTCTGCGGCATACGGTTGCACATCGAGAGCCATTGCAGCTCGAGGAGTTCCTGCGTGAACTGCTCGTTCTCGTCCTTGTTCGTCACCTCAGCCTCCTTCTTCGCAGCCACAGCCTCCTTGCGCTGAAGGCTTTGGAAGGTCATGCCGAGCGACGACAGCTTAAGGCGCGGACCGCCAGCTGCGGGTTTCGCTGCAGAAGAAGCCATAGACGCTGCAGAAGAAGCTGCAGAAGGCGCAGCTGCATTGGTTGATCCACCTGCCGCAGATGCTGCCGGAGCCTGCTGCTGGGCAGCAACGGTTTGGGCGACATCCGACTGAGCCGAAGCCGCGGACGCCGCATTGCCCGGAGCAGCCACCTGCTGAGCCGCTTTCGTCCGGGTGAAATCAAGAAGTTTGAACAGGGTTTTCAGCTGTTTGGGGCTACGCCCCGCGCTGTCGGCATCCTCCGGCTGCGTGATCTGCGCCACCTGGATAAGCGTCAGCTCCACGAGCAGACGCTTGTTGCTGCTCTGTCGGTAGCTCAGGTCGCACTGGTTCATCAGTTTCAGAGCCTTGTAGAGGAACTGCGTAGGGCACGCCTTAGCCTGCGCGCTGTACTTGGCGCGCTGCTGCTCGCTCACCTCCAGCAGCTTCAGCGTCTGCTCGTCCTTAGCCATGAGCACGTTGCGCACGTGCGAGGCGAGTCCGTTGATGAGGTTGCCGCCGTCGAAGCCCTTTTCTATAATCGAGTTCAGGAGCACCATGCACTCGCTCACCTTGTTCGCCAATGCGTAGTCGACGAACTTGAAGTAGTTGTCGGCGTCCAGCTCGTTGAGGTCTTCTATCACCTTTTCGTACGTGATGTTGCCCTGGCAGAAGCTCGCCGTCTGGTCGAAGATGGAGAGCGCGTCGCGCATTCCGCCGTCGGCTTTCTCGGCTATGAGCGCCAGAGCCTCCTCCTCGTACGTGATGCCTTCCTTCTCAGCCACATACTTCAGGTGGTTGATGGTGTTTTCTACGGTCATTCGCTCGAAGTCGTATATCTGACAACGCGAGAGAATGGTAGGCAGAATCTTGTGCTTCTCGGTGGTGGCGAGTATGAACACCACGTGAGCCGGCGGCTCCTCGAGCGTCTTCAGAAAAGCGTTGAAGGCAGCCTGCGAGAGCATGTGCACCTCGTCGATGATGAACACCTTGTACTTGCCCACCTGCGGCGGTATGCGTGTCTGCTCCATGAGCGACTTGATGTGCTCTACGGAGTTGTTGCTGGCTGCGTCGAGCTCGAAGATGTTGTACGAGCGACCCTCCGCAAACGCCTTGCAGCTCTCGCACTCGCCGCATGCCTCGCCGTCGGCTGTGGGGTTCATGCAGTTGATTGCCTTGGCGAAGATGCGCGCACACGTCGTCTTGCCCACTCCGCGCGGACCGCAGAACAGGTAGGCGTGCGCCAGCTTGCCACTCTTCACGGCGTTCTTCAGCGTAGCAGTGAGAGCAGCCTGCCCCACCACCGAGTCGAACGTCATCGGGCGGTATTTACGCGCCGATACTATATATTCTCCCATTTGAATGTTTATGTTTAATGCTACTTTACAAAGTTACAACTATTATTCTGAATAACACGGCTTGATTTTAGAAAAAATTTTGTACTTTTGCCTGTAAGCATTAAAATACACATTAATTATATATACCCACATCATATATGGACGACGAGATAAAAGACACGATGCCGAGCGAACATACCGACTACAAGCCTGTTAACCGCTTCGACGCATCTGCCGTACACCACCTTAGCGGAATGTATCAGAACTGGTTCCTCGACTACGCATCCTACGTAATCCTGGAACGCGCTGTGCCTCATATCGAGGACGGCTTGAAGCCTGTGCAGCGACGCATACTCCACTCGATGAAGCGCATGGACGACGGACGCTTCAACAAGGTGGCGAACATCGTCGGACACACTATGCAGTTCCACCCGCACGGCGACGCTTCCATCGGCGACGCTCTCGTGCAGATGGGACAGAAAGACTTGCTCGTCGACTGTCAGGGCAACTGGGGTAACATCCTCACGGGCGACCGTGCTGCGGCGCCGCGTTACATCGAGGCACGACTCTCCAAATTCGCGCTCGACGTGGTGTTCAACCCTAAGACTACCGACTGGCAACTCTCTTACGACGGACGTAACAAGGAGCCTATCACGCTGCCGGCGAAGTTCCCGTTGCTGCTGGCGCAGGGCGCTGAGGGCATCGCCGTGGGGCTCAGCTCGAAGATTCTGCCACACAACCTCGTGGAAATCTGCGACGCTGCCATTGCATATCTGCGCGGCGAGGAGTTCCACCTCTACCCCGACTTCCCTACGGGCGGTTCGATAGACGTTGCAAAGTACAACGACGGACAGCGCGGAGGCTCGGTGAAGGTGCGCGCAAAGATAGAGAAGCTCGACCCGAAGACTATCGTCATTCGCGAGATTCCGTTCTCGAAGACTACGTCTACGCTCATCGACTCCATCCTGCGTGCCATCGAGAAGGGCAAGATAAAGGCTAAGAAGGTGGACGACAACACGGCTGCCGAGGTGGAGATTCAGGTTCACTTGGCGCCGGGCGTGTCGTCCGACAAGACTATCGACGCGCTCTACGCCTTCTCCGACTGCGAGATAAACATCTCGCCCAACTGCTGTGTCATCGAAAACAACAAGCCGTGCTTCCTCACCGTGAGCGACGTGCTGCGCCACTCTACCGACTCTACTATGGGCCTCTTGCGCCGCGAGCTGCAGATACGCAAGGCTGAGCTTGAGGAGCAACTCTTCTTCTCGTCGTTGGAGCGCATCTTCATCGAGGAGCGCATCTACAAGGAGAAGAAGTTCGAGCAGGCGAAGTCGCAGGACGAGGTGGTCGACTTCATCGACTCTAAGCTCGAACCTTTCAAGACGCAGGTGTTCCGCGTGCAGAACTTCGAGTATTCGTTCCACCGCGACATTACGCGCGACGACATTCTGCGACTGCTCGAGATAAAGATGCAGCGCATCCTGAAATACAACAAGGACAAAGCCGACGAACTGATAGCTCGCATAAAGGCAGAGCTGGCGGAAATAGAGTACGACCTGGCGCACATGACCGAGGTGACTATCCATTGGTTCGAGTTCCTGCGCGAGAAGTACGGCAAGGACCATCCGCGCCGCACCGAGATTCGCAACTTCGACACTATCGAGGCATCGAAGGTTGTAGAGGCCAACCAGAAGCTCTACATCAACCGCGCCGAGGGATTCATCGGCACGGGTCTGAAGAAGGACGAGTTTGTGTGCAACTGCTCAGACATCGACGACATCATCGTGTTCTTCAAGGACGGCAAGTACAAGATGGTGCATGCTGCCGACAAGATATTCGTCGGAAAGAACATTCTGCACGTGCAGGTGTTCAAGAAGAACGACAAGCGCACCATATACAACGTGGTTTACCGCGACGGAAAGGGCGGCGCTTCGTACATAAAGCGCTTCTTCGTGCCTACGATGACAGCGGGTCGCGAATACGACTGCACGCAGGGCACACCAGGCTCGCGCATCCTCTACTTCACAGCCAACCCCAACGGCGAGGCGGAGGTGATAAAGGTGACGCTGGAGGCTAACCCGCGCCTGAGAAACATCTTCATCGAAAAGGACTTCTCGGAGGTGGGCATCAAGGGACGCACATCGAAGGGCAACCTCGTGACGCGCAACCCTATTCACCGCATCGGTCTGAAGAGCCACGGCCACTCTACGCTGGGCGGCAGAAAGGTGTGGTACGACCCCGACGTGAACCGCTTGAACTACGACGAGCACGGACGCTTGCTGGGCGAGTTCTTCGACGAGGACTCGATACTCGTGGTGCTCGACGACGGCAACTTCTACATCTCTACGTTCGACGCCAACAACCACTACGAGGACAACATAAAGATCATAGAGAAGTGGGACCCGGACAAGGTGTGGACGGCTGTGCTGTTCGACGCCGACAACGGCGACTGTCTCTACCTGAAGCGCTTCCGCATGGAGGCTACAAAGCGCTGGCAGAACTACATCGGCGAGAATCCGAAGAGCAAGCTGGTGATGCTCACCGACACGCCGTTCCCGCGCTTCGAGGTGAGCCTTGCGCCCACAACAGCGCCCGACGGAACGGAGATGCAGCGCCCGCCGCTGGAGATAGACGCCGAGGAGTTCATCGCCGTGAAGGGCTTCAAGGCGAAGGGCAAGCGCGTCACTACGTTCGACGTGCTCGACGTGAAGGAACTGGAGCCTACACGCTTCCCCGAACCCGAAAAGGAGGAGGACGAAGACGGCGAGGGCGACGATGCGGAAGACACGAACCTCGACCCCGATGCGGGCAAGAGCCAGCAGCAGGTGATAGACGAAATGACTGGTCAACTAAATCTTTTCACCGAGAATGAGGATCTTTAGTCTATTAATCGCCATACTATGGTGTATCTCAGGGGATGCAGTTGCAGGGGGTGCAGTTGTCTCAACTGCACCAATCAACAACACCCAAGGGGGTGCAGTTGTCTCAACTGCACCAACAAACAACACTCAAGGGGATACTATTTTAGTGGGTGCAGTTGTCTCAACTGCACCAGATTACCCAGATACAGATAGGTCGGTGCAGTTGAGACAACTGCACCCCCTGCACAGCACCCCCGGCACCAGCCCCCCCGACCGCCGGGCGCGGGTACACGTCGGGCGCGGGCGGGGGGGCGCGGGGGG
>ERZ1023886.482-NODE-482-length-15097-cov-14.625582_pt1 | contig 15097 bp, 12 predicted proteins | sample MGYA00380395_ERZ1023886 | MGnify/ENA primary metagenome ERZ1023886 (study PRJEB33179, sample SAMN07449002) | human gut metagenome | biome: Human-gut; feature: Human associated habitat; material: Faeces | host: Homo sapiens | place: India: Bhopal | collected... | reverse complement strand
GTATACAATTTATTAAAGAAGTGAATACAAATTCTAAGGAATGTGGTGATATTAATTTGAAACAAACTAACAGACGTACAAATGAAATTTGCGTAGGTATGACTCTAATTTCATTCCTCCAATTTGGTTTAATATAGGTATCCATATCAATATCCATAAAATCTTTACACTGACGGACTGACATCGAAGAAATACATTCGTCTAAGGAAACGATATTGTTATCATAACGATTATATATATTATGTCCTGTTATTTTTGATAAGTCAGATACTCCTGTAAGTTGTATAATGCGTTCTCTTACTTGCATCTGAGCAACCTCTTTTATAGAGAAATAGAATGGTGTAGAACTCATGAACTTATTCATGTATCCATCATAATTGGCATTTACACCATAGAAATGATGAAATAGATGTCTTGTTATGTCATAATCCATCACTAGAATTATCTTATCAAAACCAAACTTGTTCATATTATGACAATCCTCATAATATGGGTTGTCTATCTGAGATGACAAAACGTTCATGATTCTGAAAAGATGGGCAGGATCCATACGATCTAAGTCTTCTACTATCAAGACCGTCTCACTCATCCTCTTTAATGATTCTTGTATAAGGCAAGTAAAAGCATCACATTCGCTGATACTACCCTCCTTACCATAAAATCCGTTGAGGTAATCATTTGTAACATGAAAAACATCTTGGTCTTGAAATTTATTATGGATTGTTGCAACAAGATCTTTCAAAGCTTCGTATCCAGTCTTAAATCCCTTTACAGGAATGATAGAAGCAACAAAATCTGCCAATTTTAATAAAGATTCTTTGTTGCATACCGAATCGAATACTTTATCAAACTTATCTTTAAAGTCATTGATACGTTCGTCCTTTATTAGTTGAAACAGGATATCACGTTTGATGTATTCTATGATGTCCTTATTATCTTCTACAACATAATTGACAGGATGTAGGGTTATGAAATAGTAATCACCTTTCTTAGAGTCGAAGCTTTTTATGAACTCGTTAAGAAAATAAGATTTTCCATCTCCAAACTTAGCCGAGAAAATCATACGACTTTCCTTCTCAAAGACTTGCTTAAAGTCTGTAATATATTGAGAAATATCTATCTTTTCCATTTCTTATGATTTAGACTTATTCGTTGAGCTTTTTACTATCGCGCAACCTCTGCTTAATTCCATCCAACGTTATGTCAGCCCACTGTTCATAATTGTTCTTCATCTGCTCTTTCTCTTCATTAGAAAAAGCAGAGTTTTCGATGTAGTTTTTCACACTTTCAACTGCAATCTTCTTGAGAGCATCAAGATCTGAGCTCTGAATCTTATCTATAATAAAATGTTCAGTTATCTTGGCATAAAAATAACCTTCAAGGTAAGCTGAGCATAGATCTTGTAATTCTATCGTTTTCATATTGGATATTTGCTTCCACCTATATTAGGATTCTTTTAAAATCTTCTCTGCTTACCATATTCTTTTTTTATGTTAAGCAGTGCAAAAGTATTCAATTTCATACTTATATCTACAGAAGCAATTGAGTGCCTACAATTGAATCTTAGCTTTTAGTTTATCATCCACCATTTTGGCAACTACAAGCTCCTTTTTTCGATTTCTTTCAGAGATTTCTTTCTTCAATTTTTTTACATTGCAATACCAATTAAATATAATATTAACCAATAGACTTATTGCAAAAGATAAACAAGAACCAACAATATTAGTGTTTGTGACAATAAGTAAAACCATTATGACAGAAATAAAAAACACTATGCAAGGATAGATTATTCGATATTTTTTTATTAATTTATTAGTATCTTTATCATATTCTTTGCAAATGCTCTCTGTTAAAGTTCCCCTCAAAGCATCAATTACTTTATTCTTTTCTTTTTCCTGTCTTTCTCGTTCCCTTTCTGAAAAATTAAGAGCATGTCTCGTTTCATCTAAATCAGAAACAACTTTAATCTTACCTTTTGTTATTTTCGACTTTAATTCTCTGCTTAAAACTTTCTCATCATTTCCTTTTAAAATGAGTTCATGCATTTCCATAACAATTTCTTTGACCTTATCACTTGGTAATTGAGCCACTTGTTCATCCATGTCATACAAATTATACAATTCCTCTTGTCTAAAAGTATCCTTATCAGGTGTTAATCCAGCACGGACAATATTAGCAAACAAAGGAACATAATCAGATGCATTAAATGTCTCACCATCGTTATTTGCTGCAAGTACATTTATAAGTGTATCTATACGAATAGCTAAAGGAAGATTATCAGATAAAGGTTGCTTTTTTGAATATAAATTCACACAGACTTCTTCTGACACAACAAAAAACTTTCCTGTCTTGCGAAGATATTCAACACCTTTTAAAAGTCCAACATCATGAACCAATGCATTTTGTTTCTTATTATGCCCAGTTAAATTAAAAAACAATCCATTAAGTTCTGTGATTTTATTGTCGTCTTTCTGTGCTTTTTCTACAATCTCAACTAGTGCTTTGTCATTATCCAACAATTTAATAGGAAGAACATCATGAACTATAGATGGTATTTTGGACTTTTCTTCAAAAAACAGTTCAAAATCTTCTGTTGTTTTACAATGTAATTCTTTTGCACTATTTGTAAAATCATCGTTAGATATAGAAACTATATCATAGCCAAATTTTTCAAGATTACGCATAGTTATATCTTTCTGACAATAAACTTTGTTCTGATATTCTTTTTGCGTAATATATAGATATGCGACCTCAACATTCAAACGTTGAAAGACTTTCTCTAAAGCTATTATACCATCTTTGAATCTACTTTCAAGTGAAATAAAGAGTAATATATTAGTATCTAATATACAAGTGCTGTTCTTAAATGAATTTATTGTCAAAGAATCTACACCATTCTGATTTCTTATCAATTTGGCTGCGAATGCAGATGTTCCGTAGTCCCATAGATAATCATTAACAATACCCTTATTGTCATCAATAAAATCAAAGAATTTTTTCGGTAGATCTTGTTTGTCTCTTTTATCTAACTGACTATTATGAAAAGTTCTCTTTCCTATCAATTCTTTAATACTAGTTTCACTTTTACTAACTGCTTTATGACCAGTCAGCAAGTCAGATATCCATTCGTCCGAATAGCATTCAAAGAATTTAATGGTTACATCTTGTAACCATTCCTCAACAATTGCTCTATCTGAAAACGTTTGTGAAAAATAATTATCAATAATTTCTTTTTTCCTTTCTTCAGCTTGTTCTATGGATTTTTTAATTTTTTCCTTTTTATTTGTTGATAAATAGTATTTACCATCTCTTTTCCTAATGTCTTTATCAACTAGTCCTTCCAATATTTCCAAAAGTAGACTTTCATCTGTTTTGCTTATATTATTCAATTTAGCATAAGACATAAAGATTTCTTCTTTAGAAACTTGTCGCCCAAACGAATAAATAATTTTAACCAAAATCTGTCCTATAGCACTATGTGCTAAAGTTGAGGAATTTGCATCAAGACGCAAATATAAAGACTTTATAATTTCATCCATATTTTATGTTAGTATGTTTATAAGATTTATTTTTTATTTTATGCGATACTATTTTTCTTCCTCAAAATAGAGTTGATAATAGTTCATACCAGCATTCTTGTCATATCCTTTTACAATACGATCTTGACCTCCCAATATGCGGATGTCAAAATTAGAATCTAATTTTATTGTTTCGACTTTGGTCTTTGCTTTTGAAAGAGCTGATTTATCTATATTAATGGAGCCATCCTGCAATACATGAAGCTCCATTTCCTTTTCTGCTACATATTCTTTAAATTTCGTCTCCAAAATAAAATCATGAAAAACTTCTTCAGTGTAATCATCCATTGAAAGCGTCTCATTTTCCTGTAGTACTCTTTTTGCCCTAACAGAGATCATAGCCTTATCTACTTTTGACAATCTGTTGTTATCTGCAACAATTGAGTTTATAAAATCATTACTGACATCCACAAGAGTCTTAGTTTGATGCTTTGGGCTATTGTATGACTTGATATGCAGGAAATTATCTTTCCAGTATTTTGAATCACTGCCTTTCTTTATGCTATCAACGATAGCTATTTGGTAACCTTGTTCTTCTGCATTGCAAAATATAAGACACCCTTTTTCTACTTTGCTCAGACTAATTCCAGAAGCTTTCTTTGCCAAAACTTCTTGATTATTTCTGCTTACCTGCAACAACTGCTGTTGAGTTTCCGCTTTGATAATTGCTATCGCATCACACTCTTCTCCGTTCAGTTCGCAACCTTCAAGATAAAATAAGCTTAATTCACCTTCTTTAATCTTAGGATGAGAAGAACATTCATACAATATCTTCGCTATGTGCTTAGTTTGTTGCAGGAATGTTTTGTTATCATGAAAGATTGTTCTTACAAATGTGTATATTGGATTCAACTCAACTGTTGATTCGAAATAAAAATGATACAAGTCGGTTATATCAAAGGATTTGGATATAAGTTTTTTGATGTCTTGTTCTATATCATCAATAGGAATTAGATTTCCACCAAACTCAACTCCATCTCCTTTGGCCTTGTTCCCTACATGGTGAACAACCATCTTGCTTATACGATTGATTTTAATTTTCATTGCGATACTTTCTTATTACTTGTTGTGGTACCAAAGCTTCATCACCATCAAAATTTGCTCGTGTGACGAATGTTGACAAGGCATTCTCTCCAGTCCAATAAGACTCTTCTGCGTGCTCTATTAGGATAATCTGAAACTCTTTACCGTTTTTGATACGTTCTTCCATGAAAGCATTGATAACCTTGAATACATCTAATAATTTTGCTTTGTCATTTGATTTGTCCTCATCCGAATTCTCGTAATATGGTACACTGGGTTGGTCAATAAAAAGGAAATTGCCAACTTGCTTACACGGATTATCCAGCAAGAAATTATGCATTCCCAAAAAGAAACAGATATGCAAATACATGTAATTCGATTGGCTTCCGATATTCGAGTAATTTAAGATGGATTTCCCGTCGCTTAATTCCAAACGCTCTTTTTCACGGTTAAATCGAGTTTTGCAGTTTTCAAAATTATCTTTAACGGAAAGAGCATCATATACATCCTGTATATACTTGTCGAAAACACCTCTAACAACAGAGCCTCTTCGGGTTTCTATCTCCGACAGAATCATATTGGCGTGATTTCGAATCTGCTTGTCGCTAACACAATCATAATCGGATGGAACCTTTGCCGGTATTTGATTCTGCAAGTCTGTAAGAATAGGAAAGAGAGACTTTAATTGCCCTAAAGCTAAATACAGTGAAGATTGCTCCACAGGCTTTAATTTCACTTCAGACAATGCCTTCAATTGATTTTCACACTCAGATATCTCTCGCTCTAGATTCTCCACATTCTTTTCTGAGACGATAGAAGCAATTTCTTTGGGTATTTTCTTAGACCGAATCTTTAAAAGAGAGATTTTTAACTCGTCGAGAATGTGTTGTCCCCATATGGTCACACCATATTTTGAAAGATGCTGATTTAGATATTCTACAGGTTTAAGACTCTCATTAATGGAAGAAATTTCCTCCACATATTTTGAGTATTCAGCCTGTGCCCTTTTTATATTGAAAAGAAGCATTTTCTTTTTGTACAATTCTGTTGAAAGATCACTTATCTTGTTCGCATTCTTTTCGATTACCTTATCTTGATGAAGCGTGTATTTTCTTAATATTTCTTTTATACATTCCAACAAATCGCCACCTTCTAATTTGTCATACTCTATACCTAAGGTTTTATCGATATCTCCCAACAACTTTACTACCTCATTTCTACATTGATTGTATTTGTGTAGGTATTTGTTGTATTTTAATATTTTCAGATGCGTAGATCTTTTTGCTTTGTCAAGTGTGGCTATGGCTTCTTTTTGTTTGCGCTCCTCTACATTGTCAATACCTAAAAGCACGTCCATTAAATAGTCTCTCTTTTCCTTTGACTCTACATATTCGTCCTCAAAGAACTTATAATTAAGAAATTCGTATTGCGAGGAGATAATATTTTCCGTCAACGCATTGAACATCAAAAAGGAGCGGAAAGACACAACCAAATTTGGCTTGCCCTTATCCATACCCCAAGGGTAGATATATTCTTCTGTTAATCCACTTTTTATATCCAATTGCCTTCTGAAATCAGATGGCTTGATATTACTCGTTCCACTGGGATAATAATCCTCTGTAAAAGGATCATTTTGTACCCATACACATTGAGAAGCAGTTCCTGCTTCTGGTTTCATTCTGGAAACTGCATAAAATGTATCGTTTAGAATAAATTCCAGACCATAAGCCTCTGTACACTCATTGATGATTGGCTCTACAATGTTTGGCTTGTCTGACATAAGACAATAATCCATGATGGCAAACAGATTACTTTTTCCACGAGAAGAGTTACCTCTGACAACATTCACTTTGTTGTTTTCAAAAGTTATACAACGTTTGTCTTCGGGACTAAACCAAAGATATATCTTATCAATATGGAATTTCATAATTCAACGTTTAGAAGTTCATACATTTTGACTATACTTTTCCCTTCTGTCATTTTTAGAAGTTTTTGCATCGCCTTACACATGTTCGTCAAACTCTGACACTGACAAGAGGCACACATATCTGAAAGAATATTTGTGTTCAGTTTGGTTAAAACCCCATTTTTCATAGACACAACCTCAACATCAAGTAGCATGGCCACCGCCTGATATAAATAAGGTAATGAAGAAAGATATCGTTCATTGTAATTAGCCTATGGTATCCGATTTGTAGATATTAATGACTCAAAGCTATGCTTTAAAGCAGAGTCATTAACTACAGATACAATTCGATCATCCATCAAAAGAGGCATATGCAAAGCTAAACGTGACAATTCTATGTTGTTTTCAACAAGGACTGCCGTACGCAATGCTCCTACCACAAAAGCTACATTCTTCTGAATATATTGACTGTTCATTTTTTCGATATGTACTTCTTGAACCAATCATAATGCCAAGTGATTTTCAAACAATTCGATAAGCGCAAATACCATCCTTTTGAAAATTCACTGTCAACATCATACCCCGTAACACTAATGGGGGTATCCAAAGTGTCTGTTAGCGTGTTGGAGCCTGCCTTAACTTTTTCCTTTGGAGTAAAAGCTGTTTCATCATTCAACACCTTTGAATGGTGTTTTATGAAAATACCGCTCCACTTTCCTATAGCTGATTTGTCCAGCCGACTCACTAATTCATTTGTTATGATTTGTTGTTTTTTGAAACTTTCAATTGCTCGTTTTATCTTAAAGAAAAAACCGAGATAATATGCTTGTGCAAAATCCTCCTTGCCACTATCCGCACCGATTATTTCTACTGATTTCAGTTGGTCTATCATATTGGCAGCCTCATCCACATCTTCTTCCTCTAAATCTGGCTCATCTTCAAATTCCAATGACAGTGGTTCATTATAGCTTACACGTTCAAGAATACCTTTGTATTTTTTTATAAATTGTTCCCCAGTATATTCGAAAGGGGTTTTTCCTTGTACCTTATCTTGCCATATAGTACCAATTAAATCTTTCAGAATTTGGTCTGCAAGAGGTGTCCGCTGATATTTTAACAAGAATTGCTCATACAACGATTCAAGAAAATCTTCAAATCTGATGATTTTTATCTTATGTAAGAATTGATTAAGGGTATCTTTACCCAATTTTATCAATTTTTCAATTGTTGTTTTGTAAGATGGTCTTGCAGAACACGCCGTATTTAAGTCGTTTATAACATCTGCTATCTCACAAACTCCATTTTGAAGATTGCAGAAACTTCTGTAAAACTTGTTATCAACAATTTTGTTTGTCAAAATGATAAATTTACCTTGAACAAAGAAGACGTTCTTTTTTTCTGCACTCGACAACTTGTAAAGTTCTATCCAATTGTCCACAGTTTTCCAAAAGTCTGTGTCTGCATCTGTGATTTTTGCATCTTTATACTTACTATGCTTGACTTGGTAGTATTCCTTGATAATAAAACCATCTCGGACTCTATCAATGACAAAGTCATCATCACATTCGTAGTGAATGCTATCTTCATATCCAAGGTCTAACATATAGTAGATAAACGCTGCAAATTGTTCATCAAAGCCTATACTTTGAAAATAAGCTGAATGCCTGGATATGAATTCTTCTTTTGTGGCTGGTACTTTCATCTTCTCGAGTACTTGTGAGTCTGCACGAAATTATCTGTAAGCGGTCACTTTAGGCACGTTACCCCCTAAAGTGAATGCTTTTTATTATCTTTTAAGAAAAAGTCATTTGAATTTATGCCCAAGAAGTAACTGTTGCCAGCTGCCATCTATGAGCGAGCAAGTCTATCAATTTGTCGTTAGTACTCAATTTAGGGCATAGCCCTTTGTATAGGACTTTTACAAGTACCTACATATTGAGATGTTAAAAATTTCACTTGTTTATTAACTATTTCATACATTTTACACACAAGTGATTTTCGGCTGCACTCGGCATAGCTCAAACAAGTTTGGCTCTGCGCTCGTTTGCATGAAAATTCTTCGCTCAACAATTTTAAAGCAAGCTTTTATTGTTCTCACTTATCGAACAAGTTCATAACTCTCACTGCTGTACATAATTCAATATTTTAAATTCAGCAGCGAAGAGACTTCTTTCTAATTTAAGCCCTAATTTGAGTGCTTACGTCTTGCAAGTTGGGTTTGGTGTGGCGGAGGCATGATATCTCCGCTACTATATATGCTATTTTCAAAACGCCAAAATAGGGGGGATGCTTACCACCTACTGCAGAATAGTTAACTTTTCAATTTCATCTTTTGACAAATCCGTCATATTTATGATGATATCAATATGCATACCAGCAGCTAGCATCTTCTTTACAATCTCAATATTGCGTTGTTCTCTTCCTTCTTCACGTCCTTCTTCCTTTGCTGTGTCCAGCGAATTCTTGATGTCGCGATACGCCTTGAGACTATCCTCGTATTCACGCAACTCTGTAGGGGTGAAGCGGGCTACGGAAGCAGCAGCAAAGAGTTTGGAGAATATCTTTTCGCGTAGAGCGGCAGGGCGGTTATCTAGGCGTGACAGATTCTTAAGCACGTACATCCACTTGTCAGACAATGACGTGAGTTCCTCATCGGTCTTGTCAAATCTACCGACTTCTACATATTTAAACATCAGTTTGGTATCAGGTATGCCGTCTGTCATCATTTATTCAACGCCTACGCTTACGGATACTTCTTTACCTCTGAACCAGTCTTGTCGTCTGGCTCAGGAACGTGGTGCCGTTGGGAGAAACGGGGTTCTCATTGGCGATAGAAGAAGAATCCGTACCATCCGGTTTCATAAATTCTTTTCTACTTTATGTCGTTGGCTGCAACCATACGTGATGGTTGCAATCGTTTAGTAGTTGAAAATGATATAGCGTTCATAAATACCATTCAATTTGATGCGGTCTCTTGCAAAGAGACTTCTTAAATTGCAAAGGTAGTCATTTTATTTGAATTAGACGGGAAATATCCCGTACTTTTTTAAGTTTCAGTTTTTTTCGAAACACACTACACAATATCTGAGTCCATGAACAGATAGCCGTAGGTGGTCAGCAGTTCCTGCTGTTCGGTCTGGTATCTGTTGCGTGTTTCTTCCGTCGGCTCGCTATCAATGAGGCGCTGCATCTCCTGAAGGACATGTGAGCCAGCCTGCATGATTGGGGAGAGATGGCGCTGGAGTTTTTCGAAGGAGGGGGCGTAGTAGTAGCCAATCTCCTTAATGATGAAGCTGAGGATGAGCCATGCCTCAGCGGGGAGCATCCGGTATTGCGAAAGCTCCGTCATTACATAATTGCGCAGATAGTCGATGTTTTCGGCTTGTGGGGCGACGTCCTTTGTGGTCTTTATGGGATGAAAAAAGCGGTCTATAGGTGCCTCACGCTCATGGAGATTACGCTCGTAGAACGGCGAGCCGTCGAGGGCAGCGCTACCAGTCTGATCGACCTCCTCAAAGTGCTCAGCATGCACACCGGCGATAGCCACACTCATGCCACCGACATCCATGATAAGACGACGGTCGCGGTCGATGCGAATGACGTAACCTTCGAGTCCTGCCAGGTCGCCAGAGGTGATGCGGAGGAGGATGCGGTTGCGAGCATAATAATGGAAAGGCTTAAGAAGAAAACGGATACGATCGGGCTCCGTTTCGTTGATGCGCATGAAGGGTTGCATCTGCGAATCGGGTATCACAGCCGCCTTGCCCGTACTGCAGTTCTTGCAGAGATAGGTATGTGGAAAATTCCAGTTCAGATATTCTTGTAGTTCTTTTGGATTGCCTTGCAAAAAGACGAGTCCGCTGACGGTCTGCAGTTCCTGACGCTGCACGCCATGTTTCGCCCGCTTCTTGTAATAGCGCACGGTCTTATGCACAAAGTGGGGTACGTTGTCGGCGTTCAGCCTTGCTTCCACCTTCCTCACTTTGCTATGATGCACAAAGACATACGACCAAGATAAAGAATTAGTACCATCCGGTTTCATAAATTCCTGTCTATTCGTTTATTTACAAAGTTAGACAAAACTTTTTATTTCCGCAAACTTTAACTCCCTTTTTACTCTTTTTACTTTTTTACTCTTTTACTTTTTAACTTTTAAAAATTACTTTTTTACTCTTTTACTTTTTAGCTTTTTAAGATCATCCTCACTTTTAAACTTCCCATGCATCGAGTTGTACATCTGTTGTCCGTAGCGCCAGACGCCGACCAGAGCCACTATCAAGACATACATAAGCGAGAGCTGTAAAGCACTGATATACATACCTTCAGCACTTGCGCCTGGCAGTGAGGCGATAACCTTAAGCAGAGTGTTCATCTGCGCTACGACCCACCCCACTCCACTCGCCAGCCACTGCCAAACGACCGTCATCCACGCAGCAAACCAACACAACGGTGAGAGCACGAACAAGAGCATGGCGGCATATATGATAAGGGTGGTGAGCGGCACGGCGACGATGTTAGCCAGAAGGAAATAGAAAGGCACATTGCCGAAGTAGTACATCACCAGCGGCAGCACGAAGAGTTGGGCGGCGAGCGAGATGCACACAAGCGAGACGAGCTTGCCGACGAATCGGCGGTGAGCATAGCGCACGTAGAAGCGGTTGTTGCGGAGCAGCACATGGCATATCACGATGCCCATCACAGCCAAGAACGACATCTGAAAGCCCACGTCCCACAGCATCGCCGGACTCGCCAGGAGCATCACACTTGCGGCAAGGGCGAGGCTGTTCGTCGTGAGATAGTCGCGCTGCAGAAAGGTCATTGAGGCGTAGACGCTGAACATCGCCACCGAACGCACTATGCCCGGCGACATGCCTACCATCAAGGCGAAGGTCCAGACGAGGAGAAGCGTTACGAGCAGTCCGCCCATCGTGTTGCGGCGGCGCCCGAGCAGCAGTGCTATCATGGCGTAGATGATGCCGAGATGTAGTCCGGAGAGGGCGAGCACGTGCGACACGCCTGCCTTCGAATACGTATCGCGTAGCTCGGCGCTGACACCGGTCTTGTCGCCGAGGGTCATTGCCGCAATAGTAGCGTACGAATCTTCGGAGAGGGCGCTGCCCTGCAGTCGGCTGAGCAGGTCGTAGCGCAGCGACTGTAGCGAGAGAGCGAGACGGTCGATTCGCGGCATAGCTTCGAGGCTCACTTCCGCACGTTTCCACTTGTCCGAGGCGACGAACGTGCGAGCCACGATGCCGCGCACCATGCGCTGTCTGCGCCAGTCGAAACCGCCGCGCTGTGCGTATGTGTCATCGAAACCGCTGAACACCGACTGCGCTTCGATGCCGTCGCCTACAACAATGTGATTCAACGAATTAGGGTTCTGAAAATAAGCGTTCAGCCTATGTCCTGCGAGTCGCCCACTCACAACGGCAAGCTCGCATTTCATAGAGCGTTGCTTCTTGATAGGTTGCGACACGACAACCGCCTCGTACACTTCTTCTTCGCCAGTGAATGCGCAGCGCAGACTGTTCTCATACGACGTAATGCGCCACGCTCCGCCCGCCATAACAATGCCGAAGATCAGCAGCGTCTGCATCATTTCGAGGCGCTTGCTCATGTGCAGCAGAACAAGTAGCGAGAGCAGACCTACGAACAGCCACCGCCACAGCGCAACGGGCACAGAGTCTGCCGTCGCATCGCCGATGCAGATGCCGACGAGCAGGCATATTGCGATGCGAAGGAAGGTATGGAGCTGTAGTTTGCCGTTGAATTTCATTGTTCGGTCAGTAGGTTTCTATATGCAGCAGTCGTGAAAATATCACTTGCACGTAGAGCTTGGACACACAGCCTTGAACTCGCACTTCTCGCAGTGCGCCTTGCGGCTTGTGCAGATGTATCTGCCGTGCAGTAGCAGCCAATGATGTGCCTTCGCAAGGTCGTCAGCAGGGATGTGCTTCACGAGCTGCTGCTCCACTTTCAGCGGCGTGTCTGCCGTGCGCGGCACGAGTCCAAGGCGGTGGCTCACACGGAACACATGCGTGTCGACGGGCATCGCAGCCTCGCCGAACGCCACAGCCAGCATCACGTTAGCTGTCTTTCGCCCTACGCCCGGCAAGCGCAGCAGACTGTCGAAGTCGTGCGGCACCTCGCCCCCGTACTCGCTCTGTATCATACGAGCGAGTTCTACGAGGTGGCGAGCCTTAGCGTTGGGATAGCTCACGCTCTTCACGTATTCGTAAACCTCAAACTCGTCGGCTTCTGCCATAGAGCGTGCGTCGGGATAATGGGCGAAGAGTTCTGGCGTCACCTGATTGACACGCTTGTCGGTGCATTGCGCGCTGAGCACAACGGCAACGAGCAGCTGGAACACGCTGCCAAACTCCAGTTCGGTTGTCACTTCGGGATGGATACTACGGAAGTAGTCGAGCACATATTTATATAGTTCGCTTTTCTTCATCTTGTTTCTTTCTGTATTACATTATTATATCGGCAGCCTCATACTTCTATTGGGCTACACGCTGCAAAGATACATCATTTGGAAAATGCAGACAAGAGAATAAGCGAGAATAATTATATAGAAACAAAAAACGGATTTGTCTGTTTGTGGTTAGCTGCGAAGCTGCGCAAACAGATAAATCCGTTTTTATATACTCTCCACCCAGCAATAAGTTCCTGACACAGGATTGCTCGGTTGGTGCAGCGGAGACCGCTGCACCCCCTAAAGGTAGCCTCCTATTTTAATACTCGCTCCAAGACTTGATGCCGATGTCCTCAAGCTTAGTTGTACAGAACGCATAGATGAATGCGCTTGCGAGGCGTGCGTTCGTGATAAGAGGCACGTTGAGGTCGATGGCAGCACGACGAATCTTGTAGCCGTTGGTAAGCTCAGAGCTTGTGAGATTCTTCGGAATGTTCACAACCATGTCGATAGTGTGGTTGTGCAGCAAGTCGAGAGCCTTAGGCTCGTCGCCCTCCTCAGACGGCCAGAGCACGTGTGTGTTCTCGATGCCGTTCTCGTTGAGGAACTTGCTTGTGCCGCCCGTAGCATAGAGCTTGTAGCCGTGGTCGATGAGCATCTTAGCAGCGTCGAGCATAGCCACCTTCTGCTTAGCGCCACCGGTAGAGAGAAGGATGTTCTTCTTCGGGATGCGATGGCCTACAGAGAGCATACTCTTGAGAAGAGCAGTGTTGGTGTCGTCGCCCAAGCAGCCTACCTCACCGGTAGAGCTCATGTCTACGCCGAGCACCGGGTCTGCCTTCTGCAGACGGTTGAACGAGAACTGCGAAGCCTTGATACCAACATAGTCGAGGTCGAAGAGGTTCTTGCTCGGCTTCTCAACCGGCAAGCCAAGCATAACGCGTGTGGCAAGCTCGATGAGGTTGATCTTGAGCACCTTGCTCACGAACGGGAACGAACGCGAAGCGCGGAGGTTGCACTCGATAACGAGAATATCGTTGTCGCGAGCCATGAACTGGATGTTGAACGGACCGTTGATGTGCAGTTCCTTAGCAATCTGACGACCTACACGCTTACAGCGGCGCACGGTCTCTACATAGAGCTTCTGCGGCGGGAACTGGATGGTAGCGTCGCCAGAGTGAACGCCGGCGAACTCGATGTGCTCAGAGATAGCGTAAGCGATAATCTCGCCGTTCTTTGCCACAGCATCCATCTCGATCTCCTTAGCATGCTCGATGAACTTGCTCACAACAACCGGGTGGTCCTCGCTCACGTTAGCCGCAAGCTGCAGGAATCGCTTCAGCTCGTCCTCGTTGGAGCATACGTTCATGGCAGCGCCAGAGAGCACGTACGACGGACGAACGAGTACCGGGAAGCCCACACGCTCGATGAAGCGGTCGATGTCATCCATGCTTGTGAGGGCGCTCCACTCAGGCTGGTTGATGCCGTTGTTGGTGAGCATCTGCGAGAACTTCGCACGGTCCTCAGCGTTGTCGATGTCCTGAGCCTTTGTACCGAGGATAGGCACGTGCTGCTCGTCGAGAAGCACAGCGAGGTTGTTAGGAATCTGACCGCCGGTAGATACAATCACGCCGTTAGGCTGCTCGAGGTCGATGATATCCATAACACGCTCGAAGGTGAGCTCGTCGAAGTAGAGACGGTCGCACATATCGTAGTCGGTAGACACGGTCTCGGGGTTATAGTTGATCATAACCGAGCGGTAGCCCTCCTTGCGGATAGTGTTCAGAGCCTGAACGCCACACCAGTCGAACTCTACAGAAGAACCGATGCGGTAAGCACCCGAACCGAGTACGATGATAGAGCGATGGTCGTTCTCGAAGGTGATGTCGCTCTTGACGCCAGCGTATGTTACATACAGATAGTTGGTCTGTGCAGGATACTCGGCAGCCAGGGTGTCAATCTGCTTAACAACCGGCAGGATGCCGTAGTTCTTACGACGGTTGCGCACGACGAGCGACGCCTTGCGCATCGACTTGAGCTCGTCCTCAAGACCTACGGCGCGTGCAATCTGGAAGTCGGTGAAGCCGTATACCTTAGCCGTACGCAGGAGTTCCTTGTCGAGAGTGTTGATGTTGCACTTCTTCATAGCCTCATCGATGTCGATGATGTGCT
>ERZ1023886.478-NODE-478-length-15172-cov-47.710194_pt1 | contig 15172 bp, 10 predicted proteins | sample MGYA00380395_ERZ1023886 | MGnify/ENA primary metagenome ERZ1023886 (study PRJEB33179, sample SAMN07449002) | human gut metagenome | biome: Human-gut; feature: Human associated habitat; material: Faeces | host: Homo sapiens | place: India: Bhopal | collected... | reverse complement strand
ACGCAGATTTCGCAGATGACGCAGATTTTTCTTTGCTGCTTTTTCTTTAGATGTGACGCAGATTTTTGACCTGCTCGGTCTGGGATGAAGAAAATTATCCGTGACGCAAGAATGTTCCGTTAACTCTGCGTAATCCGATGAAGAAAATTTAAAAATCATGAGTGTACAAAATGAAACGATGCAACATCTGATTGCATTCAATGGGTTCCGAGGGGGCAACAAGGGCAGCGCAAGCTGCCAGCCGCTCTCGGAGTATGACAAGACCATCTCGCTGCCCTGGCTGCACGAGATGGTGCTGCAGATTCGTGGCGAGAAGTCTATTCGCAGCGTAGATAGGGCTGATGAGGCCAAGATCGCCAAGGCACAACAGAGAATCAAGGGGCAGTTGCCTTTCCGTTGTGCGCATTATTATCGGTTTCTGAAGAATCGAAGGGCGCAGGATAATGCTGATCCTACGGCTTTCCTCTTTCAGACTACCGTGGATGTGGATGATAAAGAGTATGTGGATCTGGCGATTGAGCGTGCGAGGGAGCTGAACTGCAGCGACACCATCTGGAAGGGGATGCTGCTGCATCTGGAGTATTCCGCCCGAAAGAAGCTGCATATCGATATCCGCATGCCGGTGGGGATGACCATCGAGGAGACGCAGCGTGCGTATTGCGAGGCGCTGGGTGTGCCTTATGATGAGAGCTGCATATCGCCCGAGAGAATGATTTACATCACGGATAAGGATTCCGAGATTTACCGTTCGAAGGAGTGGTATGGGGTGCTGCCCGCAGAGGAGATTTCGTTGAGAAGAGAGGCTTTCGTGAAGAGGGGGCTGACGATTGATGGAAGAGGTGTGGCAGTTAATAGTTTAAAGTTAAAAGTTAATAGCCTTCAGAAAGTTAATAATTTAGAGTTAAAAGTTAATAGTAATCATAAAGTTCAAAGTTCAAATCTCAAAGTTCAAAGTAAAGACAATGTTCAAGACAATCGATTTCAGGGCACTAACGGCGATAACGCTGTTTATGCTGGCACTGCTGCTCAGCCTGCCCAACCTGTTGATAGCCATCGTGTTGATGATTCTCATCTCAGCCCTGCTGGAGATGCTCAAGATGCTGGCGGAGTGGCAACCCAAGAAGCAAGTGAGAAGAATCTTATAGCTTTCGAACTCTTCAAGGAGGCTGCGGGATTGAGCGGGATGGATATCGATACCGTGGGGTCCAGACATTCCTCTCTGCTTGCTATTATGAGCGCAGGAGCATCTAGGGTGATGAGCGAGGAGGAGCTGATGAAGGTGGTGGCGAAGAAGATGCCTAGCTATTATGAGGAGCGAGACTGCCACCAGCTGATTCATGACTTCTATGCGAAATATGGAGACAGTTCGAAGCCTTTTTCTCGTGATGTAATCCGTATCAATGCTACGGCAGAGAAGGCTGCCAGCGGCTTGGTTGGGGGTACTATTATGGGGGATGCTGGGTACAGCTTGCTTGCCGGGGATTGCAAATCCCCGGGGCGCCTGGCGGGCTTTAATTCCGATGTTCAAAGTGAAGACGATGAATACCCAGCTCCGCCACCCATGCCCGAGAAGCTGCCCAAGCTGGTAGAACTCCTGGTATCCAAGACTCCGGATATCTACAAGCCAGCCGTGGCTTGTGCCATCTTTCCGCCACTCGCCACGCACCTCTGGCGAACACGCTTCAGATACATTGATAACGTGGAGCATGAAGCAACACTTTCCGTGTGCCTGCTCGCCGGTACCGGTGCCGGAAAATCGTGCGTGCAGATGCCCATCAACTATATCATGGAGGATATCCGCAAGCGTGATAAGGAAAACATGCGCCGTGAAAAGGAATGGAAGGATGAAATGGTACGAAAAGGTGCCAATAAAGACAAGCGCAAACGTCCGGAAAACCTGATTATCCAGGAGATTGATGCCGATATGACCAATCCGGCTTTCGTGATGCGTACCGCCGAGGCGCAGGAGCACTTTCTCTATACTTCCATGAACGAGCTCGACCAGTTTGACGCCCTCAGGGGAATGGGAAACCAGCAGTTTCGCATCATGTGCCTCGCCTTTGATCCAGGAAATACCTTCGGTCAGCAGCGCGTTGGTGTTCAGAGTGTTACGGAAAGAGTTACCATCCGGTTCAACTGGAATGCGTCTTCCACCATCGACAAGGGTCAGCGCTATTTCTCAAAGGTGCTGATAGACGGACCGCTGAGCCGCATCAATTTCTGCACCATCCCCGAAAGGGAGATAGGCGAGGACATTCCTGTTTACGGCACCTACGACGAGGCTTATCGCACGGCTTTGAAGCCTTACATCGAGAACCTCTGCATGGCCACGGGACTTGTAGATTGTCCGGAAGCCTTCCAGCTTGCCACGGTGCTGAAGAACGAGAATGCCGAGTTTGCCCGCACCTCTCAGAACCGCATCTACGAGAATTTCAGTTTTCGTGCCAACGTGATAGCCTATCTCAAGGCATGCGTGCTCTATGTGGCGAATGGTTTCAAGTGGGAGCCTGAGATTGATGACTTTATCCGCTGGAGCGAGCGTTACGACCTGTGGTGCAAGATGCGTTTCTTTGGTGATATGATTGCGAAGGAAATGAACAGTGCCGAGAGAAGTTCGAAGCGTGGACCGGAGAATCTGCTGCAGCTTTTGCCCGATGTGTTCACCCTGTCGCAGTTGGAGGCTCTCCGATTGGAACATGGATTGGAGCAGAAGGGCACCAAGGGCATCATCCGCCAGTGGGTTCACCGACAGTATATCGAGCGAATCAAGCCGCAGGGCGAGGATGGGCGTGACAGTTACAGTTGTGACAGTTTTAGAAAGCTTAAGTATAGACACGATTTATAGTTTATAGTTTACAATTTATAGTTTATAGTTTTTTTTATGGAAATCATTTTGAAGCGTATTGCCAGGAAGGATGCCTATACCATTGGGCATCTGTATATCCTGAAGGATGGGGAGGTGACGAGAAAGGTGAACTGTGCCATGATGAACCCGCATCTGAAGCGTTGGTTCACAAGCACCTTCGACCCCGGGTTGCTGAACGGGGAGTCCTGTTTTTGTGATACCCTGGAGCCTACTTGGCGCAATCTTCTGGGGGTGGAGTTGAAGCCCGAAGAGGAGAATGTGCGATTGGGGCGTGTGTCGGGTAAGAAGGCGCAGAAGATGAAGGGCGCCACGGCGATTCCCGAGGGCACTTATCCCGTGCTGGTTACCAAGTCGCCGAGATTTAAGGAGTGGTTACCCTATGTGCTGGGTGTGCCCGGTTTCGAGGGCATCCGGATTCATGTGGGTAATGAGCCGAAGGATACGCAGGGGTGTATTCTGGTGGGTGAGAACAAGGTGAAGGGCATGGTTGTGAATTCCCGCATCTGGCTGCATCGCCTGATGCAGCGTATTTCGGAAGCGAAGGAGCGGGATGAGGCCATCTGGCTTACCATTGTATAATCGAAAAAGAGGAGGGTGTGTCAAAAGTCCAAGACACACCCTCCTCAACTTTTCCTTAGAACAGCTTGGCGAATGCCTCGGCTGTCTTACCGGTATATACCTTCATTTCGGTGACTGGCTGGTAGCTGAAGTCCTTGAAGCTCAAAAGCTGGGCGGCAACAAACTGGCCATCCTGCGAGATGCATGCTTCTAACTTCATGTTGCCCATACCTACTGTAGAAACGGGGAATTTGCTGATGGCTTCCTCCATGTTCTCAGGGGTAGAAGAGAGGATGTTCTCCAGTTTTCTGCCATCCTCGATGGTGTACTCCTGTTCCTTTACCTTGAGCACGCTGTTGGTTGGCTTGTAAACAAGTTTCATAGTCCAACCCATGAAGCCCTTCTTTACCTCGATGTCGTTGAGTGCCATCAGATTCTCTGTCATTTCCAAATGATTTATCTTTGCCATAATAATGTTTCCTTTTCTAAATTTAATTGTTTTGTATATATATAATTGAACTGTTTTTTTCTTGATAATCAGGGGATAAGAAAAATTCCTCTGACTTGATATAGGGGTGTACAAATCCTTATCGCATACCTGTAATCTGATACCAGATATCAGATGGATATACGATATATATGCTCATCAATAAAATGAAAAAAGGAAACTAGCAGAGGAGACGCCGCAGGCAAATGACATAATATTTGCTGGCGACATCAAAGTGGATAGGGGCACTCTCCTGGCGGACAGGCTCCATGCCACCATAAAAGGCGGATAAAAGGGTGGATAATAAACGGATTCTATGTAAGAGCAATCTACTTGCTGCCTGATTGCCACCATGAATATTGCCACTCGGCAATAATCGCTGAGGACGCTCGCTGCATGCCCTGTAGGCCTGTGAAGAGGCATCTTCCAACTGGGCATCCTGCTGCTTGTCGTGGTGCTCTACCTTCGCCAAGCCGTCCTTCTTCGGGAGGGCTCCGGAAGCAAAATTAGAAGCAGCCGATACATCGCCATGACCTATTAAGACCATGGATACAATCAAAAGAATGTATCGCACCAGCTGCTTCATCATTACCTAAATCTAAATTTTATTCAAAACCTAAATTATGATTTTGAAAACCCACTTTTTTATATAATTTTTAATAACTTCTTGCGATGATGACACGGGCTACGGCTGGCTTGCCGCTTACCATATCTACACCAGGAGTCTGCTCGTAAGCGAATGGCACGCAACGGATAGTTGCCTGTGTCTCCTCCTTGATCTTTGCCTCGGTCTCGGCTGTACCGTCCCAGTGGCAGAGGAAGAAACCGCCATCCTTCACGCGCTCCTTGAACTCCTCGTAGTTGTCGCACTCGTATACGTGAGCATCACGGTAAGCACGTGCCTTCTCGAAGATGTTCTCCTGAATCTCGTCGAGCAGGTTCTTCACGCGATCTACGATGCCATCGAAGCTGACGTTCTCCTTCTCCAATGTATCACGACGCATAATCTCGATGGTGTTGTTCTCCAAGTCGCGGCCACCCATGGCGAGACGCACTGGAACACCCTTCAGCTCATAGTCGGCAAACTTGAAGCCAGGACGCTTAGCGGTGTTGTCATCATACTTCACGCTGATGCCCAACTCGCGGAGCTGGTCGATGACCGGCTGCAACTTGGCTGTGATCTGAGCCAACTGCTCATCGCCCTTGTTGATAGGAATGATAACCACCTGGATTGGAGCCAGCTTTGGAGGCAATACCAGTCCGTTGTCATCGCTGTGAACCATGATGAGGGCACCCATCAATCGGGTAGAAACACCCCATGAAGTAGCCCAAACGTACTCAGGCTTGTTCTCCTTGTTCAGATAGGTTACGTCGAAGCTCTTGGCGAAGTTCTGGCCCAGGAAGTGGGATGTACCACTCTGCAGTGCCTTTCCATCCTGCATCATAGCCTCGATGGTATAAGTGTTCAGGGCACCGGCGAAGCGCTCGGTCTCGCTCTTCACACCCTGCAATACAGGCACGCCCATATACTTCTCGGCGAACTCAGCGTATACCTTCAGCATCTCCTGAGCCTTTGCCTCAGCCTCTTCCTTGGTGGCGTGGGCTGTATGGCCCTCCTGCCAGAGGAACTCTGAAGTGCGGAGGAATGGACGGGTACGCATCTCCCAACGCATCACGTTGCACCACTGGTTGCAGAGGATAGGGAGGTCGCGCCAAGAATGAATCCAGTTCTTGTAGGTGTTCCAGATGATGGTCTCGGAAGTAGGGCGGATGATGAGCTCCTCATCGAGCTTTGCATTCGGATCAACCTCCACCTCGGTGCCATCCTCTGTAGAGCGCAGGCGATAGTGTGTAACCACGGCACACTCCTTGGCGAAACCAGCCACGTGCTCAGCCTCACGAGAGAAGAAGCTCTTCGGGATGAGGAGAGGGAAGTATGCGTTCTGTACACCAGTCTGCTTAAACATCTTGTCGAGCTGCTGCTGCATCTTCTCCCAGATAGCGTAGCCGTATGGTTTGATGATCATACATCCGCGAACTGGCGAGAGCTCTGCGAGGTCAGCCTTCACAACCAAGTCGTTGTACCACTGACTGTAGTTATCAGCGCGCTTGGTCAAATTCTTAAGTTCTTTAGCCATATTCCTATTTATATTTCTTTTTTTTTATATTTTCACTTTATATATATAATAATGTATAGCACCCTGGGGTGGAGAAGGGGAAGCCTTGATGGAAGGGTCGTCCTGAGTCTCCCGAAATTGGCATTTAGGGGAATTCCTACGTGGAAATAGGCATTTTCCCTGCCTTAATTCGGCAAATACATGTAAATTTGCATGCAAAATTACAAAAAAAATATTAGAAACCTATCATTTTTGGGGAAAAATAAGTATCTTTGCACCAAAAAATAGGTTTATTGAACAATTATAACATAATTATAGGAGAATTTTAATATGAAAAAGATGAATTTAACTGCAGCAGCGCTTTCTATGCTGCTCATTCTTGGTAGTTGTGGAACCAATCAGAAGACGGGTACTGCCGTTGGTGCCGGTTCTGGTGCTGCCTTGGGTGCACTTGTTGGTGGATTGTTGAACAATAGCCATCGTGGAACAGGTGCTGCAGTGGGTGCTGCCATCGGCGCTGCCGTGGGTGGTACTGCGGGTAACCTGATTGGAAAGCACATGGATAAGGTAAAGGCAGAGGCTGCGGCTGTGAAGAATGCACAGGTAAGCACAGTAACTGATGCCAACGGACTGACTGCCGTAAAGGTGACCTTCGATTCTGGTATCCTCTTCCCATTGAACGGTTCTACTCTCAACGCCAATGCCAAGAACGATTTGGCTAAGTTTGCTCAGGTGTTGAAGAACAACAGCGACTGCGAGGTTGCTATCCAGGGTTATACTGATGCTACAGGTTCTGACGCCGTAAACGTTCCTCTGAGTGAGAACCGTGCCAAGGCTGTATACAACTATCTTTCTTCTTGCGGCGTATCTGCAAGTCAGGTAAAGAGCGTACAGGGTCTGGGTTCTTCTAACCCAGTGGTTGATACCAAGGCTGCATGTGCCCAGAACCGCCGTGTAGAGGTTTATCTCTATGCTAGCCAGGCAATGGTTAACGCTGCCAACAACGGTACTTTGAAGTAAGAATCTTTCTTTGCTTCGAAGTTAGGAAAGAAGTAATAAATCGACTTTAAATTTTTTGTTTTTCAATCTATGGTATTGAAAAAAGTTAGAAATATAATCAAATGGGTGGTGGTGCTGTTTTTCAGCACCACCATTCTTGCTGTAGTAGCCTACCGTTTCATCCCGGTGTATCTCACTCCGCTGATGATTATCCGCTGCTTTCAGCAAGTGGCTGATGGCGAGAGTATTACACTGCATCATCATTGGGTTTCGATGGAGAAAATCTCGCCCCACATGCCTGTGGCGGTGATGGCGAGCGAGGATGCCCGATTCCTGAAGCATCATGGTTTCGACTTTGATGCCATTGAGCATGCGGCAAGAAACAATGCCCATGGTGGCAAGGTGCATGGCGCCAGCACCATCAGTCAGCAGACGGCGAAGAACGTGTTCCTCTGGCCGGGGCGTTCGTGGACGCGCAAGGGCTTCGAGGTATATTTCACCTTCCTCATCGAACTGATGTGGAGCAAGCAGCGCATCATGGAGGTTTATCTCAACAGCATCGAGATGGGTCCCGGAATCTATGGTGTGGATGCCGTGGCGGAGTATCATTTCGACAAGAAGGCGCAGGATCTGTTTCGTGGCGAATGTGCCCTGATAGCGGCCACGCTGCCTAATCCCCGCAAGTTCAGTTCGCTGCATCCTAGCGCCTACATGAAGAAGCGCCAGCGCCAGATAGAACATCAGATGAAGTTCATCCCTTCCTTCCCTCGCGAAGGTGAGGATTACGACCCGGGTACTGCCGTGGGAGGATATAGGGGGAAGTGATTCTTAGTTGATAGTTGATAGTTTATAGTTGATAGGGGTGACCTTAAAATAGTTTTTTGCCTCAAATATTGATTCATGGATTTACTGAAAGACTTGAACGAAGCGCAGCAACAGGCTGTGAGTTATATAGATGGACCTTCGCTGGTAATAGCCGGCGCAGGTTCCGGAAAGACGCGTGTGCTTACTTATAAGATTGCCTATCTGCTGCAGCAGGGTATGAAGCCCTGGAGCATCATGGCACTCACCTTTACCAACAAGGCGGCCCGCGAGATGAAGGAACGTATCGGAAAACTGGTGGGCAACGACCTGGCTCAGCATCTCTACATGGGCACCTTCCATAGCATCTTCTCCCGCATCCTGCGTGCCGAGGCGGAGCATATCGGATTCAACAGCAATTTTACCATCTATGATGAATCCGACTCCCGTTCGCTCATCAAGGCGATAGTGAAGGAGAAGGGGCTGGACGAGAAAACCTACAAGCCGGCTGCCGTGCACGCCAAGATTTCGAAGGCGAAGAACAACCTGATGAGTGCGGAGGCATACGATGCCGATGCCGACATCTTTATGCAGAACAAGCGCAGCAACATGGAGAAGATGGGCGAGGTGTACAGGGAGTATGTGCAGCGGTGCAAGCAGGCGAACGCCATGGATTTCGACGACCTGCTGGTGCTTACCTTCCAGCTTTTCAGAGACCATGAGGAGGTGAGACGCAAGTATGCCGAGAGGTTTGACTTTATCCTGGTGGATGAGTATCAGGATACCAACCATGTGCAGATGTCGATCGTGATGCAGCTGTGCAGGGAGAAGTTGCGCGTGTGTGCCGTGGGCGATGACTCGCAGAGCATCTACAGTTTCCGTGGCGCCAACATCGACAATATCCTCAACTTCCAGCATCAGTTGCCGGGCACCCGCCTCTTCAAGCTGGAGCAGAACTACCGCAGTACGCAGACCATCGTGGAGGCGGCAAACAGTCTGATTCGCCGCAACCGCAACCAGATTCCCAAGGAGGTGTTCAGCCGGAATGCCGAGGGCGAGAAGATACAGTATAAGCCAGCCTACAGCGACAAGGAGGAGGCGCTGATTGTGGCGAAGGACATCAAGCGCATCAAGTGCGAGGACGATTGCGGCTATGATGATTTCGCCATTCTCTACCGCACCAATGCCCAGAGCCGAAGCTTCGAGGAGGAGTTCAGAAAGCAGGGCATTCCTTACCGCATCTACGGCGGACTGAGCTTCTACCAGCGCAAGGAAATCAAGGATATCATCGCTTATTTCCGACTGGTGGCGAACCCGGACGATGAGGAGGCTATCAAGCGAATCATCAATTATCCGGCGCGCGGCATCGGTGCTACCACGGTGGCAAAGGTGGCTGCCTGCGCCCACGAGAACCAGGTGAGCATCTGGGAGGTGATAGGCGAGGCGGCGCATTACGGGCTGAACGTGAACAAGGGTACCTTGACAAAGCTGGAGAATTTCCGACTGCTGATCAGTTCGTTCATCGACCGTTCGCATACGCTTGATGTGTATGCCCTGGGCGATGCCATCATCAAGGAGGCGGGAATCAGCGAGGATATCATGCAGGGCAAGGATGCCGACGACCTGGCAAGACAGGAGAACCTGGAGGAGTTCCTGAGCGGTATGCAGACCTTTGTGGCTGAGCGCCAGGAGGAGGGAAGGATGGATGAGACTTTCCTGACGGATTTCCTGCAGGATGTGGCGTTGCTGACGGATGCCGACAGTGATGGCGAGAAGGATGAACCGAGGGTTTCGCTGATGACGGTTCATGCGGCGAAGGGTCTGGAGTTTGCCACGGTTTTCGTGGTGGGTTTGGAGGAGAACATTTTCCCGAGTCCGATTGCGGCTACCACGGTGAGGGAGCTGGAGGAGGAGCGCCGCCTGCTGTATGTGGCGATAACCCGTGCCGAGAAGCATTGCATCCTGACGAATGCGCAAAATCGGTTCAGATATGGCAAAATGGAGTTTGACAATCCGAGCCGCTTCATAGAAGAGATTGATCCTGAATTGATTGAGGAAGAGGGAATGAAGTCGAGATCATCATTTGGTGGCTATGGAAGAAGAAGTTCCTATGGTTCAGATAGAAGTTCCGGCAGAGATTCTTATGGTTCAGATGGCGGTTATGGCGGAAGAATGCCGTGGGATTCTAAGTCTGTATCATCGCAGTTTAAGGCTGATCCGAAGCCATCCTATACATCGCCGAAGCCAAAGCCAACTGTATCATCTGCATCATTCTCTTCATCATTAAAGCCTGCATCTGCTGCATCATCATCTTCTTCACCAAAACCAGCATCATCTTCTTCTTCTTCTCTTCGAGAAGGATGCAAGATAGAGCATCAGCGTTTCGGCGTTGGTGAAGTATTGAAGCTTGAAGGCTCTGGCGAGAATGCCAAGGCAACAGTGGCATTCGCTCATGCTGGCACCAAGCAGCTTCTGCTGAAATTTGCAAAATATACGATTATCGAATAGAAGCCTATGAGGGTGTGTCATCAATCCATGCCACACCCCTGTGGGCTTTCCTTTTATCCCTCTACCTTAAAATACCTTAATATTTTTATGCTTTCTTTGCATTTCTTATCTTTTTTCCTTAAATTTGTACTGTTTTTTAAGAACATGAATTTTAATTTAATCATATTTAGGAACAATGAAAACAAAACACTTGAAAATCAGGCTGTTCTCATCCTTGATCGTGATGGGAAGCCTCTTGGTAACCGGTTGTTCTGATAGCGACTATGATTTCAACAACATAGATGCTACCATTGGAATCGGTGGAGATGGATTGGAATTGCCAGCCAGCAATACCGATAACATCAAACTATCTGAAGTGCTCGATCTGGAGGAAAACGGATCCGTGGTGGCTGATGCCTCTACCGGATTCGACTATGTATTCCGCCAGCAGGGAAATGATGTGGAGGCGGCTCATCCTTACATCAACAGCATCACGGTGGCTCGCCGACAGTCAAGCTCTAGCAATATCACGCTTTCTTTCAACTCTTCGGCTCGAAATTCAAGAGCATCAAGAGCTGCAGTCATGCTCCATGGCGAGGGCGACGTGTTTGATTTCTCTTACGAGGGTAACAAGCCTCAGGAGGTGGAAGAACTGACTGCTGCCGAGGTGAGCAGCACCATCAACCTGAAGGTTTCCTTCCAGAACCTGGCTAGCATGGTAGAGAAATTCGACAAGATTACCCTTACCTTCCCATCCTACATGAAACTTGCCGTGGACGGAAAGATGGTTGAGGGCAATACCATCACATTAGATAATGTGTCTACTTCGGAAGATCTGGAGAAGAAGATTGACATCGTGGGACTCGATTTCACCAAGAAGGATGAACTGGGCGAACTGAAAATCGCAAAGACATCTCTTGGCGAGAAGATTCAGCTCACCGGTAAGGTTCACATGGCGGTGGAAACTAGCAACTACTCTTTTTCATCCGGTATCTCATCCGTTTCCATGAAGAACAATCTCTCGATGAGCGATATCAAAATTACCGGCGCTACGGGTAAGTTTAACCCAACCATCAACCTGAATACCCTGGGCAATGTTCACATCTCGGGCATTCCAGACTTCCTGAAGGATGGCAACGTGGTGGTGGATCTCTATAATCCGCAAATCTATCTCACACTCAACAGCAACCTTGGTATCGAGGGCTTTGCGGGTGGTACGCTCAAGAGTCTGAAGGATGGCAAGGAAATCGCCAGCGTTGAGGTGCCTGAGTTTGCCGTCAAGGCGAATGGCACTACCCAGGTGGTAATCTGCCGAAATGCTGCGGTAACGGAAGCTGGCAGCGACGTGGAGAAAGTGGAGGTTCCAAAACTTTCTGATCTCGTGAAGACCATGCCTGACGAGATTACCTTCCAGGCAAACGCCAGAGCCAACAACCAGAAGGCGGGTACCTTTAAGTTGGGCTATCATGGCTACGAGGTGGCTCCATCTTACAGCATCGATTCGCCTATCGCCTTTGCCGAGAATGCCTGCATCGAATATTCCGATGATTTGGACGGATGGAACGACGATATCAAGGATTTGAACATGGCGGATGGTGCCTATGTCCAGTTGTCTGCCCAGGTAACCAGTTGTGTGCCAGCTTATCTCAACGTGAAGGCAACCCCTGTGGATGTGTACGGAAGAGAGATCAGCAAGGACGAACTGGAAGTGGAGATTACGGGCGAAATCAAGGCTTCTGCCGATGGCACGACCCCAGCTACATCGCCTCTGAGCGTGAAGATTCTGCAGAAGAAAGCAGATGCCTTCAAGAAGCTCGACGGCTTGAAGGTGGTGGTTTCGGGCAAGGCCAAGGGCGAGGGCGGAAATGCCGTTACGGGCGTGGTGCTCAATGCCGAGAAGCATACCTTGAAGTTGAACGACATCAAGATTAAACTGGTAGGAAAGGTGATTGGTGATTTTAATTAAACCGTGAAATCTCTTTCGAAGATGATTTTAATTGAATAACAGTTAAGTAGATGATTATGAAGATTTTATCAAAGAAATATATCCTCTCGGCATCCCTGCTGGTGCTGGGTGGCGCAGCGATGGCGCAGAACTTGAACTCTGCCTATTTCACTGAGGGCTATCACTATCGCCACAACCTGAATCCAGCCTTTGGCGATTCATGCAGTTTCATCTCTATCCCGGCTTTGGGAAACATCAGCGTGAATACCCGTGGTAACTTCGGCTATCAGGACGTGGTGATGAAGAATCCGATGTACGGACAGCCGGGACAGAAGCGAATGACCACCTTCATGAACCCTTACATCTCTACGGGCGATGCGCTGAAGGGGTTCAGCAAGGGCGACAATAAGATTGTGGGCGACGTGAACCTCACCATCCTTGCCGCAGGCTTCAAGGCGTTTGGCGGATACAACACCATCGAACTGAGCGAGAAGACCAGCTTCGGCATGGTGCTTCCTTACGAGCTCTTTGAGTTTGCCAAGAATACGGGCAACCAGAATTACAACATCGGCGACGTGAGTCTGCGTGCCCGTTCATACGCTGAGCTGGCGCTGGGTCATTCCCATCAGATTAACGAAAAACTGAGAGTGGGTGCCAAGTTGAAGTTCCTGCTGGGTGTGGGCGCTGCCGACGTGGATTTGAAGAATGTGCAGGCTAATCTGGCGGGCACAGACCAGTGGACGCTTTCGGGTCAGGGAACTGCGCAGGTTTCCGTGAAGGGCTTTACTTACAAGAGCAAGGTTTCGGAGTACAACGACCCTAGTCACGTTTCGCCAGACGGCACAACACAGGGCAAGTATGAGCATGTGGACGATGTGGACGTGGATGGATTCGGACTGAACGGATTCGGCGTGGCATTGGATCTGGGTGCTGAATATAAGATTAACGATGACTGGAGGGTGAGTGCTGCCGTGATGGACCTGGGTTTCATCAACTGGAGCAACAACATGAAGGCGGTGAATGCCAAGAACCAGTTTGTTTTCAACGGTTTCCATGATACCACTGTGGGCAGCGGTTCGGGTGGAACCCTGGATGACAAGATGGACAGTTACGGCGACCAGCTTTCTGATTTCGCCAATCTGAAGGATATGGGCGATGCCGGAAGCCGTTCTACGGCATTGGCTGCTACCATCAACCTGGGTGCTGAATATACCCTGCCTATGTATAAGAAGCTGTCGTTCGGTGCCCTGAGCAGTACCCGTCTGAATGGTTCCTATACCTGGACCGAGGGTAGGGTGAGTGCCAACTGGAAGCCTCTGAGCTGGCTGGATGGCGGCGTGAACTTCGCCGTGAACAGTTTTTCTACCAGCATGGGTTGGGTGCTGAATATCCATCCTAGCGGCTATAACCTCTTCATCGGCATGGATCATCTTCTGGGCAAGACCAGCAAGGAGTTCATCCCTCTGAGTTCCAACGCCAGCATCGCCATCGGCATGAATGTGGCGTGGGGTGGCGTAAGCCAGAAGAAACTGGAGAAGGAATCGAAGAAAAAGGCAGTGGCCGAGTTGTAATACGAAAGAAGCCTGTTTAGCAGATTCGCTAAACAGGCTTTCTTATAATGCTTCGTTATCTATAATGCTTCGTCATCCGGCCGCTGAATCTGCGCTGGCGTTTTCAGCTTGGGCAGATGGCGCTTCTTTCTGAGCCATGCAGCTTTGCGCTGCTCGTAATCTTCGCGGTGGCGTTCAAGGAAATTATCTGCCATGATTCTATCAAATAAAATCTATCAAATAAATTCATTCAAATGATGAACTTATTCCTTGAATCGGCTGTAAATCACCTTGATCTGCACAGGGCCCACTGCTACCTTGTTTCCACTCTTATCCAGGGTGTAATCCTTGTTGGCATCATCCGTAGCCTTGATGAGACGTGTAGAAGAGAGCGACATATCGTGGTTGATCTTGGTAACCACTGTAGAGTTGTTGATGGTGCTCGTCTTCAGCGTCACTGGCACCAGCATCACCTTGTTCCAGTTAGGATGCTCATTCACCCAGTTGGCATTCTTCTTCTCGCCCTCCAGCTTGGCATTATGCATCTTCGTAACCAGGTTACTGATATTATAGAAGGTATAAGCGTTCTTCCTGCTTGTAGAGGCGCTGAAGGTTGCCGTATACGAAGAACGGTTGTCCGTGAGCTTGCTCTGCTCGAAGAAGGTATTCAGGCTATCAGCCTCTACCATCAGAATGGTGGAAGGAGCACTGAACTGATACTTGCTGTCATCTACATTATTCATTCTAGGGAATGAGATAGAGGCTGTGTTGAGCGTATCCTTCTCGTGACCCTTGATGATGTCTTCCACTGGCAGTGTTACCTCGGTGAAGATTCCAGCAGGCGACTTGATGAAGGTACACTCCTCGTTGCTTGCCAGCGTCTCCAATGTCTTGGTATCGTTGGTAATCTTGTTGAGCTGAAGCACCTCCTCGGTTCCGTCGAAGCGGTTGTAGGTGTAGCCCGAAACAATGCTGTCGTTGCCATGAGAATCCTTCATGGTCTTCTGAATCTTCCAGTAGAGCTGCAGCTCGGTGTTCCAGATGTTGGCCACGTTTCCGATACCGCCGGTGTTCTTGATGTAGAATCCAGGGCATACGTTGTTGAGGAAGCGGTAGTTAGACTTGAAGTACTCCGGATGCTCCACGTAGGTGTTCATGATGTAGGAACCGTAGTTCTTGTAGGTCTTTCCGTCTCTCGCCTTGTAAGGCTTGTTGAGATAGATTCTGAACGCCATGGTAGAGCCCTCGCTCAGGTTGTAGGTGGCGCTGGCGTGGTAGTTGTCCTCGCTAACCCATCCGCCCTTGAAGGCATCATAGTTGGAGTAATATTCCTCGTCTTCCGTCATCGGCTTGCTCATCTCG
>ERZ1023886.472-NODE-472-length-15361-cov-47.686267_pt1 | contig 15361 bp, 12 predicted proteins | sample MGYA00380395_ERZ1023886 | MGnify/ENA primary metagenome ERZ1023886 (study PRJEB33179, sample SAMN07449002) | human gut metagenome | biome: Human-gut; feature: Human associated habitat; material: Faeces | host: Homo sapiens | place: India: Bhopal | collected... | reverse complement strand
CTATAAAGCTTGTTTTAGACCTGTCAGATTTTTCTTTTCTATTAGTAAGTGCTTGTTGTTAAACTATATAATCTTCATAATGAAATTTTGAAATTTAGACCATATACTTTTCTCTTTTTCTATAAAAGTTCGTATCTTTGCAACCAAAAATATGTTTTCCGCCGATGAAAAAAAGTTTTCTATATTTTTGCCTGCTATTGGTAATCTCTTTTGTCTTTTCATCCTGTCATTCTGATAGGTCAAGGATTCTGGTTTCTGCATATTCTATGGTTGATAGTCTGCCTGATAGTACCTTGGCTCTTTTAAGAAAAGTGGATTGTGATAATCTTTCTGCAAAAGATATGGCAGAATATTCATTGCTTTTCACTATGGCACAAGATAAGTCAGGGCTTGATGTGGATAATGATTCCCTTATTCGCATAGCTTATGATTGGTTTCTGCAGCATCAGGACGATTCGCTCTATGCAAAATGTCTTTATTATATGGGTAAGTACTATATGTTGAATGATAGCACAGAACAGGCAATTTCATTGTTGACGCAATCGAGCCAAAAATCAAACAAGATAGGCGATTTGAAAACAGAAAGCATGGCTTTGGAAAAACTGTCTAAGGTTTATCAAGTTATGGAACCTGAAAAATCTTTGCTATTTTCGAAAAAAGCGTTGGAAACATACGTTCGTTACCCATATGCAACATTAAAAAATAGAATATATCTGAACTTGAATTATAGTGAGGCTTTACTTGCGTGTGAGATAACTCGTAAATCTGTAGATGTCGCTCTAAGTATCTTGCCGAAAGCCTTGGTCTTGAAAGATTCTGTAGTGTTGGCAGATGTTTATCAAGATTTAGCTAATTCCTATTTGTATTTGGGATATAAAGACAGCTGTTTGTTTTATGCTAAAAAGACATATGATTTACAACCGATAAAAAATATGTCTTGTAGATTGATGCTTGCTGATGCTTATCAGGAGGCAGATTCTGTACGCCAGTGCTTAGCTTTACTTGAAAGTTTAAAGCCAACTCTTAGTACAGAAAAGTATGTATGTTTTCAGATTTGCAGTCAAGCTTCTATAAAAATGCAAGATTATGAAAAGTCTAAGATGTATATGGATTCTGCCTATTCTTGTATAGAAAATATGTATGCTGAGGCTGTGAAAGAAAAAGCAGACTATTACTCTTCTGTTTTGAAAAAGGAAAAGCAAAAGTCGGAGCTTAAGGGAAGAGCTGAAATGCAAAGCTATTTGCTGTTATTGGTTATCATTCTGGCTCTCTTAGTGATAGTTTTTCTTCTTTATGTATATAAAAATACGAGGAGTAAGGCTCAGAAGGAAATTATTTTTGAGAAGAGACAAGCTGAAATGAAAGTTAGGCATGAGCATGAATTGGCAATGATTGAGAAAAATCTATCGGAGCAGTATCATCAAAAAGAATTATCTCGCAAGGAGGTGCAACTTTCCATCATGCGTAATTATCTAATGAAGTTGGTTACGGCTGTAGAGAAATTGAATTCTATAAAAACGGGAAATGGCAAGCATGTTGTCTTGACCGAAAAGGATTGGAAAGAGATTGCTGCTTTCTTGGACAGTACAGAGAATATGTTTGTTACAAGGTTGAAGACTAGATTTCCGAATCTATCAGAAGGTGATTTGCACCTGATGATGTTATTGCGCTTAAAGATGCCACAAAAAGTCCTAGCCTCTCTTTATAGTATTACGGAAAAAGCTGTCAAACAAAAGCTTTTTTTATACAAGGAAAAAGTAGGAATTAATGGTCAAAATATCTCTTTAAGGGAATATATGGAAACGTTCTGATGTAATTTTAGACCAAAAAGCTGAGGGGGGTAAATGTAAATATCTAATAATTAGATTATTGTAAAAAAATTGAAGCGTTTTAAAGTTTAGACCCAAATTACTTTGAAGTAGTTGAAAAACTTACTAATTTTGCAACCGAATAGTTAAACATAAAAGAGATATGAAAAAAATAAGAGTATTAGTGTGCATAATATTTATGTTTATGGTATCTTTGCCATCTTTGGCATTACCGATTATACTGAAAAAAAGTACAGTCAAACAACATGGTGGTTCTAGAACCTCTTCGCCAGTATTGGTTGCAGACCTTAATGACCACGAAATAGAGTTGGGCGTTAATAGATATGTAGGTGCAGCTCATATTTTTGTTTATGATGCAGATAATACTAATGTATTGTGTGATACGTTGCAAGTAAGTGGGAAAAATCAGGCTGTTCTAGACTTGTCTCATTTAGGGAATGCTCAGTATAGTATAGAGGTAGTTCTAGATGATGGTACGGCATACAGGGGAAATTTTGAATTATAACAGCCGAAAATGGAATTCTATTCTTAAATCGGTAAATATAAACAATTAAATTTTTTAGGTTATGGTAAAGAAAATGAGTGAACTTGCCAAAATGGCAATGAGTGAGAGAGAAATGAACTCTTTCGCTGGTGGTGAAACATGTGGTTGTGCATGTCGTTCTGTGTCAACATTGGACAATGGCTCAGCTAATCATGCTGGTGGTTTGCATTCTGAGGGTCTTCAAACTAATCAAGATAATAGGTTAGACGATGTTATTGTGACACCTGGAAACTAGAACTTTTTGTTTCGTTAAAAAACAGCCATAAATTTATGGCTGTTTTAAACGCTTTAAATGTATATGAATATGCAAAGGATTGTAATGTTGGCAGTATTGTTTATAATGAACATAGCTGTGTTTGCACAATATCCACCCTCGCCAAATTCATTGGATAATGCTAAAAGCAAAGATGTTTCTACTCATGTTTTGCAGTATAAGCTTAAGTTTAAGTTAAATTTTAAGCAAAAAGATTATTATGAAGATGATAGAATTGTTCAAATAGGGAAACAATTTGTTAAGGACTATAGTGGAATAATTTTCTATTTCGATTCTTTGAAAACAGTCAATGATAATAAAGGATTACCTTCTCCTTCAATACCACACCCAGTATTTAATTATGAAATGTTCAATGATTTCAAATTGGGCGTTAGTAAATTAAAATATCGCATGGATTTGAATGGAGGAGCAATTTGTTATACGGCTCAGTTGCCAAAATTGAATTGGGCTTTTGTTTCTGATAGTACAAATGTAGTCTTGGATTACACTTGTAACTTAGCTCGAACTCATTTCGCAGGGCGTGACTATAATGTTTGGTATGCTGTAGATGTACCATTACCTTATGGGCCATATAAATTTTATGGATTACCAGGGTTGATAATGAAAGTAGAGGAATCAACGGGTTTGTATATTTGGGAAATTACTAGCATGCAGAATGTAGTTCAACCTATATATGAATATACGTATGAGGCAGAACAAAAAAGCTCAGAAATAGAGGCAATAAAAGCTATTACTCGTTTGCGAAAAAATCCAATTAGATTTTTGGAACAATTAGGAAGACATACGTATATAAAAGGGACTGATGGTCGTTTTAGACCTTCAACTTCAATACCTAATATTCCAGATCAAGAATATGAACCTTTAGAAAAGTATTGATATGATGAAATTAACAGCCGAAAATATAAAGACATATTTAGCAAATACTCCGCAAATTACTTTCGAGATTACGGAGTGTTGTAATTTGTCGTGCCTATACTGTGGGTATGGAAAACTTTATAATAATAAAGGGAAAAGACATAATCGCATGATGCCTATCGAAAATGCTATAGCTTTTCTTGATTATATAAAAAAGTTATGGGATGTAGGCTATGACAATAGAGGTGAAGGTACGCTAGTCATTAGTTTTTATGGTGGAGAACCATTGCTTAATATGTCATTTATTAAGGCTGTTATTAGTTACATAGAAGAGAATCTTCAAGGCTATAGAAAACATTTTGCTTATACGATGACTACTAATGCAACCCTATTGCCAAAGTATATGGATTACTTGGTTTCTAAGAGTGTGCACTTGTTAATTAGTCTTGATGGGGATGAAAAAGGTTCTTCTTGTCGTGTTTATCATAATGGAAAGCAGGCTTTTCCTGCTATTACCAAAGCAATAGATGAGCTAAGAGAGAAGTATCCTCGATTTTTCGAAGAGAATGTTCAATTTAACTCAGTACTTACCCAAAAAACTTCTGTTAAGGCAATAACTGAGTATATATGGCAAACTTATGGTAAAAAGCCTTCTGTGTCTGAGGTAAATCCAGATGGTGTCAATTTGCAATATGAAAAGGATTTTAAACAAATCTATTTGGAAAAATGGAAGTCTGTGCAAGAATTTGAACAAGGGTTGGATTTGGGTAAAATTAAGTTTGAAGACCATCCGAGGTTTGAGCAAATAGCTCGTTATGTTCAGAAACATTCCCCTTATGTTTATCAAGATTATAATGACTTGTTGTTTGCTGATAGGACTAAGGAGAAGGAATTTCCTACAGGGACTTGTCTTCCTTTTACCAAAAAGGTCTTTGTGAATGTAACAGGTAGGATTATGCCTTGTGAGATGATTAGCTATCGGTACGGCTATCCTGCAATAAAGCAAGGTAAAGTAGATGTAGACTTTCAGCTAATTGCTGATAGTTATAATTCTTATTTTGAGCGAGTAGCAAAAGTGTGTAGATGTTGTAGAGATAGTCGTGGCTGTCTTTGCTGTATGTTTAATAATGGCATGATGGACTCGTCCAAAGGAAAGTGTAAATATTTTATGGACTCAAAGACGGAGAAAATGGTGAAGAGTGAAGTGTATTCTTTTCTCTTGCAATATCCTGAGTCTTATTCGTATATAATGTCTAGTTTTGAGGTCGTATGAGCGAACAGTTTTTTGTCTGGCTGATAATTTCTCCAGAAATTTTTGTGGATTTCTTGGGAGAAAAGAGGTTGCTGATGTATAATGTCAGTAATGGTAAGTTCTTGTATTCAAATGATAAAGGACTATATGACATCGTTGTAAAAATGTATTTGCCAAAGAATCTGGGGGTAATACCCTATGAGCCTTCTTTGGAACATACAGCAGATGAGGCTATTCGGCAGGGATTCTTCTCTGTACGTACGGTGTCGAATGCGATTAAGCCGATAAGTCTTCTTCCAATGTTGAGTTTACAAAAGGATTTGGAACGAAACAAGGATGATAAATATGCTCGTTTAGGAAATAAACTGTATTATTTAAGTGGTCTTTATGTGTCTTTGGACTGCTGCGTTACTGAAAACGAAATGTTGACCCGTTGTCGTAATATGGCTTCTCGTCAATACCCATGTGCTTGTTATGAGGAGAAGTATGCATATTTGGATTATAAAATGTTGCAAGAATTGATAAGTCAAACTATAGCATCGAGTGTTGCCGTCATTGACTTTATTTGCTCATATAGATATTTCTTGGAATGTGATGTGCAAGATTTTGTGAATTTATTGAGAAACTATTCCTTCAAGTATAGAATTCATATTTATGTAGAGGATTATGCCCTGTTAGGTAAACAGAATGTGCAGTCTCTGTCTAGTTGTTGTCAGTTCATTATATATAGAGATAGTTTTTCGCCTACTTATGCGAACAAAGGAAAAAATGATATGGGGCAAGAAGTACGTTCTCTAAAGCTAATATATGATTTCTCAGACATCGAAGATGGTGAACGAATGGAGTGCTTGCCTGTTTGGTTGGATGATAATGAACAAATGTTTAGAGAGAAGGTGTGGACATCAGGGAAGGATTTAATGAATAATCCGAGAAAAATGTCGTATCTGTTTAGAAATAAAAAGTTAAATGCTAATTTCTTTGGCATTCTAGATGTCTCTTGTACAGGAGAAGTTCGTCCGCATGGTTCTTCTTCTAAATTGGGAAATGTTAATAGTGGATATACATTGCTAGATGCGGTATCTGCCGAATTCGTAGAAAACCATTCTTGGAGAATGACCAGAAAGGATTTGGTAAATTGTCATTCGTGTCCATTTCGGTATGTCTGTCCCCCTGTATCGGCTTGTGAACTGATGAGACCTGATTTAAAAATGTGTAATTTAAATGTTTAGATTATGAAAAAAAATGTAAGATTGAACAAAGTAAGTATGAGGAGTTTATTCTCAGTTTTTTTTATGTTATTATTAAGTGTAGATGTATATGGTGCTAGCAATATCAAGTTTACGCTTTTGTCTGTAGACTCTTTGCCAAATATAAAAATTTTGGTAAATATGCAAGTTGTTGGGAAAAAGCTTTATGTTACTTATGAAACCCCAAAACGTTGGGGGGCTCAATTATTGAGAACTTATTGTGTTGACGAAGCCTCTCATTCGCTTAAGATGGAATATGAATATTTCAGAGACCCTGCAAGAAGTAATGGTATTGACTATCCTATACTTGTACAAGATAGTCTTGATGATTTGTGCGTAATGGACCGTACTTATCCTTTGGTCTATAATTTGGACATGGAAAAACATACGATGAAAAATACGCATAAGTTTGTCTTTTCGGCTAAGTCGAAAGTTCCTTATGCTATGGCATTGAATGTGCCTTTTGCTTATCGTAAATCGGATAAGGAATTCTATTTTGTAGGGAGGCAACCTAATATGGGAATACAGGCTGTTTATACATCGATTTTAGATACTATTTCTACTTGCGTTGGAGAAGTCGCACCATTGCTTTATACAAAGAAATATCCAGCGTGGACAACTAATTTCGGAAAGCAAACGTTTAATAAGCGTGCTCGTGTCTTGGTCCATGGCTTTTATATTTATCCAGCTGTACAATATGTAAGTTTGGATGAAAGGAAAAGTTATATCGTAAAATTAGCAGAGCCTAATTGGAAGACTATAAAGCCCCTTTCAGCAGATGTTTGGGCCGTTAATCTAATGCAAGTTAAAGATGTAACTTCATCAGAAACTTATGTGTATGCACTATGGTGGAATAAAACTCAGCAGTCTATGACTTTATTGCATAAGCAAAATAAGGCATCCTGTAAACTGGTAGTTTTAGATTGGACAGGGAACATAAAGAATACTTATGTCGTGCCTAAATATATGAGTAATATCGTTGCTTTGAGTGATGGTAAACTAATAGGAAGTGATGGAAAGAAATTTTGGTTGATTACATTGTAGTGAGAATGAAGAGATTCACTTTGTATACTCAAAGGGGTACTTTGGATTGCGGACCAACATGTTTGCGAATGATAGCTGCATTCTATGGGAAAAAACTTTCCATGGAATGCATCCATCAGTTGTGTGTGTATTCCCAAAATGGCACAACGATGTTAAGTCTCAAGAAGGCGGCAGAAGTGATAGGCTTTAAAACTTTGGGAGTAAAGGTGAACCTCCTAACATTAGCTGAAAATATTCCTTTGCCTTGTATTTTGTATTGGCGACAAGAACATTTTGTTGTTTTATATGAGGTGAGAAAAAAAAGAGGTCATATATATTATTATGTTGCAGACCCAGTAGGCTCACGTTTTAAATATTCTGAAACAGAGATGGAAAAATGTTGGGAGATTGATGAGAATACTGGAGTTGTTTTATGTCTGGAACCCACGGAGGAATTGAATGATTTTGTAGAAAAGAAACAAAAACAAAAAAATGTGCTTAATTTTCTGTGGAGTTATATACAGCCATACAAATATGTTATGCTGAATATACTTTTGGGTATGTTTCTTGGAACAATCTTTATGCTCTTCGTTCCTTTCTTGACACAAGCGATAATAGACTTTGGTGTAAAAGACAAAAGCGTTTATATCGTTTGGATAATATTGTTGGGACAATTTCTTTTGGTATTTGGAACAACTTTTGTAGAACTTGTTCGTAATAGAATCTTGCTTTACATTGGTGTTAGAGTAGATATATTGATGATTTCTGACTTTATTTTGAAACTAACAAAATTACCAATCTCATTTTTTGATATAAAAATGAGTGGAGATATCATGCAGCGTATAAGTGATCATCAGCGCATAAAGGAATTCCTTACAGGTACGAGTTTGACGATGCTGTTTTCATTAATTAATCTGCTGATTTTTAGTGGTGTTTTCCTGTATTACAATGTTATGGTCTTTTTGATCTTTACTGTATGTAGTATTTTGTATATAGGGTGGGTATGGCTTTTTATGAAAAAAAGAGCTACTATCGACAATCGGATGTTTTCTCTTAATTCTTTGAGTCAAAATAATGTCTTTGAAATAATATTTGGTATGCAAGACATGAAACTCAATGGATGTGAGAATGATAAACGATGGGATTGGGAGAAAACTCAGGTTAGTATTTACAAAGTGCTTTCTGATGGATTGAAACTATCGCAATATCAATTGTCTGGTGGCGTCATGTTGAACCAAGTGAAAAATATATGTGTTACCGCTTTTGTTGCGACGAGAGTTATTGATGGAACGATGACGTTGGGTATGATGCTCGCTTTACAGTTCTTGATGGGTATGCTGAATAGTCCATTGGAACAATTAGTTACTTTTGTGAAGAAGCTTCAAGATGCTAAATTAAGTATGGGACGTTTAAATGAAATATATAATTTAAAGGATGAATGTGAGGGGGAAAAAGTTGCAAAAATACCACATGATAGTATTAATGTTCATCATATATCTTTTAAGTATGATAAACTTGCAGAAGAAGCAGTTTTAAAAGATGTAGATTTTGAAATTAAAAAAGGCAAGTCAACAGCTATAGTTGGTCTTAGTGGAAGTGGGAAAACAACATTATTGAAGCTGTTATTAGGTTTTTATACACCTGATTCAGGTACAATAACTATAGGAGGTATTTCACTTCTAGACTATGATATTAGAGAATGGCGTAAGAAATGTGGAGTAGTAATGCAAGATGGTTTTGTTTATTCAGACACGATTGCACGTAATATTGTTCCTTCTGGCGAAATAGATAAGAAACGTTTGATATTGGCAGCAAGAATGGCAAACGTTCTTCCTTTTGTAGAGACTATGCCATTAGGATTTCATACAAAAATCGGTGGTGAAGGCAAGGGATTGAGTTCGGGGCAAAAGCAACGGTTGTTGATAGCCAGAGCTATATATAAAAACCCTGACTATTTATTTCTAGATGAAGCTACAAATTCTCTGGATGCAAATAATGAAAGGGAAGTTATGGCTAATTTAAAATCCTTCTTGCAGGGACGTACTTCTGTAATTATTGCTCATCGTTTAAGTACGGTAAAAGACGCAGATCATATTGTGGTCATGAAAAGCGGACATGTGGTGGAGCAAGGGACACATCAAACTCTATTAGATAAAAAAGGTGTATATTATTCATTAATTAAAAATCAACTCGCAGTATGAAACATAATAAGATATTAAATGGACATAGCAAAGAACTGAACAATATGCTGAGACAACCAATGGGACTTTTGGAGAGATGGGGATTTCTTTTCATGTTCTTGCTGTCATTGTTGTTGCTTCTTGGTATTTTTACTATGCATGCCCAAACTGCCGTTACGACTCTTCGTGGTTGCGTGAAAACAGATGCCAATTCGCCAGTTTCTGGAATTAATGTTTTTGTCAGCCAATTGAATCAGAGGTATAAGATACTGGGAGCTAGTCTGACAGACAAAAATGGTATGTTTTCTGTATCTTTTCATACATCGGCAGATAGCGTCAGTTTGTTTTGCTCAGGCATGACGATAAATAAATATCAGGAAAACGTATCCAATAAAGATGCTTTCCATACGTTGTACGTGGAGGAAAAGACACAAAAACTAAAGGAAATAACTGTGAAGGCGCAGAAAATCTATATGGGTGGAGATACCATTAATTATAATGTTGCTTCTTTTCTTAACAAAAACGACCAATCTATAGCAGAGGTGTTGAAAAGAATGCCTGGTATTACCGTATCTAATACAGGTCAGATTGCCTATAAAGGATTGCCAATCAAAAACCTTTATATTGAGGGACTGGATTTGATGAAAGGTAGATATGGTATAGCTACCAATAATGTGGATCCCAATAGTATCTCTACGGTTCAGGTATTGGAAAACCATCAAGAGATTAAAGCTCTTAAAAAACTGCGCCCTGAAGAACGCGCTTCCATTAATTTGAAATTGAGAGAAGGTGTGAAGGGTGTCTTTAACTTGATAGGTGTTTTGGGAGCAGGAAATGGTGACGATGCTCTTTGGAAAGGAGAGTTGCTTGCTACATATTTTAAAAAGAACTCTCAATTGTTGGCGATGTATAAAGGAAATAATATCGGAGAAGATTTGGAGGCGGAACTACGCTCTTTTGACGGGGATGACTATGCTCGTACAATCAATCTGACTGGAATAGAAATGCCTTCTGCACCAGGCATAGCCAAGCGATATTATTATTTTAATCGTTCGAATAGCTTGACATTTAACAATATCTATCGCTTAGGGAAGGATGTAAATCTGGGAATAAATCTTGGAGGTTTGTCTGATAGGGATAGACGTAACAATCAGTCTTTCATTCATAACCTTTTGCCTGATGGCACTTATCGTTCCATAGTAGAACGTATATCTGCTAAATTGCATAAGGAAATTGGATATGGGGATCTTGCACTCGTGAAAAATTCTGATAAGCAATACGTCAAGGAATCTCTGACGTTTGATTATTCTTCGTTCGTGGGAACCAATCGAATCGAAAATGAAGGTAATATTCTGCAAAGTGGTAAGATTAAGGATTATCGTTTGCACAATGAACTTCATTTGACAAGTAAGTTTCATCAAGGACGAGGTGTTGATTTTGTGTCTAAGTTGAATATAGAAAAGCGACCTCAGAATCTCTTTGTTGATAGGAATCTGTTTCCGGATATTCTGACTTCGGATGACATGAATCAATGGGTGGAAAGTAAAAATGTAGAATCTAAGAATCTTCTGGGGATATTGTCTTCATTGGTGATAGGTAACTTGCATATTAGCCCAACAGCTTTTTGTGATGTTCGTCATGATAACTTGGAGAGTACTTTGGAGGGATACAAGAACCGACTTGCCCTCACCGAAATGAAGGTGGGCTTGGGACTTGGAGCAGTTTATAAGATCAACAAGTTGAATTTAGATGTAGATATGCCATTGGGATATCGCTATCAGCAATTGAATGACCAAATGGATAAGACGAAGCTGCTTTATAGGTGTTTTAATTTTGAGCCTAGTATCGTAGCAACTTATTATCTTAATGCTTCTCATTCTTTCGCCTATCATGGTTCTTTATCTAATGAGTTGCCTACAATAGGAAACTTGTATGCTCAATATATATTGAATAATTATCGGCAGCTCTCGTGTTATGCCACTCCGTCTTTATATGAAGGTACATGGGTAAACCATAAGGTATCCTATCATTTTAAGAATATTTTTAAAATGTTTTTTGTGGATGTGGATCTGGCATGGAATAGCAATAAACCCAAGATACTTTATGGTAGTACTTATGATGGGGTAGTAGAAAAAGTGGAGAGCCAACCTACTGAGAGTGTTGCAAAACGTCTGAATTTCAGACTAAACACCAGTAAGGGGCTTGATTGGAAAAAAACGAAAATAGCATTGATGTTAAATTATGCTCATGTGGATAGTCCTATCCTTCTGCAAGGAGAAGAACTTAACTATTCTAGCAATACATGGAGTATAAAGATGAATGCAAGTGCAACAATTATGAATTGGTTGGTAGCAAGTCACGAGAGTTCTTATTATTGTGCAGGAAGTAAAATGAGTGGTAATATATCAATGGCTTCCTTGCGCTCTATGACGAATGATACATCTGTAGATTTCTTATTGCCTAAAGGCTTGTCGGTATCTACTACTTGTTCTCATTATTATAATAGTCTGAATGAAAAGAATAAATCTTTTGTTCTGTGTGGAGTGAGTGGTAGCTTTTCTTGTAAAAAATGGTTGTTTACTTTAGATTGTAGCAATATTTTTAACAAGAAGAACTATTCGCGCTCTAATACTTCGGCACTTACAGAAAGAATTTCAGAATATAGTATTCGCCAACGAAGTGTGCTGCTGACTGCGAGATATCGTATACTTTAAGGCTGGGAATGTTAGATTAATGTTATTTTTAGGTTATTTCTTCTAATTTGTTAGAGAATTCAGAGCTTTTTGTTTACCTTTGTGCCCGTAAACCATTGAAAAGAATGAATTATGTTGAAATTACTGTTAAGGTTATGGTGGCTGCAACAGCGCCGTAACTTCCGCAAGAGAGACGCCTTCGTGGCGTGCTACATCATCTTCCTGTATGTGATGGTAGGCGTGGGCTTCTACCAGGGCTTCACCGAGAGTGGAGGAGAACTGAAGGGAGAAGATATGCCGGCATTATTGGGTGCAGGCATCGTAATCGGTATGCTGATTCCTGACATCATCATGAAGATGGTGATGAAGCGGGATATTACAGCAATGGATGATTATGTGAAGTCGCGCCCTGTGCCAGAGAAGATCTGGAACAAGTTCCTGCTCACTACCAATCTCGTGAGTTTCTGGAACTATGTGCTTCCGGTGCTTACGCTTCCGGTGTTCATCTATCTCCTGCCGGCAAGTGAGGCTGTAGCCAGCTTCTTCCTGTTCCTGGGGTTCTCTTTCATCAACGGCATCTATATCACCTGTTACCGCAAGGCTACGGAGTGGATTCTGAAATGGCCTTTGATATTGGGATGGATGGGAATGTATGCCGTGCTGATAGGATATTTGTTAGTGGCTTTCTTCTTCCCAGTATAGATGGGATGGATAGGTCTCTTCTTCCTTGCTGGAGCGGTATTCACCGGACTTACCGCCTATCTCTATCACGAAAAGATTTATAACGAGCAGAAGCAGAAGGTTTCCAGGTTCCGTGGTTTCAGCCATATCAACCTCTTCAGTCTGCAATATATCGGCACATTGAGAGCAAAGCGTGTCCGTACGATGGTGATTATGATTACTGCCATCTTCCTCTTCGATGCCTATCTCTTCGCCCTGATGCCTTTAGAGCCGGGACAGGAAATGGGGGATAAGGTGGCTATGACTACCCTTTATGTGGCAGGTGCCATCCTGCTGCCATCGGTGGTATTATCACAATGGACCTTTGGTATTGAGGCAAACTTCTTCCATGGTTTGATGACCAAGCCGGTAAAGGTGAAGCAGATGCTGCAGAATTGCTTCTATTATTATATGGTAGTGAGTGCTGTCGCCTTGTTGCTCACCCTTCCGTTCCTTTTCTTGGAGGCAGGAATCGGAATCCAGGTGCTTATCAGCGGTTTCTGTCTGGCAGTATTCATCAATCTCTTCAATCTGCCTACGGCACTCTTCTCTTCCCGTCTGGAGATATTCCAGACTTCCATGTTCAGCATGCAGGGAGCGAATCTGAAGATCAATCTTTATGCCATCGCCTTCCTCTTCCCGCTGGCTGGCGTCTGTGCTGTCTATCATTTCTTCGGTGAGACGGCATGGTTTATCACCTGCGTAGCGCTGGCAGTATTCAGCATCGCCATCCATAAATGGTTCATCGCCAAGATTGCTGCCATCTTCGAGAAGAACAAGTATAAGCGCATGGAGAAGTTCATGGAAAGCTAAGTAAACATTAAACACTACACATTAAACATTAGAATAATGGATATCAAGATTCAGAATCTCAAGAAGATATATAATGGCAATACCGTACTCGATATTGATAATCTGGGTGTTGCAAAGGGCGAGCTGATAGGACTCGTAGGTAATAATGGTGCGGGCAAGACCACCTTGCTCCGTCTGATTCTCGACCTGATTCAGGCAGATGATGGTTTCGTGGAAAGCAATGGACAGAAGGTGAACGAGAGTGAAACCTGGAAGGAATATACCGGCAGTTACATCGACGGCAGATTCCTCATCGACTTCCTCACCCCTGAGGAATACTTCGATTTCATCGCTGATGTCTATAACATCGACGATGAAACCTTGCAGGAGCGATTGGCGCAGTTTGAGGGCTTTATGCACGATGAAATCATGGGAACCAAGAAGTATCTCCGTGATTTCTCTCAGGGCAACCGACAGAAGATTGGCATCATTGGAGCGATGATCATCAATCCGAAGGTTCTTCTCCTGGATGAGCCATTCAACTATCTTGACCCATCTTCTCAGATGACTATCGCCCACATGATTCAGCGCATCTGCAAGGAGCAGGGCACCACGGTCATCATCTCCAGCCATAACCTCAACTTCGTTGCCGACATCTCCTCTCGCATCCTCCTGCTGGAGAAAGGCAAGCTGGTGAAGGATCTTCCGAATGCCGATGGTGCTGCCATCGCCGAACTCAACGAGTACTTCGGTATTCAGGCGGAATAAGAACACGATATTACATAGATAAATCTCTCTCTCAGAATCGCCAGTGAAGCTACGGAATAGCTTACTGGCGATCCATTTTTACGTTAATATTCTACAAATCCGATGATATGATTTGTATAATTATCGGTAAATGCTTACCTTTGCACCCAAACGAAGAAAAAAAAATCAATGAGCAAAGGAAAATTAGCTAAGTTTGCGGATATGGAGCGTTTCGAGAACGTGTTCCAGTATCCATATAGTGTAGTAGATGACGTGCCTTTCGATATGAAGGGCAAGTGGCGTGAGATGTATTTCCACAATGATAACCCTATCGTGCTGGAGTTGGGATGCGGCAAGGGTGAATATACCGTGGAACTTGCCAAGCTCTATCCAGAGATGAACTTCATCGGTGTGGATATCAAGGGTGCACGAATGTGGACCGGTGCCAAGAAGGCGATAGAGGAAGGACAGAAGAACGTGGCTTTCCTCCGTACCAACATCGAGATTATCGACCGCTTCTTTGCCGAGGATGAGGTGCAGGAAATCTGGCTCACCTTCTCTGACCCGCAGATGAAGAACCCTCGCAAGCGTCTTACATCTACATACTTCATGAACCGTTATCGCCACTTCCTCGTGGATGGCGGTATCATCCATCTGAAGACGGACTCCAACTTCCTCTTCACCTATACTACTTATATGGTGGATGGCAACCATCTGCCTGTGCTCTTCCGCACCGAGGACCTCTATCATCAGGAGGGTATCGATGAGGAAACCCGTAAGATTCTCTCTATCCAAACCTATTATGAGAGTATGTGGATAGAGCGTGGCTTGAACATCAAGTATCAGAAGTTCGCCTTGCCACGTGAGGGCGAGTTGGTGGAACCTGATATTGAGATTCCGCTGGATGATTATCGCAGTTATCGCCGTGATAAGAGAAGTTCAAAGGATACAGCGAAGTAGGTTATCGCAATATATATTTAAAACCGCCCAACTGCTGATATGTGGTCGCACATCAGCAGTTGGGCGGTTTTTCTTGCCGTTATCGGCAAAAAAGAGGGAGAATAATCGTTTTTTTCGTTGTTTTCTTGCCGTTATCGGCAAAAAGTGCTATATTTGCAGTCGAAATACAAACGTAAACTTGCCGATAAAATATGGATTATATATCAGTGAAAGAGTTTGCGCAGAAGTATGGGGTATCAGAACGA
>ERZ1023886.469-NODE-469-length-15416-cov-26.123104_pt1 | contig 15416 bp, 7 predicted proteins | sample MGYA00380395_ERZ1023886 | MGnify/ENA primary metagenome ERZ1023886 (study PRJEB33179, sample SAMN07449002) | human gut metagenome | biome: Human-gut; feature: Human associated habitat; material: Faeces | host: Homo sapiens | place: India: Bhopal | collected... | reverse complement strand
AGTCTTCGTTTTCAGAAAGGACTGTATTTACCTTAAGGTTATTAACACCTGTAAAGAGACTGTTCTTAGCTACCTTTAAACAACCGGTGATAATGACTTTGGTGAGAGTCTTTTGATCTTTTAAAATACCTAAAAAGACATTCATGAGGGTTACCATGTTATAGTGGTAGGTAGCCTTGTAAGGCTTATCACCATCATTTAGCTTTGCATTCTGTATGTCATGATATGAAGCATTAGCTAAAGGTACATCATACTCATCAATAAGGAGTACTGGGTACTTGCCGTACTCTTTATAAAGATCTGTAGCTATGGTACTTAATGAACCTGTCAGGTAATCTGAATTTTCAAATTCTCTTAAAAACTCTACCTTAAGAATTTTGCTTAATTTGTCTTTATCTTCTTTATCTAAATTTGTACTGCTTAAAAGATATCTATAGTTTTCAGCAAGTTTGCTTACTTCCGCTGCAAAATTTTTATAAGCAATATCAAAGGTAACACCATCAACATTTTTTAGAGAAATGCTGATAACAGGATACTGTCCCATGAACTTAGAACAGAACTCTTTATCTTCTAATATCTTGGTGCCTTGAAAGTATTTAAGCTGTAATGAGGTATCAAAAGGCTTTTCAGAATTTATCTTTAAGAAAGACTCAAACATGGTCATGAGCAAAGTCTTACCAAAACGTCTTGGTCTTGTAAACAACAGAACTTTTGTAGAACTTGTAAAAACAGTCTTTAAGTACTCTGTCTTATCTATAAAGTAACAATTACCGTCTTTTAGTTCTTCATAACAGCCAAGATTATCCGGTAAGGGTAAAATTCATTATTGCTCATTTTATTAATCTTTTTTTTTATTGCTAATGCTTAATTATAGTCTGTTCAGTTAGTCAAAAAAGAATATTTTGAACATAACTCTTAGCATCGATCTTTCTTTATATCTATTTATTTGTATATGAATTTTGCTGATTCTAAAAATCATATTACATTCACAACTCATTAAGTTTCCCTAATTTTATTAAAGATCACAAAGTATTCAATATATTATATTAAAAACTATATTTTAATATAAACAACTACCTATTTACTTGTTAAATAGGTAGTTGTTAAAATGGGTCTGTACAGAAAAGTGTGGGATGGTAATAAGAGCGTGAAATAAAAAAAGGGTCTACGTTATAATTTTAAGTGAACAAAAAACAAAATTAAAACGAGCCCCAAGAATGAATATTACAGATCTAGACTCATTTAAGCAAGACCATGGTTACATTTCTGTTGATCATTTGGAAGGCTTCATATCTATACCTTCAGTTTTAGATTGTTTTAAACAGACTCACTGCAGACTACAGATAGTCAACAGAAATGATGGAACTAAGGTAAAGCCACTAGTTAGAAGGCATTATGAGTATGAATTGTATGGAGTCTGTACTCAAAAGTATGAACCAAAAGTATGTCCTCGATGTGGGGCACCGCTGCATCGTAATGGAAGTATAACCACAACATTAAGGCATATACCTTTAGGAGATTCATATTCACTGGTAGAAGCTGATAGACCTCGTTTCCGCTGTTCCTGTCAGGGCTGTGAGTACAGTGAGGTTGGCAGTATTCCGTTTAAAGCTCAAGGGCATCTGATTACAGAGCCTTTGAGGCTGTATACAGAAGCGTTACTGGCATATGGAATGACTCTAAAGGATGTGGCCCATATAACAGGACTACACAAGTGCGTTGTTAAGGATATAGATAAAGCAAGACTGGAAGGCCTTTACGTAACAGTAGATAAGGACGGAAAGAAAACCTTAATCAAGCCTGAGCAGCAAGCCAGATTTATAGGCATAGATGAGTTTAAGCTGCATGATGGACATAAATATGCCACTGTAATTCTCGATATGGAAAGTGGCTGTATTTTATGGCTTCAGACCGGTAAAAAGAAGCATGTTGTATACGACTTTATTGAGCATGTAGGTTTTGAATGGATGTCCAAGGTTGAAGCAGTATCCTCAGATATGAATTCAGATTTTGAGGAGGCATTTCTGGAGAAATGCCCTCATATGAAAGTTGTTTATGATCACTTCCATATTGTTAAGAACTTTAACGATAAGGTAATCTCAGAGGTTCGTAAGGATGAACAACGCAGGCTTATATCCGAAGGCGATATGGCAACTGCAGATGAACTTAAAGGAAGTAAGTATATACTTACCTCAAAGAGAGAAACTCTAGCTGCAAAAGATCAAGATACAGAAGAAGGAAAAATAATCTCCCGAGGCTCAGAACTGTTTAAGAAACAGGAAGTTAAACAGAAAGGAGAGCAGTACCATAGATACATGGAATTAATCTCCCAGAACCGACTACTGATGGATTTGGACTGGGTAAAAACCAATTTAGATCAAGCTTATCTAAAGCATACATCAGCAGAGATGAAACTCTATATAGAAGAGATCATTAACTACTGCGAAGGCACAGAAAACAAGCATTTCATATGGTTTGCCAAGTTACTTAGAAATCATATTGATGGCATCATAAGTCATGCAGAATATCCGTTATCAAACGGAAAGGTTGAAGGCATCAATCAGAAAATAAAGACCATCAGAAGGAAGAGCTATGGACTACCCGATGATGAATATTTCTTTTTAAAGCTCTTTGCTGCCTCTAGACAAAAATGGAAGGCTCAGATTGAATAGAGGATCTTTGTTCCCACATTTATTTGTACTGAGCCATAATATCGAATAGTTTTATTGGTGATGCACAAGATTAAGTTGGATAAATGGAGGGAGAAAATGGCTGAAATTGTTAGCGTAAATCAACTATTGCAAATGCAACTCAATATTCCACCATATCAAAGACCTTATAAATGGACAATACGTAACGTGGAGGAGTTGCTCAGTGATATTTCCAATGCTATAGCTGACTCGGAAAGATATCGGCTAGAATTCAAATACAGAATCGGAACCGTAATTCTGCATCGCGATAATGATACGCTGAATATCGTTGACGGACAGCAGCGCATTATTTCTTTGATTTTGCTTAATCTATATTTAAACAGCAATTTCAAGTGTAGCGTAATGAACAAAAAATTTACCAACAAAATTAGTCAAACTAATATTCATTCGAACTATATGTTCGTGCGCGAATGGTTTTCTCTAAAACATGAATCCGAAAGGAACAGATTTCTTGAAGCCATGAAAAACACCCTGGAAGTGGTAGTTATTGAAGTTGATGAAATATCTGAGGCTTTTCAGCTATTCGACTCGCAGAACACAAGAGGTAAAGCCTTGGAGCCACATGATCTCTTGAAGGCATATCATCTGAGAGAAATGAGAAATTATCCTTATGAAATGGAACATGCAGTAACGAAATGGGAAGCAAAAGATACAAAGAAAATTCATGATCTTTTCGATCTATACCTTTTCCCTGTATGGAACTGGTCAAAAGGATACAAAAGCAGATCATTTACAACAAAAGAAATTGATACATACAAAGGTATTGTTGAAAACTCCCCCTATTCATATGCAAAAAGAGCCGGAAAAGCAATGCCATATTTTCAGATAACGGAACCGTTTATTGCTGGTAATGACTTCTTTGAAATGGTAGATCATTACATGAATCTTCTCGATGATGTCCAAACCGAGATAGATAGAAATGCAGCATTTAAAGATCTGAGAGATATTTTAGAACAAAAGAATAATCCAGAACCGACCCCTGATTCTGTTGGTTTTAAGTACGCAAAGAATCTCTTTTATTGTGCGTTATTGATGTACTACGACAAGTTTCATAATTTCGATATTATGGCCGTTAAAAAAATCTTTACATGGGCATTTATGTCCAGAGTGGATATGGAAAGTCTCGGATTTGACAGCATTAACAAATATGCAATTGGAGAAGACAACAAGATGTTTTTAAATGTAATACCTTTGTTTTCAAAAATTGCATTAACACGAGTGCATACTGAAATATCCAACATGCAGATTAGAGTTTTACGAGAACCTGACAAGGCTAAGCGTGATAAATGGGACTGGTTATACTTAGATTTAAAAGTTATGAACGGATATGGAGAATAATTGTATGAGTGAACGTGTAGATGAATTCAGAATAATTGATAGTACTGAAAATATATTTGATTTAGAAGGAGAGTACGTTATTCCTCTGTATCAGCGTGCATTTGCCTGGGAAGAAAAGCAGTTAGAACAGCTTGTTGAGGACATCAATGATATTCGAGATAACTCAAATTATTACATCGGATCATTAGTAGTATCACGATTCGAGAATAAATTTGAAGTAGTAGATGGGCAGCAGAGATTAACATCCTTATATTTACTCCTAAGTTGCCTCGGTAAAAAGCTGAAAGCCACCCTTACGTTTGCATGCCGTGATAAATCCAATTACACCTTGAGAAAAGTTCATGAATTACTGGATGAGAAGCGAAGTGATTATGACGACGAAAGAATTGAAAATGGCATTCAACAGGGAATCAGAATTCTTAAAGAAAAAATTGGCAAGCTCAATAAGGAAAGCCTGTTAGAAAAGCTTAGACGTGTAGTTATTTACAGAATTGAAGTGCCAAAAAATACTGATTTGAACAGATACTTCGAAATAATGAATACTCGTGGAGAACAGCTAGAACAGCATGATATTTTAAAAGCTTATCTCATGGGTTTCCTCGATAAGGATTCGGACAAAGCAGTCTTTGCAAAAATTTGGGAAGCCTGCAGTGATATGACTGGATACGTGCAGATGCATCTTGATAAGAGTTCCAGAGAATGTATTTTTGGCGGAGACTGGGGCAGGCTTCCATCAGGTAATTGGAAGGCTTACAAAGAAATTTCAAAGAATACTTCAGAAGAAGAAAACGGCTCTTTAATATGCGATATTACCCAAAAAGATTTTAAAGTATCATACGATGATATTGTCGATGACGATAACAATAGAATCAGATTTGAGAGTGTTATTGAGTTTCCTTATTTCCTGCTTCACGTATTACGCGTTTTCGTGGCAATAAACGCTATCAAAGACAACGACAATAAAGAAATTTTGAATAATCTTCTCGATGACAAAAAACTTCTCAGTAATTTTAAAGATGTCGTAGAGAAAGGAATATATCGTGGAGTACCGATAAGCAAAGAAACGGAAGTTTTCTCAAAGAAATTCATCATGTGTCTTCTCAGATCCCGCTATCTTTTTGATAAGTATGTGTTAAAAAGAGAATTTGCAAATGATAATTCAGACGGAGAATGGAGTCTTAAGGAGTTGCATGTATCCGGACAGCAATCTAATAAGAAGCCATACTATAAAAATACCAGTTTTAAGCAGGGCTCTGAAAGGAAAACAACAAACGACAAAAGAACTAAAACAAATATTATGTTGCAATCCGCACTCAGAGTATCTTATACATCACCGAAGGTTATGCATTGGATTACAGATCTTCTTATATGGTTATCAGAGAGCAACTGCAAAAATACCGAAGAAGAACTTATTGTAAATTATGGGCAGGAGATAGAGTCCATCGCTCAAAATGCAGTTAACGAGCTTTTCTTTAAGAAATGTCAGGACAATAATTACGCAATGGGCGTCGATACACCACACATTGTATTTAATTATCTTGACTACCTGCTTTGGGATGCCAATAAGGACAAATATGATGATTTTGTTTTTGAATTTAGAAATTCTGTAGAACACTGGTATCCTCAACACCCTTCAGAAGGAACATTCGAATCGTGGAATGACGGTGTGGATCAATTTGGTAATTTATGTATCATCCAAAGAAACGTAAATTCCAAGTTTTCAAACATGTCCCCTGAAGCCAAAAAAAGCACGTTTGAGAAAATGATACAAAAAGGCAGCATCAAGCTTCGCATAATGAGCGAATTAACGAAGAAAATTTCTAACAAAGACAAAACTGCAAGCGCGTGTTGGAAAGACGAAGTATGCAAACAGCATGAGAATGAAATGATCGATATTCTCAGGAACGCTTGTTGCGACTAGTATTCCCGAGAATTTCTGTAAACACATTCTTTGCACATTTTTGTGTAACTATGGGAAAGGCAATAAATCCTCAGCACATTAGTATGACCTAGAAACTTATGTGATCAATTTCTGGGGCCATACTACATGCTGGGGATTTTGTGATGCGTCTAATATGGATTTTTTTCTGCTTCCGCAGTAATATCTTCCTCATATTTGATGTCCATCTCAGCCTCAGGAAATGGCCAGAATGGATATCATTAACTAATGACAACAAACTTATACGCTCAATGTCTAAAAAAGGATGCAGTCCTGATAATGCTTCCTGTGAGGGATTCTTTGGAAGAATGCAGACAGAATCAAAAAACACATTAGGAGGATTGATCCCGGTACAATACCGGCTCAGATTTGGTTAGTATTAGCAAAAGGTGTCCAGAATTTTGTCCGCATCCCCCACTCAGATCCCACATTTATTTGTACTGAGCCGTTAAAATTTATGTGCTAGGGCACAGTAGCATTAAAACAGTTCTGCTTTTTACTTTAATCTTGTCGCCTGCGTGATACCTGGTACTCATATAGAATGGAGTTACGTCTTTACCAGGTCCTAGAGATGTATTGATGAACTGGTACCAGTTCTTATCAAGGTGACCTGGAACGCATGGTATTTCGATGGTCAAATCTTCCCAAAAGGCATTAACAAAGATGTAGGCATACATCTCTTGTTTACTGTAGTAGTATAAAAAGCCAATTGAGTGAGACATATCAGACCAATCGGGCTGGAATGGTTTTATACCATGCCACTGGATCTTGGCATTAGTGAGCAATTTGTCTAATTTATGGTGAGGTGTATCATTTACATGCTTAATTTTACCGATTCTGGAAAGACCAATTAGTGTCTTGGTAAAATCAAACATCTCACGCTGTTGCTCATTAAGATCCCAGTTTAAATAGCTAAGCTTATTGTCCTGGCAGTAGGCATTGTTATTACCATTTTGAGAGCGCAGTACTTCATCTCCCATACAGATCATTGGAGTACCCAGTGAGAGCATGGTAATTGCCATGAAGTTTTTCACCTGACGAAGTCTTAATTCATTTAAATGAACATCATCGGTAGGGCCCTCAAAGCCGTAGTTTGCTGAATAGTTGTTATCATTACCATCACGGTTATGTTCACCATTAGCAAGATTATGCTTGTGTGAATAGCAAACCAAATCGTACAAGGTAAAGCCATCATGACAGGTGATAAAGTTAACAGACTTTTGAGCATCAACCATATGCTCGTTGTAAATATCAGGAGAACCTAAAAGTCTTAAAACAAACTTTTTGACCATACCAGGATCTGCTCTCATGAAGCTTCTGACATCATCTCTGAACTGTCCGTTCCACTCTCTCCATTTAGAGCCTGAAATAGCACCTAACTGATACAGACCGCCTGCATCCCATGGCTCTGCAATTAACTTGGCCTCAGCAAGTCGTCTGTTTGCATCAATAGACAACAAGGTAGTGTTGTCGTTCATTGGGGCGCCAAATTTGTCACGGGTTAGAATAGAAGCTAAATCAAATCTAAATCCGTCAACATGCATCTTCTCATGCCAGAAGACAAGTGAGTCAATAATCAGGTTTCTTACAACAGGCTGGTTAGCATTTAAAGAGTTGCCACATCCAGAGTAGTTCTGATAATAGCCATCTTTAATGATGTAGTAGCCATCCTTATCAAAACCTTTAAAACAGTAACTAGGACCGTTCTCATCACCTTCAGAAGTGTGGTTGTAAACCACATCTAGGATAACCTCGATGCCGTTTCTGTGAAGGGCTTTGACCATGTCACGGAACTCTTTTACAGGTCCTTCAATACTTTTATCGGAACTGTAGCCTTCGTGTACTGAGAAAAATGCCATAGGACTGTAGCCCCAATAGTTATCCATATTAGGTCTAGCATCCTTTTCATCGAACTGATATACAGGCATGAGCTCTACTGCTGTGATACCTAGCTCTACAAGATATGGGATCTTTTCAATAAGACCTTTGTAGGTGCCTCTTAGTTCATCTGAAAGACCTGAACTTTTATCAGCCGTAAATCCTTTTACATGCATCTCATAGATGATGGTGTTCTCAAGTGAATGGTGAGGAAAAGTATCAATACCCCAATCGTACTCGTCCACATTGATGACAGCACTCTTAGGTGCATATTTAAAAGCAAGTTTCTCGTCTTTAGGTAGGAATCTTTTGTAATCATCAGGGAAGAGTACTCTCTTTCCATATGGGTCAATTAAGATCTTGTTAATCTCTTCTGCCTGAGATTGTGCCTGTGGACTGTCTACAGTTTTTGTTACTCTATAAGCATAGATTTGACCAGCACCTATATTGTGAACAAATACATGCCAAAAGTAGGTGGATTTAAAAACTGTAGAGGACAGATGTACTACATAAGGGGAATCATCATCTACTGCATCGAACAGTAAAAGATCAATTTCGGCTGCATCTGGTGCCCAAACGGCGAAATTTACACCATCTTTTTCAATAGTTGCACCTAAATGTCTGCAGTGACCTTGTGAAATAATATAATTCTTGTTGCTCACGTATACCGATCCTTGATAAAAATTGGTTTATATCTTTGTTCATATTCTGAATATAGATTGAGCTTAGTTGAAATCAAGTTTAGTTTTATAAAATGAACTCTCTAATCTTATTCACTTTTTTATTTTGTGCTCTTACGCACTTACACAATTGTTGTACTCAATTGTAGCAATCCTGCTTTGAAAACTCTTACAGCTTATTCATCTTTCTGTGATGAAATTCATCAATAATGCTTTACTTCTAAATTTAAAGCACCGGTGTAAAACATAATTAAAATAAACTAAACAATAAAATCTATCTCAATGTTCATTTTTAGGGCGTAGTTAATCATTATGACCTAAATTATGTTATTTTTGACGGTATGCAAAACAACTATGGATGCAACTGATTTTGCAAAAGTTCTCTTTTACGAGGATCACCATTTCGTTTACCAAAGATGTAAATTGATTAGCAAATTGAGTATGCACAACACAATTCTTCATTGGAGTTTATAGTATGGCAGATTTAAACTACATTGCAGCAGGTCGAATCAACACCACACCTCTCGATCTTAATGGCAATCTTGATAAAATTCTCAAACAATGCGCACAAGCTGTAAAAGAAGGTATCTCCATTATAGCTTTTCCAGAACTTGCAATTTCTGGTTACAACTGTGGTGATCTGTTCTGGCACAGTGAGTTAACTAAAGGTGCACAGCATGCCTTGTTAAATTTAAAGTACTCACTGCCTGAGGGGATAGTTGTAGGTGTAGGTCTGCCTTTAACAGGCTCTGACAATAAGTCTTATGATGCTTATGTACTATTAAAGAAAAGTAAGATCATAGGTGTAAGTGTTTTACACTCATGCTATAACAGCTGTGACTCAAGAGTTCGTTTCTTTAGAACTCCTTGTGTAGAAGGTTTATCTTTTAATATAGGATCTGAAAGCTTTACCCCAAGTAATACTTTTGACGTCGAATTAAACGGTTCAACTAAAAAAGTGGGTATTTACTTTAATGAAGGTGATTTAGCTTATCTTGATAAGGTAGAGCTTTTAATCTGTCCTGAGGCCAAGCGTTTTGAACTTTTTGATGACAAAAAGCGTGTTGTAGATGCTGTAGCCTTATCTTCAAATCTAAAATGTACCGTTGTAACAACTAACTTATTAGGCTGTGAAAGCGGTTCTGATATCTTTGATGGTCTGTCAATTATTGCTGATGACGGTAAGTTAGTCTCACAGAGTAACTATCTGTCATTTAAGCGAGCTGATTTTGTAACAGCATCATCAGGTATCAGTGAGTTCTTAAATGAGTATGACACTATTGTTAGAGCTGTAGCATTAGGTCAGTTTGACTGGATGTTAAAGACCCGTTCTCATGGTTTTGCTCTATCTATGTCAGGTGGAGCTGATTCAGGTCTTTGTGCAACTTGTGTCTGCTATGGTCAGTTAGCTGCACTACAAGAGTTAGGCTATGACGAGTATAAAGAGCTTTTATCTGCATTAAAGTTTGAGGTACCTGCTTTTACAGGTGATAAACAGTCATATGTAAAAGAAAAGATCATGCCTCAGGTCTTAACCACTGTATATCAAGGCTCAGCTGTATCAGGCTCTGTAACCAGAACTGCAGCAGAAAAAGTTGCTCATAACATCGGGGCAACTCATTATGAGTGGTCAATTGCAAAGTTAGTTGAAGATTATGTTGCTATCATCAATGGAACAACACCTGATGATAAGCTTAACTGGGATCGTGACGATTTGACATTACAAAACATTCAGGCTCGTTCTCGTGCACCTGGTATCTGGATGATCGCAAACCGTTATAACAAGCTTTTAATGTCAACCTGTAATGCTTCAGAGGATGCTGTAGGTTATTGCACTATGGATGGAGATACAGCAGGTGGTCTATCTCCAATTGGTGATATTTCTAAGAGCAGAATTCTAAAAATCAATCAGCATATAGCTGATGATGGTATTGAGGTTGTAAAAGGAGGCTTGAAACTTGATGTGCCTGATATGTCATACATTTCAGCTCAGGCTCCAACTGCTGAATTAAAGCCAGGTCAGACTGATGAGCGTGACTTAATGCCTTATGTGATTTTAGATAGAATTCACGTTTTACATCAAGAAGAGCTATTCACTCCACAGAGAATTTTAGATACTTTAGCAGAAGAGTATCAGAATTTCTCACGTGATGATCTAAAGCTGTTTGTAACTCGTTACTTTACAAGACTTGCTGTAAATCAGTGGAAGAGAGAAAGGGGCGCTACCACTTTTCATATTGAGAAGACTGATTTAAATGCAAAATCAGGCTTTATCTTCCCATTACTAAATGATGGTTTCAGATCATTGTTAGAAGATCTTAAATAACGTTTAGTACTAAAAAGTCTTAGATGCGCCTAACTTAACGAGTTTTTATTTAAATCAGTTAGGCGTCTTGGAACTTAAGGTCAATTTCAAGAGACCGGAATATGTAATATTGTTTTGTTTTACAATATTAAATTGTTGTCAATTATGATTGTTGTCTGCAATATGCATCTTTCTAAAGCTTTTTGCTAATTGATTTCTTAAATAGTGAAAAGAGATTATTGATGTCCCATTTATTTTGTTCTGCCTCCAAAATTTTTCTCAATGAATAATCAATAAGGTTTAACCATTTTCTTTCATGTACTTAAAAGAAAGAGATAAAAAAGTTATAATAAAAGGTTACAAGCGTATATGTTAAAAGGTAACTAATGAACAAAAAACACCCAGCTCAAAGACTTGATGTGATCATAGAGCAAGGATCACTATCTCCATTAGCAGGATTGAAGAAATTCTGGCCATTTTTAAAACCATATATCTTTTTAACCATATTAGGTGTTTTGCTTACTATCCCCGTAGGTGGCTTAGATGCAGCTGTTGCATCGTTCTTAAAGCCATTTATGGATAACGTAATGGTGGATAAAAATACTGAATTTGCTTTAAAGGTTCCTTTTATTATTATTGGATTTACCTTAGTGCAAGGTATCTGTATTTATACCTCAAATATCGTTAATACCTATGTAGGTGCAAGAATTTCAACTGATTTGAAATTAGCTTTATATAAGAAGTTATTAGTTAGTGAATCTGCTTTCTTTGATAAGAATACCTCAGGTATTGTTCTTTTAAGATTCTGTAATGATGCAGATTCTGCTACTACAGGTCTTATTACTAACGTAAAACTCTTCTTATCGAAGTTCTGGTCCTCATTAGGGTTATTGGCGGTTCTGCTTTGGAACTCATGGCAATTGTCTTTCATTGCCTTAGGTGTACTGATTTTGTTGGTGATCCCAATGAAGATTGCCAGAAAGAAGGTTATGAAGATCATGTCTAAGAATGTTGAGGCTCAGACAAAGATCAACACTACCTATGTAGAAACCTATTCTGGTATCAAGATCATCAAATCCTTTAACCTTATCAAGACTATGTATGAGAAGTTTCATAGAGAAGTTGAGGATATCTTTAAATTCTCTATGAAGATGACAAGAGATACCAACTGGTTATCTCCTGCTATGCATTTAGTTACAGCTTGCGGTGTAGCAGGTGTGCTTTACTATGGTATGTATTTAATTACCACAGGTGTAATCACCTCAGGTTCTTTCGTAGCATTCTTGGCTGCTCTAATCATGCTCTATACTCCAATTAAGAGTATTGGTAATAACTATGTAGGTTTACAGACAGCTTTATTAGCATTAGAGCGTATCTATGTTATCTTAGATACACCTTCATTTGAAGCAAATGATGGAGAGGGGAAAAAAGAACTTAAAGCTATATCAAAAGAGATTAAGTTTAACCATGTAAACTTCTCCTATGACGGTCAGAGAATGATCTTAAAGGATGTGAACTTATCAGTTCCGGTAGGTAAGAAAGTAGCCTTAGTAGGTAACTCTGGCGGTGGTAAGTCAACAGTATGCTCTTTGATCCCAAGATTATATGAATTAGATTCAGGCAACATCACAATTGACGGAACTGATATTACAGAATTTACCTTATCATCATTAAGAGACAAGATCTCTATGGTGTTCCAGGATAACTTCCTCTTTGATGGTACAGTAAGACAAAACTTAATGTATGGTAAAGCTGATGCTACCGACGAGGAAATTAACCGTGCTATCAAGAGTGCATATCTTGATGAATTTGTACAGAAATTGCCAAATGGCATTGATACTGTAATCGGTGAACGTGGTTTACTTTTATCTGGTGGTCAAAAGCAGCGTTTAGCTATTGCAAGAGCAATTTTAAAGAATGCGCCAATCGTAATCTTAGATGAGGCTACCTCTGCACTTGATAATAAGTCAGAGAAAGTAGTTCAAAGAGCATTAGATAAGCTTATGGAAGGCAGAACTACCATAGTGATTGCTCACAGACTTTCAACTGTTATGGATGCTGACAAGATTTTAGTTATCAATGACGGTCAGGTTGTTGAAGAAGGTACACACAGCAAACTCTTAGAAAAAGGTGGTGCTTACGCTGTACTTTATAGATCACAGTTCTCTAAAGCTAGTCACCCTAAAACTGATGAGAGCTCTTCACAAGAGGACTTGTCTGATTCTGAGCCTTTACAAGATAAATCATCTGATAAGACAAAAGAAGAAAAGGCTGGTGAGCGATAGAGATTAAGAAATATCTCAAGGCTCATTTAAAGCGGTGCTGTATTTTACTGTTTGACAGTAATCAATTGACAGCACCGTTTAAGTTTTCGTTCTTTTAAAAGAATCAGTTTAAAATAAGTAAAATTCCTGGCAAAACCTGACAAGCAAAGCACCGAAGGTAAGTGAACTCGAATCAAAGATAAGAGAGTTTGAAAGTGAGTTCGAGGAAGCAAAGTATTTCAATAAGGTAAATTCATGGGCTGTGTTTGCCACCATTTTGCACTCCTAGTTCAAGAGTATTGCTTACATGAATGTCAGATCGATGTACCTTTTTTAGCTACCACCAAAGTGCAAAGTCTATAGTATAAGCGTATAATCACGTGCTGTAGTAAGGTTCAATCTCTGACAGGTATAAGATTTTCAGCAAATTTGATAATTTCAATATTGCTCAACTGCTTCATGAACGGGATTGCAGACAGATAATTAAAACAGTTTCGAAAACACCTGAGGTATATCAAAGAGTTATTCAGTATATCTCTTTGAAAAGTAATAAACAGATTTTGTTTTTTGCTATCTATGAGTTTAGATAAGTACAATAAAATCTGTTGAGTATGACTCTCTCTGTACAAAATCATAAGCATGTTTCAGATTTTTGATATTAAATAAAAGTAACAAAACTAAAATATATGCATTCAGATAAATTACAACCTTATGCAATTTAATTTATCTGCTTTAATTAACGTAAGGTATTATTGTCTATTTCGACAGATTTCATGGCAGAAATCAGTTTTATTTGACTACAACAGGGCTTGAAATATTCATGAATCGTGACAGTTCAGAGAAAATAATAAGAAATGTATTGGCAATATCTGGATGTGCTGTAACTTTCCTGTCATTATTCTTAGCTTTTACCTTTTATTATGGAAATGCTGTTACAACTTTAAGTCTTTATTCATTCAGATCATATCTGTTTATCATTGTATTTGAGTATCTCTTCTCAACTGCTTTTACAGGGATTAACAAAAGTTTTGTGTTCAGAGGTTTCTTTAAGGAAACATTTGTTGTATTTCAGTTTACCTTTGCTCTTATCATCTTTTTAATCTTGATACTCTTCCTGTTGCACAACTTAACCGATTCAAAGCGTCTGATAATTGCATATTTTTCAGTAAGTTTCTTTACACTTGAGTTACTTACAAGAATGCTGATTAAATATGCTTTAGTTAAGTTATATAAAACCTCAAAGTTCTCAAGTAAGCTATTAGTAATAGCAGATACTGACTGCAGAAACTCCATCAGAAGACTTGTTAAGAATTTTGACTGGCGTCGTAATATTTGCGGTATTTCTGTACCAGAAATTACCTCAGCTAATAAAAAGATCAGAGGAATCGAGGCTGTTTGTACTCATCAGAACTTATTAGATTATATTACTCACAATAATATCGATGAGATCTTTATATTAGTAAATCTTGAGGAACATGAAGAATTAAAAGATATTATCCTGCAGACTGAGGAAATGGGCATTCGTGTTAATATCAGGATAAATCATGAGATGTTTGATTACCTGCCTAGATCTTTTATTCATGTAAGCAGAATTGGCAATTTGCAGTGTATTTCTGTGAGCCGTAAGTTTGTGTCTAAAAGAAAAATATTTGCTAAAAATTTATTAGACTATACCGGTGGCTTAGTTGGTTTCTTAATTTTTTGTCTTGTTTATATAGTACTGGCTCCAATTATAAAATTAGATTCAAAAGGACCAGTTATCTTTGCTCAGAACAGAGTAGGTAGAAATGGCAGAATCTTTAAATGTTACAAGTTTAGGTCGATGAGAAGTGATGCTGAAGAGCTAAAGAAGACTCTGATGGCAAAAAATGAAATGAACGGTTTAATGTTTAAGATAGAGAATGATCCTAGAATTACAAAGGTTGGCCATTTTATCAGAAAAACATCAATTGATGAGTTACCTCAGTTTTTGAATGTTCTAAAAGGTGACATGAGCTTGGTTGGTACCAGACCACCTACTGTAGATGAATACAACCACTATGAGCCAAAGCACAAAGCACGTGTGTCAATGGCACCTGGACTTACAGGACTCTGGCAGGTAAGCGGAAGAAGCGATATCAAGAACTTTGATGATGTTGTAAAGCTTGATATGGAATATATCAACAACTGGTCTGTTTTACTTGATATTAAGATCATTCTGCTTACCATTAAGGTTGTGCTGTTTGGAAAAGGAGCTAAGTAAATATCTCAAGTTTTGCGTTTCAAAGACAGCTAATAGATGCGGTCTGGCACCACATTTGT
>ERZ1023886.457-NODE-457-length-15734-cov-17.468907_pt1 | contig 15734 bp, 1 predicted proteins | sample MGYA00380395_ERZ1023886 | MGnify/ENA primary metagenome ERZ1023886 (study PRJEB33179, sample SAMN07449002) | human gut metagenome | biome: Human-gut; feature: Human associated habitat; material: Faeces | host: Homo sapiens | place: India: Bhopal | collected... | reverse complement strand
ATGAGCCAGGAAGAGATGGCTGAGATGACCAAGGCTTTCAATTTGCCAAGATAATTTATGGACATACATTTATAGGATAACAAAATAGGTTTTCGTAGATATTTAAAGTAAAAAAGATTTGGTTTTTAGGTTTTAATGATAATGGTAGAGGGTGTGTCATCGGAATGACACACCCTCTTTTTGTTTCCAGAATAATCTATCTTTTTCCAGAATAATCTGGTTATTTATTTCACCATCACCTTTGTTTTGCCGAAGATGTAGAAGCCAGGATGGAAACCGCTGTAGATAGCAGTTCCCGGCTGCACATCCAGGATGCGATAAAGCTGTCCAGTGGTAGAGAATACCTTGAGTTGGGTGGCGTAGGTACTTTCGATGCGGACACGATGCTCCGGGATGGGACGTACGATGAGTTCATCGCCTTCCGGCGTATCTTCTCCGTTGCCGTTTACCTCAGGCTGAATCTTGTCGATGCCTGTTGTTTCTGCGATATGAATCACGGAAGGTGTATCGGCAGAACGTGTCCGGGCGTTTGTGGATATTGATGTCATATAGGTACGGAATGGCATGATGTTCTCTAGCTGAGAGTCATCCTCGAATGCGGTTCCATCTGCATTCATTCCGTAGATAGTACCATTAGCTACTTGCTTGGCAGCGAAGGTTCCTCTATGATAGAAGCCATTTACATGGGTTTCCATGTTAGCAGAGATTGGTATCTCGATGGCTTTCTTCACATTTTCACCTGCTCTCTTCTCTCCGAAGGCATGAAAGGTGATGGTCTGTGCTGCTTCTTTCCGGCTCAGGATGTTGTTGTAGAACTCGCTTGAGAGGTCGAACTCGTAATAACGGTTGCCTGGGAATCGGACTATGTATGGTACTTCTGCTGTGAGAGGCAGATAATCTGTGAGGGTCTGCGTTTCTCCGTAATATGGATTCTCTACATTATTATATAGCCAGTCTCCGTAGGTATCTACGAAGAAGGTATTATGGAATGTATAATCCATACTAGTGGTATTCTCTGTCTTAAACAGACCATCACCAGGACGCTGGAAGGTAGCTGCTGTCTTGCTATCTGTCGTCGCTACAGCTGTGAGACCACGGAGCCAATATTCATGATGCAAATTGCTATTTCCGTAGAAATGCGTAATTTCGCCATTGAGCGAAGCCACTGCCTTCTGTACCGTGAATGGCAGGCAGATGCTTTCCCATGCTCCCGTTGTTTCGTTAGCATAATACATCGGCTTGCGTACATACCAGGCATGGTCGGTAACCTTGAATGGGATAGGTACACAGAGATCATTGCTTAAGCAGTCATCGCCTTCGCTGTTCTTACCGTCTGGTGTGCGCTCTACCAGATGGAAGAAGACTGTAGATAAGTCGCCTGACGTTTCCTTCACGATGTGATGACCCTTGATAGAACGTTCTTCGGTATCCTCATTATATGCCAGAGTCTTGTTGACTACATTGTATGCATCGGTATCGCTGTTATCATCATCTGCTGCTGTATAAACCAGGAGGTTCTGGGTGACGCCATCCTTTACAATGAAATCTGTGAACGATGTGGCATTATCTGCGTCTTCAGCCGTGAAGTCGATAGCCGTTGTTGTCGGGATATGCACATACGTACCCATGTTTCTAGTGTCCTGTTTGTAGGCATTGTAATGGAACTTGTCTTTCTCCTTACTTCCATAGTAACCGTCGGTTCGATAAACACGGTTGTTCATGTATTTATTCTGCTGTGATGCAATCTTGGCAGGATAATCGGCAGGAGTTGATTGCAGACTCTGTCCCCAGAAGAGGAAGTCGTTCATCAGTTCACTACTGCTGTTGTTTGCATTGAACAGTGGCAGATAGTTGCCTATTCTTTTTTCCTTTTCAGTCTTTGTTGCAGCCTGATAGCCCTGTGCACGAGCCTGGTCGATGGTATGCGTCTTGTCATGACGGGTTTCAGCCTGACCGTAGTTAGGCAGGTCGCTGTCCTGACCTTTTCGCAGATAGGTGATACCCGTATTCTTACCCGTGATGGCATCCGTACGATGGGCATACTGATAGTCGCCGTTGGCATAATAGTCGTATACATACTTCACAGCCTTCTTGTCTTCATCTGTGCTGTTGCCTTTGCGTGCACGCAGATAATATCCGTTCAGATCGTAGGCAACCTTACCATACTTGAAGTCATCCTTGGTATAGGTATTGATAGCATTTCCATCCATATCATATACGATAGGCTTATCAGGCGCTGAGGCTGGAGCATACTCAAAGCAGCAATGATAAGAACCCTTGTTGCTGGCAGCGATGCTACCGCTTTCCATACCGAGGTTATAGATATTGCCCCGGTTCTCCTGGAGGAATGACTTGCCTTGAGCCAGACCCTTGATTACATGTCCGTTGCCATGAAGAGTACCGGCAAATACAGCCTTGCTTTCATCGAAGTTGCTGGTCATGGTGATGTCGTTCTGCAGGACGAATTGTGCATTTTTGCCATATCGTTCCGCCTTGCTTCCCGAGCCGGTTCCGATGGTATCCACGAAGTTGATGAACGCCTTCAGGTCGCTGGCATCGTTGATGTAGATGCGAGGCTCTGCGAAAGAAGGCTCCGTCTTGGCACGCTGGATAGCTTCTGAGAGATGGAGGTTGACACCCGCCTTATGCGGATCCATCTGCTGATAGTTATGAACCGTGAGGGTATCGCCTGCCGCCATATTCACTGGGAATACCACATCGTTGAATCCGTTCATGGTGACACCCAACTGTACGCCATAACCGTTCATGAAGTAGTAGGCAGGAATATCCAGATAGTCCTTGGTCTTGTCGTAGACGCTACCGGCAAAGAGGTCCTTGCGACTGTTGTCAATCTTGTCTCCCTGCTTGTAGGTGTTCTTTGAATCCTTGGTCTTGAGCAGCCAGGACTCCTTTTCATCGAACTGCATGTCTCCCTTTTCGTCTTTGCTGAACTCACCTTTTTCATTCTTCTTCAGCTTACCGATGTGCCAGAAGTAACCGTTGGCAGCGAAAGCCTGGTCGGCAGCAATCTTCACCTGGTCTTTCTTCAGACGGATCATCTCTCCCGGCAAAGCACAGTTGTCGATAGTGATATGACCGGTGAAGTTAGGTCCCTGCACATATTCGATGTTGAGGAAGATGGTATAGGTATATTCTATCTCCTTTTTATCGTCATCTAACATTGGTTTTCCGTTTGCATCGAGCAGCTTGGCTCCCAATACCAGCGTAGCCTGACATTTCTTGGAGAGATGCTTGTTATAATAGTCTGTCGAAGCATTAGCGGTGTTGTTATCCATCAGACGGAATGAAATCTTGGCATCGCCATTCAAATCTGTAGGAAGAGTCGTGTTCAGACATTCTCTATTGTAGTCTTCTGAATCTATATTATTAGGATCAGCCTTCTCCGACATAGAGAGAATAGCCGCAAAGCCTTTTTTGGATTTATCAGCATCAGAAGAATCTAAAGGACCTGCATAGGTATTGGAAGCCGAAGCTCCTACATACAGTGTGTACTTATCGGCAGCATTTTTTTCTAAATCACATTTGTAACTTTCATCATGTCCGCTTCTCATCTTCCAGCTCTTGATGTATATTTCCTGACCCTTCTTGAGTCCGGCAAGGGCGGTAAGACCATCTGAGTTGTCGTTGTCGAAGTGAATCTTTTCCTTATAGGTATAACCCGTGATGTGAGCGTTATAATAATAGTTGAAACCAGTGACATACCAGTAGTGGATTTCTGCATTCGTGTCAGGATCTTTACCTTCCATCGCATAGAATCCGGTAGGCGAGCAGTCGTCGATGATAAAACGGTTGCTGCTTATATTGGTGTGATTCAATGGGAAGACGAAGTTACCGGTGGTTTCCAGGAAGCCTTTGGAGTTTTCACCTGGTACTTCATGAATGTTGTCAGCATACACATATCCGCCACCTTCACCCTTACGGGCATTCATCAGGTTCATCTCTATGATGCCATAGATAGGACCATAGTAGATCGTCTCCTTCATCTTCTTGGTGTCTGGGTCGATGGATTCCTGTGCATTCTGAATCTTCAGGGCATAACCCGAGGCGATGCCAATCATATTCTTAGCCGTACCGTTGTTGCGCTTCTGGCATTCTGTTACATCTGTCATTCCACCTTCTTTATACTTCTCGATGCAAGCTTCTTTGAAATCCTGATATGTTTGCGTTTTAGCTTCACCATTCTCATTATACCACTTATCCGAGAACTGAACATTGGATTTCACGGCACCTACATAATGAATGTTGTTGGCAAGACCCATATAGTTGCGTGCCTTGCTTGAATATTTAAAGACATTCGATGCTTGGGTGCTCTCCGATGTCTTGGTGCTCTCCGGTTGTTCAGCCTGCAGCTTACCGTCAGTCAACAGGATATCGGTTGCAACCATCTTGATTTCTCCCACACGTGCGACAGAGTAAGGAGTCTTGTTGATTTCGTTGACGGTATAGTCGCGTGCACCGAGCAGCGAGAAGCAGTTATCCTCCAGGCGCAGGATGTCCATACGCTGGAGCGTGTTGATGATTTTCGGGTTGTCGATGGTATGGCCGGCAAAACCGTAGCCCGTGATGTCGGCACTGCGGAAGCCCTGGGCATAGGAGAGGTGACCATCGCCGAAGATACCACCCTCGCTGTCGTACTCATAGAATTTATTCTCACGGCAGCCAGTTAAGCCTGGAGGAACTACATCGCCCTTGATGTACTTGACCTGTTCATAGATGAAGCGATAGGTATATTGATTACTGTTCGCATCATCGTAGTATTTGTAATAGTAGCCATAGAGGTCGGTACCATCCGGAAGATCGATTTCCTTCATGTCCTGACGAGAAATGGTGATATGCTCTGCCTTTTTGCTGTCACCTACCAGAATGAGGGTATTGCCTCCGAAGCCGGCTGTAGTACCATCAGGGAACGTCTTCAACTCTTCCTGGTGTTCTGCACTATTGGTAAAGGCTTTATCTACATTGAAATCCTTTGTCAGCTTGAGTACCGTGGTGTTATTTGCCAGGACAGAGGTGCCCTGGGCGAGGGAATATCCTCCGCCATAAATCGCTTCATCGATATTGATATGTACGTTGTCCCATCCCATGGATGGAGTAGCGGTATCTACCTTGGTGAAATAGTCTGACTTCTTGTCTGCTGGTATATCGGTTTGGGTACCGTTATCTATCGCTACGATGTCATCATATACACCTTGGGTTATCAACTCTCCGGCAAGCAGATGAATCTCCTGCTTGATGGTTGGAGATTTTTCGCTGCCATTGTCATTCTGCAAACTGTTGTTCTTCTTGTCTGTACGGTTCAGAATATACTTTCCGTTCTTCAATGCTTTCACCTTATAATAGGTAGGATAACCCACCTTTACCTGGGTAGAACCATAGACATAGCCGGAATAGGAACCACCAGTTACAGAGCGGTAGACATGACCGTTGAGGATATCCACATCGGTAAGACCAATGACATTGCCCTGCTGACCTCCACCATATATGAAGTTTGCAGATACGCCTGAGCCTTCAGGATTTCCTTCGTCCTTTATTCCGGAAGCTTGGAATTGATCGCCATCCATCGTTGGTTTAGCACATGGGATGCCATCACCCATAACGATACGGGTATTGCCATATACGTAACTCTCCATACCATATCCGGCACCATAGACGTTGAGGCTGGAGTAGTCGGGGTTGGTAGCAAGCAACGTGTTGGAAGCATCGAGCAGAGTCTTCGATTTGCCTGCCAGCATATCTGTCTGCAGATTGATCTTCACGTCGCCTCTCACGGTTCCTGTCTTGTAGCAGCCACCATATACGCAGCCACCCTTGTAAGCTCCATCTGCCACTTTCGGCATGAACTTGTTCTGGATGGTCAGCTTGATGAATGGCTCTGTTGAATGTGCCGTTCCCAGCAGATAACCTCCTTCGTGGGTTACCAGTCCCTTATAGTCGTAGTTGGCATTGTTGCAGCCACCTACAATCTTTTCGGTGATGGTGAGACCTTTAGGGAAGGTATAGTCTACCACTTTTCCATTTTTATCCGGATAGATGTTCATGTTGCCTCGGTTACCTCCGCAGAAGAAGGAACCGATGGTACAGTTTTTCAAGTCAGTTCCCCAAGTCAGCTTGCCCTGGATGTTCATTTCTACCGGCTGGAAGTAGAGGTCGATGAGATGAGGATATACGAGTGCACGTTCCTTTTTCTCTGTTGGCAGATAGAGAATGTCAATGTCATTGCTCGAAGGATCGTTCTCCCAGTCGATGGTATCGGCTAGGTTCAGTTCCTTGCTGGCATCATAGTAATCACCGTTCAACTTCTGGAACTTGTTCATGAAGTTGTTATCTTCCGATGCCGTGAAGAGTGCATCTCCGTTACAGCCCATGAATACGCTTCGGATGTTGACGTTGCTGCCAATCCAGATGTTCACATCCCCGCTCAATGCTCCCGAGTTGCTGGAGTCATCCTTTACTTTCTGCACGGTAGCCGAGTTGCCGCCACCATATACATCGCCCTTGATGAGGATGATATCGCTTTCGCTGTTACCTTCTATATGGATGTTCACCTTGTTGGTGAGTGGTCGCCAGGAGTTGATGTTCACCATTTTCAGGGCGTCGCTTGCTGCCTTGTATGAAGGCATGTTTTCTCTCATTGGTACCGTGAATACCAGTGGAGTGGTTTCCGAATTCGGGTCGTTTGGATCGAGCGGATAGTTCTCGTTGACGGTAACCTGGGTGTTGCCCTTTCTGTCGAGCGCATAAAGATAGTCACCATTTCCGGCACCATATACATCACCGTCTATTCTTCCACCATATATATTAATATGTGTACCCGTACCGCCATTGTCAGCAAAGTAGCCCTTGCTGTCGTTTACGTTGATATAGCCAGAAACGTCGTTACCGCCATAGATATTTCCATGGATAAAGATATCCTTGTTGGTGAATGAGCTTTCAGAAGCTAATGCTGTCTTATTTCTTCCGATATTGATTTCGGTACTCTTGATGACATCACCCATCATACCGCCTCCGAAGATGTTCTGACAGTCCATCGCCTCGATATTTACATGGGTTGCGTTAACCGAGTTATAGAATCCGCCACCAAAGAGTCGTCGGCAGAAGGCTCCACCCTTACCGGTAATGTGAGTATCTCCTACCACCTTACCGGAGTATCCGCCACCTACGAAGTCCATCACGGAATATCCGCCCAAGAAGTGCTTGTATTCTTCGCCCTTCTTGATGTCTAGCTTATGATCGATGATGCTGCCACGTCCTTCCATCTCGATATCCAGATGGGTGTTACCGTTGATGACGGTATGTTCGCCATAGCCGCCACCGAACACGCAGAAGTGAGGTGATCCCACCTTGTCGAAAATCTCATGCCATTCTTCACTCTCGAAGAAAAACTTGCTGTCGTCCTGTCCCGAAACCACCTTCGTATTCTCGTGCAGCAATCCCTTTGCCATGGTAAGATAGGTATCCTTTCCTACTTCGCAGGCAATATTGCCACCCGCATAGATGTTGTGGTTTATCTTGAATTTCAAGGCATCATGGTCGTACTGTGGAGAGTAGATGATACCATCGATGATGCTTGCCGGTTCCCATGATCGGGTTTCCGGTTTCCAGTAAGAGGTAAGTAGCGCTTTTCCGCCATAGATAAGTACATTGGTGTTCCGGGTTACGTCGGCAGAAGTAACAGATTCTGTTTCCTTTTCAGCTACAGTAATCATGTCACAGCTTCCCAAACCGCCGCCATAGATACCATGGCCTATGTTGCCGTCATTGATTCTTACGATGGTGTTGCCATATACGATACCGTTCTGACCGCCTCCGTATACACGTTCCAGCAGATTTGGGAGAATGTCCTGATTGATATTATCTTCCGGATGCTGCATGTTTTCGTCGTCAGAAGGGTCTTGATATGTTTTCTTGCTGCTGTCCCAGTAAGGATATTCCATACATGGTCTGTCGATGACCAGACAGGAATTTCCCTTAACGCTGCCCAGCTTCTGATAATCCCGGCATTGGTTTCTGAGACGTCCCTTTCCGCCTGCAAAGACTGCTGAGAAGATAGAGCCTCCACGGATATTGACCAAGGTAGTGCGATCTGCTTCTGTAGGAATCGCATAGTTATCGTGCTCGAATTTCTTTTCCTCGGTTACTTTTGCCGAGCCTACGTTGGCAACATCTCCACCACCATATACGCAACCCATCACGATGGTACGGTCTATCACACCTCCGGTAGCCTGAAATTTGATGTCTCTTCCATACAGGTGAACTTCAGTCTTGTTGACGTGAGCCATCTTAGGGAAGTCGATGAAATTGCTGTCTGGAGTCTCTGCTGATTCGATACCGGCACCTCCGCCATAGATGTTCCTGGCGATAAAGCCCGACTTGACGAATACCTTGGAGTTTCCTGTTACAGAGCCGAAATCACATTCTTCGCGATTGGTCGCGTCTCCGGAAGGTACGGCTCCGAGACCTGCACCATAGATATTCTCGCAGAAAAGCTGGCAGTCGGTTTCCACATAGGTATTGCCCGTAACATATCCCGCAAAGCCACCACCGTGTATGGTCTGGAACGAGAATCCCGGCATGCCGAGCGTCCAAGCCAGGCGACTGGCACGGTAGCGCTGGTAGGTATTAGGGTCTTTATCGCTGCCGTCTGAGCTACCATAATAGAGTTTCTTTTCTTCCGAGGAAACTTTATTCTTGAAATCAGCATAAAGATTTTTCTCTATTGCAACGTATGCCTCGTAGTCTTTCTTCTGGTTGATATAGCGATAGGCTTTTCCGTCAACTTCCATAATTCCGTTGTCGCCAATCTTACTACCCGGCTGTGCATACACTTCCGTCTTAGCCACCTTGGTCTTGGCTCCATATCCTGCTCCGAAAACAGAGAACTGAGGGTCGGAAACATTCTTGGCGCTGATATACCAGCAGAGACCTGGCAGGGTGGTATAGTCGAACATGCTGAGTTGTTTGCCGTCCTTGTCTGTGATATCATCAAGAGGCGAGTGGTTGATTTCCACGATAGCCTCACCGGTGTTTGTTCCTGTAGAGCTTCCATTTCTATCAAAACCCACATAGCTTGCAAGGTTGCCGCCTCCATAGATATTATTGTTCTTCAGGAAGCTTCCTGAGAGGGTTTTACTGTTGTTGAATCTGAAGAATTCCTGGGTGTTCTTATCGGTCAGAATTCTTTGGATAGCAGCTTTTGCCTGGGCATTAGTCAGGCTGTCCAGCATATTTGTATGCTGGATATCTTCTACTATCAACTTAAATTCCTTGAGATCCTTGCAGATTTTCTGGCTCTTATCCTGAGCTGCGGTCCAGGTGGTGATATTGCCATCCACATCAGCTTTCTGGTTCCATATCCAGGTACCGCCATCCATCTGCACCTTGGTGTTACCGAGGATGTTGGCATAGGTATCGTCTTTATCATCTCCATAACCGCCACCAAAGATGTCGCGACCCAGCATACCGCCCTCGATATGCACCAGGGTGTTGCCGTCTACAGTGCCATAGGCACAACCGCCATAGATGTTGTGCCATACGTATGGCACGGTATTTCCCTCATAATCGAGAGAGATGGAATGGGCAGCATCGGTGTTGGCGATATGAACGATGGTGTTACCGTTGATTCTTCCCACCTGGTCGTATTGCTCAGCCTGCTCTTTGAGAAGACCCTTGCCGCCGCCATATACAGAACCGAAGATGTCGCCACCGATGATATTCACCAGGGTACGATTGTTTTCAGTCTTGTATGGAATAACGTTATCGATTTCTCCATTTATGGGATTTATTTCAGTATGGCTCAATGGCTTGCTGCTGTAGTCTGGTTGATAACTTGCCGGTCCTACATTTGCCATATCTCCACCGCCATAAACCTTACCATATATCTTGGCATCATCAGATATCTGAACCATGGTATTGCCGTTGACACGAGCTACGTTGGTGAACGGAGTGGAATTAGCTGTCTTTGGTGCAACACCGGCTCCACCACCGAATATGTCGCCATAGATTTTTCCTCCTTGTACGAGAACTACCGAACGTGAGCTTTCTGAACCATCACCAATCTGACCTGTCGTGTTGTCTACAGCCTTGTTGTAAGGATCACCGAATCCTCCGCCATATACACGGTGCAGGAAGGTCTTGCCGTCTACAGTAACCTTGGTGTTCTTGGTTACGGTTCCGGCATATCCACCACCCAAAACGCCCAGTATGGTGAAGTTTGGGATACCCTTGGAATTGTCGAAGACAGGAAGTGTTGTCTTCTGTTTCTTCTGTGCACGGTTGTGAGGACGTGCCATCTGGTCGGTTTCGTCCTCCACTTCGGCATTATAATCTCCATAATCGCCTTCCACATTCACCGTCACATCGGTAACGGTTACGGTGGTATGTTCACCATATCCACCACCGAATACAGAGAAATGCGGATAGTTGTTGTCGTTATACGATTCCTTCCATTCGGTGGTCTGCAGGAGGTCGAATGGAGTCATACCTTTCTGCACTTCAACAAAGGCAGTCCCCTCTACGTTGCAGGCAAGATCACCACCGCCATAGATATTATGAGGGTTGAGGAAATGCTCCTTTTCGTCTACTATATTGCTGGCATAGAAAGAAGCGCGGTTTTCACCGCTTTTTGGATTCCATTTAATGAAACCATTTTCTGTATCCCAAATTTTATCCCAGATGACGTTGATGGAGAAGCTGTCCTTCTTCTTTCCGTCATCGCCTTCCTCCTGTCCTCCCATGTCTTGTGCCAGGGTTACGTAGGTATTGCCTGTAACGTTGGCATAGGTGAAGGTGAGGTCTTTTTCGTCCTTATCAGTGATATTATCTTTTCCATCCTTATCTGTGATGTTACCCTTTCCACCGCCGAATACTTGTCCGGCAAAGTTGGCAGCAAAGATGTTGACATTGGTATTTCCCTGTACCTGTGCCAGACTTCCACCGCCATAGATATCGCCGTAGATATAAGATGCCTTTTGTGTACTACCGGTAAAGATAACGTTGGTGCTGCCTTTTACCAGACCTACGGAATCCGGAGTCTTGGTATAGCCGTCGTTGTCCTTATAAGAAAGATTGTCAGGGCGTTTCGCACGTCCGTTACCGCCAGCGAAGACAGAACCACGGATGTCTGCGCCATCGCTGATAACCACGTTGGTAGCATAATCTTCATCCTTGCTTTGATATTCTACCACCGCCATATCGCCACCTCCATAGATGTCCTGGTAGAAAGTGCCGCCATTGATGGTGACGTTGGACTTGCCATAGATGCGAGCCATATCCGAGAGGGTAGAGATGGTATTGGTGCCATTTAATTTGGCATCTGCTACACCATATCCGCCACCGAAGATAGGGCAATGGAAGGTTCCGCCATTGATATTGAGAGCTACATTTCCATAGGTCTGACCGAGGGCAGTATAATCGCTGGCATTACCGCTATATGGGTTGGAAGAATAATATCGGTCGGTTCCACGTCCTCCGGCAAAGATACCATTCTCGCAATAGAAAGTTCCGCCATTGATGGTCAGCGAAACAGCAGCATCCTTGGTGTTCCCGTATACATTACCGCCCGTCTTACTTGGAATACCTTTGTTGGTCCACAATCCCGGACTCATATATCCGCTACCTCCTGCGTAGATACCGTCAATCTTCTTGTCGGAAGAACCGAAATTACCACTGTTGATGATAATCTTGGTGTTGGTATCTTGCGGATTCACAACAGCTTCTTTATGTTCGTCAGCGTTGTAGCATGTATAGCTGATCAATTTGTCCTTTGCCACATCATACGGACCGTAAAGCATCACGTCTTGTCTGGTGTTCCAATATGCGATTCTTTCATCAGGAGTATGGTGAGCAGCGGTACCGATACCATTCATACCACCTGCTCCTGCACCGAAGATACCGCAGAGAATGTTGTCTTTCTTGTCGTTGTTATCTGGCAGAATCTTAAAGGTACCGCCATTGATGGTGATGGTACTGTAGCCATAGAACGGGTTGTTGATTCTTACATCGCTCGTATGACCACGCCCCATACTACCACCGTAAAGTTCGGTAACGACTACGCGGTCGTTATCCATAAGGCCATCGCTGTTCCTGTATTCTGAATTGGCAGGATCTAGCAGAATGTTGGCTCTACCCATGAATGTATTCAAAGGAACATTATATGTTGTCTCTCCATAGTCCAGAGTGAATTCGCTTTGTGCTCCCAGGGTTCCGTTAACGATACGAGCCACCTTTCCACTCCTGATGATGATATCCACATCGGCATACATTGCACCCTCGTGGTTTCCGGCAAGAATGATACCGGCATCATAGTCGTTGGTTCTTTCAGCACCATCAATGGTTCTCTTCTGGTTGTTGTCATCGTTCCATTTTCTGTCTATATCCATGGTGATGGTACACTTGATAGGCTGGGTTGGAGTTCCCATCACACCATTCAACTGTTCTCCCTTGTCGTTTTTAGTGATAGTCTGACGTCCACCTACACAGATGGCAGAATAGAAGCCCGACTTGATGGTGATGCAGAACCCCTCTTTGCCATGAGGCATGGAACGGTTGAAGGCAGCGATGCTGTCTTTATTGTTCAGCGGATAGAAGCGGCCATCGTTGCTGAAACCACCGAATATCTGCATAGGAGTGGTTACGGCACCATCGATGGTACCATAGTTGGTAGAGTTCTTGTTGAATCCCGTCATCCTGATGCCTTCGCCCATCTCCAGGTTGTTATATTGGCAGAAGATGTTCTTGTAGGTATCATCACCTGTTCCTTCATTGTTGAAGGTAACATGCTCAAAGCGGGTATCTTTCCAGATAGGCAAACCCATATCAAGACTTGTAATTTCGATACAGGCATTTTTATATTCAGTCTGATTATACTTACCAGTAATGGTAACGTTTTTGAAAAGTGGAGATTTTTTCGCCTTGCTCCACATTTCTCCGGTAAGGATTTGCTTACCGATGTTATTTGGGGTGATGTTGAAGCCGTATGTCTGGTCGTTGGTGATAGACGTATTACTCTTTCCCATCAGCACGATGACGTTCTCGTCCCATGAAGCTTTGTCAGAGAGCTTGCTGTAGGCTCCCTTCCAGGTGAGCATAGGTTGATTTGCCGAATAACCATATTCAGCATTCTTTATATTAACTTCTTCCTGTTTCTTTATATCTTCAGATAGTGTTGTGGCTGGTTGCAGATAAACCACCGTTGTTGCATTTACCCATTTGCTGAAAGTATAATCGGGAGATATTTCTACAGTGACGAAGCATCTGAATTTATCTTTGTGGGTGGCATCTTCAGGGCGAGTAAAGCTGGCTTTTGTTTCTTCTGACAGCTTGTTTTCGCCCTTATACCACTGGTATGTTATCTTCAGTCCCAATTCTTCATTGGTGAATTTCTCCTCCGTATCATTGGTTACATTCACGGTATAGGTAATGACGTTTGTGGAATTTGTAGAAAGAGATGCTTCTACATGAATCGCCTTTACCTGAATGGTATTGGTTCGTGAACTGCCTACTGTGGCATATACATACTGGTCGTATTCCTGGCGAGGCAAGATAAATGGATTGCAGGCTTTTGTTGTATTTGCCTTCTTCCAGGTTGCGTTATCCTTTGATACATACCAATCATATTTCTCAGAAGAATCGGTTCCGTCTTCATCTACTACAGTGAGTTTATCTTCTGTTCCCCGTTCATATTTTATCTTGATGGAATTGAAAGAAAACTGCTTATTGGAATTAGAATAAGCCCAGGTCTTCATGCCATCCATTTCTTTGATAAATTCATTGTTCTGCTCTGCAAAAGTGCTGCCGAAGATTTTGTTGGTAGTCTGGTTTACGGCATCGATTTCCTTTTCTGAACCATTATTGAAATCATTGGGTTCTGATACTTTGTTTACTGGAGTATAATACCATGTATCATTTACCTTGCTTACAAAGTTGTCGGCAGCGATAAACGCCATAACCGTACCTCGATAGCATTTCTTGGTATCAGAATTGGTTTTCATCTGCGGTCCGTGAATATAGATATTCCTTGGCAGGATGGCATAACCGGCATTCAGCAATCTACTTGCTGCACCAAATCCTCCGGAAATGGTTACCTGGCCCTTGATTGATGCAGAAGGATTGAGCGTGGCTTGGGTGTGCATGTTCATCTCTGTATCGGCAGAGATATTGTATATTCTCAGGGAGAAGTTGTTGTTCAGGTATCCTACAACTCCACCTACTCGATAATTGTTGATGGTTTTGTAGGCTTCTCCATGGTCGGTCACCTTACTGTTGCGGATGATGATGTTGCCGATTTCTGCATTCTGTGTCATGTCGGCAGCAAGAATACCCAGTTTGATCACCGAGCTTCCTACCGGTACATAACCCTTTTTCTTTTCGATACATGCATTCTCGATGAGCAGGTTGGTAACTGATGCATATCCGGCTTTGTTATTTCCCGTACCGTTCAGTCTTGAGAAGAGTCCCCATGATGCTTCCTTTCCGCTGATGTTGGTCCATTGTATCAGCATATTCTTGATGGCATGTCCGTCACCGTTGATTTTTCCGGCAAAGAAGTGTTGGGTTGCTGTGTTCCAGGTACCGATAGGCATCCAGATACCTTTCTTCAGGTCGATGTCCTGGGATAGCCTGAAATAGGTTCCGGATAATACCTGCAGTCCGTTTCCTGTGTTCACATCATGTGCCAGCTTCGCCAGCTGCAGGTCTGTGCTGATGATGTAAGGGTTGTCTTCTGTTCCTTCACCACCGGCATATTGGGCTGCATAGAAATTCACTTTGGTATTGTTTTCGCCGTTATAGGTTTCGCCGTAAACCTTCGGCTCCACAACGAAGCTGATAGTTTTCGGCTGTTTGCTTTCTGCATCTGTATACGAAACCTCCACCGAGCGTGTCTCCTGGCTCAGATTCAGGGTGAGCATAAGCTTATCTTCCGATACCGATACGCCTTCTTTCGTAACCTCTTCGCCCACCTTTACCGTCCAGTCACACTGAGTGTCCTCCGAAATCTTTTCCGGAGGTATGGTATATGAGATAGTTCCTTTCTGAAAATCACAAATTTCGGTTTCTGTAAGATCTTTGTCTGTAAAGCCTTGTGCCCATGCCATCTGTATACTGATCAGCAGCAGGGTGATGAGTGCTATCCATTTCTTACATGTGCTTTGTTTGTAATCAATTCTCTTTTTATCCTTGTAATCAATTTTAGTTTTGTATATATCGTTTACTTTCATCTTTATCTGGAATGATATTTTTTATCTTATCTGTTGTTCATCATGAATGATGCTTCATGTATGGTATATAATCGCGCATATACGTGCGCGTTATATTATAGGTTTGCAAAAATAACAAATTTTGTTTAAAAAAGCCTCTAAGATTGTAAACTATCCAATGATTTTTATGGTTATTTAACTAGCTGTGGAAATTGTGTACGTTCTCTGATTATTTTCAATAAAAAAAGAATCTTCAGACCTGTGTATCAAGCTGTCTGAAGATTCTTTCTGTATGTATACTATCTGTCTAAAAAATCGAATGCTAATCCATGTGGAAGAGTTCTTCCAATGGGATGCTGACGGGCGAATTATCCGGGTTTACTTCCATGATATCTGCCATCATATCCCACCATTTCTGGGTGATAGGATCCACGTTGGTGGTGTCCTGGCTGTTGGTATCGCTATCGCATTTCTGAACGGCAAAGAGCAGGTTGGTGTCCTTGTCCCAGAAGATGCTGT
>ERZ1023886.453-NODE-453-length-15827-cov-67.562769_pt1 | contig 15827 bp, 12 predicted proteins | sample MGYA00380395_ERZ1023886 | MGnify/ENA primary metagenome ERZ1023886 (study PRJEB33179, sample SAMN07449002) | human gut metagenome | biome: Human-gut; feature: Human associated habitat; material: Faeces | host: Homo sapiens | place: India: Bhopal | collected... | reverse complement strand
CCTTCTTTTATCAAGAGCCTCAGATTTCGAAAGATTTCTGAGGCTTTTTTGTTTTTTTTTTGTATCTTTGCAGCATGATTTGGACGGATAGAATAAGACAGGTGAAGATTTATCTGGTGATAGCGGCTGTTTGCATCGCTGTCGCCTCGCTCGTCGTATCTCATTTTCTTGTTCGGGATCTTGCTCTGGAGGAACGGAACCGCATGGAGGTTTGGGCGGAGGCTATGCGCTCGCTGAACAAGGCAGATGAAAATACTGACTTGAGTCTGGTGCTGAAGGTTATCAACGAGAATAACTCTATTCCCGTTATCGTGATGGATGCCAACAACCAGGCGCAGACGTTCAGAAACATCGATGTCGACGGTAAGGATTATGCTGATAGTCTGAAGAATGCAGCTCTCATCGGGCAGCGTCTCCTGGCTCAGGGCAAGAACATCAAGATAGAACTCGATGACTCTACTCACGACTATATCCAGGTGTGCTACGACGATTCGCTCATGATTCGACGTCTCTCTGCCTATCCCTATATCCAGCTCGGTGTGGTGATGATTTTCGTGGTCATCGCTATCTTCGCTCTCCTTACTTCTAAGCGTGCCGAACAGAATAAGGTGTGGGTGGGCTTGTCGAAGGAAACCGCTCATCAGTTGGGTACTCCTATCTCCAGTCTGATGGCATGGATTGAAATCCTGAAGATGAATTATCCTGACGATGATCTTATCCCTGAGATGGATAAGGATATCAAGCGACTGCAGTTGATTGCCGACCGATTCTCGAAGATCGGTTCGCTGCCGGAGCCTGTTCCTGCCAGTTTGAACGAGGTGATGGACCACGTTATCGACTATATGGACCGTCGCACCTCTAAGAAGGTGAAGATGGTGAAGGATTTCCCCGACCACGACATCATCATCAAGATCAATGCCTCGCTCTTTGAGTGGGTGATTGAGAATCTCTCCAAGAATGCCGTGGATGCGATGGGCGTGGATGGCGGACAGATTACCCTGCATGTGGAGGAGACGGATGACAGGGCCATCGTGGAGGTTTCTGATACAGGAAAGGGAATCAGGAAGAAAGACCTGCGCAATGTGTTCCGTCCGGGCTTCACTACCAAGAAGCGAGGATGGGGACTGGGACTCTCGCTCGCCAAGCGCATCGTGGAGGAATATCACCACGGCAAAATCTGGGTGAAGAACAGCGAAGTGGGGAAGGGAACCACCTTCCGAATCGAACTGAAGAAGAAGGGCTGATGCTTCAGAAGACAGCACGGCGATGCATCGGATGAATGAAGGATGATGCGTCTGAAAACCTCTCTTTTGATGATGCTTGAATCCGAAAATCTTCTTAAATCCCTTAAAAATGGGAAAAATGGGGGAATAATCAGTTAATAATGAGAGATTTTAGTGATTTTTGCATAAAAAATTATTTTATCTCAAAAATTATTTGTAACTTTGCAGCCCGAAACCAATATGGTATTTAATAAAATATGTGTAATTTAGAGTCTTATAAGATTGATTTGAAAGCTTTGCCTCAGGGGGTAACAAACTTGGAGTTTAAGCTAGACGATGAATACTTTCAGGCAATAGACGCTCCTGATATCCAGAGAGGCGAGTTGCAGAGTAGTCTGTCCATTAACAGGACGGACGACTTCTTCGAGCTCAATTTTCACACCGAGGGAGTGGTACACATACCATGTGACATCTGCCTGGATGATATGGATCAGTCCATTGACACCGACGACCGCCTCATGGTGAAATTCGGAGACGACTACTCAGAAGAAGATGACCTCGTGATTGTGGCCGAGAACGAAGGAATACTCGATATCTCGTGGTTCATCTATGAATTCATAGACCTCAACATTCCCATCAAGCATGTGCATGCACCTGGAAAATGCAACCCTGCTATGATTGAAATGCTACAGCAGCATTCTGCCGCCCGAAGCGGTGAGGAAGAAGAGGAAACTGTAGATCCACGCTGGGCAGCTCTATTAAAATTAAAAAAGTAAAATTCAAAAATTAAAACATTTAAAAAATTATGGCACATCCTAAAAGAAGACAGTCAAAGACACGTACACTTAAGAGAAGAACTCATGATAAGGCAGTAGCTCCTACATTGGCAGTTTGCCCTAACTGTGGTGCATATTATGTATACCACACTGTTTGCCCTACTTGCGGTTACTATCGTGGTAAGGTTGCAATCGTTAAGGAAGCAGCTGAATAATGGGTAAAATCAATGCTGTAATCACAGGTGTAGGTGGATACGTGCCAGACTATATCCTCAACAACGAGGAGTTGTCGCGCATGGTGGATACTACAGACGAGTGGATTACCACACGTGTGGGTATCAAGGAACGCCGCATCCTTACAGAGGAAGGTCTCGGAACAAGCTATCTGGCGCGTAAGGCAGCCAAGCAGCTGATTCAGAAGACTGGCGTGGATCCGGACACAATCGACGCACTGATTGTGACAACCACTACACCTGACTACAAGTTCCCTTCTACAGCATCTATCGTCCTCGGTAAGCTCGGACTGAAGAATGCCTTTGCGTTCGACTTCTCTGCAGCTTGCTGTGGATTCTTGTACACCCTCGATGTTGCAGCTAGCATGATTCAGAGCGGCAGATACAAGAAAATCATCGTAATCGGTGCAGACAAGATGTCTTCACTCGTAGATTACACAGACCGTGCTACCTGTGTGCTTTTCGGCGACGGAGCAGGTGCTGTGCTCGTGGAGGCAACAGAAGAGGAAAATGTAGGTGTTCAGAACTCATACCTTCGTACCGACGGACAAGGCTTGCCTTTCCTCCACATGAAGGCTGGTGGTTCTGTGTGCCCTCCTTCACACTTCACCGTAGACCATCGTCTGCATTATCTTTATCAGGAAGGTCGCACCGTGTTCCGTTACGCAGTAACCGACATGAGCAACGACGTGATGAAGATCATGGAGATGAACAATCTCAAGGCTGAAGATGTGAACTGGGTGATTCCTCACGAGGCCAACCTCCGTATCATCGAGGCTGTGACCAAGCGTGCAGGAATTCCACTTGACAAGGTGGTAGTTAACATCGACCATTATGGAAATACCAGTGCGGCAACAATCCCATTGGCACTCTGGGATGCAGAGAGCCAGTTGAAGAAGGGCGACAACGTCATCTTCACAGCATTCGGTGCAGGATTCGTACACGGTGCATCATTCTATAAGTGGGCTTATGATGGTGCTGCTTATGGCAAGTAAGACATATTAAAATAGGATAGAATAATTATCTATATAAGGAAACGCATCTTTCTTATTTCATCTCAACAAAAGTGAACTAAGCAAGGATGCGTTTCTTTAGCTTCATGCCAGGTTCTGGCAAACTCATTTAAACATTTCGTTTCAATCAATTTTTTTATCGTATGCATAAAGCAGGTTTCGTAAATATCGTGGGCAACCCTAATGTGGGAAAGAGTACGCTGATGAATCAACTGGTGGGCGAGCGTATCAGCATCGCTACCTTCAAGGCGCAGACCACCCGTCATCGTATCATGGGTATCGTGAATACCGATGACATGCAGATCGTGTTTTCCGATACTCCGGGCGTCTTGAAGCCAAACTACAAGATGCAGGAGATGATGCTCGCCTTCTCGGAGAGTGCGCTGGCGGATGCCGACGTGTTGCTTTATGTGACCGATGTGATTGAAAACCCTGAGAAGAACATCGACTTCCTGGAAAAGGTGAAGAAGATGAAGATTCCGGTGCTCCTGCTCATCAACAAGATTGACCAGAGCGACCCGAACAAACTGGGTGACACCGTGGAGAAATGGCACTCGTTGCTGCCGAATGCCGAGATTCTTCCTATCTCTGCGAAAAACAAGTTTGGCGTGGATATGCTCCTCAAGCGCATCAAGGAGCTGCTGCCTGAGTCGCCTGCGTTCTTCGACAAGGACCAGCTGACCGACAAGCCAGCCCGCTTCTTCGTATCTGAGATTATCCGCGAGAAGATTCTGCTCTACTACGACAAGGAGATTCCTTATGCCGTAGAGGTGAGGGTGGAGCGATTCAAGGAAGACGACACCCGCATCCACATCAATGCCGTCATCTACGTGGAGCGTGATTCCCAGAAGGGCATCATCATCGGTCACCAGGGCGTGGCGCTCAAGAAGGTGAACACCGAGAGTAGAAAGGCACTTGAGAAGTTCTTCGGAAAGAAGATTTTCCTGGAAACCTTCGTGAAGGTTGACAAAGACTGGCGCAGTTCACAGCGTGAACTCGATGCCTTCGGATATAATCCGGAATAATCTACCCCACCTCTCCCTGAATGTAATCGAGGGAGTAACTCTCGCCAGAGGGGCGAGGGCCGGAGCAAGGTCAGCTTCGGCAAATTATTAACTTGGATGCAGAGACCACATCCTTGAATACCTCCTCAAAGGAAGGAGGCTGAATGACTTATTATGGCAAATTTAGTAGCAATCGTAGGTCGCCCTAACGTGGGTAAATCTACTTTATTCAATCGTTTGACTCAATCTCGCCGCGCCATCGTGAGCGATACAGCTGGTACCACCCGCGACCGCCAGTATGGCAAGTGCAGCTGGAACGGAAGAGAATTCTCTGTGGTGGATACTGGTGGTTGGGTCGTTAAATCAGATGACATTTTCGAGGATGCTATCCGCAAGCAGGTGTTGGTAGCTACCGAAGAGGCCGACCTGGTTCTCTTCCTGGTAGACGTGAACACCGGTTTGACCGACTGGGATGAGGACGTGGCCCTGATCTTGCGTCGTGCCAAACTGCCTGTTATCCTTGTGGCAAACAAGGTGGATAACAGTGCTGAATACTATCAGGCTGCCGAGTTCTATAAGTTGGGCTTGGGCGACCCTCAGTGTATCAGTGCCGCAACAGGTGGCGGTACGGGTGACTTGCTCGACATCATATTAGACAAGCTTCAGGATAATCCTGAGGAAGCCATCGAAGAAGACATTCCTCGTTTCGCCGTGGTAGGTCGTCCTAACGCCGGCAAGAGTAGTATTATCAATGCCTTCATCGGTGAAGACAGAAACATCGTTACTGAGATTGCTGGTACAACCCGCGACAGTATCTATACCCGTTACGACAAGTTCGGCTTCGACTTCTATCTGGTTGATACCGCCGGTATCCGCCGCAAGAATAAGGTGAGCGAGGACTTGGAGTTCTATTCCGTGATGCGCTCCATCCGTGCCATCGAGAACAGTGATGTCTGCATCCTGATGCTCGACGCCACCCGTGGTATCGAGACCCAGGATATGAACATCTTCCAGTTGATTCAGAAGAACAACAAGAGTCTGGTGGTGGTAGTAAACAAGTGGGACTTGGTAGAGGAGAAGAATCAGAAGGTGATTGATACCTTCGAGAATGCCATCCGCAAGCGCATGGCTCCGTTCGTGGATTTCCCTATCATCTTCGCTTCTGCTTTGACCAAGCAGCGCATCTTCCGCGTATTGGAAACTGCCAAGGATGTTTACCAGAACCGCAAGGCTCATATCGGAACCTCTAAGCTCAACGAGGTGATGTTGCCTATCATCGAGGCTTATCCACCACAGAGCGTGAAGGGTAAGTATATCAAGATCAAGTACTGTACCCAGTTGCCAAACACCACGATTCCATCGTTCGTGTTCTATGCCAACTTGCCACAGTATGTAAAGGAGAACTATCGCCGCTTCCTGGAGAACAAGATTCGTGAGAACTGGTCGTTGCATGGTTGTCCTATCAACGTCTTCATTCGTCAGAAGTAAGGGGAAGTGAAGAGTGAAGAACGAAGAGTGAAGAATCAAAATGTATAAAGATGAAGAAACTTTTGATTTTTATGATAATAAGTATGGGGTTGGGACTTTCTTCCTGCAAGGAGGAGCGTCCTGACCCTTCTTACTTTGCGGGTATCGCCGCAAAGGGTTACTACGACTTGCTCCTTGAGGGCAAGTACGAGGAGTATGTGGCTGGTTTCAACCAGCCCTACCGCATCCCGAAGGGCTATCACGACCAGCTGCTGCTCAATGCCCGGATGTATGTGGAGCAGCAACAGCTGGAACACCAGGGCATAGCGAAGGTGAACGTGCTGAATGCCAAGGCAGACACCGCCCACCATGTAGCCGACGTCTTCCTGCAACTAGCCTTCGGCGACAGCACCAAGGAGCAGATCGTGGTTCCGATGGTGGAGGTGAAGGGTGAATGGAAGATGAGGTAGGAGTAATGTATTGACTACGATAAGATTCGCATGCTGATTCGTCATGACAAGAACTTCGACCATGATGCCAGCATCATTCAGGAACTGGTTACCAAGGGTTATGTTATGGGTAATCTTGTGGAGAATTTCCCTGCGGAGCGTATCAACGACCCGGATAACTTCCTGAGTTTGCTCTTCTATTTTGGTTTGGTAACGATAGATGGCTCTTATCAGGGATACACCAGGTTCATTATTCCGAATGAAGTGGTGCGTGACCAGATATCTTCCTTTCGCCTCTTTGTGATATTTATAAGGATATGACCGATTCTTATATTGTAGAACTGAAGTACTGCAAGTTTATCGAGGGGTGGATATGGTGCTATGTGAGGAGCTGCTGGAGCAATAGTGTCAGAAATCATGTGAAAAACCGCAGTCTTGACCTATATCAAGTCTGCGGTTTTTTTTGCTTCTTTTTGCCCGAAATGATGGAAATGTGCATTTGGGTGTTTGCGCAAACAAACGGAAAAATGCAGAAAAGACAACAATTCACTGTTAAAAATGCGTTGCTTTAACGAAAAATAACACTATTTTCTTTGCTGGTTTCAATTATTTGTTTTAAATTTGCCATCGAAATAAAGAATCGGGACGTAACTATGACCAAAAAAGAGAAAGTCTAAGAATGACGAAACTAACAACGAAAAAATAGAATTCCGAACAAGAAATTACGGTTATGAATAACGAAATAAGAACGACGAAACTCAGTTTTAGAATTTAAGGACTTAATTTTGATGAGATTACTTTTCCCATTCTAAGAACATAAATTTAACTTTTTAAAACTTACAACGTATGAACAAAGTTACTCTATCACTCGTTGCATTAGCAACTTTAGGCGGTACTGCACAGGTGCAGGCTGCTGACATGACACAAGAGCAGAAAGACGCAGCTATTGCTAAGAAGAAAGCGGCAATAGATGAGATTCGCAAGACTCTGAACGCTGCGACAACTGTTGTGAATGGTTGTGCGGATGTGAAAGAAACATATTTGGTCAATTTGAGCCAAATTGCTAAGGATTTGAATGGAATCTATGACAATGATGAGGTCTTGGAGATTACAGCTGATGAAGTTAATACTTTTAACGCTAACATCGAATTGCAGAAGAGCTCAGCAGTGACAGCTCAGAAACCTTATACGGTAAAGAAGGATTTGACAGCTTCATATGATGTGTTGAAGGCATTGTATGATTCTAAATATGCCATTGCTAGCAAGCCGGATTTCAAGAAGGTCGGTCCGGAGAAGAAAGCTGCTTTGCAGGCTCTCAATATTTCTGCAATTTTGACCAAGATCAATGGCTACGACTTGACTAAGCAGGATATCGTGGCTGACCAACTGGCTATTTCGGCCGAGATAAATACTGCTACTAGCGAAATCAACAAAATTGTGGAAAGTGAAGCCAAGTTGAAAGAACTTGAGACTGCGCTTGAGAATAACGATGCTGCTCATGCTTCCGTTGTGGATGCTTACACTACAGCTAAGGCTTCTTACGACACTCAGCTGTCTGAGGCTATCGCTAAGTTGCCATCTGCTAATTACAAGGATTGGCAAGATGATGTCATTGCCAAACTCAATGAACAGTATCGTATCATTGTGGCTGCCAAGAATGAAGACCAGAAGGATTATGAGGCAGGAACGTCTAGCAATCAAGCTGTTGCGCGCGTGAATAGCATTCAGAAAGCACAGGGTGCCATCGAAACCTTGGTAAGTAACAAGGTGGCTGATATGCAAAAGCAGGAGGATGCTCATGCTACAGCCCAGAAGGATATTAATGACTTGCAAGATATCCTTAATGGCATCAAGTCTAAGCTCACTCAGCGAAATTTGACTGATTGCGACGCTTCCATTGCTAGTGTTCAGAATTTGATAGATGCCCTTTCTGCTGACATTGAAAAACAGTACAAGGATCACAAGATTGCTGGTTACAACTATAATGGTAAGAAGACGGACATCACCCTTGCTACCAATGCCATCAATGATGGAAAGAAGCATTCTTATACAGACATTATCAATAACTATGACGCTTACAAGCGCATGGTGGGTCGTATCGCAAATGCTCAGAAGGATTTGGATGCTTCGGTTGCAGAGGCTCAGAAGGCTTCTAAGGACAATAACTATAAGCCTGCTGATTATTTCGCTGCTTCACAGGGTGTCATTCAGGAGGGAATCGATAATTTGACTAAGATTGTCAAGACTGCATTTGATGGAAAGACAGCTGCAGACTATGAGAAAGGAACCGTCAGTGGCAAGTTGGATGCAATCGCAAAGAATCAGGCAGCATACTCAGCCAATACAGCTGCTGCTATGACTGCTTACGAGGCTTCCCAGAAGACTGTCAATGACCAGAATGAACTTTTGGCTAAGTTGAAGGAGGCAATGAAGGCTGATACTAACGTTACTATTGATGGAACAGCCCATGGTAAGTCTTATCAGACTAGATATGACGAACTTACTGCCGAGGTGAAGAAGATTACTGATAAGGTGGCAGAGGCCAAGACCAAAAAGGATGTGCAGCATTTGGCTGCAATGCAGGCTGCTGATGCCCTTGTTGTTTCTCAAGACGTTCAGTCTTTGATAGACAATTATAAGGCAAACAAGGAGGCTTACGATTTGGCTAATGCCGATGCTACGGCTCTTGTTTACTTGTCTAAGGCTGGCGAGATGATCAAGGATAATAATGCTAAGTTGACAGGCGTAACTGGCGACTTTGGCAATCAGGCTGATGCTATCAATGCAAGCAAAGCCGATCTTCAGGCAGAACTGGCAAAGGTTCAGGCTGATTATGACAAAGCTGCTGCTGAATATAATAAGGTAAAGGGTGATGCTGCCGCTAAACCTGAGGAAAAGATCAATGCTGCTGCCAAAGCTGTGGTTATCTTGACAGAAATCAATGATAAGTTGAATGATACTGTTAGTCCTAAGGTTGAGGCTTTGCAGAAACAGGCTACTGCTGCCAAGGAAAACAAGGCGGCTTACGATGCAACCATCGTATTGGCTAATGATGATTCACAGGTTAAGAAAGACTTGTTGGACATTAGAGACAATACGATTATGGTCAGTGCTACAGGTAAGGCTCAAGACTATTACCTTAATAAGATTACCTCGCTCATCACAAACTTGAGCTCTGTGAAGGCAGAAATCGAACAGGCTTACAAAGACCAAAAGTCTAAAGAGAAGAAAGATGAGTTGGTACGTAAAATCAATACAATTTCTACCGATGGTAATGTCTTGAAGGCGGCAGTTGAGCCTAATGAGAATGCTCATAAGGACCAGGTTAAAGCTGCAAAAGACCTGAAGAATACCTGGCAGGCTACTTACGACAATATTTCTAGCAATGACTTGTCGGATAAGGCTGCCGATTATTTGAAGGACTTGGCTAAGGAGCTGGAGCGTATCAATGCGCTGAATGCTACCATCGAGACTGTATTCGGAGAGGGACAGTCTGTTGCTCAGAAGGAAGCTGTCGAAACAGAGAGAAAGTCTATCGAGACAGCTATTGTTGCTGTGGCAAATGATCAGAAGAAGAACTATGATCATAATGTTGACGAGACCAACTTGAAGCAGCATAATAACTTCGAGGCAGTGTACAAGACTGCTAACGATGCCTTTACAAGTGCGGTAAATATTCTTAATGAGTTTACTTCAATCAAGGACGCAGACATCAAGAAGATTGCCACAGTCGAAGTAGACTATGTCAAGGCCCATGATGATATTTATGCTTATGCTGATAAGCTCCGTTCTTTGAAGAGTCAGGAGGCTGTTGACTATGGCAAGTATGTCAACGATCCGACTGATGGTGTCGATGACATCTATAATGCTTCTACCTGGGTTGATACAGCCATTAAGTATACTGAAAATATTAATGCAAGAATCCTGCAGTATCAGAATGAAGTAAATGAGAAGGCACAGGCGAAATTCCAGTCTACAGTAAATGCTGCTGCTGCACAGGTAAAGGAGTATGAAGCAAAGATTGCCGACTTTGTATATGCAGGCAAGGCTAACGCTTTCAAGGATGTCAAGGACAAGGTGGCTGAGGCAAACATGGCTGGTGCCGTGGAAAATGGTACGATAAAGGACAAGAAATATGCTTGCCATATTGATAATTGGATGAAGACGCTCAAGACTGATGTCACTAAATTGTTGGCTGCTGATTTGGTTGCCGCTTGTGATGCAGAGAAGAATAAGCTCGTGCAAGATGTGACTAAGGTTTATGATGCAGAGAAGCAGGCAATCTCTGCGTTCAAGGAGATTGACAACCAGACTTTCTTGACAGATCTCGAGACGCTGAAGAAGAATACAATCGATGCCGCTATCAAGGATTACGAGGCTACTCCTGAGTTTGTGAATGGTACAGTTAGAGTGAAGTGTGCTGCTTACTATGCTAACTCTTCAGAGTCTAATCATTCTGCTGTATATGCTCAAGCTAACAGTCTTTCAGGTAAGAATGTAAAGAATGTTGAGGCTTATAACCGCATTGTTTCATTGTTGAATAATCTTGAAAGTCAGGTAGATGCTAAGCTTGAGAGCGTAGATCAGCTCTTCGTTGCTCATAAGTCTAACCATGTCTTCAGTGAAGCTACATCAATTGCTGCTGATGTGGATAGCTATTTGGATAATGCAGAGGTTTGGAAAACCACTGGTGCTTGCGTCGCAAATGAGGCTATTGTCAAGACATTCGTGGATGATGTGCTTAAGGTGAGAATTCCTCAACTTCAGGATCAGGCTATCAAGACTGAAATTGTAGACCTTGGTGTCGAAATCGACAAGGTGAAAGAGGAATATAACCAGGCAGCGGCTATCGACCTTGACAAGGTTAAAGACTATGACGAAAAGATTAATAGCTTGTATGCTACATTGCTTATCAACTCAGATGGTGGATCTAATGTTGAGACGAGCATTGAGTGGAGATATAAGAATGGTAAGTTGTCGTTTGAGGCTGCAAAGGGTGAACTTGTGGCTCATGAGGCTAATATAGCTGCTATCTACAAGGAACTCAATGTCTTGTATGATCTTGATGAAGTCAAGCCTCAGCAGGCTATGGCCGCCGTATCTGCTAAGGTTACTGATCTCGACAAAGCTATTAAGCAGGCTGAGGAATGGGCTGGCTATAACGAGGCTACCCGTAATCAGTTTAGTGTAGAAGTAGAGGGCGTTCGCTCTTCTCTTACTGAGATTCAGGCCAATATCAATGCCAAGGAACAGGCCGGCCAAATCTTGTTCTACAAGGATAACTTGCTCTTTGATTTGGAACAGTTGGCAGGTAATAAGATCCTTACTGATGGTAAGTTGAAGGCTGAGTATGACAAGCAGAAGACAAATGATGATGTCAATACGAAGTTGACAGACCAGTTGGAAGCTACGTCGAACGCACTTACTGCTGCTTATGATAGAATCAAGGACTTCAAGCATCGTTCAACAGTGATTGTTAATCAGCAAACTCAAGATGCTATTGAGTATTGGAAGGCTGAAGTAGCTTCTGACCTTGCTTCTTTGAAGTCTACTATTGCGACACAGTATGCTGCTGTTATGCTGACTGTAAATGATACTTATGCTGTCGAGTTTGTTAATATCAACAACAAGATTAAGGTTGGTGAGGTTACTGCTAAGAAGTATGAGGCAAATGGAGAACTTAGTGATCTTAACACAAGTGCTTACGGCACTTATGGCTATATGAATAGTCTTGACCCTAAGTATCATTATGCTCCTGATACAGAAACAAGTCTGAATGATCAGTATCGTGCTATTATTAATAAGATCCAAAATGCACAGGATTATAACAATAATGCAGCAACATTGGCAACTAATCCTAATTATGTTTACTATAATGACATAGATGGTAAGGTAGCATACGATAAGGACGGAAATGAAATCTCTGTTCAGGATGATTACTTGCAGGTATCGTGGAACAAGATTGTTGAACGAATTGCGGAGATTAAGACACTTGCCGAAACATTCGACAATGATGCTAAGACAAAGTATTTCCGTGAGGGTGATGCTGATGCCAATGGCAAGGTGAATGTCAACGACTACTCTGAGGTACGTACATGGATTTTGGAGGCCACCGATTATGAGAATGTTAATCCAATCAAACGCTATGCTGCTGATATGGATGGTGACAAGGAGTTTACTGTTGCAGACTTGACTCAGATTTCTAATATCATCTTCCATGGTGATAAGAACTACTCTGAGGGTGAGACAACTAGGGCACGTATTTCTTCTCGTGGTTCTCTTGACGCTAACTCTTTGACTGTGAATGTTGAGTCTGAAGAGACCAATGTTTTTGGTAAGACTGTTAAGTTGGCTGTTAATATTGCTAGCCAGGAGACTTTCACCGCTGGTCAGTTTGACGTGAAGTTGCCTACAGGCATGAAGCTTGTCGGACAGGAATTGACATCACGTGCAAATGGTCATGAGCTCTATTGCAATCAGATTGGTGAGGATCAGTATCGCATCTTGACTTCTACTATCGACAATATGGCGTTCAATGGTAACAGTGGTGCTATTGTTGAACTCAGCGTAGAAGTAGGAAGCGGCTACAATGGTGGTGCTATTGAAATCGTGAATGGTGTATTCTCTGATGCTCAGGGACGTGCTTACAAGATCGGCACAAGAGGCATAGACGGTGGAAATGGTGACACTACAGGTATTGATTCTATCACTGCACCTACAGTCAAGGAGCGTATCTACTCTATTGGTGGTATGGTGAAGAAGACTGTACAGAAGGGTATCAACATCATCGTAGGTGAGGATGGACATGCTCGTAAGGTTATTAAGAAATAACGTAACTCATGTGAAGTAAGTTCTAGGTTGTAGCCTTAGGCTATGCTTGAAGGCTACAACCATTATTTACGGAAATAGAGTGCTTTATTTGTATATTATCAATCAAAGAAGAAAATTATGAAAAGAATAATTAATATGCTTCTGTTCCTTGTTTTAGGAGGTCTATCTGTTATGGCTGGCAACAATAAACTTAAGATTGCCGACTTTTACATAGCTCCTGGCGAGGAAAAAGAATTGACTGTAGAATTGGAGAATGAAGATAATATTTCTTCGCTGCAGTTTGACGTGAAGTTACCTACTGGCTTAAACTTGGTAGATAAGAGTTTGGCTAGAGTTCAGAAACGCATCACTCGCACTAGTCATTCTGTTCTAGTTGCACAGCAAGAGGATGGTGATTTGCGCTTTGGTGTTCTTTCTACCTCATCTGAGGTCAAAAACTCAGGTATCAAGGGTAACTCTGGAGCCATCTTGACTTTCAAGGTGAAGGCTGCAAATAACTTTAGAGGTGGTGAACTTAGCTTCAATGAGTGTGTTGGTAGTAATGCGACAGTGGAAGGTCAGGCTCCTGTAGAATTGGAAATAGAGGCAGGCAATACAAAGTCATTGCTTGATGTAGGTAAACTTTCTGTTGAAAATGAGTCAATGATAGTTCGTCCTAGTGAAGAGAAAGTTTTGAATGTCTCTCTCAATAACAACATCAAGCTTGTTGCCTTGCAGGCTACCGTAACTTTGCCTGAGGGTGTTTCTTTCGTTTTGGGTGACGAGGATTATCCTAAGGTAGATTATGGCAAACGCCTTTCGGGTAACGTAGAGGTATTGGTTAAGGCTGTGCCAGACAAGGCTAATGTTTATACTTTGGTTTTGTCTTCTGTTACTAGTGATGTCATCGAGGGCAATGAGGGCAACCTCTTTGGTCTCTATCTAGCTGCTGCCCCAACCTTTAAGGAGGGTGATGTGAAGATAGAGAAGATAATTGTCTCTAATGCCGCTGGTTATCGCTATGATATGGAAAAGGGCACAGTATGTCATATCAAATGCGTGGATGATCCAACAGGTGATGGCGTTTGGGATGTTGTCGATGTAACTAAAGTCGTTGGTGCTATTATGAATGGTGAAACTAATCCTTCTGTAGATGTTAGCGGTGAAGGAGATGTAGACATCGTTGATGTTACCTTGGCAGTAAAGAAATCAATGGATTAATATTATTAAGAATTTTAGTTATGAAAAATATATTTAAGAAAATTGGCTTGGCCATTGTCACAATGGTCTTAGGTGTCTTCAATGCTAATGCAGAGGAGGTTAATCCTATAACTATTTCTGTAGATTCTGTACAGATAATGCCTGGTTCTGAGATAGAGATTCCTGTTGTTTATAAAAGTTCAACAGTGTATGTTGGCTTCCAAATGGATATCGTACTTCCTGATGGATTGACTTTTGAATTAATGGATGGCAAGAATTATATCGTGCAGGGAGATGCTATTACTGACCATATTCCAAATGAAAAGTTAAAGACAATAACAGAAGAGGGCAAAGAGACAGAAACTCAATCTCTTCGAGTTTTGTTCTTTAGTATGAAGAATTCTGATTTGAAAAATGGTACTTTGTTTACTTTCAAGGTTAAGGCTACTGATAAATTAGCAGATTTGTCTCAGATTAAGCTTGATAGAATTAGATTCTCTGAAGGTGAGGTTGGTAGCCCTTATTTCAACTATGCTTTTGATGTAAAGAACATCAAGAAGGAGTGGGATGCTAACGAGGCTGCCAACACTAAGATCAATGAGGCTCTCACGGCTTTAATGACTGCATTGGACGCTGCTTCCGCTAAGATTAGCGAAACCTGCGTTGAGTCTGTGAAAGCTGCTTACCTCGACTCGTTGGGTAATTGTGTTACTAACATCAACAAGCAGGCTATGGAGTTGAATGCCAAGTATGCTGCTATCCAGTTGACAGAGAAGGATGCTGAGACCTTCGTTGCTGATTGCGCTAAGGCTCAGGCTCAGTTTGATGTTATCGTTGCTGAGTCTGCTACTGCGATGACTAAGAGGGTTGAGGCTAACGAGGCTGCTAACGATACGTTCCAGGCTGCCTTTACTGAGATTTCTACTCTGTTGAATGACGCTGATGCTAAGATCAACGATGAGTGCCCAGACGTTAAGGATACTTATCTTGATAAGTTGGCAGAAATCGCAACTCAGGTTAATCAGAAGGGTATGGAGCTTGGTTCTCTCTATGCAGCTATTGAGTTGACACAGGAAGTAGCTGATAAGGCTGCTGCTGACTTTAAGGCTTTTGCTCCTCAGATTGAGGCAATTGTTGCTGCTGCTGTTAAGGCTCAGAATGAGATTGCTACAGGTATCAATGGTATCAATGCAGACTTCCAGAATGCTGAGGCTGTTTACTCTATCGGTGGTGTTCGTCTGAACAAGGCTGCTAAGGGTGTGAACGTAGTTATCAGAAATGGTAAGGCTATTAAGGTTGTGAAGTAGTACGAGTGACTTCCCCTATCCGCTGATAGGTGTAATAGTAAGAAAAAAGTATAAATTTAAGAGGGGCATCGCAAGATGTCCCTCTTTTTTGTTTGATTAGCATGTATGTTGTCTAATGGGTGCAAGACAGTAAACCAAGAGATTGTAGAGTCAGAAGGTTAGTGCCTTACCCGAGAGACCCATCCCTATTTCCTTTTTTGAAGAAAATCGTTGATTTTCTTTGCGTTTCCAATAAAAAAGTGTATCTTTGCGACAGAATTGCAATATTGCGTCCACGACCTTATAAAACTTAAGAAGATGGCAAGATTTATAGACCCACGTGTCGATTGGGCTTTCAAGCGAATC
>ERZ1023886.451-NODE-451-length-15840-cov-32.602281_pt1 | contig 15840 bp, 19 predicted proteins | sample MGYA00380395_ERZ1023886 | MGnify/ENA primary metagenome ERZ1023886 (study PRJEB33179, sample SAMN07449002) | human gut metagenome | biome: Human-gut; feature: Human associated habitat; material: Faeces | host: Homo sapiens | place: India: Bhopal | collected... | reverse complement strand
CCTTAACCCACTCCCAAGCCCTCGCCCTTTCCAAAAGGGCAAGGGATGTAACCGCACCTTCTCGGTGCTCGGAACCGCTACGCTCTATGGATGGCGGGGCATCAAAGCCCTCGCCAGATGTTGTGCGGGATGGGACCGCCTGGGGAAAGGTGGAGACAATATGGGGTGGGCTTGCTATAATGGGAGGATAGATTACTGATCTTGAGGCTAATTTTCTGATAACTTGCAGATTTCTTGTGATTCTCTTGGTGGTTTCGAGGGAAAAGCGTACTTTTGCGGCAGAGTTAAACGTTTAAAAGGAGAAGATTATGGCATTAGAGATAAGAAGCATTCCTGTTTTGACAGGTGAGACCGCTGAACGATTTGTTCGTGAGGCAGAGGAGAATGAGCGTAATCCACAGAGGAGAAAATTAGTCTTTTCTTTTGAAGATATTGATCGCATTATGGAACGTTCACGTAAATATATGAAAGAACATGGAGGAAAAGGACCTTTTGCAAAATAGTTGTGGAGGCTTTCCATATCCTGTTACAACACAGGGTGAGTTGGAAAGTTTTAGTTGCGGAGATAAGGACTTGGATGATTTCTTTCATCAAGATGCATTCCTTTATGCAGAGCAGCTGTTGGGAAAAACTTATGGTCTTGTACTAGGTGTAGAGGACGCTAAACCCTATGCTTTGCTGTTAGGTGTGGGATTATTTTCTACTATTTTCTTAGCGCTGTTTGCTGATAACATTTTAAAAAAGAAATAATTATGGAAGGAATGTACATAGTTTTGGGTGGTGTTGGAATCGTTGCATGCTGCCTTTATCTTTGGTCTGCTTTTACGAAAAGCGGTAAGAAATGGATTGAGAGCCTTTAGGGCTTTTCACCGCTGCTCGGAACCGCTACGTTCTAAGGTGACTTTAAAATTCTTCTGCAAAGATAGGCGGTTATTATTATACATGAGCAGAACTTTACATCTTTTTGGTACTGATTGGTGCGCTATGATGGTACCGATTCATGCGCTATAGTGGTACCGAATCGCCGATACTGTCACAATATTTGCAACGTATCCTTGAGCGATGATAGTTCCAAGTTCTTTGTCATTGAGTTTAATGACAGAGTTCGCATCGTTAAATGTTGCTGTGAACCATCAGTACCTTGGAATTATTCCTTGGTTTCTCTGAATCACAATGCAAAGGTACCATCTTCCTGTGCAGGCTATATGCACAGAAAAATATTTCCTTATAAAATGGGTAAAAAATGAGGATTTTAGACGAAAAAAACCAAGAAGCTCCTGACTTCTTGGCTGATGCTTATTTATGTTTTTTCTTGTATTCTTCTATTTTGCGAATTCATTGCTACTTATTGTTTGTTAATTTTTTAACCGCCGATTCTACTTTATCCCAAATCTCCTCTAACCGCTTCTTTATTGGACTATAGTCACTTATTGAAAAGTAATGAAAGTTAGCCATCAGGTTACCATCCATATCGGTATCAAAGTATAAGCAATTTCGCTCATCATCATATATGGTACCTTCAAGTAATAATTTCTCAAGTTCCTTACATTTCTTTTGACTTGGACATTGTATGAATATTCGAATTTCGTGGTAATTCTTGAACCAGCAATTCATAGAATAATCTTCCTTGTCTGATAGTGATGCAAACATAAACAAATCTTCACCTTTATAGTGTCCAGTTTCTTCGAAATCAGACAGATAGGTATGTTTAGTTTCATCTTCCCAATATTCCATGCTAAAATCATCTTTTAGTTTTTGGGCTATGGCATCTCTTTCAGAATCGATTAAATATCTATCATACCATACACGTGGTATAGCTACAGCAATGTGTCCTTTAAACCAGCTTATGCAAACGGGTGCTTTTTGAGAAGTCATCCAGTCGTATAGTCTAATGTCTTGGCATAAGATGTTATGAGCAATGGCAAGTTGAAGATCCCAGTTCTCTAAACCATTCAGTGACACAATGTTGCCCTTGATGTACTCTTCTAAAAAGAATGTAATCTCCTCCTTGTTGTTAGCATTCTTAAATGCTGCTATAAGCATCTTTCTTATGACAGGCTCATTAATGAGTAATGTCTTTAAGAACTTTTTAGGTTCACTATCTTCTGTTACATAGCGGTTCTCTAGTTGACCATCCCATTCGTACAAATTGGAGTTGATAGCACGAAGTAGTACATGATTCTTTCGATAATATGGACTGATGCCTTCCTTATCAAACATTTCTTGAATACACTCACAGTTCTTGCAGAATACTTCTATTGGCATTCCTTCTTCATAGAAGAAACAGGTAGTGCCTTTTATGAATGGATTGACTTCTACATTTTGAAACACAGTTAGCCAATCTGGATTCTCTGCAATTCTCTTGGCCTTTTCTATTTCTTCCTGGAATGGACGTGGCCAAGAGCCAATCTCCTTGGAAGCAGCTACTGCCTCAAAGAAACTGTTATTACATTTTGCCCTGGATTTAAGATCATAGAATGTACTTGCTTTGTGCTGATTCGAAGCAACAGCTTTTGTAAAATTAGATAAATTACGTAGCGTGTTGGTTGCTGGTATCAAACTGTCAATATTGGTATTCTCTATGATGTTCCATACGATTCTCATCCATTTTTGGTAAATATCTGCTTCCCAATCCTCATAGCATAGTATAAATTCACAAATGGCTCCAAATACAACCAAGAGCGTTTGTGAAAACGTTGCTGTAGAATCCAGAAAGAAGTTTTCCGCTTTCTCTTTTCCCCAGGCCGGGGTGAGTGATTTGGCAATTTCTTCTTTATGCGAACAAAGTGTATCTAAGACTTTTTCTAAAGCCGTAAAATATTCTGGATGGTTGGTCAAGACTTTCTCATATTCATCAAATCCTAAATATACATTTTCATTTTTCTTGCTTTCTGAAAGTGTATAAAATGAGTAAATGGGAAGTTCTTTGCTTGTCATTTCTTTAGCTGCAACATCACTATCAATCATATATCGATAGGCAAAGAATCTACTGAAAAATCTCATATAGCTTTCATCAGAATTAGATTTGTTTTTATTCCAAAACAAGTCTATCCATTTGGCATCCAGTTTCAGAGAAATACTTTCTTCATGTGAGATTAATTCATTTTGAATGCCACCCTCTAAGTCAACCTTTTCTTCTGTCAATGTTTTACATTTTCTTAAAGCACCTGTAAATTCTGCTTTAAAATTATCAAAGACAGATAGAGGCAGACCACGAGCATTCATCTTCATATATAGTTCTTCTGAAAGATTGTACTGCATTAGGGGGAGTACATAGAATTGCAATCTCTCGGTCTTTTCCAAGAGATTATTATTTTCAGTCTTATTGTATTCCTCGTTCATAGCATCCAGCATGACAAGCATACCTGCAATGGTAGAATCTTTGTCAAAATTATGATAGTACCATCTTGCTCTACGTATGCAAACGCTTGGCTTTTCATCTTCTAAGCTGCATGAATATTGAGCTAAAGATTGGCAAAAAGCAGTAGCTGTAGCTCTAGTCTCATAGGTGAAACTTTTAAGTGCATGGACAATGCTTTCTGCTACTTCCGTATTTTGTCTTTTCTCTTTGTTAAGAAGAAACCAATGAAGAAGGAACAGAGTTGTAAAACGCTGCTGACCATCTAATAGCTCCAAGATATACTCTTTTTGATTTGTAATATCTTCAATATTCTTGATAGAACCATAGATAAAATGAAAGTCCATGATGGCATCATTTTCAGATGTCAAGTATTTAAAAATATCCTTCAAGAAGGAATTTCTTATCTTTGTTTCTGCTTCACCAAGTCTTCCTTGCGCATAGGGTCTCTGTATTCTTGGTATGATAACTTTCGAAATTACTATAGGATCCTCGTCTTTTGCGTATGAAATAGGTTTGCTGAAAATACTTCTGAATGTATATGTCTCACTCATTGTCTTTACTTTTTAATGTTTAGATAATCTTTGAGTTCATCGCAAATGTAGGCTTGATATTTATTCATGTCCTCTTCTCCCCATCGAGAGCGGTTTGTTCCGTTTTCGTCGAAGAGTTTCATGAAGACATAAGTAGTTGTAACTGGAACATAAATGCCAGCTTTCATTCTTTCAATGATTTTACGACGTTTCACCACAAATAAGCTATTACCATATGAACGGTTGGTTCCTGAGTCTAATAGAGTGAGGTTCCCAATATTATTCTTAACCTCCTCTGGTGCATCAGTCCACTCTTTTGCGATTTCTCGTATTTTCTCGATGACCTTGTCAAGTTCTCCTTCTTCGTAAAGCTCATTTATGAAAGATCTTTCCTCTTCATTCATACTTAAGTCTTCAAGAGCTATACTAATCCATTCCTTTTTGCTTGATATTTCTTTCAATCCATTAGTTGTGAATGAATCTATATGTTCTATATCCCAACCTTGTTTAGTAAGAACATCAAATGGAAATTTATAGATAGAACTTAACTCGCTTTGGCTCTCAAGTCCTTCTGCTTGCTTATTTAAATGGTGGACATTTAAGAGCAAGAGCAAATTAAATATTCGGCTATCACCAAAGCTGAGGTCAATATGTCCCTGTTCCACAGTGATATTTTGTGTCTGATCACAAATTTTTTGTTTAAGCCAATTTTTAAATTCACCCCTGGACTCATTTTCATCCATGTGATTGAAATGATAATAACACTTCGGAAGCAAGTTGCCTTGGTACTGACTGAGCATACCTATAAGGTTATAGGTGATGACATCCTCATACCAATCTTCTAATGTATGGAAGATATTAAGTATTTCATCCCATTCCGTGGTTAATGCTTGAATCAATTCAACATTAGATTTTCCATCAAATTTGTCGTAGAAATAGTTGAACACAAAGTTATTCGTTGCGAGTTTTGTTTCACAGTCTCTTAACAGTGTATCAACTTTTCCATCAAGATTATCATCGTCTTGATTTAAGACAGAAAGAGTTTCCATCTTATATCTTAGATTAAAGATGAAGTCAATGCGGTTAGGCATATCAATTCCTTTGGCGTTTAAAAAACACCAGAAAGCATCATTTTGGAGCGTATTTTCAATATTTTCCCATTCTAAAGCACGCTGCATTTGAATATGCTCTTGCGATTCCAAGTTCTGTGTTCTGAGAAAGAGAGCTTTTATTAATTCAGCATCTGTTAGATAAATCTTACCTGTATTGATTTCTCTAAACTCTTTAATGGCATCTTTGTCATCAGCAAGTTCATACCATAATACTTGGACTGATCCATACATTGAATATTTATCTTTTTCCGCATTTAATAATGAACGGAATATGTTCAGAATATCGCTCACTTTTGTGCTTAAGTTGTATCTTTGGCACAAACTTTTTGCACCTGCAAGTTCATACTCATCAATGCTTCTTATCCATTTGTCAATAGTTTCATAGGCTTGACTCATGTGGAAAAAATCAATATTATCATTGCATTCATCATCGTTGTTTCCAATATTTGCTAAGAAAGCTGAAGACCCTTTTCTTGTGGCATAGGTAAGATGATAGAGTTCTATTTCATCCTCTTTTAAACTTTCAGCAGAAATATTGCACTTCGTAATTAAATACTTGTACAATATATAAAGAGTTGTAAGTCTTTGTTGACCATCTATGATTTCCCATGCTTCTGCATCTTTCTTAGCATCTTTTGGTAGGAATTTTCTCAGTACTTCTTTGTCTGTGATTTTTCTTGCTACTACCGGCTGCAGACAATAGTACTCACCTTCGTTGATACCTTGTATTCGCTTGTTAAAAGTGCTACTTGCATAACATAATAAGTCACTTAGTAGTTGAACCACCTGGATGCTGGTCCATCTATAGCCGCGCTGATATGAAGGGATATAAAAATAATACCCCTTCATAAGTTCTGTTACCGCTTTTCTGTCAATACTATTAACCATAGCTTTGCTATTTTATCTTTTTTAGAACATCCCCAAATTTGGTATAGTTGACCACTACACCATCATCTAAGTCTGTTGATCTGCAATAATATAAAGACGATCATGGTATTCTCGACATCCTTTTGCTTTTTGTTAACCATGATGCTTATGCTTATCCTTATCCACTTTACATGGTAAGGCTCTGCAAAGATAGTGAAATTTGTTTAGAATCAATACTGATTTACTCGTTTTTTCACTTTTTGGGGGGGGGAAATTTATATTGTAATCTGTGCGAAAATTCTGCATAGAAGTTGTTGCATCTTGTTAATTATGTTAATGTTGTATAATTTTAACTGGTATTTGCTTGGCTATGGCCATATCTATAAGTTGCTTTGTCCTTGTACTCATTCCATCCCAAAAAGCGCATTAGCTCTTTCTACCATTTTAATGTTTGATATACCAGCAGCACTTCGGCCGAATCTATCCCATTCAGCAAAGTTAGATTCAACTAGGATTTTTAATTCTGCTGGATAGTCTTTTTATCAATTCTGTTGTACCAATGGAAGTTCCTGAGAGTAAGATGACATGATGCGTCTTAAGTTTGTTCTCAAGGTAGAGGCAGCATTTTTCTTTCATCAAATCACAATTGAAGAAACTGCTGCTTCCTGCAATAATAACTCTATATTTTTCCATACCATTTTTGTAAATATTCCCAGTAACAATATGGAATGTGTATTCGGTTAGGGCGCCTTTGAAGAAAGCAATGTTTGCATAATAACTTCGGCATCTTTCTGCTTCGCCCTTAGCAGGATGAGCTGGTTTGCCATGTTTGCTGAGTCTGCATTTAGGGGAACTCTCGTAATATGTGGCGTAATAAAACTTACATAAGTTATATCTTCTGACATTATAATTCACAGCTAACCATTGTAATGGAATGATGTGATGGATTCTATTATATGGTGAAATGATGTTTACCTCTACCATGGACTCTTTGCTAAGCTTATAATTGGCTTGAATACAGCTAATTTGAGTCATATATCCATTTACATGGATGGTTGGGTCGAATACGTATCGTGATATTTCTGTAGTCTTTGCTTCTGAAAATCTTTTTTAAGGGTATGTTTATTTTGTAGATTAAACCGTTGCTTATGATGCCTAAACGTTGCGATATTTGCATATATCCTGAGAGTGACTACGAGAAGTTACGCATCAAGGTTTTCGTTCGACATAAAGACAAACTGATGGCAGAGAAAGAAGAACAAACAAAATATAGCGATGATTTACCCGAATCTATACTACAAAGTTAGATTCGGGTAAATCATCAACCTTACATTGCCTGAAAGCCCCATAGCTGACTACATCTTATATGTGGTTTCGTCAAAGGTGAAACCTTCTGCCTCGATTTCTCCTGCAAGACCCGTTATGGTCTTTATATGTACCACATGCTTGACATCGTCGAACTCCATATCGTTGCCTTCTGCCACCTGTTCTGCGTAGTTGCGGTCCGGAATCAGCTGTATCAGAGCAAGGCTCATAACTCTTGGCGACTCCAAATCTGTATTCAGGATGGCATAGACGTAACCATTATAACATCTGATTTCCAGGACTTCACTGTCGGTACAGTCCCAATCCCAACGTTTTGTCTTGACAATGTAGTTATTCGCATCAAGGTAATTATAGTAGACACCATTCTTCTTGAAAGTGAAATAAACTTTCTTTCCGCTCACCATCATGACATTCTTGGGATTGATTGTAACCTTCTTCTTCACCGCAGCGCGCTGTGGCAGTTTCTTCTTAGCAACGGTTTTCTTGGACTGTTGCGATACTACACGACCCGCATTTTCTGAGGTACATGAATAAACGGGCATCAGCGACATAGAAAATGTTCCCAACAGGACAATAGCATTACGGAAAAAACGGGTGCCATTTGTCATTTTCGAATTTTTGTTTCTCTTTGAAATCATAGTATTTGTTTCATTTAATATGTCCTATGGCTTCAGTTCAGACGGTTTAGTTTATAGATTGACATTGAACATGTACACTTCAGAAAACGTGAAGCCCATTGTTGTAAGGTATTAACATGGAGTCTGTTCTTTTTAATAACCAGATGCAAAAAACCAAACGCCAATAACGCTCTCCTTATGTTTGCCTTCTACCAAACGCCACTTTTTCAAGCAACTTCGGCGTAGGGCTATATGCCGTTATTGCACTTAAAATACAATTTAACGTGCCAAAATTACTATTTATTATTGGTATCGCAAAAAATAAGACCAATTATTTTTAGTAAAGTTGGTAAAAAATTAAAAAACATTGATGTTGTACAACACACTCTGATGCATGAACCTATTACCAGAACATTCATTTTGCCTTTAAGTTTAGATCCATTCAATTGGTATCATTATTGTCATTAACTCCTCTTAATAGGCCACCCAACAGATTCTTTTCCAGTATGTTAATTTACAGAAAATCACGGGTGTCAATCCAGCAACTGGTGATAAGATTATCATTGCAGCTCGTGATTAGGTAGGATTCAAGTTTCAGATTTCCTCTCGTATTACTCTCGTAAGCATTGCAAGAGTAGGTTTATAGCTTAGGAAAAAACAAGATTAGATCTCAAATCTGTAGATTATCAGATGCTTCTGGTGGCTATTTTGTTGCTGTTGCAGATAGGAAGTTCTGAAAAATTGCACTTTTATAGTCGATATTTGAGGATTTTGGGTCAACGTATCTATATTTTTTGTACCTTTACCGGCTGATAGCTGATATGGTTGTCCGCTAACTTAATAACAATTGGCTTATGAACAGTGAGATTTGTCCTGAATGTGGCAGTCCCAATCTTCTCGTGTATGATGATGGGACTATAGAGTGCTTGGATTGTGGCTTTGTCTTCAACCCTTGAGTTTGTTGCATATCTTATATAATAATAAGGTGAATGATATAAAGTACTTGATATTTCTTATATTCCTGGCTGTAGTTCTTGTGTAGAGATTCTGACACTCACGGAAAGGGTTCGTAGCAAGTATGATCAGATGACTCGTAAGGGTACTGCAAATGAGAGATTTCTTGCCAAAAATTCCAGTTATACATGTGGTAGGAGTAGTTCAAGGTCAAGAGGAAAATAATGTAAAAGGAGACATCATCATGAAATTTGGATTTAGAACACCTTCTTTTAAAAGAAGCATATCTGCCAGAAGTACTGGCAGAGCAAAGCGTGCTATCAAGCGTGCCATCATCCCTGGGTATGGAAAGCGAGGTATAGGACTGCTTACCAACCCCAAGAAGTCTATCTATAACCGGGTATATAGAAGAACTACTTTTGGATTAGGTGACATCATAAAGGCATTATTTGGTTAGATTTAGATTGTAGGACTTTAATTTTTGAATATGGAAGAGTTTGGTATGAACAAGTTTATTTTCTGTGGTGCTCTTGTATTAGCCCTAACTGGTTGTTCTCAGAAACTAACCAATCAGGCGGAGAAGCCGTTGGCCTCAAGTTATCAAGTTGTAAAACCTTTACCTTCTGCTTATCCAATAGAGAAGCTGAAGAATGTCACGGTAGCAGCCTCTTTCTCTGCCAAGGATTTTTCCTGGAAAGAAGGATTGTTATCAATGGAAGTATATACTGAAGATTTATATGATGCAGCCTTGATAAGTAAGCTCAAAGCCAGAGATACCTTGGTTTATTTAGGTCAGCCGATAGTTGTAAGGACTATTAACGTCAAAGACGGTTTTGTCACTGTCAATGGTGGTATAGAGGAAGGAGGAGCTGATTTGATGTCCAACAAGGGTGGAACCTATAGAGGAACTCAGCTAGATGACCATTCCACCTATACTAAACTCGGGAAGGTGACACTTCCTTTGAGAAAGGATTTTCTATTAATAGATTGTGGTGTGAATCCTGATGATCCCTATGATACCATCAAAGTTGCACAAGAGACTTATTTGAAGAAGGTTAAAGAATACAAGAGATATTTTAGTCCATTGAATACTAAGGTATTAATCAAGCAAGGTTCCATTGTTTCTATCATAAGAAGATGGATACCTTAAAGAAAGTACGTGAGATATGAAATATATGAAAGCATTTATACGAATAGGGATTTGGGTAGCTGTCTTATGGATGTCTGCAATTCCATGTATGGCCCAGCAGAATTTAAGGAGTAAGCGTGCTGTGTCCAAAAACACAGTTTTACCTTCTATAGGCAGGCTCTCTGATAAGCTGTCTATTATGGAAGATGTAAAGACACGTTTTGCCAAGTGGTGTCAAAAAGGTGAGTTTGAGAAGCAGGCTGCAGTGGATGGAAGACTTAGGACACAATCCAAGGAAGTTTTTGATAGAATCTGTCAAGAGGCAATCTCCAGACAAATTGGTAAGCATGTTCAAATTTCAATGGGCTCCAATCGCTCCATTTCTACTTATGATTCTGAGGAAGAGACTTTTAGAGTGCATTTTACGGTGAATGGGAAGATGGTAAGTGGAGAGATTCATGTTCCGATTGATATAGCTCAAAGTTTTAAGGAAGATTTTCCTTCCGTGCGTGTTACCTATGGTAAAAAATGGGTCTTTATCGGCGACAGACTATATCCGAAGTCCCTGTTTATTGAAGATCGTTCTATTGCGTTTTCCTGTGATTTGCCTTTGGCCTATACTGGATCTTCTGATATAAATATAGCCTTTGATGAACTTGGTGTGTCCAATACTTATCTCAAGGGATATGTTTTTCATCTTGATGAACTGACCAGCGGTTATGAGTCTGATATGGGAGATTGTTCTCCTTATGAATCCAAATGCTATGATGTGGTGGAGGAAATGCCAAGTTTCCCTGGTGGTCAAGGGGCTTTGATGTACTTTATTTCCAGTAATCTCGTTTATCCCGCAACGGCCAGAGAATCCATGATTCAAGGAAGGGTGATTGTAGGTTTTGTGGTAGAACGTGATGGCTCTATCAGTAATGTAAAGGTTTCGAGAAGTGTAGACCCCGCTTTGGATAAAGAAGCCATGAGAGTAGTCAAGTCTATGCCCAAATGGAAACCAGGCAAACAGAATGGTTCTGCAGTAAGAGTTAAGTATACTGTTCCTGTTATCTTTAGGCTTGAATAGTTATGAAAGGAAAATCCAAGAAACCGTTTGAGCGGTTTCTTGGATTTTCTCTTATTATTGAGGCTTGGCTTTAGGCGTTTCTGGTTTACCAAACTCTGTTTGAATCTTCTTGATCATATCCTTTACTTCCTGGTCAATGCGATTGAAGTTATTGTAGAGGATGCGTTCCTTAGCATCGGTGGACTTAAAGTTATAATAGACAGGGAGAGGATAGTTCTTGTAGTCTTCTTCCTCTACCTTGATTTCCTGCATGTCAAAATTTGTCTTACAGAAAAATTTGGAGGTTTTAAACTCCTCGGCCTCCTGGATGTTCATTGCCCCATTCTTGCCAGTTTTTGTGACGGTGAAGTCACGAGCCGTCTGACCGCATATCCATCCTGAAGCCATGTCACTGATTTTGGAAGCAGGAACCAAGCTGTCCATGTTCTCATTGAGGTTGATGGAAGTTCGGTCTCTGTCGATGGTGATGCCTTTTTTGAGCTGGACGACCTTACCAAAGATGTCGCCGGAGAGCCAGTCGAGGGTGTCCTTGCTTCTTGCAGATCCAGAAATCACATTACCCACGGTGGTGATGATTTTGTCCTTACCCACTTTTCCATAGTCAGAGCCTCCAGCTGTGGGAGTTCCTGGAAACCCAGGGTAACGGCCACCTTGTTGCTTCGAGCAGTACCTATCAAGCGGTCAATCTTGTGGAAGTAGAGTGTAGGAAGCTCATCCACGATGATGCTCACCGGCACATTCTTTCCCTGTCCGCTATTTACTCGTGTCACCAGACGGTTTAGAATCAGCGCATTCAAGGCTCCAATGATACCAAATATTTCCTGGGCTTGAATCAGTTCACGCAGTTCTTCTTGTATATCTCGCTTACCATAAGGTACACGAAGTACCATGTTGATGGTGTTGCCCTCCCTAATAGATGATTCTAGCAAAACATGCATGAAGAAATCTTTCAAATCCCCATCATTGTCATTTGTTATGAACTTATACTCCTCTGTCTCCAGAACTTTGCTGATATTCGTATATCCTTGTGCCCCAGTTATGATTATATCACCATCAAAGAAGAAATCCAATATGTCTTTTTTCTCTTCACTCATATAGTTAATATTTTAAATCATTATGGCTTAAAAAGGAATCACTATACCTGGATTGTGCGATAACAATGTTTTCTCCTTAAAGTACGAAGGATTGTATGAAATGATTCTTTTTCCTCCAGAATGCGTAGAGGAGAACAGAGACTTGTACCTGCCTTCCCAGTTTTTAAAAGCCTCTTCCGAATATACCTTTGGTGGGTACAGTTCGTCGAGTTCCTTTTCCCAGCCTACTTTCTCATTGAGAAATGATGGTCGTGAATTTCCTTGCTCGTCATATTTGCTCTTGGAGCACAACACGTAGGAAGAGAATGGCATTTCCCTGGATCTTTTCTCCATCCAATCAACACCATTAATCAGGCTTTCCATATGAGCTTCCCTTATCCAAGCCAATGCTCGCCTTGTTGGTTTTGCAGTTTCTTGCATGAAGTCAGAATACGCCCATTTTTTAAGTGGACCCAGAAATAATTTAATCATTGCTGACATTTTTGCATTTTTTTAGCTGGATTTGTACATTCTATCATATTATTTTGTATCTTTGCCAAAAGGATGGAAAGTTGCCATTCTTCTCACGCTTTTAGATATGAGAAAAATTGTTTTAGTCGTTTTATTAACCATGTGTATGATGATGGAAGCAAAGATACGTAAACCTGCCGTAACAGGACAATTTTATGCAGGCGATGCTCAGGAACTTCGCCACGACTTGAAGGAGTGTTTTTTGCAATGCAAGGCTTCACCCTTGAAACCTGTGCAAGCTATCATTGTCCCACATGCCGGTTATGTCTTCTCTGGCGTAACCACAGCATCTGCTTTTGCCTGCATCCAACCAGACGCGCAATATGAACACATTTTCTTGTTGGGACCTAGTCATCATGTTTATCTTGACAAAGCTTCGGTGAATATTGAAGCGACAGAATATGCAACGCCACTTGGTAATGTCCCGGTGGATACTGCACTCTGCAAATCTCTGTTGGAACAGAGCAATGCTTTTACCTATAATAATAAGGCACACGACAGCGAGCACTGTCTGGAAGTGGAGCTTCCTTTCTTGCAGTATCACTTCAAGAAGGTAGTTCCCATCGTTCCAATCATCATTGCCACGCAAAAGTTGAGCATACTTCAAGAGATAGCCCGTGTCCTCCAGCCATATATGAACGAAAGAAATCTGTTTGTCATCAGTAGTGATTTCTCACATTATCCAGCTTATCTTGATGCCAAAAGGGTGGATGGACTTACTAAGGATGCCATCATGACGGGCAAGGCGGAAGCATTCGTAAAAGCCATCTTGCACAACCAGGAATTGAACATCAACAGTCTTGCCACAAGTGCTTGTGGAGAAGCGGCTATTGCCACACTTCTGATGATGACAGAAAATGATGCCAACATCCATCCACATCACATCATGTACCGCAATTCGGGTGATTCGCCCTACGGAGGAAAGGATAGGGTAGTGGGGTATCATTCATTTATCTTTACAAGAGATGAAGTAAAGCTGGTTGAATCAAGAGAAAAAGACGAGGCAAACTTTTCACTAAGTGACGAAGACAAAAAGATGCTCAAGGAGATAGCTTACGATGCCATCAGGATGACCTTGGAGGGTAGGAGTTATCAATTTCCCAGCCATTTGTCGGAAAAACTAAAGACCCTATGTGGAGCTTTTGTATCTCTGCATAAGCACGGCAGGCTGAGAGGTTGCATCGGACATTTCGGAGAGGATATGCCACTCTATAAGACGGTCTGCCAAATGGCGAAGGCTGCAGCCTTTGAAGACCCAAGATTTCCAGCAGTCAATATAACCGAGCTTCCAGACATCGACATAGAGATTTCCGTGCTTACCCCGATGAAGCGCATCCATTCCATCGACAAATTCCAACTGGGCAAGCAAGGCATTTATATGCGTAAGGGCAATCGTGCAGGAACCTTCTTGCCACAAGTTGCCGATGAGGTGTCTTGGACTAAGGAGGAATTTCTCGGGCATTGTGCGCAAGATAAAGCTGGCATTGGCTGGGAAGGCTGGAGAACTGCCGAACTTTATACCTACGAGGCAATCATATTCTGATTTTAAACACCCAAAGAATTCAAAATCGTATGATAAAACAAAAGGTTAGGAAACATGAAGGAATGTAGATATTATACGAGGATAGAGGAGGGCAAAGATGGAGGCAAGAGCCTGAAGGTAAGATGCGAGCTTTGCCCCCATCGTTGCGTCATCCCGGATGGAAAGCATGGGCTATGTGGAAGCCGATGGAATTTCAAGGGCAAATTGTATTCCATTGTTTATGGCAAGCCATGTGCCTTGGCAGATGACCCTGTCGAGAAGAAGCCTCTCAATGAGTTTCATCCCGGCACCCGATGCCTGTCCTTGTCATGTACGGGGTGTAACTTTCGGTGTCTTAACTGTCAGAACTATGACATTTCGCAAGCGTTGCCCTCTGATGTGAATTTTTATGAGCTATCACCCCATGAAATTGTTGACATCGCCATGCAGCATCATCTGCCAGGAATCGCATTTACCTATACAGAGCCTCTTACCTATTATGAGTATATCCATGACATAGCGAAGGTATCACATGAGTATGGGCTATGGAATATTCTCGTCTCGGCAGGTTACATCAATCCAGAGCCCTTGCAGGAACTCCTTCCTTATATAGATGCCGCTAACATAGACATCAAGGCTTTCTCCGATACGATGTATATGCATCAATGTGGTGGGCATCTAAAACCAGTACTTGATACCTTGCTAGCCATGCAGAAGTCTGATGTTCATCTGGAGATAACCAATCTCTTGATTCCAGGTGTCAATGATAGTGAGAAGATGATCAGGAAGATGTGTCGCTGGCTCGTCTCGAATGGCTTTGCCCAGAATCCACTACATTTCAGCAGGTTCTTCCCTCTTTATAAGATGCAGGATGCTTCTCCTACGCCAAAAGAAACCATATATTTGGCAAAAAGGGTTGCATTGGAAGAAGGGATGAAATTTATTTACTTGGGAAATATATAGCAAATATATGATACCTGCACCATTCCATTTGTACCGATTGGAGCTATCATTGGCATCAGCCATGACAAGTTCTTCGTTTCAAGCTTGGTCTGGAATACATATACATATAAGGATGATTATGATAAATATTCTTTACACTTTTCTTGTTATATATTTCCCAGATGTAATGCCTACACTAGCAGCTCTTACTGGAGGCACCCCATATCTGCCTCAGAAAATCAAATGCGAACTCCATCAGAAAACTGGTCAATACCTGAAGATGCAGAAAGCGGGAAAAAGTAATTGGCTTTGTAAAACTGAGGGTGTGTCATGGACTTATTAAACACACCTTATAAAACATTTTATAAAAATATCATAGCCTTCAAAGATGTTTTTAAGCTGTGCCGTTTTTTAGCACACCCTTGCACTACCTTTGCAATAAATTTTAAATGTTAAGTGTATGAAACTGAAAGAACTTTTACTTAGTACGGATTTTGACGCATTGATACCTGCCTTGAAAAAAGAAGGATCTTTGACCATTAGACAGTATCGGGAAGCATACGACATCCTCTGCCACCTTACTCCTGTGGATAATTCTGATATAGAGAATCATAAGATTGAAGTCGAGTGGCACACTCCTGATGAAGCCTTTGAAGATGAGGAGTCATACATCGATGTTTGCAATTGCGAAGGTGACCTTTGGGAAAGCAATGTCGCCAAGGAGGTAGTTGTTGCTGATGACTGCAACCTCAGCAAGGAGGAAGTGCTAGCCAAGATTCTTTGGAGTTGTACTTTCTATGGCTA
>ERZ1023886.435-NODE-435-length-16242-cov-8.468030_pt1 | contig 16242 bp, 15 predicted proteins | sample MGYA00380395_ERZ1023886 | MGnify/ENA primary metagenome ERZ1023886 (study PRJEB33179, sample SAMN07449002) | human gut metagenome | biome: Human-gut; feature: Human associated habitat; material: Faeces | host: Homo sapiens | place: India: Bhopal | collected... | reverse complement strand
CTTGAAGATGTCGTCTGCAGAAAGATAAATTATCCATGTGCGGTTGGCAAACGACTTGTCAAACCGCACATAGACGCTGTAATAGCCCTTCATCATAAGAAATCTATCATCATTTCTATTATTTTTTTTATAAAACCAACAAATATCCAAATAAAAATATTATCTTTACAAAAAGATTCATAAACAGTTATTAGATATGGCATATAATATTAGCGACAAATTAGATTGGATGCTGATTTTCATCTTTGAGTTCGGGCGAAAGCATGAACTGACGATGAAACAAGCTTTCAATTATCTCTATCGTTACCAAGGAATGGATTTCTTGGACAAACACTACGACTATGCCCATACTCAATCATTCAGATCAATGGTTGATGACATAACGGATTATTGCCATAGGAAAGGAGGGGGATTGCAATGAAACTATATCATGGAACCAACACCGACAAACTATTGAAAAGGATATGAACGAAATAAGTGAAATGAAAGCAGATATGGTTAAGAACTTAGCTATCCTGCTGATGAACCAAAATAAAGACATGGGGATGAATGAAGCACTTGCTATCGTTTTTAATTCTGATACTTACCAAAAGGTAATGGACGATAAAGCAGGCTTATATTATCAAAGTCCATGTGGAAGGAGGAATATCAGAGCGTAAAGCGTTGGTAATCAGCAAATATTGTAACTTTATCTTTTTAAAACGGTACAAATTTTAGAGATGGCTTTAATGGTAGTGATTATGCCCTCAGTAAAGAGAAAAAGTAAGACAAACGCCAAAATAAGAATTAAGTTTATTTAAGAAAATAAATTGTTTATAAACGACAGTTTTCAAACAAAAGTGCAGTTTTGCGTATGTAAAGTAGGTTCGTTGATGATAGTTCAATACAGGCTTCGGGTGATAACAAATGCCACTTCTTTCCCTCCTAGTTACAACATCAAAATCTCCTTCAATAAGAGAAAAAATAAGGTGGTTTGTACCGCCTTTGTATCTCAAACTTAGTAATGCGCTGAGACACAAGGTTTGTGCATAATTCTGAGACAATAAAAATGTAGAAAAGGTTCTGTTGTGCAAAATAGAGCAATAGGAGAATCCTATATTCTGAATGTATCGATTGTAATAACTACCATAGCATTAAAAACATATATTTCGGTTGAATAAGTAGAATAATTGGCGTATTACTCCATTTATATTTAGGATTATTCATTTTTTTACGCTCGATTTTGTATCTTTGTGTTTTAATTAAAGTTCTTAAGTAATCAAAAAATTTAAAAACATGGAAAATTTTTTAGGATTCGGAACATGCGATTCTGCCTATGATGGCAGAAGGCATATCGCGTGTTTGCTAACATTATATGCTTCTTATAAGCTTAAGATCAACCCTAATGTTATCAATTCCGTTAGAAGCGCAATTGGCATTGCCAACTATGTACAATCACATCAGCTTCTTATGCAAAGCCTCTATAGCGCAGATTTTTATCAGTTTATAGAGTCGTTAGGCGTTAGATATAACGTTTCGAAGCAAGACTTGGTCTACCTATCTTCTGGTGAACTGTTTAAACTACGAATCACAAAAACGCCTGCTGGTTATAATCGAGCTAAGAACATAGTCTTGGCAGTTCACTTTGCGTATCTTCAGAGATACTATCATCCGCTTAATACTATTGTATTACAACAACTTACGCAAGGCTTTAGTTTCCCCATTTTAAAAGGAACGAGTGGCGGACTGACAGACGCTGAACTACATAAAATTTTCTCAACTGTAAATATGAAGTTAATATCAGGTAATACTGATTTGAATAGTATCGAGTCATTAGTCGCCAAACAGATTTAATCAAGCCACGCTATAAAGTAGCGTATTAGATAAGTGTCTATAATATGGAAAATAATCAACTAATTGAAATGCCCTCTGGGGCGCGTGAAGCTTTAGGCGATTTGCTGAGTGATATGTATCTTAGCAATGTAAAGAAGCGGTTACGCGCCCTCAATCAACCATCTGAAAATGACAGAAAACGTTGGGTATGGGAACTAATCCAAAACGCAAAAGACAGCATTGCCGCAGCTCCAGATAGAACCTCTGTTGATATTGAAATTGAAATCAATGGAAATATTGTTAAGTTTATTCATAATGGGGCACCATTTACATACAAGGCACGTCTAGCTCTTCTATATAAGTACAGTGAAGATAAAGACGGAGCGGAAAGCACAGGCAGATTCGGTACTGGCTTCCTCACCACCCACTGCCTTTCAAAAATTGTTTCTATTGAAGGTGACGTAATAGATAACAATTCTGTACATGGTTTCTCGGTTACTATCTTTAGAAACGGACAATCAGACAAAGAACTGTTAGATGGCATAAAGAAAATGGAAGATAGTGAAAAGTGGTACCAAAATGCTTTTGGAAAGACCACATTCACTTACATTGTGCAAACTGACGATCCAGGCAGAGACTCAATCATTAAGGGTACGGATAATTTCTATGCAAATATAGCTCAAACCCTGCTGTTTTGCCCTGAAATAGGTAAAATATCCATAAATGACAATGGTAATTTAACGGAAATTATTCGATTAGAACGGGATGTTATTTTGTCTGATAATATTTCACGTTCCTCTTTTCAAGTAGGAAAAGACACCAATAGTATTAGGCGCTTCATAAAAATTCATTCATCTGAGTCTAATGCTGAACTCACAAACAAATATAAAACAGCGAGAGATCTTCGTCTTGACTTAGCTGTTGAAGTAGATGAGTATAACAATATAATCTATCACCAAGGTAATACACAACTTTATTGCGTTTTACCTTTGGTTGGCACTGAATCTCAAATAACAGAACCTGTCTATATAAATTGTCCGGATTTTGAGCCTGACGAGGAGAGACAAAGACTTTTATTGTCAGGTAATGAAACAATAGAGGATATACCTGATGAAGATGCCGACGACCAAACACGCCGCATTATTGCATCTGAGACTGGAATTAATCGCCTCATATACAATAAAGTAGTAGAACTGTATGATGCTATCGTAAAGTATTTGAGCGAAGCAAAATATGGCAACATGTTCAACCTTGCAATAGGTCTAAAGGGGAATAAGCAGTATCAAGATTTAGACTTGGATTGGTTTAACAAAAATGTAACCGAACAGTATAGACGTATTCTATCTTCGTATGATATAGTTAAACCTTTCTCTGAAGATGGTAGCAAAAAGTTGTCCGAAGTCTTTATCGTGAAAGAAAAAGCGCCATTTGAGGATAGGTTGCATAAGTTAATGCTGAGCCTATTCCCATCTCATATGATTGCCACTTCCCATAATCACAATTGGGCTGAAGTTGCCTGGAAAGGGTTAAATATTTGGCATGTAGAGGAATTGTGTAAGCATATATCATCTTTAGGCAATTGGAATAAAATCGAATTAAAAGATGATGAATTGTACCATTGGTATAATTCATTCCTTGACCTTGTTAAAGAAAAAGATATTGACTTACTGAACACCTATGCGCTCCTACCAGATTACACGGGGCAACTTCATCAGTACAATGATGAAAATTTGAAGCAAGGCAGAGGAATTACTCCGACTATCATGTCCATTTTAGAAGGATTGAATATTAATGTAAAAAACATATTACTCGATTCTCATATTCAAGCTGTACAATTAGACAGATTATACAATAGTATTAGCTACTCAAAGGCTATTGATAACGAAGTGAATAACTATCTATCATCTACATTGTCTAATGATGCAGATGTTAATGAAGAATTCACTAAAAAGTTGGGGACTTTAATTTCCATTGTACCACTTGAAGAAAACTCCATTGACTCATCCTTTAGGACAAAAAGGTCTTGCATTTTCAAAGCCATCAAAGACTTATATGTATCTGAATTTACCGCCTATAGTGAACTGTGTCTTACTGGATTCACAAAACAAGCATGGGAATCGTTGGACGCTTGGCTATTAAAGCGTATTTTCGATAAAATAGCTTCATCGAATAACCTCACATCTCTTCCGTATGGTCGAGACGTGGCATGGCTTAACGATACATTAAAAAAACTGATCACATATATCAGTGCAGCAGAATTAGCTAAGTTAAGGGTTTTCCCAAATCAAGATGGAGCTTTTTGTACAAATGACCTTTCTATTGATGATAATATCCCATCAGAATTAAAATCAATAGAGTTTGTAAATATTGGGGCAAAAATAACAGATCGTCTACTTGACAACAGAATTGAAGCGTCAGAATTTGGCATCACGTCTAAGCTAACCATTTCAGATGTTTCAACTATTATTAGTCAACAATTCGGCAAGCCGGATTCTGAGGTTGCCAGCTCTGTAAAAGAAGCAGCTGCTTTACACTTAATTACACTTCTACCGAAGGAAGATGATTCATCAACCCTATACAAGAATCAGAATGAACTGCTAAATATTGCGCAGATTTTTCTTGGCGAAAAAGTAAATGCCAATAAAAAGACAAGCATAAATCATGCTGATGAAACATTGTGGACACGGAGCAATAAAATTATTATAGGTCTTGTTCTTAATGTTATACGGGCAGCAGAAAATTTAGACACACTACAGACTACTCTTGGTTTGAATGAGTCGCAGACAATTTCTGCGCTTAACTGTCTATATAGCTACATGACTAAGTGCGGAATAGCGTACCAAGACGACAAAATTGTTCCTAATCAAGAAGGGTTATTCTGCGCTTTAGAATCATTGCGTACAGACCTAAATAATCCTATTAATGAGGCGATTAAGGATATTAGCAAATCGTTGGCAGACAACGAAAAGCTATTCTATTTTAGAAATATTCTCGCACATCACGATATTGTACCTCAGCCTACCGCAAACATATTAAACCCCATGGCTTTGGTAGAGATAAGGATTGTCGAAATTTACGCTGAGATTAGACTTTGGCAAGAGTACAAAGAGCCTATTTCACGATTATTTGAAGAAATATATCCGGACAAACAGCAACTAATAGCTATTTTACCTGGGCTTAAGACCAAATATGATAGTATAATGATGAATATCGTGTGGAACGCGGAAGATAGAAAAGTTATGCAGAGCGTTCGTAAACGTATATCAAAACAAATGCTAGATCAACTTGGTAGCGCATCCATAGAGGAGGTAATCCAAAAAATAGAAAATGTAGATAAGCTTCAAGCGGAAAATAAAAAGCTACAAGACAATGCTCTAAATTTACAGAGCGAAATTGAGCGTCTTAAGAATGAGTTGCAGCAATTCCTTGCCACCTCTGGAATTGCATCGTCAAACCCCACTGTCGAAGACAATCTTTATTTTGAAGAAATTCGTCAAAAAAGCGAATTATACGTTTATGGCATACTGAAAGAAAAGTATGGCTCTGATAATGTGGTTTGGAATAACTCTGAGAGTGAGTCTTACCTACCATACGATTTTATAGTAAAAATGCCTACTGGCATAAACAAATATATAGAATGCAAAGGAACACCAGCAGGAAAGCAAACATTCTATATGACTCAAAGTGAATGGTTCTTTTATCAAGAGCAAAAAAAGACAGAATCTCTATACGAGATTTATCGAGTTAATAATGTTGAAAGTACGCCTTGTCTAACGATTATTGACAATCTTGATAAATGGATTGAAAGCAAATCTATAGCTCCGCTGTTGACATCAACTGAAACAATCGAAGGAGGCAAAGTATTTATGACAATTCTTAAATCGTAAATTATGGCACTATTTAAACAAATAACATGCGACATATGCTATCGCCCACTGCCTAATATCGGTAGGCATAATCGATACTATTTTTGTAAGATTGAAGCATTTGAAAAAGTACATAAAAGAGATTTTGTACAAAATCAGGCAAAATATAATAATCCTTACGAGCCTCGATTCAACTACGACACAAGCAAATGGTCGCAGTTGCACGACTATGTATACTGTTATAAATTAGACAGTTACCCCCAAGCCAATGGATATAGCTCATGGTTTTGCAGTAAAGAATGTGCTTTAGAAGCTGCAATAAAGATGGGTTGTATACTCTTTTATTATGACGAAAACGACAGATCTGTAGCTATAATAACTCCTCACTTAAAAGAAATTAACCGTGAGATTCAGGAGTCGCCATATACGCCATTGCTTATGATGGAATGGCCAGTAAATCAATGGTTCCAACAGCCAAAGGACTTTAAAGATTTAACAATGTACGGGAGTGATAGTATTTATCCAACTATGTCACTTTCCAAGGTTAACTTGATTGTTCCCAATAGAGGAATGGTACAATCCTTAAGAAAGATGTTCACAACTCCTTCATTTGCTAAAAGCTATTTCGGAGATTCTTCGCAGGCAATATTGAAAGATATTGCAAAAATGATTCCAGATAACTATGATGAATTGGCTAAAAATGATTTCGGCCGTCGTACCGATATATCATGGTTTATAACAGATAAACGGAATAACTTTGTCGGGTTTATACACATTACCTACAAATATCAAGCACTACCATATAAATGGGTGCTGGAATTTGGAATTAGTCCGGAATACCAAGGACACGGTATTATGACAGAAGTACTACCAGCTGTAGTGTCATTTGCAAGAGCCGAAGGATGTGATGAACCGATATATGCTGTAAGCGAAGATTTTAATATCGCTTGTCACAAGCTTTTACGCAAATTACCGAATGTGCAAGAACAACAAACTTTTATGAATGACCAATATGCAGGCGGACGTTTGATGCATATCTTTATGATTCCTTAAACATTTAGCTATTTCGCAAACTGTTTTAGAATTAAATACAATCCAACATCTTCAAAGTTAGGGAAAAGTATTCCCTAACCGAAGATGGAGGTGACGCGGTTCACGGCATCGAGTTTGGTTTCTGATAGCACATCGGCATAGATTTGTGTGGTCTTGATACTTGTGTGACCTAACAATTCGCTCACGGTGTAAAGGTCTGAGCCAGCAGAGATTAACAGCGTAGCGAATGTATGCCTCGAGGTATGGAAGTTGATATTTTTAGTTATTCCGGCTCTCCTAGTGGCAGTGTAAGTAGAGCCATGTTATCGTTCAGTTTACACTACCACAGGCTTATAAGTCCCAAAATAAGATCTGTCGGTGTGTCTATTCTTAATTTTTATAGTATTGTGCAATCATAACGCTAATGACTCCGACAAACACAGCTATACCGATAGTGAAGAAGAACCAAAAGAACCATTGAGCATAGTACCCAAGGTAGCAGCCATCGTATTCCTTATAGCGTTTCTGAACAGCCTTGCGTTCATTCGTAAGCATATCATTGATTTCACGAAACTGTTTTCTATACTCATTGATCATCCTTTCACGCTGCTCTGCAAACTGCTTGTTTATCTTCTGCCAATCTGCATCTGAAACAGTAACAGACACTTTTAGCTTAGTCGGTGCATCATCCAGAACCTTGTCGATGTTCTGATTAATTGAATCAACCTTGTTGCTGATTTTGAGAACAGCTTCACCCAGTTTCCCTTCCTCACGATGAGTTTGACGGATTGCAGACTCTAAAGTGAGTTGGGCATTGATAACAGCGATGGTCACTTTGTCAATGGCTGAGCTTAACTGTTTCAGTTCTGAAAGTCGATTGGCAATATCCTGTTCGACTTGCAGAGTTTCAACCTCCAGTTCGATGTCGTTTACAATATCATCAAAGTCTGGCTTTTCTTCTCTGTTTTTGCTTCTCTTGATCATAGTTGAGTTTGTTTATCTACGGAAACGGTAACGTGGTTTAGGCTTGCACATAGAGTGAGCCATTTGAACACAACGGTGGGCGAACTTCCAGTTATTTTCATCATCCTTCTTTCCCCAACCAGATTCAGGAGAAGAACCGCCGCCACCGCCACACGAATCTGACATTGCGGTTGCTGCATCGATGTAGTTGGCAAACAAAAGCATGGCAACATGAGTAACATTCTCCATCGTTGCAGTATCATTATCTTCTGGCACCTGAACATCATTGATAAAGATGTCTTTGATAGAGTTCGGGATAGCAACCTCCTTGATACCTTGAACTGTATTGATTGAAAAGACGGTATTGGTTGGCTTGGGCTGTGCTATTGGTTTTGCTATCACTGGAGTCTGAACCATCGGACGAGCAGAACGTGTTGTAGGAGTAACGAGAGGGGAAGAATGTTTTATCTTCATCTGGGTTGGTTGTGGATGGAGTTTTCTCCATGTGGCTTCAATCGTTGACACCATGTATCTACGACCTATTTCAGAAGCCTTGAATACAGAGGTGTTCTTGCCAACAGTATAGCCCACAAGTTTGTTCTGCTTGTCATACATTGGATTTACCTCATAGCCCTTCATGCGTAACAGACGGAAGAAACTCTGAATGTCAAAATCCTGCATTTTTCTAAGCGTGTAGTCGCAGAAGTCGGCAAGTTCTTCTTTTCTCATATCTCGAATTGCCTGAGGCTGTTTCCACCCACGCCTCATATTGATAATCTCTGCAGCCTTCATTGCTCTCTCGTGAATATCATGGGCATCATTCGTCTTGCCGTCAAGATCCACACGGCAACAGTCAATGTGTAGGTGCAGCGTTCCTGACTTGGAGTCAGAGTGCAGTCCACTAACATTCATTGAATTGTGGAAATTGGTCTTCACTTCATCGGTGAAGCCCTTGGGTTTAAGTCCAACAGAATCCAGAACTTGCAAAGCTTCATCATGAAGGTCTGCCCAGTCCTCCATGGTGAAGTTTGCCGACTCTTCCTTTGATGGGGATAAAACAAAAGTCACCATGAACTTTTCCAACTTTCTGCCCACGGTTCGGTCCGCCTGATGCAGCTGGCAATGGTGCTTCATCATGTACCAGATAGTAGTAGGGTCAAGACCATCAGGCATATTGTTCACCTTGACCGTTTTTGCCTTTTCCTTTTCCAATGCGTACCTCACAGAGTTGCCTCCATGAGGCACGACTTGAGCGAGCATTATCATGAATCCTCCTTTCTTTTGGTCTGTACATTTGATGTTATGTTCTCTTCGATGCTATACCAATGTTGGATAAGCTCGGTAACGACATCTACCCACCAACGCAAGAACTTCACGCTTTTGAAGTAGTGCGCCTTTTCCTCAGCCGTTTTCTTGGATAGTACGTTGCTGATTTTTATCAGATTCGTCCTTGCAATGGCGAGGGAGTTGAGAGCATCAACCTCTTCCTTGGTGAGTCGCTTGCGTGGATGATGCTTCAAGGCTGTCTCAACGACATAGCGGCTCAGACTCATGCCACATTCTCTGGCGAGTGTCTGGAGCTGTTCATGCTCCTTCTGGGTGCAGCGAAAAGTGTGTACTTCCGTCTGCGGTTTTCTTACAATATTCTTTTTTCGCATAAAAGACTGAATAGGATGAATATAAACAAGTTACAAAGATGGACAGCGTCTGCGAGCCTGCGAGTAGTAAGAGAAACTTTTAGTAATATCAAATCAAGGTCACTTGGTTTGTATTACAAAAGGATTTCTCGAAAAGTACCTCTAAAAATACGGCACTTTTAGCACCCCATATCCCCAACGATGTGTACAATATGCATCGTCTTGTGCAAATCCCTGCTTTGCCAATCGTCCCTTGGGATGATCGGTGGAGCTGGGAGGCCTACAAGCGTCCGTAGGGCTATTAGGGTTGCTCTGTGAGCAGTTGCCGTTCTGTTAGCCGTAAGACTTATATTGTTGGTTGCAGAGCCGTTTAGCGAAGTTTGCAGACCTTTCGTCTGTTCGGTGGGGTACCTTCATTCTGCCTGACATTGGCTTCTTGCGAACAAGAAGGTGTGTCAGCAGAATGTCGGATGCCATATGGTTGCGTGGAATTCCCTTTGTCGACAGAAACGGACAGACAATCTTTAGAGCCAAACTTACCCATGTTGTCACCATCATTAGATTGTGATTACGTGAGGGAAGATGTACCTTCGGTTAAAGAAGAAACGCCCTCATTGGCATTTATGGAATTGGATTCGGATGGAAGCGTTCCTTCCGTGTCCGTATTCTTGTTGTCTTCCGTCTTGGTAATGACAACCTTTGCAAGGGGAACATCCATGTGGATGTTTGCTGAGCCATCGGCATTTGGTTTCGAACCGAATCTGTTCTTAACGAAATTGCCGTTCATATACCAACCAGATAAGGAGTGCAAGGTAAGGATGCGGTTATCTCCCACCCTGTGTGAAGAGAAAATCCCCAACGCCTCCATTGCCTCTAAGAGTTTGGGGATGGTCTTACGGTCTTTGCCCCAAAGCTTTGCCAGTTGGGTGTTGTCAATCATGCATTGACCAGACAAGATTTCCACTTGTTGGGTCTTGCTTACTTGTACAAGTTTCGTTTCACGTTCAGCGAGAGTGACAAGAGACATGAAGCATTCCATGCGGTCGATCTTGTACTTCTTACAGCGAAGGTGCTCCACTTGTTTCTCTGACAACGTGAAGCAGTAACTGATATTTTGCTTATCCATGTTAGGTGTCTTTTGAAATTCATAACCTTGTCTAATGATAAAGACTTTCTCGGCAAAGAGAAGATTTATCTGCGGAAACCTCTATGTATTCTTGGTGGCTCATAATCCTCTGCAATGTCGTTGAGTTGGGTTTCAAGCCAATCAGTAGATTCCTTGCTCAACTGTGACAAGCTCTTGATACAAACGGACTGGACAAGCAACTTTCGTCTGCCTATAGTGGCTTCTTCGTTGATGCCCTTGTTGGCTGCACATTGTTCTGCAAGTTCATTGAACGCATCACGCATTTGGTTGTAGCCTCTGTCATTCTTTACATAGTCTACTGCAAGTTCGGCAACCTTTGCCAACTTGCTTCTGTACTCTTGTTGGGTCATTTCCATATATGTTCTACTATTATAGTTTATTAAATTCGTTGTTGAGTGCTGCAGGTTTGTGCTTTTTCTTCATCTGCATTTTGGCAAGATGAGCTTCAAAATCTGCCTGTTCTTCTTTACTCGGTTCCCAATGTTTGTTGCAAGCTCCACCAGACTCTATCCACTTCACCAACTGGTCTTTGAAGAAATAGAGAGTATTGCCTCGCTTATAAAAGGGGATGCGTCTTTCTGAAGTGTAAGCATAAAGAGTAGAGACCTCTTTGTGAAGGAATGTAGCTGCCTCTTTGATATTCATGATGACGTGCTGATCATCGTGAGGAGTATTGGTCAGTTTTCCCCCAATATCTTCAAGTTGGCTCAGCATGGTATCAACCTTTGAGAGTAGTTCGCCAACTGCATTAGGCAGCTGGTCGAATGAAAGTGATGAGTTGCTATTCATATATTATTTTGGTATTTTATTGTTCATTTGAATCAGCTTTATTGGATGAATCATCTTTTAATGTGATGCGTTCTGCAGCATTACGTTTTAACTCATCAATGACTTCGGCATATATCTGAGTTGTAGAAATGTTGCTATGTGTCATAAGTTTGCTTACGGTATAAAGGTCTGTTCCTCCAGCCAACTGTAAGGTTGCGAAAGTATGACGGAAGCAATGGAAAGTTATATGCTTGGTGATACCCGATGCGGAAATCCATTCTTTCAAGTGGGAAGCAATAAGCCCTGGAGTAAGTCCATTGAATACTATACCTTCACTACGGTCACCGCATAACTGGAGAGCTTCGTCACTTATTGGAAGTATGGCTGCTGTAGAAGTCTTCTTTGTGATGATGTCCATTGCCCAACCTCCATCTGCCAGTTTAATGATGTTCTCCCACCTAAGACGTATGCAGTCAGAGAGTCGAAGCCCAGTAAGGCATGAGAATAGACCAGCACGTCGTAGCACGTCACTTTTACAAGGAGTCTGCGACAGTTTAACCAACTCTTCCTTAGTAAGAAAACTGCGTTTGGCGCAATGAGCTTTAGCACGTACAAGTTTCTTGGCGATATTATCGCGAAGCAGCCCATCTTCAAAAGCAGTGGATAGCACACATTTCAACTTGACAAGATTATTGTTGGCGGTCGTTGCCATCATGTTCTTGCCGTTGCGCATACACGCATCTGATAACAGATAGTCCAAAAATCCCTGACAATAAGGAATAGATAAGTCACAGAAACGACACTCACCATGAGTGTAATTGCAGAAGTGAGTGAAGGCAGTGGACCAGTTCTGCGTGTTTCCACGCTCAACCATACATTTCTTAAAGTAGTCCAAGAAGCTCTCCTTACCTTTGTTCTTGTCAAGAAAGCCATATTCTTCATTGATAATGGCTTCTGTTCTACGACATTTGATGATTTCAGCTTTCTGAATCATCCTTTTATTGAATTCCTGCTGAAAGCCATCGGTAGGATTTGTGTAAATGTAAAGACCAAGATACTCTCTACGTGATAGTTTTCCAGTCTTTGGATTGCGGATTGCAGGATAGAAGTCCAAGTAGAGTGAAGTCTGTCCGTTGCTAATAGGTCTTTTCCGCACAGTAACCTTTGTGCAAATATTAGTCATATTGATATTTTTATTATTCGTTATACAAAGAGCGAGCAAGCGTGTATAAGCCTTGTCAGACAGAACGTGGCTTTCAAATCCGATGCAAAGTTATGCTGCGACTTTTATTGTTACAGAATACTTGTTTCTGTTTCGTTCAGTATTTAACTTGCCTTTACTTAGAAGTATGAATAATTTCTGATAATCATACTATAAGTGTTCGGAATTTGTATCTTTAACTTGTATTTGTTTCTGTTCGATGTAAGTTCTGTTTGATGATTTGGAAGAGCGTTCCGAAACCGTTTGCAAAGGTATCACTCGCTTATGATTCTATTTTGATTTGCTGCTCACATACAGCCTTTTGAGTGTGATTTTGTTGAATTGGTTCTAACTACAACATCAAATAGAACCAATGATTTCATATTCAACCTCTTTTCGCCTTTACAGAAGCACTGTTCTTTGCTGCTTTCTTGCGTGCTGCTTCCCAATCGGCTTTCAGATAGTAGTTAGCCCGACCACCTTTCACTTGTTTGATGCGCACTCCATATGTTTCAGCGAACCTACGCACTTGTGTTTTGCCAAGTCCATAAAGTTTCTTGATTTCAAAGCAAGTGTACCAATCATCCGATAAGGACTTACCTTGTTCGTCATTGTAGCTCTTAATAGCGTTTTCTACTTCGTCTTTCTTAAAACACGTTGTTCCCCAGGCATGGACTGATTGTAACTGGAAACGGTTGCGTACCTCGTAGAATCTGCCGTATTTAATATTGAATCGGCTCAGAACGTCTGCCATGGTGTAATGAGTTGCATGGGTTACACCATCTGGAGCTTTTTCGCCAGCCTTGGGTGTTCTACGGCATTTGGCGGTTTTGTTGGCTGCACCAGTTTCTGCTTGGGAATAAGAAAAGTTGGGGACTATTCTTTTCTTATTGTCATTAGATACAGGAGTATAAGAAGGTATTTCAACCTGAATACCATATTCCTCTGCCATGAGGATAAGGTCTTGTAATCTGATTCTTGTCATACGAATATCTAAGTTTACTGAACTGAGTCTGCCTGTGCGTATGAAGTTTCGAACTGTTTTCGCACTAATACTTATTGCTTGTGATGCCTCCTGGACTGTTATCAGCAATTGGGGAATGTCTGTTGTATTAACCATAATAGAGCAATTTTGTTGAATTATGCGGTGTTGTACATAGACGGTCCATGACGGAAACTTTTTAAGAGGAAATAAGGGGAAATAAGGGGAATTAAGAACCCTTGCTTCGGACCGTCTGTCCCTCTGTCCATGGTACAACTGCGGTACAAATTTACTCTAAACAGACAGAAATTACAAAAAGCGTTTAGAAAGCGTTAACATTGTGAGAGTGTTGATATATAGCGTGTTACACAACATTTGTTTGGTTTTGTTTCGCTCGTTTTCGAAGCGTTTTAGTTCAATGAAGTCCAAGATACGTCTTTTCTTTCTTAGACAACGATATTAGGAACGGAAAAATTTACTAATGATAAACTCCGGTCAAGCAAAGAGCAAACCAACATTGTTTTGCCTTCGCTTGACCGATTGTCATTCATTTATTTTAAAGAGAGTTTACATAAACCCAAAGCTACAAGCGGCTCTTCTCCTCATTACCTGCACCAGTACCTTTATACTTACTTTTTGCTGTATTGAAGTTATACGATAAGCTCATACCTACATAACGCTCATAGCCATAACAGTCTTTTTTCATTACGGTATGGCTGCCATACATTTGTCCATTGTTCCGTGTCGGTCTTGAACAAGTCGTTGGCATAAACGCCTATTACAAGAGCGTCGTTGAGGAATGACTTTGTGAACTTCACGTCCACACGAGCAAATGATTTTGTTTTTTGCAGGTCATTAAGCCTACCCGTCTTATATCTCATATTGAGAAAAGCCTTTAGTGTAGGTGTTATGTTGAAACGATTGACATCCTTCGCTTCATCTTGTCATGTAGCAAGGCAAAGGCTAAGCGATACATCCGTTCGTAATGGTTGTGAAACAGCTGTTCCATCTGCTGTTCATTATTTTCAGTCATTACGTCATTTTCTTCTTGTTTCTACTCTTATAGACAAACTTTCCGTAAATCAATCACCCCTAAAATGAAGAAATATTCATGTTTCTTTTTGGAAAACATTGTAGCCTATTTTATACAAAGGTAATAAAAAAGATAGGTTATTATGCTTAAAAAAATATAATAACCTAATTGTTTTTCTATGTTTATTTGGTCGTATGTGTCGAAAAGTGTAGCTTTGCGATAATTTTATGTGTCAGAAAGTGTAAGATTTTGCTATTATTATATGTCTAAAAGTGTAATATTCTGACATTATCATGTGTCTAAAAGTGTAAATCTATGAAAAGAAAGATATATACTCAGCTTGTAGATTGGAAGAGCCAAGAGCATCATAAGCCATTGATATTGAATGGAGTAAGACAATGTGGAAAGACTTATATTCTAAAAAAATTCGGTCTGAATGAATTTGATAATCTTGCTTACGTCAGTTGTGATAGAAATGAGAACCTGCATGCTATATATGCAGGCGGCTTTGATACTGCAAGAATCATTCGAGGATTAAGTGCCTTGACTGGAGTGGATATAATCCCTGGCAAGACTCTTATATTCTTGGATGAGGTGCAAGCATTCCCACAGGCATTGGAAGCATTGAAGTATTTCTGCGAAGATGCTCCAGAGTATCATATAGTGGTGGCAGGTTCGCTATTGGGTGTTGCCTTGCATGCAGGTGTATCCTTTCCGGTAGGCAAGGTACAGACAATGCGTTTATTCCCTATGGATTTTGAAGAATTCCTAATGGCTATGGGCGAAGACCAGTTGCTTAAACTAATGCACAGCAAGGACTACGAATTGATGAATGCGTTCCACGAAAAGTTGAAAGACTATTTGCGCCAATACTATTACGTGGGTGGAATGCCTGAAGTAGTGAAGACGTATGTAGAAAACAGATTGCTAAACCAAGTGCGCACTATACAGAACGAAATACTCTCCAACTATGCCAGCGACTTCTCCAAACATGCTCCTACGCAAGAGGTGCCACGCATAGACATGGTATGGCAGTCGATATTGGGGCAACTATCTAAAGAGAACAAGAAGTTTGTGTATGGTGTATTGAAGAAAGGTGGCAGAGCCAAGGAGTTTGAACTGGCAATACAATGGTTGGTAGATGCTGGTTTGGTGTATAAGATAACAAAGGTGACAAAGCCGGAATTGCCCTTGAAGTTTTATGAAGACTTGTCGGCATTCAAGCTTTATCTATGCGATTGTGGACTGATGGGGGCTATGGCAGATACAGCTGCAAAGGATGTGTTGCTTGGCGATAACGTGTTTACAGAGTATAAAGGAGCGTTCACAGAACAATATGTTCTTCAACAGTTGCTTGCGTCGGGCATCAATCACATCTACTATTACAGTTCCGATACCTCTCGTATGGAAATGGATTTCCTTGTTCAACGCAATGGTGCCATATTGCCTATAGAGGTAAAGGGCGGAACAAGCATAAAGGCCACTTCATTGCACAATTATCTTATGGAACATCCTGACATATCAGCCATACGCTATTCTATGTTGCCATACCGCCAACAAGAGAATATCACCAATATGCCACTATACGGAGTTTTTTTATAAAAACATAGGCAAAGGTAAAATAAAAATCAAATAAAATAATGTACTTTTGCAGCCAAATAATCAGAAGAGCTTATGAATAAAGAGAAGCACGATTTCTTTCTCCATTCCAATGAGGTGAACCTTATCAACAAGGAGGATTACGCCAAGATAGAATTATTGGTGAATGCGGCAAAAGCCTTTGCCCGCAGCACCTACCAGT